>Ga0111160_1041_pt1 | contig 18877 bp, 21 predicted proteins | sample DeeMarSeWOR28_12_FD_80265 | JGI IMG/M metagenome (GOLD analysis project Ga0111160, IMG submission 80265) | Myxococcales bacterium SG8_38_1
GCCCGCATTCCCTCAGGATGAAGGATGCCTTTTCCGTCGGGTGGAGGGTCGCCCTCGCCAATCGCCATCAAACCTCGAGTAATCTCTTGACCGCACGGATGACCCGCGGTGCCTGAATTGGTTTTTCGATGTACGCGTTCGCCCCGAGGGCCATCGCGCGATCTCGATCGTGCGGAGCGCTCTCGGTCGTGATGATCACGATTGGGGTCTTCTCGTGGCGAGGATCTCCCCGCACGTGCCGAACGAGCTTCAACCCGTCCATCACCGGCATGTTCACGTCGGTCACCACCAAATCGAACTGTTGTTTGGCTAGGGCCCGAATCCCCGCGAGGCCGTTCTCGGCTTCCACAATCTCCATGCCCGGAATCCGAGCGAGCGACTCCGCCAACATGTTGCGCATCGTTTTGGAGTCTTCGACGACGAGGCAGCGATACTGTCTCATGACTCGCTCCATCGTACGACAGGAGGTGGCGTGCTCAAAGTTCGGGCCTCATCCTTGGTTTGGCCGAGTCAGCTCGGCAATTCGGTCGCCCAGGGCCCATATCCCGAGGGATTCGTGTCGAATGCGGGCGCGGCGTACGGCCAGGGGCATGCCGGAAACGACGGCCGTTTCCGGGGCTTCGATGAGCACTTCGCCCCCGCGCTTCGAGATCTCACGAGCGCCGTCCGCCCCATCGTCGCCCATACCAGTCAACACGACACCGATCGCTTTGTCGCCAAGGACACGCGCCGCCGAGCGAAGGAGTTGGTCTGCGGAAGGAATGTAGTGTGTTCCGGAACCGGGCGCGACGACGCGGATCGCCGGGCCGCGATCGGAAGGCACGATCTCGATGCAGCGCCCGCCGGGACAAACATATGCGTGCCCGCGTGCCAGTCGCTCATACTGCTTCGCCTCGGACACGCGCACGACCCCAGTGCGGTCCAAGCGCTCGGCAAAAGTGCGCGTGAACCTCGGCGGCATGTGCTGCGCGATCACGATCGCGGCGTCCACCTCGTCGTGTAGGTGACGAAACAGGGTCACCAGCGCCTTCGGTCCACCCGTGGACGCGCCGATGACGACGACCTTGCCCGGTACGCGCTTGAGAACCGAGGGTTCGCCCGGGCGCGCAGCACGAGGCGGCCGCTCGACATCGAGCTGGAAGCCACCGCTCGTGTCGCTTTGGAGCGCAAGTGGTGAGAGCTGTCGAATGACGCTGACCTTCTCGACCAACTGGAGCCGCAGACTCTCGAGCGGGGCCTCGTCACCGTGGGGTTTCGCGAGGAAGTCGATCGCCCCGAGCTCGAGAGCGCGGAACACGTTTTCTTTCTCCGATCGACCGGACACCACGACGACCGGAATCGGATGGCGGTCCATCAAAAGGTGCAGGAACTCGAAGCCGTCGAGCCGCGGCATCTCCAAGTCCAGCGTGATGAAATCGGGCGGACTCGCTTCGACCACCCGCAGCGCCTCCGCCCCGTCGCCCGCAAGATCGACCTGGCCCACTCCCTCGATCTCTTCGAGCATTGCCGCGATCGTGCGTCTATTCAGAGACGAATCGTCGACGACCAATCCTCGGAGCGGTCGCACTACACTCTCCTCGGCGGAAGCTCGGTGTACGGGACCGGACGGCGGTAGACGATGTCGGTCGTCAGCTGCGCAATCTCGAACGCCGTGCTCGAACGGAGCAGCGATTCACTGTGACCGAGTAACAGATAGCCGCCCCGGTGTAATCGCTGATAGATCGTGTCGAGGACGTTGCGCCGCGAAGCGTCGTCGAAGTAGATGAGAACGTTCCTGCAGAACGCGACGTCGACACGCCCCACAATCGCAGAGCGTCGCTGATTCATCAGGTTCAGGTGACCGAAGTGGCACATCGATCGGATGCGCGGATGTACTTGCTGTCCTTCTTCGGTCTCGATGAAATATCGCTGGTAATCCGGGATCATCGCCCGAAAGCTCGCCGAGCCGTAGGTAGCGCTGCGCGCTTTGCGAAGAACACGCCGAGAAATGTCGTTGCCGAAGACGCGCACGTCCCAGCCTTCGAAGAGCTCGGTCGCGTCGATGAGCATTGCGATCGTGTAGACCTCTTCGCCGCTCGAGCATCCAGCGCTCCACACGTCGAGCCGTTTCGCACCTCGTGCGAGCGCGCGACCGCGCACGACCGGAAGGATCTCGTCGGTGAAGGCGCGAAGCTGGTAAGCCTCGCGAAAGAAGTAAGTCTCATTAGTGGTGAGCACCTCGGCGGCCGCTTCGAGCTCCGCTTGTGCCTTGGGGTGGTACTGCAGGTAGCGATAGTACTCGTCGAAGCCCGCGAGCCCGAGGTCGCGAAGCCGCTCGCGAAGCCGCCTCTCGACGATGTACGCCGAATCGTCAGCGAAATAGATACCGCAGAACTGGTTCACCAGGTCGCGAAGGAGGCGAAAATCCTGAAGGCTCAGAGTAGGTCCCGCGTCGTGAAGCAACGTCACCTCAGCTCCCGAGCCGGAGGCCGCTCTCGATCGCGTGCCGTACCATGGTGTCCGTCTCGCCAGCCAACGCGCTCGTCAGAAGCTGGCGCGTGTGAGCCGTGTCGAGCTCGAGCAGAAGCTTGATGGCGAGCATCCGCACATTCCAGGCCGGGTGCGAGAGGCCGCGACCGACGAGCGTCTCGGCGTCGCGTTGGGGCAGTGTTCGAGCCGCGCGCAGGCCCGCTTGGAATACTTCGTGGTCCTGGTGCGCGAGCGCACTTTGCACCGCATCGGCAACGCCCTCGTCGCCGAGCCAGGCGAGCGCATCGAGAGCTGCCGCCACGACCACGGGCTCGTCATCTTCGAGCAACTCCCGGATCCGAGGAATCGAGGCGCTCGCATCACGCCTCCCGAGCGCCAATGCCGCCTCGGCGCGGATCGACGCGAACGGGGAATCGAGAGCCGTACGAAGGGGCGTGTTGGCTTCGTTGGTGCTCATCTGCCCTAGGGTTCGCACGGCGGCAATTTGAACGTCGAAATCTTCGTCGGCGACAGCATACCCGACCAACTCCGCGACATCGGTCGCGTTGGCCATGGCGAGGGCCTGAACCACCGCCCTACGGGTCCGCGCGTTACCACTGTGCAGTCCGCGCTTCAGCACCTGGACGGCGCCTTCCGAGTCGAGGCGGGACAGCACTTGCGCGATATCGGCGCCGCCAGGTCCGTCGAGGTCGGCATGCTGAAGCGCCTCTCCAACCGCATCGGGGATCCTCTTTGCGAGCGCTTCGAGGGCGCTCGTGGCAGCGGCCCTCACCTGATGCGAGGGGCTGCTCAAGCATTCGACGAGCGCGCGGCAGTCGCGTGGGTCGCCCCACCATCGCAGGCTCTCGGCTGCCGCTGCACGGACGGCGTCGCCTGCATCGGTCAGGTCTCGCTCGATCAGGCTGCGGATTCGATCGCGGGTGCCGTGCGGCACCTGATCGAGGTGGTGGAAGCTCAGCTCCGACGCGAGCTCGAGCGCTATGGCCCAGACGCGCGGCTCACCGCGCCGCAGCATGAGGAGCGGCTCGATGAGACCAACTCCCCAATTTCGCAACGCCTCGATCGACTCAGGTCCCGCAACGTCGTCAGCCACCGCCTGAATCACGGCTTCGAGAGAGCTCTCGTCCCGACAGAGCACCGCCAGGTACGCGGCGCCGTGGCGTGTCGCCGTGTCACCGTGAAGGAGCGCTTCGTAGAGGGCTTGGCGGAACGATTCGTTTGACGCGCTCAGACGCTCGATGAGATCGGTCCGATCCACGTCCACCGCTTGGGCCAGCTCGGCGATTGCCCGGAGGGCTGCCGAAGACGTCTGCGGAGACGCATCGGCCGCGAGCTCCAAGAGGAACTCCAGAGCCTCGGGCTCCCCCGTCCGCCCGAGAAGCTCTGCCGAAATCCGGCGCACGATGGCGTCTTCGACGGCCGTCTTCACCTCCTCCCACGGCACGTGGGCGCCCATGCGGGTCAGTCCTTCGACGACGGCGATACGGAGAAAGAGATCGGGCGCCGACAATCGTTCGCGAAGCAAGGCTTCCGCACGCGCGCCGCCAATGCAGACGAGCGCCTCGACCGCGGCAGCGGCCGCATTTGCGTCGTCGCCGCGAATCAGACCCTCGAGGATGTCGACCATCTGTGGGTCGCGGGTCTTGCCCATCGCCTCGATGATGAACTTGCGGCTGCCCGCATCGGCTTCCTCGCAGGCGCGGGCGAACTCCGCCGCCCTTCCCTGCGCAACCATGCCCAGCACCTCGATCGCGGCGTTCCGTAGACCGATGTTGTCGGTGTCGACGACGCGCGTGAGGAGCGATTCGATTAGCGGGCCTTTGTCACGCGTTTGCGCGGCGAGCGAGATCGCCTCGCGCCGGACCCGCCAATCCGTATCGGAGAGCGCCTCGAGAATCTGGGTGAGTGGAGTCCCCTGAGGCCGCAAGCTCATCCGGTACACGGCTTGGCGCCGAACGTCGGGATCGGCCGAGAGAAGTGCGCGCTCGAGCTGATCGCTACTCACGGCGCCTCCGAGGGGAGATAAGACAACTCGTCTGAGGGAATCTGCATCGCCGGCTCGGCCAAACGGGCCGCATCTAGAAGGAACACCAAACGCTCGTCGTGCCGGTACGCCGACTTGATGCCCCGCTCGCGATGGCGCTCGTCTAGCACCGGGACTTGGCGTTCTCGTTGCTCCGCCGACGAGAACACATCGAGGACCGCGTCCACGACGACGCCGACCAAGCGACCTCCCGCGTGCAAGATAATCCACTTCGTTTGGCGGCTCGGCTCCTCGGGCGGCAAGCCGAAGAAGCGGCGGAGATCGACCACGGGAACGACCTCCTCACGGTAGTCGGACACGCCGAGGACGAACATCCGCTCCCTCGGGAGCTCGACAATCGGAAGCGGGTTCACGATTTCGCGGATACAGCCGACCTCGAGGGCGTACGATACGCCGCCTACCTCGACTCGAACGAGGTCTTTGGCAAGTGTTGCGCTGTATGCCCGTCCGCCGCCCACGTCACGCTCCCAACAACGACACTGGGTCGATCAAGATGAGCATTCTCTCAGTCCCGTTGTGGCCTGTTGGGACGCGTCCTATTCCCACCACGTACTCGGAGAGCTCCGCGCCCATCGTGCTCGCGTATTCGATCTGCTGGGGCTCCATTCGATAGACCTGAATCACGTGGTCCACCGCTACGCCGATGAGCTCCTCGCCGTTGTCGACGAGTAGGACGCGACCGTACGACTCGACCGGCGCTGCCTCCAGATTCAACACCTTGGGAAGATCGAGCAGGGTGATGATCTGTCCGCGAACTGAGATGACTCCGAGAACAGACGCGGGCGCGCGGGGCACCTCCGCGATGGGAGGTGGTACGAGAATTTCCCGGATTGCGGAAAGCGGAAAACCGTAAATCTCGTCGCCGGCTACCACTGCAAGGACCGCGACAGCGCCGGTGTTGCTCGTTGGATCCGGCGCGAGCGTGGCTTTCTGGCGTGCGGACTTCATGGACGGCTCTCCAACACTCGGAGCACTTGCGTCCCGTCGAAGTACTCGCTGAACAGGGCCGGCGCGTCGAGCACCAGCGCGACTTGCTGATCGCCCAAATCGGTTGCCCCCGAGAAGCCGCGAACGCCTGACAAGCTCTTGCCGAGGGACTTGATGATCACGTCCTCCTGCCCGTGAAGCTCATCGACCACGAAGCCGAGCTCTCGGTTACCCATCGCACCGACGACCACGAAACGCCCTTCCCTCTCGGTCGAACGGCGAAATCCGAAGAGGCGAGCAAGGTCGCAGATCGCGAGTGTCTCACCGCGCAAGCTAATCACTTCGCGACCTTGAATCGTGCGCACTTCACTCGGCACGTAGGCGATGGCCTCACGCACCGCCGTAATCGGAAGCGCAAACGTGCGCCCAGCCACGGTCACGATCAGAGCGCGGATGATTGCAAGGGTGATCGGAAGGGTGATGGTGATCTTGGTTCCGATGTCCCGTTCGCTAGCGATCGAGATCATCCCGCCCATCCGGAGGATGTTCGTCTTGACGACATCCATCCCGACGCCTCGTCCGGACATGTCGGTCACCGCCGCGCTCGTGCTCAGGCCGGGCAAGAACACCAAGTTGAGCATTTCCTGCCTGGTGAGCTCTTCACCGACATCAGGCGAAAGCAAGCCGCGGGCAACGGCGGTATCGCGAAGCTGGTGGGCGTTCATGCCGCCTCCATCATCTTCGACCTCGATGACGACGTTGCTTCCTTTGTGGTATGCGTTCAGCGCCAGCGTTCCCTCGTTAGGCTTGTCAGCCACCGCTCTATGGGACGCCGGCTCGATCCCGTGATCGATCGCATTTCTGATGAGGTGCATCAGCGGGTCGGTCAGCTCCTCGACGATGAACTTGTCGACTTCCGTATCGGCGCCAGTGACCACCAGCCGGACTTGCTTGTCGTGTTCGCGCGCCGCCTGTCGAACGATGCGAGCGAGCTTGTTGAACACCTGCCCGAGCGGGACCATCCGAACGTCCAAAATCCCAGTACGGAGCTCGGAGAGCTGCCGCTCGAACCTGCGACCGATGCGATCGAGATCCGTCATCGACTGCCGGTACGGGCTCTCGCCTTCAAAGTGATCGACGATACGGCTGACGGCACTTCGTATGAGCGCTAGCTCCCCCACGATATTCATCAGATGGTCGAGCTTGCGGATGTCGACGCGCACCGAGTTCGCCACGGATCGAACCGAGGCTTGTGCCCCATCCTCTTCGGTCGCCGCGTGCATGCTTGGAGGTGCAGCTGGAATCGAGGTGAGATGAGGGGGAAGCGTCGGGAGATGCGTTCTTTCCTCGATGGTTTCGAGGACCCCATAGCGGGGTTCGAAGAGCTCTTTCAAGTCCGGCTCGGCAAGCCGGCTCGCTAGTAGAACGACGAGATCGATCGTGTCTTCGTTGCCGCCCTCCATGCTCGGGAGATAAGTGATGATCTCCGCCTCATCCTGCGCGTCGGTGCGCAGGCTCTCGATGGAATCATCGATGGCGGTGAGATGGAATGCAGCGCGCAGGCGGTAGAGGCGCAGCCCTTCTCGAATGCACGCCCGAAGCCGATGCTCTTCGTACTCCGTCAACACCGAAAGAACGGCTGCGTCGATCGCGTACTTGTCGAGCGGGTCACCGAGCTCCGCTTCCGGTTCCATGCCGATCGAACGGATGGCGGCGATGTAAGCCTGTACGCCCGCGTCTTCAGTCGGCGACTGCGGATCATCGAGCGCCAGGAGCCTCTGAAATCGTTCGACGGAGTCGAATAACGTGTCGAGAAGATGCTGACCCAGCATCGTACGGCCGAGCCGGAGGTCGTCGAGCAGGTCTTCGAGGGCATGCGCAACGGCTCCGACATGCTTGTAACCAAACATCCCGGCAATACCCTTGAGGGTATGGACGCTCCGGAAGATCTCATTGATGAGGCCCGGATCGATTCGTTCGTCCCGTTGATGCGCTTCGTCGAGTAGCAGCAAATCGCGTGACAACGCCTCGACGAGCTCCTGGGCTTCCGCCAGGAACTCCTGTTGGACGTTGTCGCGCGGATCACTCACAGAGAGGCCTCTTCAGCCGCGGAGATCAGATCGCTAATGAGCGCACGAAGCTCGCCTACCTCGAACGGCTTCTGCAAGAACGCGTCGGCGCCGAGATCGATCCCGCGTTTTGCGTCGGGCCCATCCATCTGCGTGCTGATCAGGATCTTCCGTGCAGCTTGCTGCCTTGGGCTCCGCCGCATGAACGCCAGAAGCTCGAGCCCGTTGATGTCGGGCATGTTGACGTCGACGATCACGACGTCGAACGTGTTGGAAGCCAGCAGCCGTAGCGCTTCGAAGCCCGTCTCGGCCTCCTGAACCCTAGCAAAGCCCGCATCCTCCAAAGAGGCGCGGACGAATGCACGCACAGCGCTGCTGTCATCGACAATGAGAGCGTGAAATGCCACTCGGTCCCCCCGCGTACATGGTAACAGAGCGGAAGCGGGGGCGACTGGTTCTATTCACGCCAAAACGAACGCGATTTGGGTTCTTCGACCGCACAGGATGAACATGCGCACAGGCTGCGGAGGAAACGATGACTGTAGATCCCCGTCTGGTGACCGTCGTGCCATACCAAGCGAAGCGCGTAGTTGCCGACCGGCTGGATGTCGTCGAGACCGAGGTCGCCGCCTTCCACGAACGCGATGGGCCCCTCGTGACCCTGGCAGTGCGCGCAGGGGCAGTAGCCGCGAAGAAGCTCGTGCGGGTAGACGCTTCGGTGTCCGTCGGCCCAGTCGATTTCCATGACGCGGGCGCCGCGCGGGGCACGAAGCTCGACCGGTTCAGGGGCTTCTTCGTTCACTGTGTTCGCCCTTCCCATCGTCCCGAGGCCGCGCCCGTTCGCTGTCGAACGCCGACCGTCGCATGTTGGCCGTCGAGCTGGTCGAGCGCATCGTGAATCTGGCGACGCTCGAGCTCTGGCCAGGACTCGTTGGCATATTCGATCGTCGACTGCACAGTCGCCCAAAGCCGAAGCGCGCCCGCGGCAAGAACCAAGCGACCGCCGCCGCACGCCCTGCATACGATGCCTCCACGAGATGCATCGAACGACGCCGACCGTCCGAGCGCGGGCACCTTTCCGCATCCGACACAACGGTCGAGCGTCGGAGAGAACCCCAGCATCGTCAACACACGTATCTGAAGAGTGAGCAGCGCTTCCTCTGGCGGCGCTCCCTGGTCGAGGGAGTCCAAGAACCGAACGGCTGCGTCGAACACTGCTGGCTCGGGCTCGTGCTCGGGGATACGCTCGCGAATGACGGCAAGGGCCGCGCCTGCAGATCCGATTGCTTCGAGGCTCCTCAAGATCCCGTGAAAGGACTGATCCACCGACACGCCCTCGAGATGAGAAAGCTCGCCACGTCCTTGGCGGAAGTGCGCATTCATCAGCACGTAAGGTTGAAGCGCGCCGCCGAACCTGCGCTGGCTCTTGCGCGCACCGCGAGCGAGCGCCGAGATCTTGCCGTAGTCTTCCGTCAGGAGAGTGACGATTCGGTCCGAGTCGCGATAGTCGACGGAGCGCAGGAGGAGCGCTCGACTTTGGCGGCTTCGACTTGGCACGGCACCGCGGAGGATAGCTCAATCGGCTCGTCCTGTGCAGGCGCGCGCCTCACGAGCGCGAACGTCGCAACGATGATGGCGAAGAGTGCTGCCGTCGCAATTGCCAGCAGAATGGCGCCATATCTCCGCCGACTCCGAACCGACGCCAAGGGCGCCGGTGGCAGCGTCTTGGGCCTTTGTTCGTCGAAACGCGCGAGCACGTCGCCCGCATCGATGTGCACCGCCGAAGCATAGGCCTTGATGAAACCGCGAACGAACACGCCGCTCGGCAGGTCTTCGAAGCGATCCTGTTCGAGTGACTCGAGGGTCCTGCGAGGAATGCGGGTCGTGCTCGACACCTCTTCGATCGAGAGCCGTCGTTCTTCGCGCTCGTGCTTGAGTACTTGGCCTATCGATTCGCGGCTCATCGCTCCGCCCCCAATAGCGTTTGGCACATCTGACCTTCGTTCGAATACGGGTCGAGCTCGACGCAGCGCTCGAGATCGGCGACGGCATCTCGGCCGTGTCCCAAACGCGCGCGCACCTCTCCTCGGAGTCGCCATGCGCCCTGGAGCTCGCGGCTATTCCCGCACGAGGGATCGGATTCGAGCGCGCTCACGAGCGCGCGCTCGGCGTCTTTGAGCTGCTGCAGGTGCCAAAGCGCTCGAGCCATCGTGTAGTAGCCCACGCAAAACCGCGGCTGAATCCGAATCGCCTCCATCGTGGACTTCACCGTCTCCTGGTATTCACCCAAGTGGAATTGTGCCAGGCCGAGGTTGCCCCACGCAAGATGCGGAGCTGCGTTCAGCTCATCGGTTGCGGACTCTCGAAGCACGACTACCGCCTCGTCGTAGCGGGTCAGCTCGATCAAACAGAGGCCGTAGATGTTGCGCGCCTCGGCAAGAACGGACCCTTGGCTATCCTGCTTCTCGAGAAGCTTGATCGAGGTGCTCAGATGTTGCTCCGCGTTTTGGTAGTCGCGACGCTCCATCTGGATGAACCCGAGCAGAAGATGGGCCTCCGCGTTCGTCGAATCGAGATCCAGCGCCTTGCGCAGGTGTTCAATGGCGCTGGCGGTCTGCCCTTCGTCCCGCAGGCTGGCCGCGAGCTGAAACTCCCTGTAAGAGCGCTCGCCGTCCGGCGTAGTCTGCTGAGACGCCGTCGCACACCCGATGGCCAGCAGCGCCAGCCCAACCCATCCCCACATTCGAGCCACGTCAGGGGTCTACTGAGCGGAGCGACTCGGGTCAAGAAGGGGTGTCGGTCTACCGACAGCCCAAATCGTGCCGGACGTCCTCTTTGACGAGCAGCAGATCGCGGAGCTCCCGAAGGGCTGACGGGTTGCCGATGGTGATCGTTTGTTCGTCTGTGTCCAAGTAACCCCGCTCGCGGAGTTGCCCTACGACGGCTTTGACCCGATCGAGATCCAGTCCAGTTCGAGTGGATAATTCGAGCGGCGAAAGCGGAAGTGGGTGTTGCTCGCCCTCTTCGACCGCGTGGAGCAGCGTATTCAGCACCCGAATCTTGGGGTCAGGGAGCATCGAGTTCTCGATCTGCTGTTCCGCTCGCCGAAGCCGCCGCACCAATTGCCGCATGACACTCTCCCCTAGGTCGGGCCGGCTTCGCACGAGGGCCCGGAAGGTGTCGCTCTCGATGACCAGCGCAGTGACAGGCTCGATGGCCTCGGCGGTCGCCGAGCGATGGGCGCCCGGCAGAAGCGCCTCTTCACCGACCAGCTCTCCGGCGCCGAAAAGGCCGGTCGTTCGCTCGACACCCCTAGCCCGCTTCAGCAAGCGCACTTGACCGTCCCGAATCAAGAAGAGCTCTTTGGCGGGCGCCCCAGCGTAATAGAGCGTCTTGCCAGCGGAGAAGCTGTGATAGTCGCTCTCGGTCCCCGGCTCTTCGCCCGAATCGGCCATCCAAGGTAGTTAGCGTACCGGGCACGAGCGCGGCAACCGCTATCAGGCGAGGTGGCAGGCGACCTCGTGCCCCGGCTCGATCAGCCGAAGCGCGGGAACCTCGCGATCGCACAGGCCTTTTTCGGCGATTGGGCAGCGCGGGTGAAACGGGCAGCCCTTCGGAGGATCGAGCGGGCTCGGAACATCGCCTTCGAGGATGAGGCGCTTCTTCTGTGCCCTCGGGTCCGGCTCGGGTGCTGCGCTCAACAAGGCCTCGGTGTAGGGATGTCGCGGGTTCTCGTAGATCTGCCCGGAGATCGCAAGCTCGACCACCCGCCCGAGATACATCACGGCCACGCGGCGGCTCACGTGTTCGACGACGTGAAGATTGTGAGCGATGAACAAGAAGCTCAACCCGAGCTCTGATTGGAGGTCGCCGAGCAGGTTCACGATCTGCGCCTGGATCGAGACGTCGAGCGCGCTCACCGGCTCATCGGCAACGATGAAGCGCGGCTCGACTGCCAACGCGCGGGCGATGCCGATGCGCTGACGCTGGCCACCTGAGAACTCGTGCGGATAGCGGCGCATGTGCTCAGGCCGCAGCCCGACCCGCGCGAGGAGCTCCGCGATACGCTCTCGTTCTTGTGAAGCCGAACCCGCCAACCCGTGAACCCGCAGCGCTTCGGCAAGCGCAGACTGCACGGTCATCCGCGGGTTCAGCGAGCTGTAGGGGTCCTGAAAGATGATCTGCATCCTTCTGCGGAAGGGGCGGAGCGCCGACTGCGACAAGTCCGTGATGTCCTTCCCTTCGAAGAAGACACGACCGCTCGTAGGCTCCTGCAAGCGCAAGAAGAGCCGGCCCAGCGTGCTCTTTCCGCATCCGGACTCGCCAACCAACCCGAGGGTCTCCCCGGGCATCACGTCGAGTGTGACTCCGTCGACCGCCCGGAGCTCGGCATGCCCTCGCCCGAAGCCCCGTGAGGGCCCACGGAACGATTTGCGCAGGGACTCGGCGCGAGCGATTGGCTCCACGCTCATACCGGGACCTCCGCATGAAAACACGCTACGTCGGCCTCCGCTACGCGCTGCAAGGATGGCTCCTCCGTGCGGCAAGCGTCGGTCACGAGCCCGCAGCGATCCTGAAAACGACAACCCGGAGGAAGCGTGCGTAGGTCGGGCACGATGCCAGGAATCGTCGGCAGCCGCTGGCCGCGGTTGCGTTGACTCGGCAGGCTCTGGAGCAAACCCCGCGTGTATGGATGACGAGGCGAATCGAAGAGCGCTTCGGTTTTCGCCTGCTCGACGATCTTACCGGCGTACATGACCGCGATCTCGTGTGTGAATTCAGCCATCACCCCGAGATCGTGGCTGATGAAGATGATGCTCATGCCGAGCTCGGCCTGCAGCGAGCGGAGCAAATCGAGGATCTGCGCTTGGATCGTCACGTCGAGCGCGGTCGTCGGCTCGTCGGCGATCAACAGCCGCGGTTCGCATGCGAGCGCCATCGCGATCATCGCACGCTGACGCATGCCGCCTGACAGGGTGTGAGGGTAAGAGTCAATCCGCTCGGATGGCGCTGGAATGCCAACGAGATCCAGCAGCTCGATCGCTCGCGCCTTCGCGGCGCGGCGACTCATCCGTCGATGCAAGCGGATGGCTTCGATGATCTGCGAGCCCACCGTATAGACGGGGTTGAGCGACGTCATCGGCTCTTGGAAGATCATCGAGATGTCGTTGCCGCGAATCGCACGCATCTCCCTTTCGGACGCCTGAAACAAGTCCTTACCGGCGAACAAGGCTTCGCCGCGCTCGATGAAGCCAGGCGGGCTCGGGATCAGGCGCAATATCGACAGCGACGTCACGCTCTTGCCGCAACCGCTCTCACCCACGATACCGAGCGTCTTCCCGGGATAAACGTCGAACGACACGTCATCGACGGCCCTCAGGTAGCCCTCGTCAGTGTCGAAGGCCGTGACCAAGTGGCGCAGGCTCAGCAGCGGTTCGGTCATGCGGCGCCTACCTTAGCACCAGTCGCGGAATGCTCGGTGTTTCATGGGCAATCGGCGGTCTCGATCGACATGCCGGGAGCGGGAGTCTGCCGAAATGCGCCCTCAGGCACGTTCGGGTCGAGCGAGATCGACTTCACCCGCACCGCGGTGTCGGCCCCGTTGACCTCGTCGACGAAGCGGACGTTTGTTGGAAACGCCTGACCATCGACGTCGATGTAGTCGTCGTAGGTCGCCTCCCAACGCTTCTCTCCGTTCGGACCGCGCACGGTTGAGCGCCGCAGGGTTAGACGCTGTGCGTCGGGGGGCTTCTGCCGGTCCGCCTCGTCGATGGAGAACGCGATCTCCTGCGTCTCGCCGTCGGCCGCGACGAGCGTGACCAGGTAGAAACCATCGCGGCATTCCATCGACTCCTCGACTGCGTCGAGGGTCGTCGTGTCGCCAGTCAACAGCCGAATGACTTCTTCCGCGTCGACCGAAATGCCGAGGAGCCGCGCGATGTTCTCAGGACACGTCGGACCGTGTACGAACGCTCCCTGACGCAAGTCGCTGAGCTGGAAGCTCTCGCCGTCGCTCGTGAGCACCGCAGCAGGGCCGACCTGGGTCATCACGTCGAAGCGCACGCGGTTGGGCTGCTCGAGAAACATCAACACGGTGCCCCGGATGCGCCCACGGCCGCCCCACTGCGTGACGCGGGCGTCGGCCTTCAGTGATCGCCAGCGGGCCTTCGTCGCCTCGTGGTCGGCCAGCGCCTTGCCCGCGTCGGTGCGAACTTGGACGGGGCAGGCCGGGCCTGACTTGCAGGCTGTCAGCGCGACTCCGAGCAGAGCGATGATGAAAGCGACGCGCAGCACTAGTCGAGGGGCGCTCCGAGGTCGACCCACTCTGCAACCACATCGACGAGCGGCTGCGGCAGGAGGCCGCCGAGGGGCATTTCGCCGCCGCAGGTCTGCTCGCCTCGCATCTTCTCGACCATGATCGAGTCGTCCGAATTGGACACTTCGACTACCAATCCCTGGCCCGCACACGAACCGGCTGTCGAGGCCGAGGCGTTGACGACAGCCGGATAAGAGTCCTCCGCCCAATTGGTGGTGTCGGTCGTGTTGGACCCGCTCAAATCCAATACGGCGAGCGCCGCGGGGCTCGCGCCGCCCGGGATCTCGTCGCCAAATGGATTGTCCGGATTCGAGTCGACGTTGTCGTTCGCTGGGCCATGACAACTCACGCACTGCGTGAACATGATCGTCCAGTAGATGTCGTTCCAGTTCGGATCGGGCAGGTCGGCCGCTGGGCCGCTGTATACGCAGATGACTTCTTCGTCCGAGGCACCACAGGGCTGAAGCTGGTCAGCGTCGGTCGGCGGCGTTTCGGTACGTCCTATCGCAGGCGCGTCGCAAGCAAGCCAGTTGCGCACGATCTCCTGCGCCTCCGCGGAGTCGATCGAAGGAAGCTCGGATTGATCGGGCCGAAGCCAGGGCGTGTTGTTGCGGACCCGTCGCCCCGCTTCACCCGGCGGCATCGCGCCGGCGCGCATCTCCTGGATCATTCCCTCCGCCCAGTTTCGAATGTTGTTCTGCTCGCCGTTGAGGCGCTGAACACGATCGTCGTACGGCGGGTTCGTCTGGCACCCTGCAACATCGCCATTGCACACGAGGCTGACATCGAAGTTCATGCCTGCGGGGGCGCCGAATCGATCGCCGCCCTTCGCGCCCGGCGCGTGGCAAAACGCGCCGTCTCCGCAGGTCGACTGCACCAACGCTTGCCCTTCGTACATCGGCATGCCGTCGGTGATTCGATACGCGACGTCGAACGCGGCGGGCCCGTCGATCTCCGTGCCGTCGGAAGTAGTGCCGGTGAGATTGCACTCGCCCAGGTCGCGCTTGCAACCGAGCGTCGCGATGGCGAGAAGCAACAAAGACAAAGCAAGGACGCGGCCGACTGACATGTGAGCGGCCAAATTGCGGTGCTTAGCAGGCAGAGTCAAGCAAGGCGCAAAGCCGGAGTCTCAAGCGGCCGGACGAAGGTGCCCGAGGCGATCGCGCAGCTTCTGGCGGGCCCTGACCTCGAGCTGCCGGATGCGTTCCTTGCTCACGCCCATCTCGCGGCCGAGCGACTCCAGCGTGCGTGGCTCGTCAGAGAGAATGCGAGCCTCGACGATACGCTGCTCCCGATCGGTCAGGCTTTCCATCGCCGACTCGAGCGCCTCTCGCACGTGATGGACGCTTTCGGAACGTGCCACCGACTCCTCGGGGGTCGGTTGCTTGGTGCTCATTCGGTCCATCGCCGCGGGCGCATCGGACACCGTCGCGTCGAGGGATAGATCACCACGCGTCAGCAATGGCCATAGTTGCTTGGCCCGCCGCAGCGGCATTCCGCTCTCTTCCGCCAAGGCTTGCGGGGAGTCGACGGCCTTGCGGCGGAACGCGCGCATCGCCCGGCGCTCGGTGCGCGTCGTACCAAGACGCACGATTCGATACGACCGAACGACGTAGTCGCGGATCTCAGCGCGAATCCAATATGCTGCATAGGTGATCAGCCGGCATTTCTTGTCGGGGTCGAACTTCGACGCCGCCTTGAGCAGCCCGAGATTGCCCTGCTGCACGAGATCCTCGAGCGGCACGCCCCAGCGGCGGTACTCGCGCGCGATCGCAATCACGAAGGGCAGGCTCGACTCGATCAAGTGAGCGCCGGCACCTTCGTCGCCTTCGACCCAGCGTTGCGCGAGCTCGCGTTCATCGTCGGCATCGAGGATCTGGACCCGCTTCAGAGAGGCGCGGTATCGGTCCAGTCCCGTCGCGGAGATGGTCGTGACCATGAATCAAGCAAGCTTGCACTAAGCGTGCCGGAAACGGTGTACGCGAAAACGTTTAGAAAAACGCCCGTCACTACGCATCAGTGCGGCGATTTGCCACGTAGGGCCGCCTGTTCGCCGCGGCAAGGGCGGCAAAGATTGCGCCCGGCGCAAGATTGGCGGATGCACAAGATCGCTGGATTTTTCCGTGTGTGCTTTGCTGCCACAATGAGGTGTGCTAGTTTCGACCTGTGGAAGTCGTTCTGCGCAAAGTTGGCCGTAAATCGGGTCGAGCTGTCGTGGGCCGTCTCCTGCGCCCACCGCGAAAGGGCTCGGTCGTCGTCATCGAGTTTGCCGACGGCCTCCACGAATACGTGACCACGCCGGTCAAGCGCGTGCTTCAGCTCTGCGGTCAGGACACCTACTACCTGCAGACCGCGAACAGCAGCTACCGCCTCGAGGTTCGCTCGAACGAGTCGGGCGTCATCGATCAACCGGTCGCGAACTGAGCTTCGCTCTTCATCAGTCCGCCGAGCTTGTTGACCAATTGGTCCAGAACCGCCTGTAGCTGGGCGAAGTCGGGGTTCTTGATCTCGCTCGTGCCCTCATCGACGTAGAGCGCGCGATTGAGCTCGATCTGCACCGCGTGTTGCCCGTGCTTTGGTGCGCCGTAGCTCGACGTCGTCCAACCGCCCCGGTACGGATCATCGTGCTTCACACTCAGCCCGGACTCACGGAAGTGCGCGTCGACCAGGTCGATGATACGAGCATCCGCTGTGGATCGTCCGCGGGTACCGGGCACGACGTCCGCGCGCCGCAGCTCTCTGCCGCCGAAGACCCGCCGCCCTGCGGAAGGCATCGAATGTGCCGCGAGGATGAGGACGTGCCCGTGCTCTTTGCGCATGCGCGCCGCGACCTCACGAAGCGTCTGATGATAAGGCTCGTAGTAGCGCTCGATGCGTCGCGCGAACTGATCGATCGTGAGCGGAGCGCGTAACAACGGCGTGCCGTCGGTTCGGGCCCGCCAGACCACACCACGCGCAGGAATGTGCCGCCCCTTGGGGTGGCTTGGCACCGCCGCCGAGTCGACTTCATCTGGGCCGCGGTTCAGGTCGACAACGTATCGCGACACCCTAGAGACCAGAAGCGTCGCACCGTGGTCTGGAGCACGCTCGTAGAGTTGATCGACGTAGATGTCGGAGTCGCGAAGCACGGCCAAGGGCGTCGTTTCGATCTCCGGCTCGACTTCGGGCGGTACCTGGAGACCCGAATGAGGGACCTCCACCAGTACGGGAGTCGCGGTCGTTTCTGGGGCGGTTAGCTCGACGAAGGACACTGGGGGGCTCAGGCGCTGAACGATTCTCGAAACGGAATCTCCGAAGGACTCACCTTGGTCCGAACCAGCCCGCACGCAAGCCCCAAGTACAGAGCTCGATACGCCGGTTCGAGATCGGAGCCGGCAGCGCTCTCCCTCGCGAACAGCCCGCCCAAGGTCATGTCACCCGAAACCGCCTCCAAAGCGTCGACCCAGCTCGCATCGAGACGAAACGCGGTCAGAGGCGGTCCATCGTCGCAGCGTTCCACGACGCGCTCACGAAGCGGCTCGAGGACCGACTCGATCTCTTCGAGGTGGGCCTCTCGCGCGGCGTCGCGTAACAATTCATAAGGATCCTGACCCATCGGAAACGTCTCTTCGTGGCTGCGGGCCCCTCTGACGAACGCCCACTCCCCATGGCGCCACCGGAACGCTTCCATCAAACGCCCGCGCACCTGATCGCCGATCGCGCGAAAGAGCTCCACGGGGCGCAGGATTCCCAAGCCGACGAGCGCGTCACCCAGCCGACCGCCGTACTTCGGCAACAGCGCGAGCGCCATCTCCACTTCCATCCGAAGACATTGCCCGGTCGCGACGAGGTGCTCGCCCAAGAGCTCCGACTTGTCGGTCGAGGCCACGAACTCCGGTTTTCCGTCGACGAAGTAGATCTTCTTGCGGCGGTTGCGCTGCCAAAGGTGAAGGACGCCGGTCTGACGTTTGGAGATGATGTCGTAGAACACCGGGAGCAGCGTGGCTGCGCGAAGCTGACCCTGTTTCTCCGCCTGGGCGAGCTCTTCCAACTTCCACTGAAGACCCGGTGAGGTGACGAAACGAGTGAGCTCCGGGAGTCGTGATGGATCGAGGTACGTGCCATCGGCTTTCGAGATCTTGGTGCTTCGGCTGTCGATGACGCCTGTGGTCAGCAGTTGGATGAGGCGCGGATAGCTCATCGGTCCCATCACGCTGCCGTCGGTGAGTTGCACGCGATAGATCGTCGGGGAGGTGACAGCCTGTGGACCGATTAACTCCTGCCCGATACCCGCGTGATGCATCAAATCGCTGTCCACCAGCGATCCTAGGTCAGCGTCAGGGACGTGCGCCTCGGAGGCCTCGCCGTCGACCAAGTTGAGCTGAGCAAGCAGGCGCCCCAAGCGATCCGGGCCGTGACCCATGCCGCGGCGTCGCATCACCTCGGCGCAAGCCTCGGCAAATGCTCCAGCCGTCGGACGCTCCCTCGGGTCTCGCTGGAGGCCCCGAAGCACGACAGCCCGGATGTCTTGCGGGATACGTCGCTCGCAGCGCGCGAGCACCCGCAGGTCGGCGTCGCGGATCTGGAGCAGCACGTTGAGCTCGCTCTCGCCCTGAAATAGTGGTTCCCCGATCAGCATTTCCGCGAGGACGGTGGAAAGCGTGAACACGTCGCTCTTGCCGCTCAGGTCCTTGCCGAGGACTTGCTCGGGCGACATGTAGCCGAGCTTGCCGCGAACCTGGCCGTCCTCGGTCGTGGGCGCGCGGCTACGCACGGTGGCGATGCCGAAGTCCGTGAGCTTCACGTGACCGGTACGGGTGAGCAGGATGTTCGCGGGGCTTCTACCGCGTGGTGCGCATAGTCGAGCGCCTGGGCAGTTTGATAGGCGATATGCAGCGCTACATCCCAGGGAATCGGTGAATCCTCCGGTGCGGCGCGAAGCAGCTTGCTCACGTTGGAACCGTCGACCAGCTCCATCACGAGGACGAGATCCTCGCCCATCGTGCCGAAGTCGAACACCTGAACAATGTTGGGGTGCTCCAACATCGCCGCGAGGCGAGCCTCGTCGATGAA
>Ga0111160_1046_pt1 | contig 18618 bp, 16 predicted proteins | sample DeeMarSeWOR28_12_FD_80265 | JGI IMG/M metagenome (GOLD analysis project Ga0111160, IMG submission 80265) | Myxococcales bacterium SG8_38_1
TGGTGACGTACTTCGATTGGTAGAAGAGGGGCCGCTTCGATCGACCCGAGACGTTCTCTGGCAGCGTGGTCTGCGACTGTGCCAGGGCCACGTTCCCGAGGAAGAAGAACTTCTCGAGCTTCTCGTGAAAGCGCCCAAAGCCGAGCCTGAGCTCGATTTCGCCGCCGAATAGCCAGCCAGTCGAAGCATTGGCGTAGCTAGCAGTGCTGTTGACCGGGCTCAGAACGACGAACTCGATCGGGTTCTTCATGTATTTGTAGAACGCCGTTGCAGCGAACAAGTCGGTTTTGCCGAAGTAGTACTCGTACCGAGCTTCGACATTCTGGACCTGAGTACGCTGTAGATTTTCGTTTCCGCGAATGTTCCAACCCCGAAGGAAGTCCACGTAGAGGAACGGCGCGAGCTCGCGCAGCGCAGGGCGGATGACCGTCATCCCGTATCCGAGCTTCACGAACATTTCGGGATTGATCTCGAAAGAGAGGGTAGCCGAGGGCATCGGATCGAGATCGGTTCTGTCGGTTCCCGGCGACAGAGCATCGTCTCCATCTTCTTCGCCAAACGGGCTGCGAGATTGGATCTGTTGCCGGAACACTTCGAAGCGCATGAGCCCCAGGAACTTGAGCCACTTCGTAATCGGTGTCTCGAGCTGCAGGAAGCCACCATAGAGGGTGTTGCTGGCGTCGTACGCGTCATCCGAAAGCGTGCTTTCGAGGATGTTGCTCAGCGTGCCAAGGCCGTCCGGACCGTAGACGAACTCTGGATCGCCTGCGAGGACACCACCCGAGAACGGCCTCATCTCGAAGCGTCGCACCAGGAAATCACGCTTTTCGTATCCCGCGTCGATGCCGACCGTTCCATAGGCGGCTTCCCAGAGCGGAAAGCGCGTCTTCACCTGGCCGCCGGTCGAGAGCTGATTGAGGTCGGCGTAAAACCGGGTGGCTTTGGGGATCGCCTGAGTCTCGACCTGTTGCTCGATCAAGCGTCGATCGGGTTGATCGCGCTGGCCCCAGCTGACCATACCGTTCCAGTGAAAGCTGGTTCGGCTGTCGCCGAGGTTGTAATGGTCGCCCTTCAGCTGATTGAACGAGATGCTTCGGCCGATGAAGTCGAATGAAGTCTTGGTACTGGGAATCTCGTTGACCGCATCCTCGCCGAATTGCACGAGCGTCTCGACCTCGGAAGCGCGGCTGAAGAACGTCGTCAGATTGAGGAAGTTGTCGGGATCGAGCTCCAATAGCCCGCTAAAGAAGGCGCCCCACAACACTTCTTCGACGCCCTTTTGGAAGTCGAACTCCTGCTGTGGGCGAACCGTGTTGCCATCCGCGTCGAACACGAATCGCTTGTTGAAGCCATCCTTGATCTGATCCTCGTACTCGTAGACGAAGCTGAGAAGATAGCCGGCTCGCCGCCCCGACTCATTGAGCTCCTTGGTGTCACCCACGCCGAGCTTGAACCCCATCTTGGGCAGCGCGGTCCGCCGGTTTGCATTCCAGATGTTCGGAAACTCGCGCCCCACCTGGGCGGTCTGGTCGCGCGTCGCGTACCGCCCGCCGCGGCTGATTCGCAGCCTGTCGTCGCCGACCGCCCCCGGAAGGGAGCGTGTGCCGTTGTCAAAGCCGAGGAAATCCGCCCTGCTGCCGGCGTAGTCCGGCATCTGCCGAAAGCTACTCATGGAGTTGAAGCCGATCCCCACGCCCACCTTGAGCATGAAATCCGAGGGATAGCTGTCGGTGTTGATCAGCAATAGTCCGCCCGCGAAGTTCCCAGGGAGGTCCGGGCGCGGTGTCTTGACGACAGCCAAGTTGCTCACGATGTCCGTTGGGAAGATGTCCAGCTTCACACTTGGGAAGTTCGGATCGACACCGGGGATCGGGATCCCGTTGAGCAATACGCGGTTGTAGCGGCCGGCGAGCCCGCGAATGATCAGGCGATCATCGTCGTCGATCGTCACCCCGACCACGCGCGCAACGGCGTCCCCAGCGGTGCTGTCGCCTGCACGCTTGATCTCCTGCGCGCTGATCGAGTCCTGGACCGTGACCGCTTCTTTGCGGATGTTGAGCTGCGCGGACTCACTGGTCGTATCAGCGACGTAAGCCACCTCGAGCTCGTCGACGCCGGCGTCCTTGTCAGTGATCGGATCGAGAACGAAGTTGATCCGCTTGAACTTGCCGCGGGTGACCTCGACATCGTCCCAACGCGCCCCGTGGTAGAGGTCGTAGTACGATCGCAAAGTGTACTTGCCGGGAGGCAGATACAGTCGATACCGGCCCCGCGCGTCACTGATCGTGCTCCGAAGCTTGCCGTCTTGTGTGCCTTTGGCGAGGACAGGGGCGTCCGGCAAGACCTTCTTGGGACGGGCGGAGACGACCTGACCTTGTACACCGGTCTCTTTGTCTGCGCCTGGCTCGAGCTGGTCCGGATCCTGAACGGGGATCGCCTCGGAAACGACGGGCTTCTCCTCGATCTCCTCGCCCGCGGCGTCGGTGACCTGGTCCTCTTGCATGTCGGGACTCGGCGCGTACTCGATGATCACCTCGTCGACGTCGCCGATCTCATCTTCCTCAGCGCGCTCCTCGGACGTGGCAACATCCGGAGTGATCCACTCTTTGCCGTCGACGTCCTTCTCGGCGATATCATTTGGAGGCTTCTCCTTCGCAGGCTCGTCCTCGGCAGGCTCGTCGTCGGCAGGCTTGTCCTCGGCAGGCTCCTCGGGTGGGGCCTGCTCCTTGGGCGTGGCTTCGAGAGATGGCTTCGCGTCGGCCACAGGCGGCTCGTCGGGCTCTTGCGCACCCGTTTCGCCGGCAATCGACGCACCAATCCCCACTAGGAAGGCGATGAGAAGCCCTCCTCTCGTCACACTGGACATTTCTCTCCTTCAACGAGCTCGAGCTAGGTGGCTCGAAGGCAGCTCGTGATGCTTTCAGTCGTGCACACCCTCCGTGAGCACTGCGATGTGTGCCGCCCCGCCGACACGGGCCAAGTCGAGAGCGCGCACTGCTCGGGAGTACGGCGCATTATCCGCCGCATCGAAGAATACTTTTCGCTCACCTCGCGCGATCAGCACGCGCTTGAGCTTCTCCGCGAACTCTGCGTCGGGGACAATCTCTTTGTTGATTTGAAGCTCGCCGTTCGGATTGACGCTGACTACCAGCGGCTGTTTCTCGTTCGGATCCGGAGGCGTGGCCTCCTCTGAGTCCGGCTTGTCGGGCACGTGCACCCAGAAGTGCGCCGGCATGAGCGGCATGATCACCATGAAGATGATGAGGAGTACGAGGACGACGTCCACCAACGGAGTGACGTTCATCTCGGGTGTCGCTTTGCCCTTCTTGCCCTGTGAGGCTCCAACATTCATTCCCATGAGTCTGCCTCCTAGTTCGTTGCGCTCTTCGTTTTTCGGATGCTCTCGGCAAACGCCGCAGCGTCGTCCAAGGCGGCTTTGGTTGCGCGAATTGCGACCCCCGGAAACCCGACGTCCTGAACGGTGGCCAGGACATGGCGCACCTGGCCGTACTCGAGGCGATGGTCTCCCCTCAGCACGAGCTTCTTCGTCGGGTCATTCGCGTTTGCCGCGCGCAGATGGTCGCCCAATTGCTCTTCGTCGATCGCGTAGTCGTCTAGGTAGAGCCGCCCTTCGACATCGACGGAAAGCACGTAGGGGTCGGGCTCGCCTTTGCGTTCTTCGTCCGGGTTCTCCATCTTGGCGAGCTCGAGGTTCATGTCGCTCACGGCCGCAGGCAGAATCACCATGAAGATGATCAGAAGCACGAGCACGACGTCCACCAGAGGTGTGACGTTCATCTCGGGCTTTACCTTTTCGCGCTTCTTTCGTGAAAGACTGTTCATGAGCTCGTCCTGATTGAGATCACTCAGCGGGGACGGGGGCTGTGTGGTCGCCGTTCATCTCGAACGGCGCGCGATCGAGGATCGCTCCCGGGTCGCCGCCCAGGGCTCCTGCTTCGAGCTGATCGACGAGCTCGCTGCCCGCGTTCGCGAGACCAGCTTCGTATTTGGAGATCAACCCGCTCAACCAGTTGAAGAGCATCACGGAGGGGATGGCCACCATGAGCCCGTAGCCGGTGACGTAGAGCGCCTCACCGATGAGGGGGCCGATTGTGCTGAGTCCGCCGCCGCCTTCCTGACCGATGACCTTGAACGCGCCGAGGATCCCGAAGACCGTCCCGAGGAGGCCGACGAATGGCGCGGTCGAGCCCGTCGTGGCCAGCACACTCATGCCTTTGTTCAAGTTCGCGCTCAGATTCTCTCCCGTCCGCTCGAGGCTCCGCTGCGTGAACTCGGCGGCTCGATCGCGGCTATTGCCGAGTGCGAGGTTCTCCTGAAAGACCTTGATTCCCTCGAAGATGAATCGTGCCAAGTGGCTGCGCTTCTTGGCGTCTTCGGCAACCTGCATGACGGCCTTGGCATCGCCCCGCCGCATGGGCTCCTCGACGTCGGCAGCGAACCTGCGGGATCGACGCTTCGACATGAACAGCATCAACAGCCGGTCGACTGTGACGGTGACACCCCAGATGCCCTGGATGGTGAGCACGACGACGGCGCTCTTCACGACGGGATTCATCGTGTGCCACATCTCGATTAGGTCTAGTTCCATGACTGCTTGCCTTTCATTCTCGATCAGATGTTGGACGGCTTGAACGTGAACTGACGCCGGTAGGGGTACGGGACAGCGGTGCCGTCGGGGAGCCGGGCGGGCTCGAAACGTTGCGCAAGGGCACACTTGAGGATCACGTCGTCCGGAATGAGCGTGTGCGATTGCTCCATCTCGGCTTTGACTGGGACACCGTCGGGCATGACGAGGAGCCTCACGCGGACGCGAATCGTTTCAGCGGCCGCTCGCACCTCGGGGGGAACGTCTGGCGCACGACAACCTCCCAAGTACTTCGGGCGCGCCACCGTCTCGCGCCTTTGTCGCGGACCAGTCTTCTTCTTCTTCCCCTCGCTTCCACCGCCTCCGATCATCTCGTCGATGTTGATCTCCTCGACATCGGCCAAGCGGCCTTCACTCGCCTCTTGAAGCTCCTCATCGGGAATTTCCTGGGGCGCGCTGAGACCACGCTTCTGACCGGGTTCCGCCTCGACCTCTTTGGGAGCCTGCTTCTTCTCAATCACTTTCGGTTTCGGCTTGGGCTTTTCCTTCTCCATGGGAGTTGGAGCAGCAGCAAACTGGATCTCGACGTCTCGCTCCTGCCGATCCACCACGACTTTGGCCGTGGCGACCGCTGCGGCCACTCCCACTGCGGCAACGACGTAGACAACTGCGGACAACGCGAGCGAAAGCCCCATGCGCCCTCTCTCTTCGGTGGACTCCTTCTTCTTGTCGTCGAAATCACTAAACATGGTCCGAGCACTTCAATCGGTAGCCAACGCCACGCACGGTTTCGATGTCGCGACCGGCATCGCCAAGCTTTTCCCGAAGCCGTTTGACGTGCGTGTCGACGGTTCGCGTCTCGAGCGTACTCGGGTGGTGCCACACGGCTTCGAGCAGCTTCTCACGGCTACGAACGAGCCCGCGGTGCTGCGCTAGGTCGACCAAGAGCTTGAACTCGAGCGCGGTGAGCGCGATCGGCTGGCCGTCCACCGTGACCTCGTGCCCGGGAACGTCGATGGCGAGATGTTCGAGCTGAAGCCGTTCCAGCGGCCCACCGGTCTCGGCTTGAGATCGCCGCAGCACGGCACGCAGCCGAAGCGCCAGCTCTCGAGGGCTGTAGGGCTTGGCTACAAAATCATCCGCACCAAGCTCAAAAGCCAAGACGCGGTCGACTTCGTCATCTTGCCCTGAAACGAGAATGACGGGCTTCCTGCGGGTCTCGGGTCGCTCACGGACCCGTTTGAGAACCTCGGTCGCGCGCATGTCGGCGAGTTGGTCCTCGACGATGAGACCAGCAACGCCACGTTTTGAGAGAAGCCGAATCGCGCTTTCCCCGTCCCGGGCCGCCTCGAGGTCAGGCCCGCTCGGGCCGAGCGACTGCTTCAATGCTGCCCAGAGCGAGCTGTCCCCGGCTACGATGCAACGATCTATCGTCATCATTCCGCGAAAGCTTGGGAAGACGGCGTGACAGCTGTGAGGCACGAGCGTGTCGAGATCGTGATTCGTCCGTGGCAGTCATGTGTCGCGCAACGGAGCTAGCCGCGAGTCGGAGGTGACGCGGGGTCGTCGCCGGTCTGTCACGCGGCTGTCACATTCGAGTCTCAGAGTCGGGGCGATCGGAGCAAGTAAGTTGATGAAAGCACAGCAGAATCATTGGATTTTCCTTCTTGTCGCCACGCTGGTCACCCTCTCGGCGTGTACCTCACGCAAACCGGCTGAGGGTGGTAGTGACGCGCCAAGCGCGACCGAAGCACACGGGAGCTCGACGCTCACAATCAAAGGCTCCGACACGATGGTGATCCTCGCCCAGAAGTGGGCACAAGCCTTCATGGATGCCAACGCAGGGAAAGTCGTTCAAGTTTCAGGGGGCGGATCGGGCACAGGCGTCGCGGCGCTGATCAATGGAACAGCGGACCTCGCGAACGCGAGCCGCTCGATCAAGGACAAAGAGCAGAAGCAGCTGTTGAAGCGACGTGGTGTCGAAGCGGTAGAGTTCCGCGTCGCGCTCGACTCGTTGGCCGTCTACGTTCCCGCGGCGAATCAGATCGAAACCCTGACGATTCCGCAGCTCAAGAAGATCTTCCGGGGCCAGACGACCAATTGGAAGGAAGTCGGGGGACAAGACATGCCGATCGTCATCTACAGCCGCGAGAACAACTCCGGTACGTACGCGTACTTCAAGGAGCACGTGCTCGACAACGAGGACTTTGCGGCGACGGCACAAACCTTGCCTGGCACAGCCGCAGTCATCAACGCCGTCAGCAAGGACAAGGGTGGAATCGGCTACGGCGGGATCGCGTACGCGGAGGGCGTACGGACGGTGAAAGTCGCGGCGGAAGGGGCCGAGCCTGTCGAGCCGACCATGGAGAACGCGACGAGCGGAAAGTATCCGCTCTCTCGCTTCCTCCACATTTATAGCGCGGGAGACCCGGTTGGAGTCGCCAAGGAGTACATCGATTTCGTTCTCTCCGACGCGGGCCAGAAGGTCGTCGAAGGCGTCGGTTACTACCCGCTTCCCAAAGCAGCGAAGTGACGGAACGCGTGCTCGACGCTGGTGAACCCTCACACGTTCCAACCAGGCGTCGGCGAATTACGTTTCGTCCGCGCCGGGCGAAGTCCGCGTTGGCGAGCTCGTTCCGCACCCCTCTTTGGCATCGCGTTGCGGAACGCATGATCGCTGTCTTGGCGATGGGCGCGATCGCTGCGATCGCCCTGATCTTCGTCTTCATCGCGCGCGAGGCCGTTCCGATGTTCTGGGAGGCCGAGTTTGCCGAAGAAGTGCAGCTCCGAGATCTATTCGTCGCAAAGGAGTGGCCGGGCTACGACGAGCCGGTCTTCGTGTGGCAGCCCGTCGGAGAGCCGGCGAAGTTCAACGTGGTCCCGCTGTTCGTGGGCTCTCTCAAGGTGACCCTTCTCGCCATGTTGATGAGCGTGCCTCTCGGCATCGGCTGCGCGATGTTCGTCGCCCTCTACGCGCCGCGGACTGTTCGCGAGGTGGTCAAGCCCGTGATCGAGCTCCTTGCTGGGATTCCGTCTGTCGTGCTGGGCTTCTTCGCCCTCATGGTCGTCGCTTCGTGGGCGCAAGCGACCTTTGGGTTTCGCTTTCGTTTGAACGCTATAGTGGCAGCCATTGGTCTGGCCCTGACGATCGTCCCCGTGATCTTCACGATCGCAGAAGACGCCATCCAGAGCGTGCCGAAGACCCTCACCGAAGCGGCCCTGGCACTCGGCGCACGAAAGTATCAAGTCGCGCTCCGGGTCGTGTTGCCGGCTGCCATACCCGGGATTGCGGCCGGCGTGGTGCTCGGGTTCGGTCGAGCGATCGGCGAAACGATGATCGTGCTCATGGCCTCGGGAAACGCAGCCGTCATGGAGCTGTTCGACTTCAGCACGAGCGTCCGGACCGTGACCGCAACGATCGCAGCCGAGCTCGGCGAGGTGGCGCAGGGCGATCCTCACTGGCGCGTGCTCTTCTTGTTGGGCGTCATGCTGTTCGCCGTGACTTTCGTGCTGAACGTGATCGGGGATTTGGTCATTCAGCGCCTCCAGAAGAAGTTGACGGCAGCGTAATGAGGCACACCAAGAAGGACTGGGTGCTTGCGGGACTGACCGGAGCTTCGCTCGCTGTCATCCTGCTGCTCTTGGCGGTGTTGTTAGGACAGATTGCTTGGCATGGCGTTCCGGTCATCTCGACCGAGTTTCTGAGCGCGAGCCCCGGCGCCGACATGGTCTCCGGAGGCATCTGGCCGGCGATCTACGGCACCGTCTTCATGACCTTGCTAATGACTGCGGCCGGCGTACCCATTGGCATCGCGACTGCGATCTTCCTGACGGAGTACGCGTCGCCCCGCTCACGAACGGCCAAGCTCGTACGGATTGCAGTGAACAATCTTGCTGGCGTCCCTTCGATCGTGTTCGGCCTGTTTGGTCTTGGCTTTTTCATCATTTTCGTCGGGGGAAGCATGGACGCCCTCTTCTACGACGACCCGCGACCGGTGTGGGGAAAGCCCTCGATTTTGTGGGCATCGCTGACCCTCGCGGTGCTGACCTTGCCCGTGGTGATCGTCACCACCGAGGAAGCGCTGCGACAGGTTCCCCGGGAGCTGCGTGACGCATCGTTGGCACTTGGCGCAACGCGCTTCCAAACCGTCTACAAGATCGTCCTTCCCAACGCGAAGGGAGGGATTCTCACTGGCGTCATCCTGGCCGTGAGCCGAGGGGCGGGGGAAGTCGCGCCGATCATCTTCTGCGGCGCGGCGAACTTTCTCCCGTACTTGCCGACCGATCTTCGCGACATGTTCATGCACCTCGGCTATCACGTCTATGCGCTGGCGACTCAATCGCCGAACGTCGACGCCGCCCGGCCGACACTCTTCGGGACAGTGCTCGTCTTGCTCGTGTTGACCTTCTCGCTCAACCTCTTGGCCGTGATCATTCGCTCTCGCTCTCGTGCCGCGCTTCGACCATGAACAAGCGCACAGACTCCGATCCGGACTTCGGCGTTAAGATGCAGACACAAGACGTCAACATCTTCTACGGCGAAAACCAGGCGATCAAGAACGTGAGCCTCGACATCGCCGATCGAAACGTCACCGCCCTGATCGGGCCTTCGGGGTGTGGCAAGAGCACGTACCTACGAGCGCTCAACCGCATGAACGACACCATCGACAACTGCCGTGTCGAGGGTCGCATCCTTCTCGACGGGGAGGACATCTACGCTCGAGAGGTCGACCCCGTCGAAGTCCGGCGAAGGGTCGGGATGGTCTTCCAGAAGTCCAACCCCTTCCCAAAATCGATCTTCGACAACGTCGCGTTCGGGCTCCGCATCGGAGGCGAGAAGGACAAAGACCTCGTCGCCCAGCGGGTGGAGGAGTCGCTCAAGGACGCGGCGCTCTGGGACGAGGTCAAAGACCGCCTGCAGAGCTCCGCGCTGGGCCTCTCCGGGGGCCAACAGCAGCGCCTCTGCATCGCGCGTTGCCTCGCGGTCTGGCCGGAGGTGATTCTGATGGATGAGCCGGCTTCCGCGCTCGACCCCATTGCGACCGCGAAGATCGAGGAGCTAATTCGCGAGCTGCGGGAGAAGTACACGATCATCATCGTCACCCACTCCATGCAGCAAGCGGCGCGAGTCAGCGACTTCACTGCTTTTTTCTTCATGGGGAAGCTGGTCGAGCATGGTGACACCGCGATGATGTTTACCCGCCCGTCGAAAAAGCGTACCGAGGAGTATATTTCCGGTAGGTTTGGATAATGGCACGCTCGAGCCGACCAATGCGCACGCACACCCATCAGGAATTCGAGGCTGAACTGCGAATTTTGAAGGATCGCCTCCTCGCGATGGGTGGGCGATGCGAACAGATGATCAGCACAGCGGTACGAGCCTTCGAAGATCGCGATGAGGACCTGGCCAACGAGGTCATGGAGGCCGACCGTGAGATGAATAAGGACGAGCTCGCCGTCGACGACCTCGCGGTTCGGATCTTGGCGCTGCGTCAGCCGGTCGGCCGGGACCTCCGATTCGCGGTGGCCGCGGTGAAGGCCTCGACGGACCTCGAGCGAATCGGGGATGAGTCTGTGAACATCGCCGAACGCGCGACGGAAATGCAGCCCGCAGACCAGCTCAGCCCGCCGGGCTCCAGGTTGCCGGAGATGGCGAAGCGCGCCGGCGCGATGTTGCGCGATGCGTTGAACGCCCTGGTCGAAGAAGACCCGAACAAGGCGCGCGACGTGTTCACACAAGACGACGCAGTAGACGACATCTACGCGGAGGTCATGAGGCTGTGCCTCGAGTACATGAAGAACGACCCCGCCCGCATTCCCGACGGAATGCGAATCTGCAACTGCGCGAAGTACCTCGAACGAATCGCGGACCATGCGACCAACATCGCCGAAATGGTGATCTTCACCGTCGAAGGTCGTGACGTGCGGCACCGTCAAGGCTAGGCAGGACCTCAGCGGTAGCCGGTGGGCGGAAAGACCTCGTCAGCGGGCGGGCACTCGAAGAGCGCTCCATCCACGATCATCAACATTCCGTTTTGGAGATCCCAATATGGAGTGTCGAGCAGGATGTGAGTCGCCCCACGCTCCGCGGCCTGCTCGATGGCGTCTGCCCTCGCGTGCTCAGTGTTGCCACCTGCCCCTTCGACGACGCCGATCTTCTCACATCGTGGTTTTGTGCTGACGACCACGACGTCCGCTGCGGTTTCGGCGCTGGGCGGCTTGCACCCGACCAGGGTGAAACAAACGAGGACGCGCAGCAGGTTGGCCGCCGATAACCTCGACTTAGAGCGACGCTTGGAGTTGGAGACGGAAGACTGTGGACCCGTCTCCGAACGTGTCCTCCCAAATCTGTGAGACATCTGCTTGAATCTTGAAGGGATGTTGGGCGAAGTACCAGCTCACGGAGAAAGTCGCCGCATAGCTGTCGTTGAGGCTGGTGGCGGAACGCTTCGAATTGCTCTTGATCAATGAGCCTCGCCCGGCGAATTCGAAGCGCGTATTGGGAATGAGATAGCCTGCCTGCAGCATCCATCCGAGTCCATTGCGTGGCGCGCATTGCTGGGGATTTGCCTGGCAGTCGATTAGCTCACCATCTGGATCCATCGTGATGTCGCCGTACTTGCGCGTACCAGTTCGAAAGGCGAGCTCGCTGATTGCCGAAAAACCGCGCGCCTTGAACATCGCGTCGACGTAGACGAAGTGGTAGTCGGCGGTGCCGCCATCAACGAAAGGCCGGCCGACCATGCCGCGGTCTCGGTCCGCATTGTCGAAGAACGAGTATGTCGCACCGATGGACAAGCGCGGCGTCGTTCGGGCGAAGTCGGTCTCACTGTAGTCGCGGAAAATACCCATTGGCAGGTATTCGAACCGCACCAAGTAGACCATCCCGAAATCGGTAAACTGTGGGTTGTTGAGGCCGTTGCCCGTGGACAAACCGAGCACGTATCGCATCTTGTTCAAACCAAGGAAATCACGGGAGCGGAGATCGATGCTCATGTCTCGATCGAGTGAGAACTCCGAGTTGACACTCGAGCGGTCGACCATCTGCAGGTTGCCCGAGGAGATCACGCGCTGCCGGTTCGACGAAATCTTGTATTGTCCGACGCGGACCTCGATGTCGCGATTCTGCGTGAAGTCCAGGTAGTAATCGAGGACGACGTTGTCGGCGCGAAGCGGGTCGATTTCCAGCTTGTACTGATTGTCCTTGCCAAAGAAAGTCCCTTGGAAAATGAAGCGTGCCCGGCGAAGACGGAAGTCGTTTAGATTGGCTTCCGGCTCGTCTCCTTCATTGGTCCCGAGGTTCTCATCGTGGACGTAGGAGTAGAGCATCTGCACGCGAACCCGGATTCGAAGCTGGAACTTGTCGTCCGCGCTATTGATTTCGACGCCCTTGCCAGGCCGGAACTTGATGTCCCCCCGGTCGACGACGTGGTCGCCCATCAGCTCGTCCTCTCCTTTGGGGTGCAGCTCCTCACCCGGGACACGATCCCCGTGGCGAACCCGCTCCTCGGCCGCTGCTTCCTGGTCGGTTTCCGTCGCAGGGTCGTACTTGCGCATGGTCGGCTCGGGCGGCGGGACCACGATGACCGTGGTGCCTTCCGGTGTCTCCGTCTGTTCAATTGCGTCCTTGACGGCTTCCTGCTGCTCGACAGGGAGCTCTTGGATCATCTCGTCGGTCGAGACGGGGCCCTCGTCCTCAGACGCGGGAGGCTCTTCGGCAAAGACCGGAGCGGCGACGCTCAGGCCGATCAGCGCAACGAGGGCGTGACAAATGGTTCGTGCAGGTGTCATTGCACCGCTAGGTAGGCGGTGAATGTGTCAGTTCCGTGACACCCGCGTGTCGCTCCTGGGGCTATCGGCTCGTGGCAGGCGTAGGGTGAAGCTGGTCCAGCCGCGACTGCTATCGACCTTAATTTCCCCACCCATTTTCGCCACCAGATGTTTCACGATCGATAGTCCGAGGCCGGTTCCCCCGAGCTCCCGTGAGCGGCCCGCGTCGACGCGGTAAAAACGCTCGAACACCCGGCCGAGGTGCTTCGGTGGAATTCCTGGACCCGAGTTGCTCACCTCGATCGAGAGCTCGTCGTTGGTGGAAACGGCTCCGATGCGGATCTCTCCACCCTCAGGCGTGTACTTGATCGCGTTATCGACGAGGTTTACCAACACTTGTTCGAGAGCACGCTCGTCGGTCATGACCGGCGGCGCATCGGCGAGGCCGCTGGAAGTGACCTTCAGGTGTTTCGCCTTCGATTGGGCTTCCAAGCCGCGAAGGACCTCGTCGATGAGAGCGCCCGCGGACACCGGCCCGATCTCGAGCTCGAGCCCGGCGCCTTCGAAGCGGCTGAGGTCCGCAAGATCGTCGACGAGGGCTTGAAGGCGCTTCGTGTGCCGTAGAATGACGTCGAGGAATTCCTTCGCGGAGTCCGGGTCATCGACGCCGTCGCGCAGTGTCTCGGCGAATCCCCGGATTGCCGTGAGCGGCGTGCGAAGCTCGTGACCCGCGTTGGCGACGAAGTCCCTTCGGACTCGCTCCGCAACGCGTTCCGCAGTCACGTCGTGAAACACCGTCACCACGCCCTGCTGATTTCGAAGCGGGGAAACCGACGCGCGGAGAACTCGTCCGTCGGTGCCCGACACTCCGTCAATGGAAATCTCGAGTCGCTGCGGGAGCCCGAGCTGAGCGTCCTCAATCGCCTGCCTTAGATCAGGGTTACGGATCGCCTCGGTTGCGGTCTTCCCCTCCGCGCTGAACCCCACGAGCTCACTCAACACCTCGTTCGTGAGCGTGATGTAGCCATCCGAATCGGTCACCATGACCGCCTCCGCCATCGCGTCGAGGATCGTCCTCAAGCGGTCCTCCCGCCGATGTTTCTTCTCCTCGCTGGCCGACAGACGCTCCGCGAGCGCATCGATCGCCCGCCCCAAATCAGGGATGGGGCCGAGCCTGTGAATTCGAGCACGCCCCCGGTAGCTCCGGGCAGTCAGCTCTTCCACGAGCCCTTGAAGGCGCTTGGTGTCGAGGGCGTCTTGGAGCGAGGTGACCCAGGCGACGGCCGAGCCTAAGGCGACAGCGCAGAGGATGAGGGCCCAGTCTGGGGCGTCTGGCGCGATAGTCCCGCGAAACACGAACAAGAGCCCTGCTACGAGGGCGATTACTCCACCGAGCAATGTGTATCGTTGGACCACCCCGCTAGGATACGCGCCGCGTCGCTCCGTGACCAACCTAGGACTTCAGGGCGCGATAACCAACGCCGCGCACCGTCTCAATCTGAGCAGCCCCAGCACCCAGCTTCTCTCGGAGCCGCTTGACGTGCGTATCGACCGTCCGGGTTTCGACGTTGGGCGAATACCCCCAAACCCTGTCGAGCAGCGCATCGCGGGATTGAACGCGCCCGGCTCGCGTCGCGAGATCGAGGAGCAAGCGGAATTCGAGGGCGGTGAGGAGAACCTCTTCACCTTGAACCTCGACGCGGTGCGCCGGCACGTCGATCACCAGGTGACCCAAGGCAATCACCTGCGGCCCTTCGACTTCGGCAGGAGGAATCGTCCGGCGAAGAATTGCGTCCACACGGAGTACGAGCTCCCTCGGGCTGAAAGGTTTGGGGACGTAATCATCGGCGCCGACCTCGAAACCGACCACACGGTCGACCTCATCGCTGCGCGCCGTGAGCATGATGACGGGCAATCGGACGGTTTGAGGGTTGCGCCTCAAGCGTCGGCAGATCTCCAGCCCGGAGACATCGGGCAGCATGACGTCGAGCACGAGCAGGTCGGGCTGACCACGCTGGATCTCGGCCATCGCAGTGCTCCCGTCATGGGCGACCGTCACGTCGTGACCGGCGCCACGAAGGTTGAAAGCCACCAACTCGGCCAGATCGGTCTCGTCCTCGACGACTAGGATTCGTGAACCCATGTTCCTCTGCCCGAAGCCTGCTGACCCCTTGTGACGGCTCTGTGACGGAGGCGTTCCAAGGGGGCAACCGCGAGTCTACCCCACCCGAGCCCCACCTCAACGTCGTTAGCCCCAAAAATGCTGGAGATTGCACCTATCGGACTTATCGATTGAGCCAAGTCCACAACGATGAGAGGCTTGGCCCGCCATGCGAATACCTCTTGCCAATCTGCTTGCGCGCAATCCTCTGCCGAAGGTCGGTGACCTGATGACGGAGGTGGTCCGTACCAGTGAACGGGTTCAGGACTTGGTCAACATGCTCGCCAAGGGCGACCAAGCGGGCGTCGAACGAATCGCCAAGGAGATCAGCGTGATGGAAGGCAGGGCCGACGACGCGAAGAACGTCGCTCGCTCGAAGATGCCAGTCCGCCTGTTGATGCCCGTAGATCGCCGCGACGTGCTCAAGCTGATCAGCCAAATCGACGCGATCGCCGACTGCGCCGAGGACGTCGGCGTGCTGCTGACGATTCGCCCGCTGACCGTGTCCGAAGAGATGAAACCATTCCTGAATCTTTTCGTGGAGCGCGTGCTCGAGACGATTCGAGAGGCTGCCAAGCTCATCGACATGATCGACGACTTGGTGGAATCGGGCTTCGCGGGACCACCTGCAGAGCGCGTGCTCGAACAAGCCGCGATCTTGAACCGCGCGGAGCACGAGGCCGACAAGATCCAAGATCGCTGCGCCAAAGTCCTCTTCAAGGAAGAAGACAAAATGGCCCCGGCCGCGGTGTTCATGTGGACCAAGGTTCTGAACAAGATTGGCGACATGGCCAATCATGCTGAGAACGTAGGCGATCAATTCCGGCTTTTCGTCGCAGGCTAGACCGAATCTCATGGAGCTGACCACGATCGTACTGGCCGTCGCGGCCATCGCCGGCCTCTACATGGCCTGGAACATCGGCGCGAACGACGTCGCAAACGCCATGGGCACCTCGGTGGGCTCGGGCGCGCTTACGCTGCGGCGAGCCATCATCGTGGCCGCGATTTTCGAATTCGGCGGCGCGATGCTCGTGGGTGGCACCGTGACGAAGACGATTCGCAAGGGGATCGTCGACGTCGGCGCGTTTGGAGACGATCCGATGGTGGTCGCGATCGGCATGACCTGCTGCTTGCTGGCGGCGGCGCTCTGGCTGAACATCGCGACCTTTGCTGGCTGGCCGGTGTCGACGACGCACAGCATCGTGGGCGCGGTCGTTGGTTTCGGCCTGGTCGCCGGCGGGATCGACGCGGTGAACTGGTCCGTGATGGCCAAGATCGTCGGGAGCTGGGTCGTCTCTCCCCTCATGGGCGGTGTCATCGGCTATTCGAGCTTCGTGTTCATCAAACGGCGCATTCTCAACGTAGATCGCCCTTTGTTGGCGTTACGCGGTTGGGGCCCGATCATGGTGTTCCCGATCTTCTCAATCCTGGCCCTCAGCGTCCTGTTCAAAGGGCTCAAGCCGCTGAAGCTCGATCTGGCTCTGGGGCCCGCGCTCGGCATTGCCGTGGCCACCGGCCTGCTTGCGAGCTTCATCTCGGTTCCGCTATTGCGCCGCTTCACCCAGATCGCCTCGAAGGACAAAGACGAGCGAATCTACCGAGCGGAACGCGTGTTCCTGGTGCTCCAGGTGCTCACCGCCTGTTTCGTCGCGTTCGCGCACGGGAGCAACGACGTCGCCAACGCCGTGGGTCCGATGGCAGCGGTTTTTGGGGCTACCTCCGGTGAGCTCGGGTCAGAGGTGGCGGTGCCTCACCGTATCCTCTTGATCGGCGCGATTGGCATCGTAGTCGGGCTGGCGACCTACGGATACAAGATCATGGCGACCGTCGGGAAGAAGATCACCGAGCTCACGCCTTCTCGGGGTTTCGCAGCCGAGTTTGGCGCGGCCACCACCATCGTGTTGGCGAGCAAGCTCGGTCTCCCGGTGAGCACGACGCACACCCTGGTGGGTGCGGTGATCGGCGTAGGGTTCGCCCGTGGCATCGGTGCAATCAACACCCGAGTCGTGAGTGGGATCGTTGCGAGTTGGTTCATCACCGTTCCCTTCACGGCGATTCTCGCGGCGGTCCTCTTCGCGATCGGACGGATCTGGCTCCCCTGAGTGGCCGTCACGACCCCCACGCGCTAAGCACGGCCCATGGCTTTGTCCGTCGGCATCGTCGGCCTCCCCAACGTGGGCAAGTCGACCCTCTTCAACGCCCTCTCCGACAAACAGGCGGAAGCGGCGAACTACGCCTTTTGCACGATCGACCCGAATGTCGGCATCGTCCCGGTCCCGGACCCGCGCTTCGACAAGCTGGTCGAGCTTCATCGGCCAAAGAAAGTCGTCCCCGCGACGGTCGAGTTCGTCGACATCGCAGGCCTGGTTCGCGGCGCTTCGAAGGGCGAGGGTAAAGGCAATGCCTTCTTGAGCAACATCCGCGATGCAGACGCCGTGGCACACGTCGTTCGCTGCTTCGAGGACGAGAACATCGTGCACGTCGACAACAAAGTCGATCCGCTCGCCGACATCGAAACAATCGAGACCGAGCTGATTCTCAAGGATTTGGAAACGGTGCAAAAGCGGCTCGACAAAGCGGAGCGCGCGGCCAAGGGGCAAGACGCGTTCGAGAAGAAGGCTGTGGCGGTGTGCAAAAGGCTCGAGGAGTCCCTCGACGCCGGAAAGCCGGCGACCTCGGTGACCGCCAACGACGAGGATGAAGAGAAGATCCTGCGCGACATGTTCCTGCTGACCAGCAAGCCCACCTTCTTCGTGGTCAACGTGAAGGAGGATCAGCTGGCAGACGTCAAGACCGATCCGCTGGTCGCGAAGGTTCTTGGGCTCGGCGAGGAGCGGGGCGTCCCCGTCGTGGTGATCAGCGCCGCGATCGAGGCGGAGATCATGCAGCTTCCCGAAGAAGAGCGCGCGGAGTTCATCGAGTCGCTCGGCCTCGACGAGCCCGGGCTTCACAAGGTGATCCGGACCGGCTATGCGACGCTCGATCTCATCACGTACTTCACCGCCGGAGAGCCCGAGGTGCATGCCTGGACGATTGCGCGGGGCACGGACCTATTCCGGCTTGGCTCCGAGCAGGCCGTTAAGTCGGCCGGCAAGCTCTCCATCGAGGGCAAAGAGTACGTGGTGCAAGATGGAGACATCATGCACTTTCGGTTCAACGTCTAGAACTCGTCGTTGTAGGCCTTGAAACCGGTGATCCCATCGTTGGGGCAATCGACCTCGAAGACTCGGTGTAGGCCAGAAAGTCGCACATCTCGCCGTACTGGAGGCCCCGGGTCAGGGTCTCGTCGGTGTTGTTGATGAAACCGCACTCGGACCGTAGCTTGGTCGCGCCGTTGTTGTTCATCGGGGGATCGATGATCGAGCCGATCGGTTCTCCGATCGTGTTCTTGATCTCGAAGATCGTGTCTTGGGTTCCGTCGTCGTGGACGAAGCTCAAGTTGAAGTAATTGCCCCACTGGTGGTAGTGACCGAGCACGTAGTAGACGCTGTAGTCGACCTCGTCCTTGTTGAGGTGCTTCTTGAAGGCGTCGCTCAGGTCACACTCCATCGAGGTCCTCGATTCCGTCGGAACGCCGTCGACCTGAGGCGGAATCTGAAGTCTGCTGATCGCGAAGCTGAAGGGGGTGAGCCGGATGTCGACGTCTTCGCGATCAGCGAGCTCGACTTCCATGGTCATCGCCGTCTCCAGGGGACCCGGGGAGATGTTCAACAGATGCGTGCTGCCGACGATGACGCTGTGCGGGGGGATTTCGAGCGCAGAACCCTCGGGAAACTCCTGAGCCTCTTCCATCGTCTGGGTCGACTGAGCGAAAAAGACGCCACCCGCGGCCGCCGCCAAGTACTCGCTGAACTTGCGGTCACTGCACTTCCATGTGCCCTCGAGCGTGGCGTCGGGACCTTCATCCTCGAAGTGGGGCTGATTGGGCTCAAACACGTTCTCGGGGACGAAGAACCAGTTCGAGTGATGCCAACCGCCGTCGTTGGCCTGCCGGATCTTGCGGACGTAGATTGGCTCATCGTTGTCGAGCACCCAGCTCTGGCAGATGTTCCAGGTCTCCTGGCCAACGTCGATCATCTGC
>Ga0111160_1044_pt1 | contig 18343 bp, 15 predicted proteins | sample DeeMarSeWOR28_12_FD_80265 | JGI IMG/M metagenome (GOLD analysis project Ga0111160, IMG submission 80265) | Myxococcales bacterium SG8_38_1
GTGAAGCTCGAAGAAAACCTTCCCTTCCTGGGCGCCCTGCTCAAGAAGGAACAAGACCTCGTCGCGTTTGCCGACCAGCTTTCGGGCGGCAGGCAATGGAGAAGCTGAAATCTTAGTCCCCTTCATGTTCGAGCTTCGCGGCCGCGGCGTTCCGGTTGGAACGCAGGAGGTCATTGCGCTTGCCCAAGCGCTCAAGGCGGGGCTCCACGAGAGCTCGCTCGATGGGTTCTACAACGTCGCCCGCGCGGTGATGATCCACAATGAGGCGCATCTCGACTCTTTCGATGAAGCCTTCCTGTCGTTCTTCAAGGGCATCGAGATCGAGAGCAAGAAGCTCAAGGACGAGCTTTGGGATTGGCTCCAAGAGGCCAAAGAGAACATGGGCGAGCTCACCGACGAGCAGCGCGAGTTCATCGAGAGCCTCGACCTGGACGAGCTTCGTAAGATGTTTGAAGAGCGGATGGCCGAGCAAGATGAAGAGCATCACGGCGGCAACAAGTGGATAGGGACTGGTGGCACGTCGCCATTTGGCCATAGCGGACGGGCGCCCAAAGGGTTTCGCATCGGCGGGTCAGGCGGCGGTCGGAGCGCAGTCAAGGTTGCAGACGCGCGCCTTTACCGCCCGTACCGCCAAGATCTCACACTCGACGTGCGCCAGATGCAGGTCGCGCTTCGCAAGCTTCGCATCTTCGCTCGAGAAGGCGGCGACGAAGAGCTCGATCTCGAAGGCACAATCGACGCGACCGCACAGAACGGCGGCGAGCTCGAGGTCGTCACTCGCCCTCCCCGTCGTCACAACACGCGCATCATCTTGATGATGGACGTCGGGGGCTCGATGGACCCGTTCGCCCACTTGTGCTCGCGGCTCTTCTCCGCCGCGAAGAAGTCCTCGCACTTCAAGGAGCTCCGCACCTACTACTTCCACAATTGCGTGTACGGCCACGTGTACGAGACCGAGCGTTTCGACACGCCCGTCAAAGTGCGAGACCTGATTCACGAGGCAGGCCCCCACTACAAGCTCATCATGGTCGGTGACGCGCTCATGGCCCCGTACGAGCTCCTCGCCGCCGGTGGCTCGCTCGACCTCGGCGATGACCGCGGCATCGAGGGCCTCCAATGGCTGATGATGCTCAGTCAGCACTTCCACCGTAGTATTTGGCTGAACCCCGAGCCGCAGCGCTATTGGAACGGCAACACGATCGAGTACGTCCGGCAGGTCTTCGACATGTTCCCACTGACCCTCGAGGGGCTCGGTGAGGGCGTCGGCCATCTGCTCAAAGGCGGCCGGGCCCACTGATCAGCCGTAAACGAGGGGCCTGGCGGCGAAATTTGGGCACCCGACCTCGCGTGGCTTACCCTGAAGGCGTGGGGAAATCGTCGATACTGATGCTCGTCATCGCATTCGGGATCGCGCCGGCCGTCGCATCGGCCGAGAGCGAGACCTACGCTGGCGTAAACCCGGAGTCGAGCTCCGAGAATCTGCCGCCCAAGGTGGACGAGATCCCCGAGGGCGCGGTCATGCTGACCTGGCCGGGCTTCATGATGCACGAGGACGGCTCGTGCTTCTTCGTCCAGACCTCGGAGGAGGTCCGGTTCGGAACCACGCAGACCAAGGGCCAGTTCGAGCTGGTGATCCACGACATCCGTGTACATCTGAAGACCAACTACCTCCCGCTCGAGACGCAGTACTTCGACACACCGGTCACGCGTGCCACCGTGCAGCGAAGCGGCAAGAAGGACGTGAGGATGGTCTTCGAGATGCGTGAGGACGTCACGCCGACCATCACCCAGAAAAAGGGCAAAGACGGCTTCAACTACGTCTTCGTCAAGTTCGCCAAGTAGCTTCTCGCTTGCTCGCCGCGGGCGCATCGAGTAACCGGACGCCATGAGCCTTCGCGCCGTCAAAGGGATGAAAGACATCCTGCCGGACGAGATCTCGAAATGGCACCGCCTCGAGAGCGCGTTCCGTGCGCGCGCCGAGCGTTACGGCTTTCGCGAGGCCCGGTTTCCAATTGTAGAGCCGACCGCATTGTTCGTTCGGTCGATCGGGGAAAACACGGACATCGTCGAAAAAGAGATGTACACGTTCACCGATCGTGGCGACAAGTCGCTCACGCTCCGTCCCGAAGGCACGGCGTCCTCGGTGCGGGCCTACATTCAACACAACGTCCAGGCCCTGGAGCCGGTGACCAAGTGGTATTACGTCGGACCCATGTACCGGCGCGAGCGCCCCGCCAAAGGCCGCTACCGTCAGTTCTATCAAGCCGGTATCGAGGTTTTCGGCGACCCGGGTCCGTACGTCGATGCGGAGGTCATCGACATGGTGGTCGGCTTCATCTCGAGCTTGGGAATCACCGAGGTCGAGGTACTGATCAACTCGATCGGTGGCCCCGAGACCCGAGAGAACTACCGGGATGCCTTGCTTGGCTACCTCGAGCCCTACCGCGCGGAGCTCTGCGCCGACTGCCAGCGGCGAATGGACGCGAACCCGCTCCGGGTGCTCGACTGCAAGGTGCCGCGCTGCACGGAGATCGCGTCGAACGCGCCGTCGATCCTGAGCCACCTCACCGACGAAGACCGCGCCCACTTCGATGGCCTTCAGGAAACGCTCACGCGTCTCGGGACGCCGTATCGCGTCGACGGCTCACTCGTGCGAGGCCTCGACTACTACACCCGCACGCTTTTCGAAGTGCTCGGTAAGGGCGAAGCGCTCGGCGCGCAGAACGCGCTCCTCGGCGGCGGCCGCTACGACCAGATGGTCGAGAGCTTGGGCGGCCCCGACACGCCGGCGATTGGTTTCGCAATGGGCCTCGAACGATTGCTGATGGCGATGCCGAGCGAGGCGGATCCGGGGCACGTCGACGTGTTCATCGTGGCGGCGCAGCCGAGTGTTCGGGCCGAGGCGGCGCTGCTCGGTCGAGAGCTTCGCGACGCGGGCCTGCGGGTCGAGAGCGACCTCCGCGGCGGCTCACTCAAGAGCCAACTTCGCCGCGCTGACAAGATGAACGCCCGCATCGCAATGATCCTCGGCGAATCCGAAGTCGAAAACGGCGTCGTCCAGCTCAAGGACCTCGAGCAAAAGACACAAGATGAAGTTGCACGTGCCGAGGTCGCGAATCGGGTGAACGCGATTTTGGGCTAAGGGTGTTTGATTGATGTCGGGAGGGTTTGACGAACACCACCCGCCCGGACGCCTTCGGCGTCTGTCTATCCCGCCCCACCACCCCCACCCGTAGTCCGCCCTCCGGGCTCGGCGGCGCTTCGCGCCGGGCTTCGCCATTCCGGCTCGCGCTACCGCGCATGGCTGGGGCCGGGAGACGAGTCGTGTCTCGAGGTGTAGAGCCGGCCGAGCGGGACCCGCTCCCGAGCACCTGAGTCGCGAACGAGTCTCCGTTCGTGCACTCGCTGCCTGTCCTACTAGCCGAACCAGATCGGGCTCGACCAGGCCATTTCACCATCGGCCTGCGTGACCCGGCAGTACACATACGGCGCTTCGACCTCGGCGACGAACGAGGTCGAAGGGGAGCCGGGTTCATCGAACGCGGCCACGCCTTCAGGCGTCATGAGCTCGATGCGCGCGATGTCGGTGGTCCCGAGCGCCCGAACGTGCACCTCGACAGGCCCTTCGATGTCGAGCTCACTACCCATCGGAAAACCAGCGACATGAACGTCGAGCAAAATCTTGGCGCCGCTCGTCGCGTAGCAGCGGCGCGCGCGTAGGGCTTCGAGAATGGCTTCTCGTGTCCTTGTCGCAGAGATGACAGCCGTGAGCCCGGTTCGAAACGGGTCGCGTTTTCTGCACTCACCGTGATGCCACAGGAGCCCATGGCTGTCCGAGTTCGCGATGAACCCGAACCGAAGACCTCGGTCGAGGAGTGGCTTGGCGAACTGGTCGTCGAGCTCTCCCCGATGGCCGAGCGGATGGTCGGGGTGCTCGTAACAGCCGTGGCAGGAGCAGATCTCCCACACGGGTTGCCCGACCGGATCATGGCCCTCGACGTCAGCACCGGTCCATCCAATGTGGTGCGGACCGGTGAACGCGCCTTGCTCGGTGATTCGTTCGACGATGTCACGCCCGCGCGGTACGTCGTCCCGCGAGATGATCGGAAGTCCGGGCCCTGGCAGATAGATGCATTTGTGCCCCGGTCCTGGATAGGTCTTGCCGGTCCACTCGTAGGCCACGATTGTCGCGAACTCGCCGGGATCGTCGTAGTGCTCGGTTACAGCTTGGAGGTAGGCCCACTCCCCTGGCCCGATACGCTTGCCAAGAAACGACTCGTGATCAGTGAGCGCTGCGAAGTCGTCTCCGTAGCGGTACCGCGCCCGGAGGTACGCCTCGTCTGCACTACCCACCCCATCGGAATGGGCGCTGTGCTGTTGGATGTCGCCGAACAGCACTTGTGGGCCCGACCACGCAGCCGCGTGTGCAAGCTCGGCCTCGCTTCCGCCGGCCTCGATCTGTGCCGGCACCAGCTCGGGCGGCCCGCCGGTCGGCGGATCGAAAGCCTGAATCACGATTCCCTTGCGGCCTCGACGAGCCGCCAGCGTCGTCCCGTCCATCAAGCGCACCGCGCTCACCCGCCGGCCCCGACAGCCCCAGAGGCCGTCGTCGATCGGTTCGCGCTCCGAGAACCCTTTCGCGCCGAGCCGCTGCCGATAGATGTTGTGCGACCCCCGGCCGAACAGATCGACGGCGCCGTCGGGGCCCACGACGAGCGCCGGGAACTCGAACCCCTGCTCCTCCCCGTCGAGATCGCGATTGCGCCCCGTCATCAGCGCAGCCGGCTCGAACACCCGACCCTCCATGTCGACGAAGCGGACCGCGATCCACTTGGCAATGTCGGGAAGGCCGGTGTCCTCTCTAACGTCGTGGTGGAACGCTATCCAGGCGCCCCCCGGCGCGGCGCTGATGCATGGCGCGGCGGCGATTCCGAACGCTGTCCACGCGACGAACTCCAGCCCAGCCGGCGTCACGACGACTACTGTCGATCGCGTACCCTCGTGACGGACGATCGCGCGCCAGCCTTGGTGCTCCGCTTCGAGCTCGGCCAGCGGATCGTTCACTGGGTGCACCATGCCTGGAGCCCAGCCCATGATCGCAGGCGCGTGGTCCGTGGCCGCGGGTTCGCCTTCGACGACGCCCTTGGCGTTCAGTTTGAAGCGGAGGATGCACTCCTCGTCGCCCATCCACGCCAGGACGTGTAGGAGTGCTCCGCCATCCGCCACCGGCTCCAAGCGCGGGCTTCGCAGGTACCGCTCTCGGGTTTGCTCGATGACGAACATGGGGCCTCAGTGCGCGTATCCGAGAGCGCGAAGCTGGTCGCGAATCGTGTCGTCCATCTCCGCGTCCTCACGCTGGAGTTGTGTACCGCCCTTCTGCTCGGCGCTCAACCAGTCGCCTCGATTGCTCGCGCCGAGGAACTGGCCGAGCAGCATGCGGGAATGGCGCCTCCCAATCGGGAAGGCCGAGGCGTCGAGCTCGACCAGCTCTTGTGGGTCTTTCAGCAGATCGAACATCGTGGAGGTGAGGTTCCCGCGGAGGATGAGCTTCCATCGGCCGGTCGTGATCACGCGACGGTCGTCTTGGAAGTCGCTGAAGGCCACGGTAGGGCGTGCAGGCGACTCACCAAGCATCAAGCCGACCAGCGTATGACCCTCGTTGTGCGCCATGGCGGGGACGCCGAGCAGCTCGGTGACGGTCGAAGAAATGTCGAGCGTACTGACGGCATTACCGACCTTGGTTCCCGGAGGAAGCCGCTTCGGAAGGCGGAACATGAGGGGAACGTGCAAGAGCTCTTGGTACACGGAATGCCCGTGCCCCCAAGAGCCGTGGTCGTTGAACTCCTCGCCATGGTCCGACGTGACGACGACCAATGTGTCATCAGACAAGCCCAGCGCGGACAGTCGCTCGAGAAACGCACCGAAGAAGCGATCATGCTGGGTGATCTCGCCGTCGTGCAGCGCGGCGATCCGCTGCCTGTCGCGTCCGTCGAACACGACCGCCGGCGGATTGCGCTTCGCCTTCTCGAGTAAATCGCCCGTCATACGCGGCCGCACCTGGCCATCGTACTCACTGGGGTCGTACATGCGGACGAACTCGCCCGGCGGGTCGTACGGCACGTGCGGATCGATCGTTTGAATGTACGCGAAAAAGCGCTCGTCCTTGTGTGCTTCGATCCAATTGCCAGCGGCGTCGAACACGTCCTTCGCCTCTGTGCTACCGCCCTCGCGAATGTAGTTGGTGTAGTCGTCCCACCCCTGATCGAAACCGAAGCGATCGGAGACGTAGCCGTTTGCGATGAAGCTCCCAGTCGCAAATCCGTTGTCCTTCAAGTGCTCGCTCAAGAGCACCGCAGAGCCAGGCAGCGCCGCGTCGCCGGTCTTCTGCTGGTGAGTTTGCGGATGGAGGCCAGTCAGAATCGAAGCGACGGCCGGCTTGGTCCAGTTCTCCGCCGACTGCGCGAGCTCGAACACCACGCCTTCCGACGCAAACCGATCCACCGATGGGGTTTCGACGCGCGTGTCGGGATTGAACGGTCGCAGCTTGTCCGCGCGGAGGGTGTCGACGACCAGCAGCACGACGTTCTTGGCGGGATCGAGGCTTCTCTCCGCGCGCTCCGGCACGAGCAGCCGTGGGGAATTCCAAGCCAAACGGCCTGCCCCTTGGCCCTCGGCGCGTAAGTCCATCCGGACGGTCTGGCCGGCGAAACGGCTGAGGTCCGCCTTCTGATCGCTCCAGGCTGAAGTCGCGATACCAGTCAACACGGCGACGCTCGGTTCTCCATCCGCGCTCACTTCGATGGTAAACGGAACCTCGCCTTCGCCTTCGACGCCGACCCCGAAGCCGAGCATTCCATCATTCGGAACCAGCAAGTAGTAACGAAGCGTCGAGCTTCGTGACAAGGCGACCGCCTGCCGCTCCTCCTCGCCGAGACGAACGTTGGCGACCATCGTGTCGTACGCGGGCGGGCGCGCGTTTGACGCGATCTCGGCCTCGCTGCGAATCGAAATCGAGTCGATCGCCACCGACACATCATGCCCATCCACAGGCGTGGTGCCGCCGAAGGTCAGGAGCAGGTAGTTCTCGCCGGCCTTCACGTGCTCCGGCGGAAGCTCGATGTCGTACTCCGCGAAGCCGTCGCCTTTGCCGAGATGAACCGATTTCAGCTGTTCGTTGTTGAGGTACGGCGTGAGCGCCTTGCTGCCATGCGGACGCAGACGCAGCCGCGCGATGAGCGCCTCGGGACGATCGACGCCGAAGTACACCCGACCGCGCATTCCCACGTAGGCGTACGTCGCGTCGCCGTCCGCGCCCTTGCCAACCCAGCCACTCCGCCAGTCACCAACCGTGTATTTCGACTGGGCGGGGGTGCCGAAGTCGATGTACCAGCCGCCGTCCCGTACCTCGGCCAGGTGCCGAAGCTCGGTCAGGTCGATGTGGGTCTGAAGCCCAACGAACGGATCGGGCTTCGCGCTCTTCGAGCTACAGCCCGCCGCGAGCGCGAGGGTCGTGATCACCACCAAGAACAATCGCATCGGCCGCTTTCCTCCCGTGCCCCAGGAGGTCGTTTAGCCCCGCGTTTCCGCCCCCGGAGAACCTCGCTGCGGTTAGCATGCACTTTCAGCGAGCGTCAACAAAACCACCCGGCCGGGTGATCACCACGAGCAAGCGAGTGGACCCCGATTTCACGTAGTAAAAACGATCGGCCACGGCATCCTCAAAGTGGTACCGAACGCGGTGCACGCCCTCGTCGAGCGCAAGGGCCAAGGGCAGGCGCCCGAAGGCCTCACCGTCGACAGTCACGCTCACATCAGGCGAACCGCCTAGCTCGAGCACGCCCTGCCCCGCCAGAGCTCCGATCGACGGGTCCACACCCGAACGGAGCTCTCCGGAGAACGCGCCAACACCCCGCCGAGCAGCAGGCGCAATCTCATCTTGGCGGGGAGGTGCGGGAGCGGGAGCGGGCACAGGGGCGGGCACGCGAGCGGGAACCTGAGCGGGAACCTGAGCGGGCACGACGTCCGGCGTCATCAGCATCCGCCAGGTGATCAATGCGATCGTCGCACCTAGCAGCGCAATGAAGCCCAAGCCGAATATGCGCGATATCACGCTGAGCTCCGCGCCGAATCCAGAAGCGCTCCCATCGGATCCGGGCGCGGCGCTCGCGGGGAGCCGCCATACCGCGTCGGCCCTTCGAGAGATGCGATTCGCCGGCTCGCGGTGCATCGCCACCGTCGATTGCGCCCGGATGTTCTCCCGCTCCGTTTGATCGTCCGCGAGCTCGTTTTCCGGCATGAGTACCGGCTCGTTTACGGTCCGGGCAGAGAGCTCGGAATGTAAGCCGGGGAGCTCCACCCTGCGAGCCGCCAGCGCAGCCATCACGGCATCGACCAGTGAGCGGGAGGCGAGGTCTGTACCCCAAACGGCCTGCGGGGGCGCGCCATCGCTGAGCAGCACAACCGGCACCCCATCGAGAGCAGCCTCCTCCCGAAGCGCCGCGCACAAGCCCAGGCCGTCCAAGCGCGGCATCGCCATGTCGGCCAGAATCAGATCGGGCCGGTCGGCGCGCGCCAGATGCAGCGCCTCGAGGCCGTCGCGCGCTTCCGTCACTCGGGCGCCTGCGTCACGGAGGAGCCCGACGTACGACCAGCGCGTTTGCGCGACGTCGTCGGCCACGAGGACGCGCCGACCCAGGAGACCCGCATCCGAAAGCGGAGTCATTTCAGTGCTCTTGCTCATCAAAACTCGGAATGAAAGGTCGTTTTGGCGCCCTTGCCAAGCATCGCCGGACCACCTCGCACCCGCGCAGTGTACGCATCTACGGGATTTGTTCGAGCACCAAGTCGGTTGCCCGAGAGGAGCGCCCGACGTACGCACGAGCGTGGACTTCGTCGACGAGGTGTCTCTGGAGGTCGCGGCAGGCGACGGCGGCAACGGGGCAGTAGCCTTCCGGCGGGAGAAATTCGTCCCGCTGGGTGGTCCCGCGGGCGGCGACGGCGGACGCGGTGGAAGCGTGATCCTCGTCGCCCACGAGCGGTTTTCCACCTTGTTCGACCTCCGATACCGAAGAGTCGTTCGCGCCGAGCGCGGCGAGGACGGCCGCGGCAAGGACCAATTCGGCAAGGCGGGGGCGGACATCCGGATCGAGGTGCCCGTCGGGACGCAGGTATACGACCAGGAAAGCGACGAGTTGCTCGCCGACCTCCACGAGTCGGGAGCGGAGCTGGTGGTTGCGCAAGGAGGTCGCGGAGGTCGCGGCAACATCAAGTTTGCGACGCCCTATGATCGCGCGCCGCGACGGTCGCAGCCCGGCCAACCTGGCGAGAGGCGAAAGATTCGCTTGGTGCTGAAGCTGCTCGCGGACGTAGGTATTCTCGGCTTCCCCAACGTCGGCAAGAGCACCTTCATCGCGACGGTCTCCCGTGCGCGGCCGAAGGTTGCCGACTACCCCTTCACGACACTCGTTCCGAACCTCGGCGTGGTCTCACTCGGCGTCGACCGCCACTTCGTCATCGCCGACATTCCAGGCATCATCGAAGGCGCATCGGAAGGCGCCGGGCTCGGCCTGCGATTCCTGAAGCACGTCGAACGGACGCGCGTGCTCCTGCACATGGTGAGTGTCGATCCGGACCCCAAACGCGACCCGGTCGCCGACTTCGATCGTCTGATGCTCGAGCTCGAGCGCTTCGACTCCGAGCTTCCTAAGCGTCCGATGCTCGTTGCGGTCAGCAAGTGCGACCTCCCCGAAGCGCGGGCAGCCTATGAGGAGGTCAGACGGGCGCTCGAGCCAAGGGGTCTTCAGGTATTCGCGATCAGCTCTGCGACCGGCGAAGGGGTGACACCCCTACTCGAAGCGCTGGAGACTATTCTCCGTCGGCCAGCCGACGTTTGAGCTCTCGACCCGCCCACTCCGCGGCATCGCGAACCACCTCCGACGGATGGTGACGCCCCGCTTCGTCGAGCACCGGCAGATGCCGGGCTTCTCCTCGATTCCCGAGGACGATCGCAGCATTGCGAGCCAAGCCTTCGGGGCTTGCTCGCTTCACGGGGGACCCCTCGAAACGGGCCCGGAACGCGTCCTCACTCATGCCGAGGAATTCGGCGACCTCGGTTTGCGCCCAGCGGTCGTCAGGCTCGAATGCGCTCATCGACTGTGGCGTCGCGCCCGCGGCCTGGTTGTATGGGCAGACGTCCTGGCAGACGTCACAGCCAAACAACCACGGCCCGACCTCCGGTCGAAGCGACTCCGGGATGGGCCCGCGCTGTTCGATGGTTAGGTAGGAAATGCACCTGCGCGCGTCGAGCGTTCGCGTCTCGACGAACGCCTTGGTCGGACAGGCATCGAGGCAGGCGGTGCAGCTCCCACAACGACGTGGGATCGGCGCAGAGGGCTCGAGTGGTGCGGTCGTCACGATGCACGCCAGGAAGACGTGAGAGCCGATCCCCGGCACGATCAAGCAACAGTTCTTTCCAACGAATCCCACGCCGGCTCGCTCGGCCCACGCGCGCTCGAACACGGGCTTCGAATCCACCGCAACACGGGCCAGATGACCGGCATCGCGTAGTGACTTCGCCACGCGACGCGCCTTCTTAGTGAGCACGTTGTGGTAGTCGCGTCCAAGCGCGTACTTCGCAATCCGTGCGGGCGGAGGTCCCTGGTAGCCCTGCGCGTGACGATAGGGCGCCGCCATCACGATCACGCTCTTGGCGGCATCGAGCATTCTGGGGTCGCGCGGATCCTTCCGCACCTCGGCGGTTTCCTCCATCCAGGACATCTGGCCCTGACGCCCGGCAGCCAGCCACGCATCGAGATGCGCCGCTTCCTCCTCGAGCCTCTGAGCCTCGGCGAACCCCACACTTGAGAACCCCGCTTCCTCTGCGGCGGCGCGGACCCGCTCGTTCAGCGTGCGCTCGGGCTTCATCCGAGGCCGGCGCCAGGCGGCGCAGGCGGAACCTTGGGCGCCTCTTCCTCTCCCTCTCTCGGCTGCGCAGGCGGGGACTTCGGAGGCGACTTCTTCGGCTTGGGCTCGTCGGTTGGTTCTTCACCCCGAGTTCGCCACGTCGGTTTGGCGCCCGACGGCACGACGGTGTCCCAATCAGGCGCGTCGGTGAGTCCATCCTTGCGCCCCGTACCCCCGCGCGGATTCGGGATTATGTAGGGCTCGGCGTTGAAGGTGCCGCATTGACGCTGGTTTCTGTAAAAACCCCAATGGAAATACACGCGGCCGTCGCCACTCAGGATTGAGGAAGGCGGCGGCGGATACGGCTGCCCGCGCAGGACGGAGTTGAAGGCGCCGAAGTCGAAGGGCAAGAGGCCGCTCGATCGAACGACGCCGACGCGATGCACCGAACCGTCGCGATTAAGCACGATCTCGAGCTTCGTCATGAGTGTCGGATCTTGATAGGGGCTGCCGATGGGCAAGCTTCGAAGAAACCGGTCCGCAAACTCCTGATGAATGCGCCGATGCACCGCAGCGATGTATGTCGCAAACGGCGACGCGGCCGCGTTCAAGGCGGTGGTATTCCCAGCCTTCACCCCGGGCACGTAGTTCTCGATCGCCGCGCGGAACTCGTTCCACGACTTCTCGCGCGAGATGCCACGCTGCGACGACTTTTGCTCCGCAAGATACGCGCGCCGATCTTCTTCGAGCTTGTCGGAGCCGACGGCGGCTTCGAACTGAGACCAAGCGATCTTGCTGCCCGGTCCCTGCCCCTTCGCTCGTTCTCCCCCGCCTTGGCTCGCCTGGCTCGGACGCCGGATGCTGAACGTTCCCGCCGGATCGGTGATCGTGATCGTCTCCATCGCTTCCTGGCTCATGCGGTCGCCCGAAGTCTCGGCGACCTTGCCGGCAGGCGCCTGCGAAGACACGCGCTCGGCCTTGATCGGATCGGCCTTGATCACCTTGTCGGGCCGCTCCCGCCGCGCTTCTTCGGGTGTAGCTTTGCGAGCGTCGCTGCCCTGCTTGTTGCGCATCTCCGCGATCTCTTGCTCGGCGGCGTTGCCGAGCTCTTCGAGTGTATCGGAGGGTTTCTGTTGGCGCCCGGGCGTGGGCGTCTGATCATCGCGCACCATGTTGCGAACTCGCGCCACGGACTCCTCCTCGACGCGGTTGTTCTGCTCGGCAATGAAGCGAGCGTTGTCGGGCTCGAGGTCGGGATTGGTGCTGTGTTGCTGCACAGCTTGCGGCGAGCTCAGGGGCGGCTGGACAGGTTGACGCTGATCCGGAGTGGCTTGGGCCTGAGGCTTTGGCTCGGCGACCTGCGCGATACGCTGTTGCTTCTGTGGTTTGTCCCGCTCCTTGCGGACCTGTTTTCGCGCGCGCTCGGACTTGCCCGATTCGGGCACTTCGAAGTCGACCTCGACGGGCTCAAACTTCCGGTTCTTGCGAGCCGCATCCGCCTCCGCTTTGATGCGGTCGGCCAAATCGCCGAGCACATCATAGACGGGAAGATGCACCGAGAGGGATGCGATCAAGGCGAGCGCAAAGGCAATGGCGACTGGTTCTCGATAACGACGACGCACGGACAACCTCGGGCGCTAGATACACTCGCCCTTAATAAGGTTACCCTGGCCTCAGACAAGGGCAAAGAGTCGCGGTCACGCCCTCTCAGCGAGCCCGGGCGGTTGGGACGCTCCGCGCCCCTCCAAAACCCGGGGAGGAAGGCCGGCTGAAACCTCCCGCTCGCCCAAAGCTCGGGCGGGAGCCCATGCTGGGACGCGAGGGGTTCATGCCGGAGCGACCGAATACTCCAGGGCTCGACGGGCGCCCGACGCTTGGACTCCGAACGGTGCCCGTCCGGGACGGGCTCGCGGAAACTCGGTTGCCGATCCCACCAACGCGTGCACCGGCGCTCGGCCGGCGAGGCGCCGGGCCGCGCGTGCCGCTTGCGCCTGGGGTCGGGTTCACCCTTGGTTGACTCACCATACCGGGACGAGCGCGTGGGACGCTGCTGGTCCGCGTCGGCGGCATACGATTGACGCTCGGTGCACGTGTCGGCGGCAAGCGTGTTACCGAGCTGGTTCGCGTCGGTGGCAGGCGTGTTACCGAGCTCGTTCGCGTCGGCGGCAGGCGATTGACGCTCGGTGCACGCGTCGGCGGCAGGCGTGTTACCGAGCTCGTTCGCGTCGGCGGCAAGCGTGTTACCGAGCTCGTTCGCGTCGGCGGCCGGCGATTGACCGTTGGGGTCCGGCTGGGCAACCGGTTCACCGTCGCGGCGCGTCCGTAGCTGTCCGGCGCTTGCCTTCCGACAGTCGGAACCCGATTGGTGGGAACAACGCCGCGAACCGTCGGGCGCGACACGGGGCGCGCGACGGTGGGGTGGCGCGGAACGCCGCGATGGACCGGAACACCCCGATAGCCCCGGTAGTACGGGGAGTAGTACGGCGGGAACCAGTGGTAGGGCCGGTAGTACCCAAAGCCCACCCACACCCCGCAAGGCCGGTAGTATCCGGGCACGAACCACCAGACGTTCGCGTAGAAGTCCCATCGCGGATGCACGAACACGTAGTTCACGCGCTCGACTACACAGTGACCGTCGATCCAAACGTATTGGCCATCGCCGTAGGTCCAGTAGCCATCGACCCAAATACCGCCGGGACAGCGCATGACGGGTTGCTCGACTGCAACCTCGCGCGGGGCGGGCGGCGCGACATCGGTCGCGGCGATCGGATCCGGCTCCTGGACGACGATCACCGTTTCGCCCTCGACCTCACGAGAGACGCCTTCTTCGACTTCGATCACCACGTAGTTGGGAGCTTCGGTGGCGGCTTGGCTTTGACCGCCTGCTGCCTGATCACCTCGTGGATAACCATCGTGTGACACCTCGAGCTCATGGGTGCTCGTCGAGGCGCCGTAGCCGGAAGCGCCTTCGTAGTCGGCGCCCGCCGATACCGAAAGGACCGTAACTGCAGTCCACGCGGAGAGCGCCAGGTGTCGAGTGAGGGTAACCATTGCTCCTCCTATGTAATTACGCCTGTTGTGCGCTCTCGTCACCCCGCCCGCGACGAGCGGGCGCGGCCCGCTCGACAGAACGACTGGAAAGTGCTTGGTTTGCGACCGATCGAATGAGCTCACACGACATTGACGCAGGCACGGCCGAGATTCTTCAACGCTATGGATTCGAGGACATTCCCTTTGAATTGCTGAAAAGGCGCCTGCTCGCGGGCCAGGTCGGCGCCGACCAAAACAGGATCTCCGGCCAGGTCGAGCCCCCGAATGAGGGTGATCTTCGCCCCCTTCCGCCACTCGGGGGAGACCTGCGCAAGGCTTTCGCCGAGCGCGGTCAGGAGGCGATGCGTCGAGGCGAGGTCGGCGCGGTGATTCTGGCGGGCGGCATGGCAACGCGGTTTGGTGGGGTCGTGAAGGCTGCCGTTGAAGTGCTCGACGGACAGTCGTTCCTCGAGCTCAAGCTCAAGGACATCGCGGCGGTGGCGAAGCGCGCCGAAGCCCGGATCCCCGTCTATCTGATGACCAGTTTCGCGACGCATGACGCGATCCAGGAGATGGCCGAGCCGCTGAGCACCGAGCAGTGTCCGATCACGTGCTTCCCCCAGTTCATCTCGCTACGCATCACCCCCGAGGGCGAGCTCTTCCGCGACGGGTCGGGAGCGCTCTCGCCCCACGCGCCCGGCCACGGGGATCTGACGTTTGCGCTACGTCGTTCGGGCATCCTCCAGCGCTTCCGGGAAGCGGGCGGCAAGACACTGATGATGTCCAATGTCGACAACCTCACCGCAACGCTAGACCCTGCGGTCATCGGCGCGCACTTGGAAGCCGGCACCGCCCTCACGGCAGAGATGGCTCCGAAAGAACCCGGAGACAAAGGCGGGGCTCCGGCGCGCGTCGACGGCAAGGCTCAAATCGTCGAAGCGTTCCGCTTTCCCGAGGACTTCGACCAAGAGCGTATTCCCGTGTTCAACACCAACACATTCGTCCTCGATGCAGCAGCGATCGATGCGGACTTCCCGCTCACTTGGTTCGCCGTCAACAAGACCGTCGACGGCAAACCGGCGATTCAGTTCGAGCGACTGGTGGGCGAGCTGACGGCATTCCTCAATTCGGCTTTCCTGCGCGTCGAGCGGCACGGGCCGGATGCGCGATTCCAGCCGATTAAGACGCCGGACGACATGGACAAGGAACGCCCGGATATCGTCGCGGCGCTCAAAGCGCGCGGTAGCCTCTAGGCTCGTGGGCTTCGGCGCGACTCGCCGTGGAAAGCCAGCTGACCGCAGGCGGCAGCCACGTCGTCGCCGCGCGTCTTACGGATGAACACCGACAGGCCTCGGCGCGTCAGCTCCTCTTGAAAGCGGAGCACGTGACTCTGATCGGGCGCCTTCAGATCCGACGCTGAGATGGGGTTCATCGGAATCAAGTTCACCTTGACCGGAATCCCCTTCAACAACTCCACCATTTCCCTGGCATCGCGCGGCGAATCGTTGACGCCACGGATCAACGTGTACTCGATTGTGATGCGCTGCCGCTTCGAGAGCGGATAGCGGCGTAGAGCTTCGGTCAGCTCGTCGAGGCCATGCTTTCGGTTCACGGGCATGATCTCGCTGCGGGCCTGGTCGCGCACGGCATGTAGGGAAATCGCGAGCTGGACCTGGCCATCGAAGTCGCGTCCGAGCTGGTCGATTTGCTTGACCAACCCACTGGTCGAGACGGTGACGCGGCGCTTGGAGAGATCGAGTCCGTCGGGGTGAGTGAGCAACACGAGAGCGCGCGCGACGGCGTCGTAGTTGTGAAGCGGTTCGCCCATACCCATGAAGACGACGTTGCGAACCCGCCGATCGGGGGAGAGCTCACGGCGTCCGAGGAGCACTTGTGCGACGATCTCGGCGTCGCTCATTTGACGTTTGAGCCCTGCAACGCCCGAAGCGCAGAACACACACCCCATCGCGCAGCCGACTTGGCTCGAAATGCACTGGGTGACCACACTGTCGTCGTTGATCTGGGGGATCAGAACCGTCTCGACGCGCTCGCCGTCGGGCATGCCGACGAGAAGCTTCCGCGTGCGGTCCGTCGACTCGTGCGAGGAGACGATCGCAATCGGCCAGCCGACTCCTTCTTCTTGGAGGCGGGCACGGAGCGACTTCGGAAGGTTGCTCATCTCGTCGGGGTCGAGCACGCCCTGCCGATGAATCCAATCGAAGATCTGCTTGCCACGGTACGCGGGCTCGCCCCATTCGCTCACCCGCGCGACCCACTCTTCGGGTAGACGCGCAACGGGATGCGACGGCGGGCTCAAGCGGTCGGCGGAAAGTTTCACAGCCCTCATGGGTGGCAGAGTTCGGGCCCCTTGACAACCCGGACCCCCGACGCACCTTTCTCACATGGATCGTCCTGGCACCGCCGCCGTCCTGTCCTTCATCGTTCCTGGCCTTGGCCAGTTCTACAACGGCAAGTTCTTGCGAGGAATCATCTGGCTCGTCATTACGCCGGGGCTGTGGATCGGCTCGGGCGGTTTCCTCGGATGGATTTGCCACCTCGTCTCGTCCTACATGGCCTACGGCTGGGCGAAGAACAACGCACCGCTGGAAGACTAGTCCTCGATGCAGCTGGCCAAGTCGATTTGCCTCCTGGCCGCCCTCCTCGCCGTCAGCGCGTGCGGCGGCGCGAGCCCGAGCCCGTCGCCTACGGCGCGCGCGAAGGACAACACGCCGGCACAGAACAAACAGATCGCGCGGCATTTGATTCACGAGGAGTACGCGCGCTGGGACAACGCGACCCAGTTTGAATGCCTCGAAGAGCTATGGCAGGCGGAGAGCCACTGGAACCACCGCGCGCGAAACAAAAAGACCGGCGCCTGCGGGATTCCCCAATCGTACCCATGCAACAAGATGAGCGACTTCGGCAAGGCATACGGCGTCGACTACCGAACCAATCCCTGGCCGCAAATCGCGTGGGGCCTTCGGTACATCGACAAGCGCTACGGCACCCCATGCAAAGCCTGGAACCGCTTCCGGCGCGGCGGCGGGTACTAAGCCCGCGCGGGACACTCCCCTACTTCTTCAGCACTTCCTGCACGCGATTCAGAAGGGCGCGGGAGTACATGCGGCCTACGAGTGATTCGCGAGCCGTGAATTGCACCTCTTCCCATTGACGTTGCGCGCGGAAGAGGTTGACGACTTTCAGACGCTTGGAGAGCGTGACGGCCGCTTCGTCGTCGACCTTGCGCCCGTGTACGCGGAACGCATCCTCGGTTTCACCCGCCACCCTATCGAGGTATTCCCGCGCTTCCTTCGGAAGCGTGTCGAGGTGCTCGTTGCGGATCACGAAAGCGCCCGTGACGATGCCGCCGGCCTGCTTGGCCATGTACTTGAGGTTCGTGTGCCACTGAAAGGCCAAGACTCCGACTGACGATGCGATGATCGTATCGATGATCCCGGTCTGGAGCGCCGAGTAGACCTCCGGCAGGTTGAGCAAGACACCATTGGCTCCAGTCGCCTTGATGAATGCTCGCATCGTGGCCGAGTCCTTCCACACCCACGGGCGAACGTTCCGCAAGTCTTCCGGTCCGACGATCCTGTGCGCGGAGAAGATGCGCGTCTTTCCGGCGTCGCCCCAAGCGACGAGCGTGTATCCCGCTTTGTCGAACAGCTCTTCGAGCTGAGGTGCGAGGTCCTCGCGGACCGCATCGAGCTCCGGGTAGCTTCGGATGAGGCCCGGCGCTTCCATGACGAGCACCTGTCGGACCAGCGCCGAGAGGCCGGTCGATGTAATGAGCGCACCGTCGAGCTGCCCGACCCGCATCTTGCGCACCACGGTGATCTCGTCGCCTCATGTTCACTTGCCCGCTCGTTGCCTCGCGGATCCCGGTCTTGAGCTTGCTGTACTCCTCGCCAAGCGGAGATTGCCGCGGCGCGAGGGTGGCAATTCGAAGTTGATGGGTGGCTTCGGCTCTGGCTTGCGTGGCGAACGAGTCACCGCTGATGAGAAAACCGAGAGCGAGCAGGAGGGCGAGGTTGCGCATCGGCCGATAAGAGCACGGATCAGCTGATGACTTCAATGGATAAGAGAAAAAGCGTCCAAAAGGTCCCGGCACTGACGCTGGCCGCGGGCGAACCTAAACGGAAACCCCGAAATCCCTGAGCGCGTCGTTCAAGGTCACCTTTTTGTCGGTGCTCGCTTTTCGCTGTCCGATGATCAGCGCGACCGGGATTTGGTACTCGCCGGCGGGGAATTTCTTGGCACGTGTTCCGGGGATCACCACCGAACGCGGTGGGACATAGCCTCGCATCTCGACGGGTTCGGCCCCCGTCACGTCGATGATCTTGGTGCTCGCAGTGATGACGACGTTGGCGCCAAGCACTGCTTCCTCACCGATGCGCGAGCCTTCGAC
>Ga0111160_1098_pt1 | contig 17719 bp, 10 predicted proteins | sample DeeMarSeWOR28_12_FD_80265 | JGI IMG/M metagenome (GOLD analysis project Ga0111160, IMG submission 80265) | Myxococcales bacterium SG8_38_1
GCGCAGGAGATTCTCAACAAGGGGCCGGAGGTCGGACGCGAGGCAATCGCCAAGCTCCGCGACTCATTCGAACCGGGCCACTTCTTCGTCGAGTTGCAAGACCACGGGTTCCCGGAGAACCGCCCGCTCAACCACGTGCTCGCGCGGCTTGCCAAAGAGCTCGATCTGCCGCTGGTCGGCACCAACGACTGCCACTACCTCGAGCGGCAAAACGCCCACGCGCAACTCGTGCTTCAGTGCATCGGTGCAGGGCGAAGCGTTCGCGAGATGGAAGCAGTGCACCACCACTCGTCCGAGCTCTACCTCAAGACGCCAGAGCAGATGGTCAACCTTCTAGCGCACATTCCGGACGCCGCGAAGAACACGCTGCTGATCGCGGAGATGTGCGCCGATCGAGCTACGCCGCTCGCGGACCCGAAGCTTCCGCGCTTCAACGTGCCCGGGGGCGCGAGTGAAGAGGACTACCTCCGCGCGCTTTCCGTCGCGGGGCTCGGCAGGCGAATCCAAGAGATGCGCGGCCGCGGCGAAACGCTCGACGAGAACGAGTATCACAGCCGGCTCGAGCTCGAGCTCGGCGTGATCCTGAAGATGGGGTTCGCCGGATACTTCTTGATCGTTCAGGACTTCATCAACTGGGCCAAAGACAATGGCGTACCGGTCGGCCCAGGCCGCGGCTCCGGCGCCGGCTCGCTCGTCGCGTGGTCGCTTCGCATCACCGACCTGAACCCGATCACGCACGGGCTCCTGTTCGAGCGCTTTCTGAACCCGGAGCGCGTGTCGATGCCCGACTTCGACATCGATTTCTGCATGGACCAGCGTGACCGCGTCATCCAGTACGTGCGAGACAAGTACGGTCAGGCAAGCGTCGGCCAAATTGCGACGTTTCATCAGCTGAAGAGCCGAAGCGTCGTGCGCGACGTCGGCCGCGTCATGGGAATGAAGAGCGTACCGATCAGCGACGCGCTCGAGCAGGAACCACGACTGAAGACGGCGTATGAAACCGACGAGCAGGCGCATGACCTGCTCGACACGGCGCAAGCCCTCGAAAACCTCACGCGGCACGCTGGCATGCACGCCGCTGGCGTCGTCATCAGCGAGGGACCGATCTGGGACCACGTGCCGGTATTCTGCCCCGAGCAAGACGTCTACGTCACGCAGTACCACAAGGACGACGTCGAGGCAGCGGGCCTCGTGAAGTTCGATTTCCTCGGGCTTCGCACGCTCACCGTCATCGACATTGCGACGAAGCTGATCGACCGGCGACCCGACCGACAAGGGGAACCCTTCCGCATCGACCAGATCCCGATGGACGACGACGCGACCTACGCGCTTCTTCAGTCGGGAGAAACCACAAATGTCTTCCAACTCGAGTCGAGCGGCATGCAGAGCCTCTTCAAGCAGCTCCGGCCTGATCGATTCGACGACATCGTCGCCGCCGTTGCCCTCTATCGCCCGGGGCCGATGGGCGCTCAGATGGACAAGGACTTCGTCCATCGCAAGCACGGACGTCAGAAAGTCGAGTACCCGCACCCTTCGCTCGCGGGAATCCTCGAGGAGACGCGCGGGGTCATCGTCTATCAAGAGCAGGTCATGCAAATTGCGCAGGAGATGGCGGGCTACTCGCTCGGCGGAGCCGATCTCTTGCGTCGCGCGATGGGCAAGAAGAAGGCGTCGGAGATGGACAAGCAGAAGGCCATCTTCGTCGAGGGCGCGACCGGGCGCGGCCACTCGCGGGAGAAGGCCGAAGAGGTCTTCGACCTCATGGCGTACTTCGCGGGTTACGGCTTCAACAAGAGTCACTCAGCCGCGTACGCGCTCATCACCTACCAGACGGCCTACCTGAAGACGCACTACCCCGTCGAGTTCAGCTGCGCGACGCTCACCGCCGACAAAGAGAAGATCGACAAGGTCGTTCGTACGGTCGCCGAAGCCCGCTCGATGGGCATCACCGTGCTCCCGCCCGACGTCAACGAGTCGGAGATCGAGTTTACCGTCGTCTACACGCCGGACGACGCCCAGGACATCGCGCGCCTCCGGCACAAGCCGGTTTGCTACAACGGCGAGGTCCACGACCCGATGGGGCCGAAGATTCGATTTGGGCTCGGCGCCGTCAAAGGCGTCGGCACCGGCGCCGTCGAAGCGATCCTCGAAGCCCGCCAGGCGGCAGAAGACGGCTCCGACGAAACCCACGAGCGCCCGTTCGTCGATCTCTTCGATTTCTGTGCGCGGGTGGATTTGCGGCGTGTAAACAAGAGCGTGATCGAGGCGCTGGTCCAGTGCGGCGCGTTCGACACGGTGCACAACGCAATCAACGTACACCGCTCACAATCGTTCATCGCCATCGAGCAAGCCGTGGAGCGCGGCAAGCGCATTCAGGCGGAGCGATCGAGCGGCCAGGAGAGCCTCTTCGGTTTGATGGGTGGCGAGGAGGACGCGCAAGCGTACGAGCATCCCGGCGGCAGCTTCCCCGTGCTCGACCCATGGGATTCCCGCGAGCAGCTCTCACGCGAGAAAGGCACGCTCGGTTTCTACGTGTCGGGGCATCCCCTCGACCGCTACCGAAGCGAGCTCCTGCGCTTCTGCGACGCGACCACGGAGAGCGTGACGCGGCTCGCAAACAACCGCCAGGTCACCGTCGGCGGCACCGTCGAGGGCTATCGCGAGCGGCGCACGAAGATGGGTCACACGATGGCGTTCTTCCACATCGAGGACGCGCTCGGCCGGGTCGAGGTGATCGTGCGGCCGAAGCCACTCGACAAAGAAGGGCTACGAGAAGCGCTCAAGTCCGGGCAGCCCATTCTTCTCGGCGGCCGCGTCAAACATGAAGTCGACCGAAACGACGAAAGCGCGGCGCCCGAAGCAAAGATCCTCCTCGAGGAAGCGACGCTCCTGAGTGACGCCCTCCACGCGCGCACGACCGCGATCACCCTTCGCTTGCCGGTCGAGACCATCGACCGCGGCAAGCTCGACTCGCTCCGCTCGATGCTGGAGCAGTACCCCGGCCCCTGCCCTGTCTCGCTCGAGCTCAGCTCGCCCGGGGACTGGCGCGTCAATCTCGCCGAGACCGGGCTCTTCGTCGACCCGACCGACGCACTGTTAACCAGCCTCGAACGCCTGTTCGGAGCGAAGGTCTGCGAGCTCCACTGATGGTGCGGGAAAAGGGGTCAGACCCCTTTTGCCAGGGGTTGATTTCCGAACCGCGCTCGGAGCGAGAGCTGATGGAGCGCGCTTGGAGCCTCGGGGGGTTCACACTCGGAGAGCTCGGGGCAAGAGTCGGGATCGATGTGCCCGACCAGGGTGTGCGCGGGAAAGGCGTCGCCGGGCAGATCCTCGAAAAGGTGTTGGGCGCCACCGCCGCGTCCCGCGCCGAGCCGGACTTCGTCGGTCTCGGGGTCGAGCTGAAGACGATTCCCCTCGATGCAACCGGCAAGCCCAAGGAGTCCACGTTCGTCGCGTCGATTTCGCTCTCCGCCATGGCCGACACCGACTGGGAGCAGAGCGTCGTCTTCAAGAAGCTCTCGAAGGTGCTCTTTGTTCCGGTCGAGGCCGCGTCGGAGACTCCGCTTCGCGACCGACGGGTCGGCCGCGCCTATCTCTGGGTGCCGACAGACGATGAGCTTGCCTTGCTGCGAACGGATTGGGAGCGACTCGCCGAGATGATCGGGCGCGGCGATGTCGAGCGCATCACAGGTCACTTGGGCGAGGTGCTTCAGGTGCGCCCGAAGGCCGCGACGGGGAGCGCCCGCCGCCGGGCACCCGATGAAGAAGGCGCCGTGCAATGGACGATGCCGCGCGGTTTCTATTTGCGCCCATCGTTCACGGGCGACGCGCTCGCGCGCTTGCGTGCAGAAGAAGACCGCTAGCTGGGGCCGAACGGCGGCGGTGGGGGTGGCTTGCTGCTGCGGGCGCGCGCCACGTTCGGCGGCACCTCGTAGACCCGGCAAATGTCATCCCACATCGTCCGCCCGGGGGTGATGGCGTTCTTGCCGGTGTAAGGAGATGCCAGCGTCAGCGCGCGCGACACTACGGGACTCAGCGGCGAAGTCATGATGCGCCGAGCCCGGTGTTGCTCTCTAAGCTCACGGACGAATGAAGCATGCTCAATCCGCTGGAACCCCAGCAGCTGCTCCGCGTTCGCTGTGTCCATCCAGCACTCATAGAACCATCCGGCACTGTCGTTCGGGTCGGGCGCCGGCCGGAATGCGTTCTCCGGGGGGAGCGAGAGCCCGACGGCGCCGAACACGTCCTTGCGGAGCTGCCGCGCCGGCAGCTTCCACGAGTCGTCACCACCGATGAGAAGAACGTGGCCGTCCGGCTGTACGACGGCCGCCGCCGCGATCGCCCGCGCAGCGTCTCGCACGTCGACGCCGTGCTCGGGCTGGTCGAGCGACACCATGAACACAAAAGGCCGGTACGCGCGGTGCGCCGGCATCAAGTCGTGGGGATCGAGGATCGCCCCGAGCCGCAACGAGCATTGCCGAAGGCCCGACTGCTGCAACCAGCTCTCCGCAGTGAGCTTCTGGAGCCCGTAGTTATCGTCCGGATAGCACGGGTCGGTCGCATGTCGGGCCGGATCACCGGGCCCGCACGGACCGAAGGCAGCGCAACTCGAGATGAACACGAAGAACGCGTCGCGCGCATGAGAGCGAGTCGCATCGATGAGGTGCTGTGTGCCGCCGAGGTTGACCGACTCCGAGAGCTCGGGCTCCACATACGACACCGGAGCCACCACCGCCGCGCAGTGCACCACGACGTCGGGCCTCACCAGGGCCACTAACCGATCGACCGCGTCCGCGTCGGTGAGGTCACAGGGCTCGAACCGCAGATCGGGAGGTACGCCATTCGAAGTCAGATCGGTGGCGACGAGGTCGAAGCCGCGCCGCCCGAGCGCCCCGATCGCGTACTTGCCGACCTTGCCGGCGGCACCAGTGAGTAAGGCTTTAGCCATGGCCCGGGCCGACGCTAGCAGCTACCTCCGGGCATCGCAGCCGGAACCCCGCGCGTTTGCGCGAGCCCTCCGTTGGCGGAATACTTGGCGGCCTCGGGGGTTGAGGACCTGTGATGAGCGTGGGACCAGCAACAAAGCGGAGCAGCATTGCGCGTCGGCTAGGCCGACCGGTCGCGACCTTGTCCGTGTTAATCGTCCTCGTATCTGCGGGCCTTTCCAGCTTAGGAAGCGACTCATCGACGGGGGCCGAAGCGACTCTCGGACCCTCAGCAGCGCCGGGTCAGGTACTGCTGAAGTCTCCGCCCGAACGCAGCGGCGCGTGGGCCGACGGGGCCATCGACTCGTTCGAGGAGGATGACCTCAGCTGCGAGCAGTCGACCCCCACGCCTTCTGAAGCGAACGGATCCCGGGCGCCCCGCAACTTCCGCATTCCATTCTTCGCGCGCGGCGAGCTCGCTCAACCCTACCCGGCCCGCGGCCCCCCTTCCGCCTGACGAGGCCCGAAAGGGCTTCGTCTCCAACGTGTGTGATTGCCCCGGAGCACCGGGGCAGCTGTGTTCTGAACACGAAGGCGGATTGTCATGTCGAATCTAGAGTCGAAGGGCGCGCTCCGAAGCGCGTTCCCCATTGCAGATCTCAAAGCAGGATTTCTGGTCTTTCTCATCGCGCTTCCCCTCTCCCTAGGGATCGCGATGGCCAGTGGCTTCCCTCCCATTGCAGGTGTCCTCACCGCAATCATCGGAGGCATCGTCGTCACGTTTCTAGGTAGCGCGCGCCTGACGATCAAGGGTCCGGCGGCGGGGCTCATCGTCATCGCATTGGGCGCTGTTCAGGAGCTCGGCCAGGGAGATCCGATGGTAGGCTACCGACGCGCGCTGGCGGTCGGGGTCGTGGCAGCATGCGTACAGATCGGACTTGCCCTGCTCCGAGCCGCATCGATCGGCGTGGCAATGTCCCCCGCGGTCGTCCACGGCATGCTCGCGGCGATCGGCGTGATCATCATTTCGAAGCAAGCACACACGCTGATCGGAGTGGCGCCCGCAGCAAAAGAGCCCCTCGAGCTCTTGGCAGAGATTCCGCAGAGTATCGCGCACGCCAACCCGGAAATCCTGGCGCTCGGCGTGCTTTCGCTGATCATCCTATTCGGCTGGCCGATGATTCGTGCGGGATGGGCAAAGGCGCTCCCTGCTCCCGTCGTGGTTCTCGCGGTGGCCGTGCCTTTGAGCCTGTGGATGGACCTGGACCACTCACACGCCTACCGGTTTCTCTCGCATCAGTTCCACGTGGGACCGGAGTTCTTGGTCAATCTTCCTGCCTCGCTCCTCGACGCGATTGCGTTCCCTGATTTCTCGATGGTGTTCACTGGAACCTCGCTCAAGTATGTCGTGATGTTCGCGCTCGTCGGCACCGTCGAATCGACCTTGAGCGTGCTCGCCGTCGACCTGATCGATCCGAAGAAGCGCCCTTCGAATCTCAACAAGGACCTGTTCGCGCTTTCTCTCGGCAACCTCGCCTCTTCGCTCCTCGGAGGTCTCCCGATGATCTCGGAGATCGTGCGAAGCAAGGCCAACGTCGATGCCGGTGCGCAGTCTCGCTGGGCAAACTTCTTTCACGGCGCATTCCTGCTCCTTTTCGTTGCGCTGGCGCCGGGTCTGTTGAGCGAAATCCCGCTTGCCGCGCTGGCCGCAATGCTGGTTTACACCGGCGCCAAGCTCGCGTCGCCTCGTGAGCTCGTCCACATCAAGCAGATCGGTCCGGACCAGCTGCTGCTCTTCCTGACGACCCTCTTGGTCACGCTCGCAACGGACCTCCTGGTCGGCGTTGCTGCCGGACTCTTGCTCAAGCTGATCTTGCATCGGGTCCGTGGCGCTACGTTTCGCCAACTCTTCCGCACACAGGTGGAACGCACCGAGGAGGGCGCGGAGCTTCGTCTTGCCTTACACGGAGCGGCTGCCTTCACGAGCCTGCTTGCGGTGCGCAAGCACCTCGCAAGCCTCAACCCCGATGTTCAGCGTGTCGTCGTCGACGTGACCGATGTCGCGATCGTGGACCACACCTTTCTCAGTCGGGTCGAGGAGCTCTCGAAGGAGTGGCGGAGCGCAACGCTGGAGATCGTCGGCATCGAAGCGCTGATGCCACACACGGCCCACCCCCATTCGACGCGCCGAAGGAGGACTTGATGCCCTCCGTGGCGGACATCATCGATCATGCGGCCCACCTGCTGCCCCAGCAGTCCCCGCTCCACATGTTCGTGCATCACAACACACTGCACGCCTTCGAACATCTTCACTTCGAACGAGCGGTGCTAGAAGGAGCGGCGCGCTTTGGAACGGAGCCCTATCAAACGGAGCAAGCGTTCGCGCAGTGCCTCGAGACCGCGAGAATCCGGCCGTCCGACATCGATGCCGTGCTCGCACCGTTGGAGGACGACTCCGTCACACCCATCATCGCTGGAGGACCAACCCGGCGGCAGCTGCACGCGCTGAGACTTCGCAATCTCTTCGAAATCCCCCAAGGAGCTGCATTGCACTGGATGCTGGAAGAGACGGGGACCTTGTTTCGCTTCCATGCACGTGTTCCGGCAGCCGCGCGCGCGGCGATCCTGCAGTCGGCGGAGCGCATCTCCGTGGACGCGACCCCGATGACGACGAAGGCGCGCGAAGAGCAGGCCCTCGAACAGATGTGGAGCGCCCTCTTGGCGGTCGCACCCGTGACCGCGCGCCCATGTGTCGGCGTGCGGCGCCGCGACGAGATCCTCGCCGCCTACGGAGCGGACACGGATCGGCTGGTCCACCCGCTTCTGATACGGTTTTGCGCAGCGTTCGTCGACCAGGGCATCGCCTACTGGCAGATGGTCGAGCGCAAGCAGGGCCTCCTCTCGGCTTTCCGTGCCCTCTACGGCTTGGGGTCGGGGCCGATGGACCGCTGGATGCGAGGCCTCTCGAAAGAGCTGAGGCGTCAGCAGAGCGAACGTTGGGATGCGGAACGCACCGTGTCCTGGGCGCTCGAGGAACTGGGCGTCCCTGAGGCGGAATGGGAGAGTTATGTCGAGGAGACACTGCTCTCTCTTCGGGGTTGGGCGGGCATGGTTCGGCAGCTGGAGGAACGCCCAGACACCGCTCCGGTCGACCCGCCACCCGCCCGACTGTCGGACTATCTCGCACTTCAGTTGACGCTCGACCTCCAGGCCGCGAGGTTCGAGCTTCGGCAACACGCCGGCGAAGGTGCGAAGTTTGTAGACCTCCCGTCGTGTCGCGGCACCGCCGCCCAAGAGCTGGATCTCGAGCTCGTCTATGAGGCGTTCATCCTCGCGCAATTGGCTGGGGTCGGCCCCTCGGAGATGAGCTCCTCCCAAGAGGCCAAACGCTGGATCGAAGAAGTGCGTGCGTTCGACTCCAACGAGCGTCGAAGGCTGATGCACTTGGCTTACGAACGGAGACACCGGATCGGCGTTCTCGACGGCATCGTGGGCCACTGCCGAGTGAACCGTGGCCGCGCCAAGAGTCCGAAATTTCAGGCTGTGTTCTGCATCGATGATCGGGAGGAGTCACTTCGCCGACATCTCGAAGAGATTCGTCCGGACGCGGAGACATACGGATATGCGGGCTTCTTCGGCGTTGCGATGTCCTATCAAGGTCTAGAGGACATTCGACCGCGCCCTCTGTGCCCGGTAGCGGTCCGTCCAAGACACTACGTCACTGAACGGGCCCTCGATGAAAGCGACGCCGCCGCGTTCGCGGGGAAGCGGCGCCGCCAAGGCCGAATGACCCATTCGATCGGGCTCGGCAGCAAGATGCTCACCCGCGGGGGGCTGTTGTCCGCACTGTTTGGCTTTCTCGCGGTGATTCCTCTGCTCGGAAGGAGCCTCTTTCCCCGACGTACCGAGCGCCTCGCTCACTGGGCTCTGCACCGGGCTGCACCGGTGCCCCCAACTCGCCTCTGCGTCGAAGGTAACGGCGAGTTGCGCCCGGACGGCCTTGCCTCCGGGTACACGCTCGACGAGATGGCGGATATCGTAGCTGGCGTCCTCACGACAATGGGGATCGAAGGGAAGCTCTGTCCCTTGGTCCTCGTCGTCGGTCACGGGTCATCCAGCCTCAACAACCCACACGAGGCTGCCCACGACTGCGGAGCGACCGGCGGAGGCCGAGGCGGTCCGAACGCCCGTGCGTTCGCTCAGATGGCCAACGATCTGCGGGTTCGCGAGCGCCTCCGGAACCGGAGCTTGTTCATTCCCAGCTCGACCTGGTTTGTCGGGGCCTACCACAACACCTGCGACGATTCGATGGCGTACTACGACGAGGATTTGTTGCCGGTGCACCTGCTGCAAGCCCTCGAAGACGCAAAGGGCGCCTTCGCCGACGCGTGCCGCTTCGACGCTCACGAACGATGCCGGCGTTTCGAGTCGGCCGCTCTCGAGCTCGATCCTAAATCCGCGCTCATCCACGCCGAAGCCCATGCATACGATCTGGCTCAGCCAAGGCCCGAATACGGTCACGCGACGAATGCCGTTTGTATCGTCGGCCGCAGGGAGCGCACCCGCGGGCTCTTTCTCGATCGACGGGCGTTTCTCGTGTCCTACGATCCCAGCCAAGACCCTCGCGGCACGACCCTCGCGGCACTCTTGAGATCGGTTGGCCCCGTGGGCGCCGGAATTAATCTCGAGTACTACTTCAGCTTCGTCGACCCAACGGGTTACGGCAGCGGCACGAAGCTTCCTCACAACATCGTCGGGCTCATCGGCGTGATGGACGGACACGCTTCGGACCTGCGAACCGGCCTACCCTGGCAGATGGTCGAGATCCACGAACCCGTTCGCTTGCTGACCATCGTCGAGACGAAGACCGAGATGCTCGAAACTGTGATTGCCCAAGAGGCGGGGGTCGCGAATCTCGTGAACAAGGAGTGGATCCAACTGGTCGCCTGGGATCCCGATAGCGATGCTCTGGCTGTCTATGAAAAGGGGCGCTTTCGCCCCTACGTCCCAGAGAACCCCGCGATTGCCATCGTCGACCGCTCCATGGATTTCTATGCCGGGCGGCGGGGCCATCTCAGCCCAGCCCATGTGACAGCCGGCCTCTTTGCAGAGGGGAGCGCATGATGAAGCCCGTCGTCGACTTGATGGTGCTCGGCATCCTCGGCTTTCCAGCTTTGGCGGTCTTGGCGCTGGGTCTCAGGGCCTGGGCCTACCGCCCGTGGAGCGAGCGAGCGACCGTGGGGATCGTCGGCTTTGCGTTCACCGCCGCCGTGGCGGACTGCGCGCTCAGCTCGGTCTGGTTGCTCACCGCCGACGTCACCGAAGTTCGCGTTCCACTCGGAAGTTGGTTTTCCGTCGGGCACTACTCGTTCGACTGGAACCTGATCGCCGATCGCTTGTCGATCCCATTTGCTGCTTTCTCAGCGGTCTTGCTCGGGCTCGTCGCGTCGTTCTCGAGGCGCTACCTGCATCGAGAGCCTGGGTTCGCGCGCTTCTACTTGCTGCTGGCGATCTTCGGGACCGCCGTCGAGCTCGTCGTGCTGGCAGGCAGCTTGGATTTGGTGTTCTTGGGTTGGGAGCTGGTCGGATTAACCTCCGCTCTGCTGATCGCCTTCTTCCACGAACGCCGCGGTCCGGTCGAGCACGGCTTGCGCGCGTTCTTGACCTATCGGCTCTGCGATGTGGGTTTGCTCGCTGCTGGAGTCGCGCTCCACTTCATGGTGGGAACGTCTGAAGTGGGGCCGTCGACGGGCGGTCCCTGGGCGGGATTCGTCGTTCCGTCCACATGGGCGGGCGCAACGATCGTAGGGCTGCTCATTGTCTGGGCGTCGATGGGCAAAGCGGCCCAACTCCCGTTCTCGGGCTGGCTTCCACGTGCGATGGAAGGACCCACGCCATCGAGCGCCGTCTTCTACGGAGCACTCTCGATTCATTTGGGCCCCTACCTATTACTCCGCGCGGAGTCGATTCTGCAGGCTTCCGGGCTTGCGGCGGGCGCTGTGATTGCCGTGGGCGCACTCACCGCACTTCACGCGACTTTCGTTGGACGAACGCAAACCGATATCAAGAGTGCCCTGGCATATGCCTCGATGACCCAAGTTGGTTTGATCTACGTCGAGATCGGCCTTGGCTTCCGCTATTTGGCCGTGGCGCACATCGTGGGCCATGCCGCGATTCGCACACTGCAGATCTTGCGCTCCCCGAGCTTGCTCCACGACCACCATCACTTGGAACAAGCCATGGGAACGCAGCTTCCGCGTACCGGTGGTCACCTCGAGCGTCTCGTCCCAAACGCCTTACAGCCCTGGCTGTATCGCGTCGCCCTCGAGCGCGGGGGCTTTGATGCCCTCTTGAAGGATTGGATCGTCGGCCCTGCCCTCCGGTTCATCGGTCGCGTCGACCGTTGGGATCAGGCTTGGGTCGACTATCTCACCAAGCCAAGCGCCGTTCGAGAACGACGGAGCCGCCACGACGAGGTGCGCCCATGATGATCGCCTTCGCCGCGCTTCAGCTGCTCCTGCTGCTGCCGATGTCATGGGTGGTTGGTCGCTCGAATTCGTCGAGAACGGCCCGGCACCGGGCCAGCTACACCATCGCCATCGCTGGCATCGTTGCCCTTGCGCACCTTGCCTGGAGCGCCTTCTCGCTTCCCGGTCTCGACTGGACGGCACACTGGTTGTCGATGGAGACCCCGTATTCCTGGGCTCCCGCGTTCTCGCTCATCACATGCCTGATGGGTTTTACGGCGATCGCGCTCAGCCCCATCAGTGAGACGCGCCCGACGACATTTCGGAGGATCTTGCTCCTGATCTCGGTTGCGCTGGTCTTCTTGGCGATCCGGCACCCGATTGGGCTGGCCGTGCTCTGGAGCGCATCGGCACTCATCACCTGGCTCGAGCTGCGGGACCTCGAGCAGCCGCGGGGAATTGCGAAGCTCTTCGCGATCTACCATCTGCCAAGCGCCGTCGCGTTCGCTCTCGGCGCCATTCTGCTCACGCAGGGTCACAGCGCTGCCGGCCTCGTCCTTCTGCTCGTAGGCATCGGTATTCGTGAAGCGGTGCTTCCGCTCCACAGTTGGTTTCCCCCATTCGTGCAACACGCGCCGATGGGTCTCGTCGTGGCTTTTTTCGCCCCGCAGCTCGGCGTTTATGCGCACCTGGAGCTGCTTCGAGGCGAGCTGCCACACCAGCTCGCCCACAGCGTGGCCTCCGTGGGCGCGATCACTGCGGTCGTCGCCGCGGCACTCGGCCTTGCGCAGACCAACGGGCGACGCGCGCTTGCATTTCTAATCATGAGTCAGACCGGCCTCGTGGCCTTTGGCCTCGACGCCAGCTCACCGGTCGCGCAGATCGGCGCGCTCCTCACCTGGCAAGTGATCGGCGTGCGTGGCCACGGCGGGATTCGCGATGACCTTGGCATCCCTGGAGGCGCGCCGCGGCAACCTTTCGCTGACGGCTCCCGTTGGAAGCTTCACGCGGACACCACGCATGGCGGTTGCCTTTTTGTTCATGGGATTCGCCAGTGTCGGACTTCCACTCACCCTCGGCTTCGTCGCAGAGGATCTATTGGTCCAAGGCTCGGTCGATGAGTTCCCCGTGCTCGCGTTCGCCCTCATCCTCGCAACCGCGCTGAACGGCGTCGCCGTGATGCGCGCGTTCTTCATGCTCTTCAGCGGCTCGGCGGAACACATCGGAGAATGTGACCTGACGAGAAGGGAGGCCGGCGCGCTGACGCTGGTGATGGCCATGCTCCTTCTCACTGGCTTGTTTCCCGGAGGTACCGTTCGTCGGCTCGAGCACGTCACCGGAGCCCAGGGACACATTGCGACGGAACCGGATCTCGGCGCAGTTGGCGATGGACACCGGCGAGCCGCGAAAATGGAGACTGGTCTCGAAATCGACCGATTTTGACGAGACCACGGTGCACCGAAGCCCGCGCTTGACCGCTGAAACCGCGTGTTAAACAGCCCCGGGCCTTTCGTCGGGCTGTTAGCTCAGTTGGTAGAGCAGCGGACTTTTAAGCCGCAGCAAGACGCTCCCACGCAAGGTTTTCTCAATCGTTTCGCGGCAGAGCGCAGTCAGCGGCGGCCACAGAACGGCATCGAATGACGCTTTCGGCACACGGTGTGCGACCCGAGTGCCAGCCGTAACTTTTGCCGATGCGCATCCCTGTAAGCAACGCACTGCGCGGGGCGTGTTCTGAATGCGGAGCTTGGCCTCACGAACCAAGCACATCGCCGCCCACGTGGCGTCATTTCGTCGCCAGTCACGCCGTACACCGCGACGCTCGTGCGATTCGACTTCCACGACAACGAGGCCAGGAACGAGGCCATTGCAACTAAGAAAGGGAGTCGTGAGATACAGGGAGACGGAGTGGCGATGTAGATAGGCGAAACAGCCGCGCGACATAACACCTAGTACCGCGCAATTCGGCTCTCAGCATGAGCCCGATGGGCTAAGAGGTCCCATGTGGGCAGTCCCGCGGCACTACCATCCGGACACGAAGCTCCTGAAGTGAGCGCCGCGACCGGTTACTTGAACACCGGTTCGTAGTCGGTTCCGTAGGTCTCGTTGATTTCCTCGTAGATCGGTTTGACGACTTCGGGGAGTGGAACGACACCGGACTTGGTGAAGTCCGAGAATGGGATGGCCTTCGAGGTGTCGGGTGCGTTCTTCTTCCTCATCGCGGGGCTCGGCCAGATCTCGTCGTCGACGGCGGACATCCGCACGCTGACGTCGTCCTTGGTGACGTTGAAGACCATATAGTCGAGGGCTAGCGCCAGGGGGCCGTCATAGGTCTTGCGAACACGGCGCATGACCTCGGGCTGCGTGTCGAAGTCGTTGAAGAAGTGGTAGCCAACGGCGAGTCGCGGCTCGGTCATCGACATGACCTTGCCGAACTGCTCGGGCGAGGTGTGGCCCTGCGTGCCCACGTTGAGCGCTTCGAGAGGTGCGAAGCCCTGCTTGGTCACCAGCAAGGTCGACGGCAGGAAGCACTCGTGGATCGCGATGTCGGCGCCCTTGGTGTGTTCGATCCACCATTTGTTGGGAATCGTATCACTGGAATACGCGAACTTGAGCCCATTCCATTCGAGGATGAAGCTCACGGCGCCATCGAGACCGTGAACGGCCGGGATGCTTCGAATCGTGACGCCGTTCTCCTCGAAGATCACCTCGTTGACGCCATCGAACGGAAACTCCGTCACGTCGAGCTGCGCACCGCGGAAGTCGATGACGCCACCACGAGTGCCAATGTCCCAGACGTACATCTGCTCCATCAGCTTCATGGCATGCGCCGTGCCGTATTCGGGCGTCGCCCCACTCGGGCCCCAGATCCGCAGAGGCGTAAGACGGTTCATCGTGGTGCCGCCGAGCCAGAAGGTCGGCAGGTCTCCCATGTGGTCGACATGGAGGTGTCCGAAGAACACCTTGTCGAGCAGGTCGTAGGGGATCTTCTGTGCGGCGAGTCGTTCGTGGCAGCCGGCGCCGATGTCGAACAAGAACTTGTCACCGTTGCCAAGCTCGACCAGCCAACAGGCTGCGGCTTGCTTGGGTCGCGGGCTCGGCATGCCTGTGCCAAGCGCGACGACGCGCATCTCGTCTTTGGCAACGGGCTCGGTCCCGGGGTAGTAGACGTCGAGCTCGGGCGCCTTCGCGGAGGCCGTCTCGGTTAGCGCATCCTCTCGCCCGGCCTGTTCGTCAGAGCGGCCCCACGCATAACCACCAGCGACGGCGATGGTGAGGATGACTAGAACAACGATGCTTCGACCTGACGACACGGACGGGACCTCCTAGCGAAGCGGGGTTCTAGCACGGGACAGTGACGCTGACACTGGCGCTGACGAGGGCACCAAGCGCCGCCTGATGCAGTCCCTCGAGCTCCTTCGCGCTGACCCCGAACGTGGCCCTCCAAGAGCAGGAGCTTTTGCACCGTCTCAACACCCGCTTTGTGATTGCGTGAGGTGCGGATCTGCTCGGCGACGCCATGGCGCTCAGTGAGTCCGAGCGCGAGGAGCTGGCTCAGCAGACCCCGTGTACGCTGTTCCAGCGGCACCAGGGGACGACACGGCCCCGGTCCTGGAGCATTGGGGCGATCGAGCGCCCCTCCGTCGCCCTGTGCGGAAACTGGAGTCTGCCGTGACCTCGACGACGCCAAATCCCCCGATAATGGGGGCATTCTCGCATGCGGGTACGAATAGCTGCGGCTTCCGGAGTGGACATTTTGGCGACTTGGCGTATATGGCCGGCCGCACCGACGCGCACCGTGCGAGTTGGTACATCACCCGCAAATCGACGACGCACACGAGGTAATGAACGAGCGATTCCCTCCATTCGGCACACGCAGTGGCACACCAGCCACGGAGAGCGATGGGGAATCAATGAAAATACGAATGGGATTTCGGGTACTTGGGCTGTTAGCTCAGTTGGTAGAGCAGCGGACTTTTAATCTATTGTCCCCATCGTCTAGTGGCCCAGGACCCTGGCCTTTCACGCCAGTAACGGGGGTTCAAACCCCCCTGGGGACGCCCCGAAAGGCCCGCTCGCAACCGAGCGGGCTTTTCTTTTTGGGGCGTGCCCAGGGGGGTTCGGCTCGCACGTCAGCCGGGTCGTCGGTAGTGTGCTCCGTGGTCGGTGACTTCTTCATCGTGACGCCGATCCAAGCCCCGAACGTCGCAACCGTTGCGGGGCTTTCCTATGTCCTAACCTACAACGTCTGAAGCCGCAGGGCGCTCGATGCGCACGCGGTGTCCGTTACGGACAGGACTCGAATGCGGAAGCTGGTCGAGATCGCCTATGCCTGTACCTCAAACGCGCCGACGTCGCAGATCGTGCCGTCCGTCTCGGGTCGTGGCTGGCCGCGCTGGTCGGTGGTCACTGGCTGCCCGTCCGCGTCCACGCAGTCCGCTTCGGGAATCCAGTCGATGGCAACGCTGCCCGCACCAAGCGCATGCGTCATGGTCGGTCCGCCGTTGTCGGCAAGCGGTCCGAGGTTTAGGGCTTCGGCACTGAGGTTGATTTGGTCGCCTGTTGCGTCGAAGCCGCAGCTGTCTCCGCCGACCTCGATGTTGTAGCCGTCGGAGACCCATTCGTTGGGGCCGATGTCTTGAGGGGTGCCAAAGCATCCCGGCGACGAGCCGGGTTCGCCGCGAACCACGGTGCCCACGCTCGCAACCACCGCTACGACGTTTTCGCCGGGTCCGCCCTCAGCATAGATGGTTCCGGACACAGTGGTGTTCGTCACCACCAGCGTGCCGTAGCTATTGAAGATGCCTCCACCCTGGTCCTCTGCGGTGTTCTCCGCGACCGTGGTACCTACGAGCATCATCGTGCCTGCGTTGGAGAGGCCGCCTCCAACACCAAGCCTGTAGTTCCCGGACACGGTGCAGTGGGTCACCGTCAGCGTTCCCATGTTGCGGATGCCTCCATCCCCGTTCGTTACGGTGAAGCCGCGAAGCTCGGCATCCACGCCCTCTGCCACGGAGAGCACGAGGTGTGCGCCGCCCCCATCGACCGTCAGGCGACTGGCACCGTCGAGGGTGACGTCGTGGTCGACCACGATTTCGGATTCGGTCATCAGCCTCGTTGGGCCGTCACAAGCAAACGTGTGCGGCCCGCCGCCCTCCACGATGGCATCGCGGATGCCCTGTTCGGTGCACGGGAACTCCTGACCCATGCTGCCGCCGTCAGCTCCGGGGCCCGACGCACTGCTACACCCCGCCGAGCCCAGCGCCATCACGAACACAAACACCACTAACCAATGCAGAAGATCTCCGCGGTTCAGTCAGCGCCGTTAGGCAAATGCAGCAGCTGTGCCAGCTCATGCCCCGGAATCAGGACCGTGTTCGGGCTACGCCGGCGCAGGCGCTGCGTTTGGGTAGGTGCGGGCGCAGCGGGTGCGTGGCTTCAGCCTAAAAGAAACGGCCCAAGGTCTCCCCTGAGCCGTCTCGTTTGCCGCGCCAAAGTTGCGACCAAGACGAGCTGACTAATCGAGGTCTACGCTAACCTCGTAGGTCAATCGACCTGTCTCTGCGCGAGCGGTGCCTTCAACGCTGCCGGTCGCGCCTTCGAATCGCCCGACGCCTCCGACGACCGTGCTATCCAGATGGCACTCGAAAACGACGCCGTCGGTGCAGCAGAAGCTGCCCGTGAACCCGAGCTGCAGGATCGAGCCGTCGTTGTAGGTCAACACGTCAGACCCCCCAGTCAGCTCGCCTCGGAGCGGCAGCTCCGCGGTGCAGTCGGTGAGGTCGGGCGCAAAGTAGTCTTCAAAGACACCTTGCAGCAGGAAGATTGGGCTTCCGCCCCCTTTCGTGATCCCGCTGGCCATCACGGTCAGGGGTTGACCGTCCAGCGGTGTGGGGATTCCGTCCACCGAGCTCGTGACATAAATCCCACCGAAGCCCTCCAATTTGATCTCCGGGCCCGAGCTTGATTGCGCCTCAGCAACCCCAACGGCGCCGACCTCCGAATCGGAACCGCAGCCCATAAACACGACCGCCATCGCGGCCACCGACAGTGACGTGATCTTACGCATGACGTGCCTCCTTTCGTTTCAATTCCAGCAGTGAAACGGGCACCGCCTATCGCCGTGTTTCAACTTGCATTAGCTATGCCAGCCCAGTTTTGGCAGCGATTCCAGTTGCAGCGACGCGCAGGTTCTGCATTCAGGGCCGGGCGGGCGCAGCGGATGCGTGGCTACGGCTGCACCTCAAACCAGCGGGCATCGGCCGTTTGCTTTCGACGTGCCAGGCTGACTCCGTTTTGGGGCAAAGCTTTTGCTTTCGCGGCGCGCCG
>Ga0111160_1063_pt1 | contig 17546 bp, 17 predicted proteins | sample DeeMarSeWOR28_12_FD_80265 | JGI IMG/M metagenome (GOLD analysis project Ga0111160, IMG submission 80265) | Myxococcales bacterium SG8_38_1
GATTGCACGGCCCCTTCTCATGGGCGAGCTCGGCAAGGCGCTGCGCCTCTTCGAGATCGCCCAAGCGAGCCACGCAATGCGCGAGCGAGCCGATGATCTCGTCATGATCGGGCTCGAGCTCGAACGCGCGGCGAAGGTGACGCTCTGCACCCGCCGCATCATCGAGGGCGACGTCCATCAAGTGCCCGAGGTTGTGATGGTACCAAGGCGTCTGCGGGGCGAGATGGGACGCTTCTCGATACGAACGCACGGCGACGCGATAGTTGCCGAGCAGTGCATGGCAGAGGCCCATCAACGCGTGCAGCACGTCGTCTTCGGTGCAGTGGGTGAGCACGCGGCGCAGGTGCAACGCCGCTTTCCACGGATTGCTCTCGAGGTGGAGCTCCGCCAGGTGGCGATGCGCGAACAGCGCAGCGTCGCTGCCGTCCTCAGCCATGGACAGGAGCTGGGTCAACAAACCTTCGGCTCGTTTCGACGAAGCCTCGAGCGCTTCTTCGGCCTGCGCCCAAACTTCCTCGACCGTGCTCGCCTGTCGACCCATCTGCATTCGTATAGCCCTTCGGTTTTTTGAAAGCAAGACTCGACCATTCTGCACACCGAGCCAACGTGAGGTATGCTTCCCCGAATCATGCCTCAAGATTTCGATGATGAGCTCCCCCCGGACTCCGACCGACAGGAACGAGAACGCCGTTGGTCGGAAGGTGTCCTGCGCGACACACTCCGCAAAGCGGTTGAAAAAGGAATCGAAGCTGGCGTGGGGACGCTTCGAAGCGCGGATAGCGCGCTGCGCGGCGTTACGCAGGACGGGAAGCTCCCGAAAGAGGTCATCGGCTACGTTTTCGCATCAGTCGACGAAACGAAGAACGCGCTCGTTCGCGGCGTCGCCAAGGAAGTACGCGATTTCCTGGAAGCGACCGATATTGCTGGTGAGTTCTATCGCGCGCTCACGTCGCTATCGTTCGAGGTGAAGACCGAAATCCGTTTCATTCCGAACGACGCAGGCGGTGTTCGGCCGCAAGTGAAAGCGCGCGCCGTGCAAAAGCGCAAGCGACGCAAGGGTGTCGTCGAAACCGAGCCAATCATCCCACCGATCGACGATTCGGGTGAGTCCTGAGCGGGATGACCGCGCCCGGGAAAGTGTATTTGGTGGGTGCAGGGCCTGGTGATCCGGAGCTGATCACGGCCCGCGGCCTCCGCCGGCTCCGAGAAGCGGACATGGTCCTCTATGACGCGCTCGTTCACCCGGACCAGCTCCATGCGGTGAAGCCCGGCGCGGAGCTCGTGTTCGTCGGAAAACGAGCTGGCCGGGTCAGCGAACGTCAGGCCCAGATCAACCGCCGCCTGGTCGAGGCAGCGCGCAAAGGCAAGACCGTCGTCCGGCTCAAAGGCGGCGACCCCTACCTCTTCGGTCGCGGCTCGGAGGAAGCCGAGCTTCTTGCTGCGGAGGGAGTCGCGTTCGAGGTCGTGCCGGGTGTCCCCTCACCGCTCGCCGCCACAGCCTACGCCGGCCTCTCTTTGACCCATCGTGAGCTCGCGTCGAGCGTGGCCTACATCACCGCCACGGAATCGGTGGAGAAGGACCGAGCGGGGCACGATTGGTCGAAGCTGGCGACCGCAACCGAGACCCTCGTCATCTTCATGGGCATGCGCAAGCTCGACTCACTCGCGAAGCTCCTGATCGAGCATGGGCGTCCCGCCGACACCCCGGTCGCCGTCGTGCAATGGGCATCCCTGCCGCGACAACGCACCGTCGTCGGAACGCTCGTTGACATTCACGCCCTGGCTTCGGCGGCCGGGCTTGGGCTCCCTGCGCTCACGATCGTGGGCGATGTGGTTCGTCTCCGCGAGAATCTCCGCTGGTTCGATACGAAGCCGCTGTTTGGCAAGCGCGTGTTGATCACCCGTGCAGTTCACCAAGCAGGCTCGCTCGCCGGGCTGCTTCGTGACGAAGGCGCGCAGCCGGTACTCGCGCCGACGATTCGGATCGCTCCGCCCGATGATTCGGGGCCCCTGCGAGACGCGATCACCCACCTCGACTGCTACGATTGGGTGCTCTTCACGAGCGGGAACGCGGTCGACGCTTTTTTCTCGACCCTCGCCAACGAGGGCCTCGACGCACGTGCGATAGGGAGCGCTCGCGTGTGCGCAATTGGCGTCAAGACCGAGCTCGCTCTGGCTCCGCACGGGATCCGGCCCGATTTGGTCCCCGAAGACTCGCGCGCCGAGGGCGTCGTCGCGGCGCTTCGGCCGATGCTCGTCGATCGGACACGCGTCTTGTTGCCCCGCGCCGAGCTGGCTCGTGAGATCCTCCCCGAGTCACTACGCGAGTCGGGTGCTGAGGTTGACGTCGTGACCGCCTACCGCAACCTCCCCCCTGAGCCCGCCGAGGCCGCGCGCATTGAGAGCCTCATCGACCCCGGCGAGATCGACGCAGTGTTGTTCACCTCGTCCTCCACCGTGCGAAACCTGCACGACCTCTTGGGCGACACCGCCGCGGAGCGCATGAACGCCCTCGCCCTCTTCTCGATCGGCAGCGTGACCACCAAGACCGCGGAGGAGCTCGGGCTCCGGGTGAAGGCCACCTCGCCAGAGCCGACTATCGAATCGCTGGTCGCGACGGTTCGCTCGTACTATGCCGACGGAGATGGTGATGCTTGAGAGGGCCTGGTGGTTCGGCGCAGCGCTGATGCTCGCCCTGGGAGTCGGGTGCGGGGGCGATCCGTGCAATGACGCCGAGGACCGAACCGTCCTCCTGAGCGACCTCCCCTGCAGCATGATGAGCGCTGGAGGTGTGTGGGAGTCCCACCCCCTTCCGCCGATCGCGGATGAGCGGTGCTATTGGCTCGAGTTCAAGGCCTGCAGCACGTACCGCTTCGAAAACCCCCTCACCGAGGCTCCCAAGACGGTCATCGGGTACACCTCCTTCGACTCGAATGGCACCTTCTCGACCGTTGGGTCCGGCAACAGCTTCGTCGTCCAAGAAGCAACCGATTCCGAGGTCATCATCCGCAACTCGCAGAACCAGCTTTTCTGGCTGCGCCTCGTGCTCGAGTGACCCCCTAGCGCATCGCGGGGGGCGGCCTTAGATTGCGCTAGGGTATGGCCGAGAGGTTCGAGAACGATGCCGGCACGATCACCAAGGTCAAGCCGGAGAAAAAGCTCAAGCGTCCACGGCTCTATCGGGTTCTGCTGCACAATGATGACTACACCACTAGAGAATTCGTCGTCTATGTCCTTCAGGCGGTCTTCCGCCTCGGCGAGCAGGACGCGATCCGGGTCATGCTTCACGTCCACCACAACGGCGTCGGCGTGGCGGGCGTGTTCACGCGCGAGGTCGCCGAAACCAAGATTCAACGGGTCGAGCGACTCGCCCAAGAGCAGGAGTTTCCTCTCCGTCTGACGATGGAGCCGGAAGAGGAGGAAGATCGGTAGTATGGCCGGCCCCGTCATCGACAAAGAGCTGCAAGCTACGCTGCGCAAGGCCTTCGACCAGGCCGGGCTCATGCGCCACGAGTACGTGACGCTCGAGCACCTGCTTCTCGCGCTCACGGACGACCCCAACGCGTCCAAGGCGCTCAGCGCCTGTGGCGCCGACATCAAGCGGCTTCGGAAGCGGCTCGAGGAGTTCATTCGGGAGCGGCTCGCACGTGTTCCCGAAAACGTCGACGTCGACCCGCGACAAACACTGGCGGTCGAGCGCGTGCTCCAGCGCGCAGCCATCCACGCGATTTCGTCCGAGATGAAGACCATCGACGGGAGCAACGTGCTGGTCCAGCTGCTCAAGGAGGAGGAGTCGTTCGCAGCCTTCGTCCTTCAAGAAGAAGGTCTCTCCCCGCTCGATCTCAAGCGCTACATCTCGCACGGCGTCGGCACCGACATCGTGCCTGGTGAGAGCGACGCCTACACCGACACGGATTTCGACGACGATGAAGGCGAAGTTGCACCAGGACGCGACCCTCTCGAGGCGTTCGCGACCGATCTGATCGCCGAAGCGGCAGAGGGCCGAATCGATCCACTGATCGGGCGCGACGAAGAGCTCGACCGGACGGTGCAAGTGCTTTGTCGGCGGCGCAAGAACAACCCGGTATTCGTCGGTGAGCCAGGCGTCGGCAAGACCGCAATAGCCGAGGGCCTCGCGCGGCGGGTCTACGAGGGCCGTGTGCCGAAGATCCTCGAAGACGCGCAGATCTTCTCGCTCGACATGGGCGCCCTGCTCGCCGGGACCAAGTTCCGCGGCCAGTTCGAGGAGCGGCTCAAGGCCGTGATGAAGCGGCTCCAAGAGCTGGACAACGCCATTCTATTCATCGACGAGATTCACACCATCGTCGGCGCCGGCGCAACGACGGGAAGCTCGATGGATGCCTCCAACATCCTCAAGCCAGCGCTGGCCTCGGGGAAGCTTCGATGCCTCGGGTCGACCACGTATGCCGACTTCAAGCACCTCGACCGCGACCGCGCCCTCGCCAGACGGTTTCAGAAAATCGAGGTCCACGAGCCGAGCGTCGAAGACACAATCGAAATCCTGAAGGGCCTGCGCCAGTACTACGAAGACCATCACGACGTGAAATACGACGACGAGGCGCTCGAAGCGGCGGTGCACCTCGCGCAGAAGCACATCGTCGAGCGGTTCCTGCCCGACAAGGCCATCGACGTCATCGACGAGGCCGGTTCGCTCGAGCGCATGCGCCCCGAAGGCAAGCGCACACATCGAATCACCATCAAGGAAATCGAGCGCGTCGTCAGCAAGATGGCCCGCGTTCCGGTGGAGTCGGTCAGCGCCCAGGAGCGCGACCAGCTCAAGGAGCTCGGCCCCGAGCTTCGGAAGGTCATCTTCGGCCAGAACGATGCGGTCGACAAAGTCGTGAGCGCGATCACGCTCGCGCGGGCCGGCCTTCGAGCTGACCACAAGCCGATCGGCTCGTTCCTCTTCGCCGGGCCCACCGGCGTGGGCAAGACGGAGCTCGCGAGGCAGCTCGCGCGCGTGATGGGTGTGGAGCTCCTTCGCTTCGACATGAGCGAGTACAGCGAGCGCCACTCGGTCTCGCGATTGATCGGCGCGCCCCCCGGCTACGTAGGATTCGACCAAGGGGGTCTACTGACGGACGCGGTCCGCAAGCACCCACACGCGGTCGTCATCCTCGACGAGATCGAAAAGGCTCATCCGGAGCTCTTCAACATCCTGCTTCAGGTGATGGACCACGCCAAGCTCACCGACAACAACGGGCGCGAGGCTGACTTCCGCAACATCGTGCTGGTGATGACCACCAACGCAGGCGCATTCGAGGCCACCGAGAAAGTCGTCGGCTTCGGTGGTGGCGACGAACCGACGGACTTCGCCACCGGTCGTGCGCGACAGGCGATCGAGCGCATCTTCACACCGGAGTTCCGCAATCGGCTCGATTCGATCGTGTACTTCAGTGGCCTGCACAAGGACGTCATCCGCAAAGTCGTCGACAAGGAGGTCGGCCTCCTTTGCGAGATGCTCTCGGAGAAGCAGGTTCGCCTCGAGCTGAGCGACGCCGCCCGTGACTGGCTCGCGGAGCACGGCTACGACCCGCAGATGGGCGCGAGACCCATGGCCCGCCTGGTGGAGCAGAAGCTCAAGAAGCCCCTCGCGGAGGCGATGGTGTTTGGCAGCCTGAAGGAGGGCGGTGCCGCGCTGGCAGACGTGCAGGATGGCGACATCACCCTCTCCTTCCACGACACCAACACGCCGCCGGTCGAGGCCTGAGCGCCGAGAACCTCCCCCCCTGGCCGCGTTGCGCTAGCCTGTGGCGTCGATCGATGCCTGTGTACTTACTCGACAAAGAGCTGATCTTTCCGCCGCCCGAAGATGCCAACGAAGAAGGCATCGTTGCGGTCGGCGGTGATCTCAGCCCCCAGCGGCTGCTCCTCGCGTACCAACAGGGCATCTTCCCCTGGCCCGCCCGCGGCTACCCCTTGCTGTGGTTCTCGCCGGACCCTCGTTTCGCACTCGTGCCGACGCGCACACACGTGTCCCGGTCTCTTCGCAAGGTCATGCGAAAGGGAGATCTCCGCGTCACGGCGGATACGGCATTCTCGGACGTGATCACCGCATGTGCGGCCGTGCCTCGCCCTCACCAACAGGGCACCTGGATCACGCGAGAGCTTCGCGACGGCTACCTCGGGCTCCATGAGCTCGGATACGCCCACAGCATCGAGGCCTGGCGCGACGATGAGCTCGTCGGCGGGCTGTACGGAGTCGCGCTCGGGAAGACCTTCGCAGGCGAGTCGATGTTTGCGTCCGAACCGGATGCTTCGAAGGTCGCGTTCACGACTCTTCTCGGGCATCTGGCCGCATGGGGCTTTCGAATCGTCGATTGTCAGGTGCACACCGATCATCTGGCGCGCTTTGGCGCCACGATGTGGCCGCGCGACCGATTCCTCGCCGAGTGGCGCGCGGCGGTCGACGAACCAAGCCGGATGGCGCCCTGGGAGCTGACGATGTCCCCGGAGGAGTCCCTCAGCTGGCTGGTATCTCGGGTATGATGGCTCGTATGGAGTTGAAGGGTCTTTGGATCGCCGTGCTCGCCGCCGCTGCGCTTGCGTTGGCCACGTCGCCAATCGCAGTCGCGCAGCATGCTGGCACCGGCGCTGACGCTGGCGCTGACGCCGACGCTGGCGCTGACGCTGACGCCGACGCTGACGCACCCGAGGGAGCGTCTGATGCGACGCGGGTGGTTCGCATTCGGCGGGTGATCACCCTCGACAAGCAGCGCATTTCATGGCTGAAGGGCGAGCTTGCGTCGCGCACGCGCTGGTTCGAAGACCTTGCCACAGGCATGGAGGAGCTCGGCGACGAGAGAACCAAGAAGGGCGCCGAGCTCGAGGCGCTCGAAGCCGATCCGAAGGCTGACCCCAACGAAGTCGCGAAGCTCCGCCAAGAGGTCGAAGAGCTCCAAGAGGACTACGACCTCTTCGACACCCAGACAGACCTCGCCCTCAAAGCCGAGAAGACAATCCGGGAGCAGATCACCGCGCTCGAAGACAAGGTCGCCAAGGAGCAGCACGCCCTCGGGAGGCTAACCGGGAAAATCCCCGCCGAGCTCCCGAAGGGCCTCGCTGCCGAGCCCGCCCAGTCTGACGCTGCATCGGAGGAGGCTCAGCCGCCGCCCCTCGGAGTGCCCGTGCCGGGCGTCCCCCCGACACTTCCTCCTGCGACCGACGACAAGTCCTCCTCGGAGATGACCGCTGCCCAGCTCCAAGCCAAGAAAGTGCTGGAGCAAAAGGAGCTGGATGTCGAGCTCGCCAAGCAAGAGCTGTCCGAATTCATCGAACGAAAGCGTGCACTTCAACTTCAAATCGAGTTCGAGCAAGAGCTCGAGCAAGGCGACCACAAAGAGCTGGAAAACCTGAAGGCAGCGCTTGCGGCCATGGAGGCGCGCCTCGAGAAGTACCGGGAGCAAGACCGGTCCAAGGAACGGATCAGCCGTCGCGAGCGCGGGAACCGGGACCTCGAGAAGTTCATCAAGGAGGCAGAGCGCACGCTCGGTAAGCGTGCGGAGTACCTCCAGTCTCTGCAGGAGCGGCTCGCACACCTCGAAGAAGCGCAGCTGCGCATCACCGAGGAGGTCGATGCGGCCCAAGCCGAAGCCGAGAAAGCCAACCGCCAAGTGATGTGGCTACAAAGCCCGATCCACCCGGAGAATATCGCCCACTGGGCGAAAGAGCGCGGTCCGAGAATCCTCCTGGTCATCGTCGCCGCCCTCTTCTTGTTGCTGTTCCTGCGATTGAGTACGCGCCGCATTGCGCGGACGGTGGTGCGCAGCCGGCGCGGCGACCGCAGCGAAGGGACCGGTCGGGCCGACACCCTCGCCTTCAGTTTCCAGAGCGCGGCCCGGGTGCTCATCGTGGTGTTCGGCGTCTTGCTCGTGCTCCAGGAAGCCGGAGTGGACATCAAGACCGTTCTTGGCGGCGCGGCGATCATCGGCGTGGCAATCGCGTTTGGCGCACAAGACCTGATGAAGGACTACTTCTCGGGTTTTCTGATCCTGCTCGAGGACCAGTACCAGCTCGGGGACCTCGTCACGATCAGCGGCGTCACCGGCACCGTCGAGTCGGTCAACATGCGCGTGACCGTGTTGCGCGACCTCGAAGGGCGCGTGCACTTCATGCCCAACGGAAACATCGACCATGTCACCAATCGAACCTACGCCTGGGGCCGCCCGGTGTTCGAGGTACCGGTTCGATTCGACGAGAACGTCGACCGCGTGATGGAGGTGCTGGTGGAAGTCGCCAAAGAGCTCTCCGAAGACCCCGCGTGGAAAGGCGCGACCATCGGCGAGCCCGACATGCTCGGGGTCGACAAGTTCACGGACTACGGCATCGTCATCAAGTTCATGGTCAAGACCCAACCGGATCAACTCTTCCCGGTGCGCCGCGAGATGCTTCGGCGTATCGCCAAGCGCTTCAACGAGCTTGGAATTCAAATCACCGTGCCGCAGCGGCTGATCGTGCGCGACGGGCCAGACGGCGAGCCGCTCTAGCCTGGTTTCACTTCGGCGTGCGGACGATGATCGTGCCGATGTCTGGAGCCAGAAGCTCGATAGGGAATACGCCGTAGACTTGAAGCTCCCCCTGGAGCCGGGTCTTCTCCGTGTATCCCGCGGGTGAGGCGCCAAGCCGTTCCGCGCGGGCCGCGGGATCACGAATGAGGGCGTCGACCTGCGGTGGGGTGTCCCAATGGAAGAGCCGTCCGCCTTTATAGAGGTAGACCCACACTGGGTCGCCCTTGGCAGCCTCGACTCTGAACTGGCGGCTCAGGCGTTGCGCGAGGCGCGACAGGGGGATGCCGGCGAGGACCACGCCCACGACCTCGCCGTCCTTCATCGATGGCGCCGCAAAGAGGATCGACCAGGAGGATGGTGCCTCAGGGTCCTTCGCGAAGAACTCACCGAGGCCGGTCACGGAGCTGCCTGCGAGCGCCTGGCGAACGACCTCGAAGCGCGACTTGAAGTCCTGGCCGGTCATCCGATCTTGCTCACGGTCGCGCGCAATCACGACCCCATTGATATCGATAGCCGCCAGAAAGGACATGGGGGAGGCGACGAATTCATCAATACCCTTCTTGGGTTGCTGGAGAATTCTCAGCGCCGCCCGGATTTGGGACTCGCGTGTCTCCGGGTCGGCAACGGCAAAGCCGGGCGCGAGCTTGGCGGCGGCCTTCACGACCCCGGCCCGGTGATTCTCGAGATCCTGCTGAACCAAGACCAGCACTCGCGGAAGGTCGACCTCGCGCAGCTGAGTCTCGGTGCGCTCGATCGCCGCGCTGTTCTCGCAGCCGATCACTGCCAGCACGATGACTAAAAAGGCCCCCCAACGCATGTCCCAAGTCTAGCAGCTCTCAGTATGACGCGGCAGCGCGAGCCCCCACAAGGACGCTGGCACCTATGATGGCGCTGGGGCACGCTAGCCGGCATGGAAACGACTCAGCAAGAGATCGGCACGACGACCAACCTGATCACCGCCATGGATCTCCGGTTCATGACACGCGATGAGCTGGTGGCGCTCTTCCATCGGCTGCCAGCGCCTGCCTTCGAAGAGATGCATGGCGAGTTCGCGGCGACGCTGCTCGAACAGGGTACCGGCGGCGCGTTCATTAGCGCGCAAGTCGCGCTGAACCTCAAAGGCCGCTGGCTTTGCAAGGCGTTCGAGCCGACCGGGCCGAATGAAGGTCAGGGTTACAACAGCTTCATGACCCCCCGCGGCGTCAAACGCGCCGTGCGCATGAAGACGCGAATCGGTCCATCGAAGATCCCTGGCGACGCGAACGACAGCTTCCATCTGGAGTATGCCGACCTCAACGACTTCAAGCGCGGCGGCCCCGGTGGTGCATTCGCCCACACCATGTTCGACGAGCTCCGCAAAGCCGCCCCCGGCCTCTACCTCGGCATCGGTCGCGTCGGGTTCACGAAGAAGCAGTTGTCAGAGCTTCATCCCTTCATCCTCGAGGGACCGATCGCAGACTTCGTGAAGCCGAAGTAGCTGGAAATGCTGACTCGGCCCCGAGTCGAATCTCGTGAGCTCGGCTCAGCCTTTGCCCATCACCGAATCCATGAGCTCGTCGCCGTACATCATGCGATTGAGCTCTTCGAAATCGTCGCCTTGCGGGATGCTCATGCCGCCACAAACGCCGAGAATCTGACCGGTCACCCACTTGCCGCTGTCCGCGCAGAGGTAGACGACGGCGTCGCCGACCTCTTCGGGCTCGCCTCCTCGCCCAAGCGGGGTGTGCCGGACGAGACCTGCGAGAAACTCGTCACTGAAGTTCTCGGAGAGCGCCTCGGTCTTGATGTAACCCGGCGCAATGCAGTTCACGCGAATCTGAAAGGGAGCCAGCTCCACCGCGGCACAGCGCGTGAGCATTTCGAGGCCCGCCTTGCTGGTGCTGTATGGCGCCATCCACTTCTCCACCTTGGCGCCACCCACCGACGAGATCGTGATGATGCTTCCGCCACCGTGCTCTTTCATCGAAAGGGCTGCGTGCTTGATGCATGTCGCCGTACCGACGATGTTGAGCTCGCAGCAGAACTGCCAGGCATCGACGGGTGCCTCCAGAATTGGTCCCGGGTAACCACTGCCGGCGTTGGCCACCAGGATGTCGAGGCCGGTCTCGCCTGCTGCTGCCTTCACAGCCCCGATGACTTCGTCTTCGATGGTGATGTCGCAGACGCGAAACGACGCATTCGCCTCTGGGACGATGGACTTGAGCCGGCCGATGGCTTCTTCGAGGACGTCATCGCGTCGACCGACGATGAGGACTTCGGCCCCATGTTCGAGCAGGCGCCGTGCACACCCAAAACCCACGCCGGTGCCGCCACCGGTAACCAATGCTCGTTTGCCCGCTAGTTGCATGACTTCCGTCCTATCTATCTTTCGTGGCCTTGATGCAATCACGCGACGGTCGGGGGAGTCGCCCCGAGCTCCGTCAACTCCGATTGATGTTCCCGAAGAGCGTTGCTAGCGTCCCACGATGAGCGGGATCCGAAAAGTCACGGATGCTTTGAAGCGCTGGGCGGACGAGCACCGGGAGTGGATCATCATCGGGGTCGCCCTCCCCGCTGGCACCGCTGCCTCGGCTCTGGAACGCGCGAGATCCTGGTTTCGGCCCCGATCGAGACCCTCTGACCACGACAAGCGGGTGAGTCGCATTCGAGCCGAGGTTAGGCGGTACGCGATGGCACGGGCGCAAGGCGAGGCCTGGGCGCAAAAGCCGCTGCGCACCGACCGCAAAGGCGCGGCATCGTTGAACGTCCGCATGTCCGACAAGTCTGCTTCGCAGACGGTCAACATGAGCGACTTGACGAACATCCTCGAGGTCGACGAAGCGCGCGGCATCATCAGAGTCGAGCCGTTCGTGACCGTCGGCGACGCTGCGGCCGCTCTCGACGAACGGGGGTTGCAGCTCGAGGCCACGATCGAGATGAAGGACGCGACCCTCGGCGGCCTGGTGATGGCCCTCGGCATGACGACCCACTCGCACGTTTGCGGACTCGTGCACGACACGGTCACGGCGTACGAGATCGTCACGGCGAAGGGCGAGCTCCTTCGGGTCACCGCCGACAACGAGCACGCCGACCTTTTCCGCGCCCTTCCCTGGAGCCACGGGACGCTCGGGCTTCTGGTCGCGCTCGAGATGCGGGTGATTGCGGCCCCATCGCACGTCCGACTCGTTTACCGACCATTCTACTCGCTCGACGCCTACGCGAGAGAATACCAACGCCTGGCGAAAGACGACCACCCTCCGCACTTCATCGAGGTTCTGATCTTCGGCAAGGATCGCGCAGTGCTGATGGAAGGATACCTCGCCACCCAGGAGGAGGTTCGAGATAGCGGACTCCCCGTCAACGCGGCTGACAAGCCTCACAAGCCGCTGTTCTACAAACACGTCGAGAGCATGCTCGAGCTAGGCGAAGGCCAGCGGCGCGAGGAGCTCATTCCGATGTACGACTATCTCATGCGCCACGACCGGAGCATGTGCATGTGCCTCGCGCAGATTCTCCCGACGGCCAACGAAGCATGGTTCCGCTACACGATGGGATGGATGCTTCCCCCAAACATGACTTTCCTCAAAGGCACTCGCCCCGACGCGGAGCGCGAAAACACCATTCGCAAACAGGTCTGGCAGGAGTTTGCGTTCCCGGCCGAGAACTTCGCCGAGATGGTCGCGCGCGCCCACGACGAATTTGAGATCTATCCGCTGCTCGCCTACCCCTGCAAAGTCATCGACCACGGGGGTATCGTCCGGGCGCCGGGGAATCACGGCAAGCCGTACCGCGGCGAGCCCGAAACCGCGGCCTTCCTGGATCTCGGCATCTACGGGATCCCTCAACGCATCAAGGATGGTGAGGAGCACTTCGACACGGTGACCCGCGTTCGCAAGTTCGAGGAGCGTGTCCGCGCACTGGGTGGTTTCCTGCACACCTATTGCGACGTCTTCAGCACTGAAGCCGAGTTCACGGAGATGTTCGACCACGCGCTGTGGTGCGAGATGCGCGCCCGGTATGAAGCCCACGGCGTCTTCCCCACGATCTACGAAAAGGTGAGACCCGAGATGGACCCGCTTCAATTCCTCGAAGAAGAGCTTTCCTGGTCGGCAAACGCTACGCGAACCAAAGCGCAAAGGGATCCGGCATGCTCAGAGTCTCCATCATCCTCACCCTCATCGTCCTGACCACCTCGCCCGCGCTCGCCCAGGACAGCGACGATGCGTTCCGAGGCTTTCTCGATGCCCTCCAGACCTCCCGAGAGCTCCTCCTGCTCGAACCGTGCCGTACATGAGCATGCAGCTCTTCGACGCGGACGCCGCCGGCGTCCGGCCGGGTCGGATCTGAGGAGCCTCAGCCACCCGAGCAGAAGTGCTCGTAGTCGATGTACTCGGTGATCGTCGGGTGATCGCCGCAGACCGGGCAGTCCTTGTTGCGCCGAAGCTTGAAGGTGCGGAACTGCATCTGAAGCGAGTCGTATTGGAGCAAGCGACCGACGAGGGGATCGCCGCGCTCGAGGACGATCTTCACGGCCTCGGTCGCCTGCAGGGTGCCGATGGCGCCAGGGAGCACGCCGAGAACGCCTGCCTCCGCGCAGGAAGGCGCGAGCTCGGGCGGGGGTGGCTCGGGGTATAAGCAGCGGTAGCACGGACCGTGGTGCGGCCAGAACGTGGTGACCTGTCCGTCGAAGCGGAAGATCGAACCGTGCACGACCGGGATGTCCTTCCACACGCTCGCGTCGTTCACGAGGTAACGCGTCGCAAAGTTGTCGAGACCGTCGACGATGACGTCCCAGTCCTGATCGAAGATGCGATCCACGTTCTGCCGTGTGAGGCGCTCGTTGAACGCGATCACCTGGACGTCGGGGTTGAGGTTTTCGATGGTGCGCTTGGCGCTTTCAACCTTCGGCTCACCCACGCGATCGAGACCGTGCAAGACTTGGCGCTGCAGGTTCGACGCATCGACGGTGTCGCCGTCGACGACGCCGATGGTGCCGATGCCTGCCGCGGCGAGATACAAGGCCGCCGGCGAGCCGAGCCCACCCGCGCCGAGCAACAGCACGCGCCCTTGAAGGAGCTTCGCCTGACCTTGCTCGCCCACCTCCGGCAGTAGCAGATGCCGGGAGTAGCGATCGAGTTGCGCGTCGGTGAACGTGAACGGCTGCGTGGTCGGGTAGCCGACGTCCTTCCACTGGTTGTAACCAGGGTTGGCCGACTCGACGTTGGTGTAGCCGAGGTCCTGCAGCACCTTTGCGGCAAACGCCGACCGAATGCCGCCCGCACAGATGGTGACGATCTTCGCGTCCTTGTCCGGCAGCCGGGAACCCGATTGCATTTCGAGAAAGCCTCGCGGGATGTGCATCGCGCCGGGCACATGCCCCTGGCGCCACTCGTCCTTCTCGCGGACGTCGAGCAGGATCAGCTCTTCGCCGGAATCGAGGCGGCTCTTCAAGTCCTCGAGGGAAACCTGGCGGATCGCGCCTTTCACCTCTTGGAGCAAGTCAGCATACGTCTTTGCCATGCCCGCCACTATGTAACTTCCGGCGGTTTCGTCAAGGCTAACGGGGCGTTACGTGATATCTGCTGGTTTTCACATCGGTTTTGTCGGGTATATCTCCCAGGCGGCCGTTCCCTAGGCCGCGGATCGGACGACGCCCTGGTCGATCGCGTAGCCCTGGAGCGCCCGTCGAAGCCGCTTCCGGCCCCGGTGAAGCCGGGACATCACGGTGCCGACGGGGCAGTCGAGGCGGTCCGCAGCGTCCTGATACGAAAGGTCCCCGAGGTCGACCAGCTCGACGGCCTCACGGAACTCCGGTTGGAGGGCGCTGAGCGCCGCCGTCACCTCATCGCCAAAGCCATCGTAGACCGAACGGGAGCTCCGAGGGCTGATCTCTCGAAGTTCCTCGAGCACCTCGCGCTCGCGCTTTTTCTTGCGGTAGTGATTGACGTAGGTGTTGAAGAGAATGCGATGGGTCCACGCGCGTGCGTTGGTCCCGGGGCGGAAGCTCTTCCGCGCTTGCCATGCGCGGGTGAGCGTCTCTTGGACGAGGTCATCGGCGAGCGCGGTGCCGCGTGTCAGCCGAAGTGCCGTGCGCGAGAGCTCGGGCACGCAGGGGAGGATTTCCTCGCTGTATTGGCGTTGGTGCATCGCCCGGAGTTGTTTGCAACAGAGATGCCATCTCGAAAACGCAACGATTTCGGGGGGCCGTCTGGTTCATGCGCGCCAGCTTGTCCCCCCGGTGACACGCTGTCGTGTCAACCTGTCGCCTGAGCGTGCGCGCAGGGTCAGCCGAGGTGTTCCAGCACGACCGGCACCGCGTCGGCGACCTCGGAAGCCATCAACCCTCGATCGCCGACCGAGGCTTCCACCCCGGCGAGCGCGTGAAGCAACGCTCCCGCAATCGCGGCATCTATCGGCTTCAACGACATGCTCAGCGCGCCGACGACACCACTCAGGACGTCGCCGGTGCCGGCCACGCCGAGCGCCGGGGTACCCTCTGCGCATACGCGAAGCTCGCCGGCCGCCGCAACGATGCTTCGCGCACCCTTCAAGATCACGACTTGCCCCGATTGCTCCGCAAGCGCCTCGGCCGCGGCGTACCGGTCTCGCTGTACTTCGGGGATGCGGCGTGAGGATTCGAGGGCCGGCCGCCTTGTGCAGGAATCCCAGGCCGAGCTCGGCGAGGTTGGTGAGTCCGTCCGCATCGATCAGCACGGGCAGGGGCGCAAAGCGCGCGAACGCAAGGGCCCAGTCATGCCCGATCTCGTCGAGCCCCATGCCCGGCCCGAGCACGACGGCGCGCTTGCCCTCGCATAGCTCTTCGACCGCCGCGCGATCCGCTCGCTCGGGGAGCGCCGTGGTCATCAGCTCGATCACTTTCTCTTCGAGCGCGGCGCGTGAGTCCGCCCGCGCCCCGATGGTCACCAAACCGGCGCCCGCACGGAACGCCGCACGCCCTGCAAGGACCGCGGCCCCTGTCTTGCCAGGTGCGCCTCCAACGACGAGCAAGTGTCCATTGGTTCCTTTGTGTGCATCCTCCGCCCGCGGAATGATGAGTGCGCTCAGGTCGTCCTCCGTCCACAGGCTTGCCGCAGGTGTTCCCACAACTGGAATGCCAATGTCGACGACGCGCACCTCGCCCGCATGCTCGACACCCGGATACTGGTGAAGGCCTCGCTTCTGCGCAGCAAAGGTCACGGTGAGCGCAGCGCCTGGGGCGACACCGAGGATCGCGCCGGTGTTGGCGTCGACACCGCTCGGCAGGTCGAGTGACACGACTGGCACCGGCGCGGCCTCGATCGCGGCAATCGCAGCGGCATAGCCGCCTGTCAGCGGGCGGTCGAGGCCGGTTCCAAAGAGCCCGTCGACGATCAGCGTCGCGCGCGCCAGCTCAGCGCCGAGTGATTTCGCTTCTTCTGCGGGTAGCTCCAGCGTCTCGATGCCGAGCTTGCCGAGAAGCGTCCAGTTTGCCTTCGAATCGCCCTGAAGCCGTGACGCTTCACCGACGAGCACCGCGACCGGCTGGTGACCCAGCAACGTCAAGCGGCGCGCGATGACCCAGGCATCACCACCGTTCTGCCCGGGTCCGCCGACCAGCACGACGCGATCGAGACGGTCGTCGAACACCTGGCAGATGGCGTCGGTCGCCCCACGCCCTGCGTTCTCCATCAACACCAGGCTGACGACCCCGAGCTCGTCGACAGCCTGGCGATCGACCTCGCGTGATTCTTCTCGCGTAAAAAGCGGTTGCACCTGGCGATTATACTCTATCCTCGGAACATGAAAGCCAAGCCTCCTTCGGAGTCTTTTACCGAGATGACCGAGCTCGTCTTGCCTCAACACACGAACGCGGTGGCCACGGCATTCGGCGGCGTCATCATGAGCTGGATCGACATCTGCGCCTCAATCGCGGCCAAGCGCCACTGCGGGCACGTATCGGTCACGGCCCGCATCGAGGCAATTGAGTTCAAGGCACCGATCAAGGTGGGCGATGTGGTTCGCCTGACCGCGCGGCTCAACGCCGCATTCAGCACCTCGATGGAGATCGGCGTTCGGGTGGAGCGCGAGCACGCGGAAACGGGCGAGCGCTCACTCTGTGCCGATGCGCGCGCAACCTTCGTCAACGTCGGACCTGACGGCAAGCCCAGCCCCGTGCCACCACTGCTCGCGCAAAACCAGGAAGATCGGAAACTGGCTGTCGAAGCGGAGGAACGCCGCCGGATGCGCCGCCTCGAGCGCTAGGGAGCGATCTCCTCGCCGCGAAAGTCGAACACGCGCCCGGTATCTTGGGCGCGGAGCCCGTCGAGCACGCTCAGCAGGGCGCTTACAGACCCCGACGGGCTCAACAGCTTGCCCTCGGGGACCCCCCGCTGAAACGGCTTCGACAGATCGGTGTCCACCGTGCCTGGATGGAGGCCAACGACGATGGCATTGGGCGCAACGCGGGACAGCTCGATCGACACGGTCTTGGTGAACATGTTTTGCGCCGCCTTGGAGCCGCGGTAGGCATACCATCCGCCCAAGCGGTTGTCGGAGATGCTGCCAACACGTGCCGACAGGCTCGCGAACACCGACCGTTCGCCATGCTGAAGGAGATGGTGGAAGTGCTTCGCGACGAGGAGCGGACCGAACGCGTTCACCTCGAAGACCGCGCGAAGCGCGTCCGCCTCGACCTGGGCGAGCTTCTTCTCCGGACCGAAGGACGGCCCGTGAAGGACGCCCGCCACATTGATCAGCAGGTCCAGCCGACCCGTCGCGGCCGCGACGCGTTCGGCCGCTCGCGCGATCGACGCCTCTTCGCGGAGATCCAACTGAAGGACCGCGAGTCTCCCCTGACTATGCGCCTCCAGCTCGGTGAGAGCGGACGCCTGCCCTGGCGACCGACATGTCGCAAAAACCCGCCGCGCTGCGTCTCTTTCCAGCAGCTGGCGCACAATTTCCAAGCCAATTCCGCGGCTTGCGCCTTGCACCAACGCTGCACCTTCCTTGTCCATATAAGTTCTATCTAATGCTTGACGTTCTCTAGACAAGACCTAGACA
>Ga0111160_1073_pt1 | contig 17070 bp, 12 predicted proteins | sample DeeMarSeWOR28_12_FD_80265 | JGI IMG/M metagenome (GOLD analysis project Ga0111160, IMG submission 80265) | Myxococcales bacterium SG8_38_1
TGCTCGCGGAAAAGGCCTATTACGTGCTGCTCTTCCTCGAAGGCACCGAAGCGGACATCACACCGCTGACGCGGCCGCTGACGTTGTTTCAGGTTCGCATCTCGACGAAGAAGGGGGCGGACCTCGCCGCGGCGCCCTTCGACCGATTCATCGATGACATCTCTTCGCCGATGACTTACCGCGCGTCGCAGCCTCTTGGTGCCGCGTTGCGCGAAGCTGGGCTCGCCGCGTTTCGGTTTCAATCGGCGCGTGACCCGGCGAAGGGCGTCAACCTCGGCCTCTTCGAACCGGTCTTTACCACCAAAAAGCCCTTGAACGCCGAACAGTGGATCTGCACCGCCAGCCGAGAGCGCGTCGAGCTCAAACCAGGCCCTGCGGTCATGCGCTCGCGCACCAGTTTCGAGCGCCAGGCATTCGAAGTCGACGGCGTGTTCCCGGCGCCGGGCGCGACCGCCTGATTCACTCGTGCAAGATGGGGCTCGTGTGAATGAGCATGCCGACCGAGAGCACCCAAGCATCACGGGCGGGTACGGCGCCGATGCCGCTCGGGGGGTTGATGTAGATGAAGGGATTCCAGCCCACGCGCGCGAAGATATCGAGCATGACGATGTCTTTGACGACCTGCGTGTAGCCTCCGCCGACCGCCAACGGGACCAACACCTGGTTGCGTGCGCCGATGGGGAAGGCGAGGTTCGAATCGAGATAGCTCCCGCCTGTTACGTTGCGCGCTAGGTTTTGAAACGAAAAGCCCGAGTCCGCGAAGATGAAGCCTGCTGGCTTCGGGTTGTAGGTGAACTTGAACGGCACCTCGACGTTGAGCCCTGCGCCGTTGCTGAGGATCACGAGCTCCGTGCCGGTGTCGATCGTGACGGTGTCTCGGACACGCACACGAATTGGAAGACCAAGCGTTGCCGATAGATTAGTCCAGGACGGGATCGACAACACGAGGTCGGCGGCCATCTCGACGTAGTCTTTGCGCATGAAGCTGTAACGCACGTAGAGCGGCATGTCGCCGAAGGTTCCCGTGGGCGAGACGACGATCGGAAACATGCCTTGACCGGTTACCGGTCCGCTCGAAGCGACGCGATAGTTGCTGACACCGAGCTCGAGGTTTTCGAGCGGGGAAAATGAGGCGCCGAAGTCGAGGGACACCAGCGGACGGTCGGCCAGCATACGGGTGTTCGGGTCGACGAACGTTCGCTTCACGTCGACGGAGAACGTGCCGCGAAACATGTACTTGTTCATGGTGAGGGGGCGTGCCGCGTACGCTTTGGGATACGGCCACCCCGGCGCCGCCGTTTCGGTGACTGCGTCCCCGCGGCTCGTCTGTTCGATGATCGCTTCGTGCATGACGGGCGTCGGCTCGGCCGCCCCGCCTACCGCTTTGTCTTGGGCTTGAGCGCTGGAGGCGGCCAAACCGAACACCAGTGCGGCACCAAAACGCCTCCACTCCTTCATACCGAGCGCAGGCTACACCGTTGACGACCGCCGTGCAGCAGCGTACCAATGGCCGCCACCGATTTGACCGATGCAGCAATCAAGGAGAATGACGATGCGGACGAGTAGCTTGGCTTGGGTTTTGGGTGCGGTGATCGCACTCGTGGGTTGTGGAAGCGACGGCGGTTCGTCTGGAACAGGGGGCACTTCAGGCTTCCAGGAGCTCTACGAGCAGGGGCTCACGAAGTACATCGGCGTCTTCGAGCCGGAGAACAACGACGGAGCGGAGCAAGATGGTGATGTCACCACCTATCATTTCGCGGTTCCCGACGATCCGAGCGCAGAGCCGCGCGGCCCGCTCTGTCTTCGCGGAACCGAGTACACGGTCGACACCCGTGAGGGGAGCTCCGACGAGCTGCTGATCTTCCTCCAAGGGGGCGGCGCGTGCTGGGAGGACTTCTGCTCGGCGGTCGAGGTGACGAACTCGCTTACACCGAGCGGCATCCTCGACCCGGACCTCGAGGGCAATCCCGTCGCTGATTGGGATGTGCTCTACTTGCCGTACTGCGATGGCGCCCTCTTCGCGGGCGATGTCGATCGCATGCTTCCAAACAGTATCCTCGTCGAGGGTGCCTCAGGGGAGAGCATGGGGTACCAGCGCGGGCTTCAGAACCTCACCGCCGCGCTCGACATCGGCGCCGTACAGTTCCCGAACCCGAGTCGGATTCTGCTGACCGGTGTGAGCGGCGGGGCATTTGGCACGATCACGGCGTTGCCTCTGGTACGCTACTACTACCCGGACACCGAAATCGTCCTTTTCAACGATTCGGGTGTCGGCATCGCCAAGGAAGGCAATCCGGACTTCGTCAACGAGACCTTGTTGGCAGGCTGGAACGCGGACGTGATGGTTCCGGCGTCGTGTACGGATTGCACGAGCAACGGCCACATCACACGGCTCATCGAGTGGCAGCTCGCGGCCGACGACAACTTCACGATGAGCGCGTTGAGCTTTGGCGCCGACCAGGTCATCGGGACCTTCTTCCTGATGATCCCCGCGGCTCAGTTCACCGAGGCGCTCCTCGCCGAAACCGAGCGCACCACCATGCTCTACCAAGAGCGCTACAAGCGCTTCATCCCGGCGGGAAGCGCTCACACGACGCTCCTGCGAGCGACGTCCGAGGGGGCAGATCCTGGCGTCGAGATCGGCAGCCTCGAAACCGAAATCGGGGGGGTGAGCGTTCTGGACTGGTTCACCGCGCACCTCGACGGCAGCGGGGCCTGGGTCGACCTGGTCGACGAGAGTCTCGAATAAGGGTTGACCCCTGACTCAGCTTCGCTCAGAATAGAACACGTTCTATTTTAACCCCTCCTGAGAGGGGTCTGACCCTATTTTCGGGTGCATGCATGAAGACTGAGATTTGTGAGCGGTTGGGGATCGAGTTTCCGATCTTTGCCTTTAGTCATTGTCGAGACGTCGTCGCTGCGGTGAGCCGTGCCGGTGGTCTCGGGGTGTTGGGCGCGGTGGCGTACAGCCCGGAGCAGCTCGAGCTCGAGCTCAAGTGGATCGACGAGCACGTCGACGGGAAACCGTACGGCGTCGATACCGTCATCCCCGCCAAGTACATCGGCAAGGATCAGGGCGACGTCAGCAAAGAGCAGCTCGAGCAGATGATCACACCGGCCCACCGGAAGTGGATCAACGATCTGCTCGATCGGCACGGCGTCCCTCCGCTTCCCGACGACGTCGAGGAAATCGAGGGCCTTCTCGGCTGGTCGGCTTCGGGCGGTCGCGCCCACTTCGAGGTAGCGATGAAGCATCCGATCGCGTTGATCGCCAATGCGCTCGGTCCGCCTCCCGAGGACATCATCAGTCAGGCGCACGACAAGGGCGTCATGGTCGCCGCACTTTGCGGCACCGTGCGCCAAGCGATCAAACAGAAGACTGCAGGCGTCGACATCGTCATCGCGTCGGGCTACGAGGCAGGCGGCCACACCGGCGAGATCGGCACGATGGTGTTGTTGCCGCAGGTCGTCGACGCGGTCGCGCCAACTCCAGTGCTAGCGGCGGGTGGTATTGGTTCCGGTCGCCAGATGGCCGCCGCCATGGCGATGGGTGCTGCCGGCGTATGGACCGGCTCGATCTGGCTCACAACCGAGGAGTCCGACTCGATTCCATCGCTCGTCGACAAGTTGCTGGTCGCCGATTCGACGGAGACGATTCGTTCCCGCGCGATCAGCGGCAAGCCCGCCCGCCAGCTCAAGACCGACTACACCCGCGCATGGGAAGAAGATCCGGAGTGCCCGGGCTTCCTTCCGATGCCGCTTCAGTTCATGGCAACCGCCGAGGCGACCCAGCGAATCACCCGGTTTGCTCAGACGGGCGCCGAGGGCTCCGCCTCGCTTCTCGGCACTCCAGTCGGGCAGGTCGTCGGCCAGATGAATACGCGTAAGCCCGCGCGTCAGGTCGTCGAGGAGATGGTCAGCGAGTACATCGACGCCGTGGAGCGCGTGTCAGGCCTACTCGCGGACTCGGACTGAGGCCGAGCTACTTCTGCTCGCAGTTGCGGCTGACTTCGCGGGCCCGTCGGGCTTCTTTGCCGTTGCGGTTGGCGCTCAGGTATTGGGCCGCCAGCGCACACCCTTCTTCCGTCGGCCCCAGCAATACGGCGAGGCGCCCGGCGGCCACTGGCATGGGGACTCCGGCGGACACTGCCTTTCGCAGCGCTTCTTCGGGCGAGCGCTCACGGTCCTCCTCGATGTCGGCGAAGAGGATGTGCAGGTCGGCATCGTCGGGCTGAAGCGCCGCTGCTTCTCTTGCGTAACGCACAGCCAGACCCCGCTTCTCATCCGCGAGCGCGAAGCGCGCTTTGACGATCAACTCCCAGACCTGCACCTGCGGGCTTGCTTCGAGCGAGTTGCCGGCTTCATCAACCGCTTCGAGCGCGCGCTCGAGGCTGTTCTCGGCGCCGAGCTTTCTTCGACCGTACAGCTGTGCGAGCGCTAGACCGGTTTCTGCGAGGCGTGCGTTTGCCCCATTGCGCTTGGCTCGTTGGAAGTACGTCGCGGCGCGGGTGTAGTCCTCGGCTTGAAGGCACACACGCGCACCCGCGAGTCGCAAGGGGGCGTTCTTGCTGTGGCGACCGATGGCGCCGCGCATCGTCGTCATACCGCTCTGGCCGGCGCCGGTGCGAACCAAGTATCGGAGCCGTTGCTCGTCCGCGCGGAGATCAAGTACCCGGGCCTCGTCCATCTGCTTGATGATCTCGGCGGCACGCGGGAAGTCGCCCGTGTCGATCAGCAGCGCCAAGAAGCCCGACAGCGCACGGGGCTCGCTTGGATCGAGCTGTAGCGCTTTCTCGTAGCTGGTCTTGGCTTGGTCGTTCGAGCCGACATTGCGTGCGGCGTCGCCTCGAAGCGCGTAGAGCCGGGCATCATCCGGGCTGAGCTCGACCGCGCGATCGAGGGAGGCAAGAGCTTTCGCCGACTCGCCTTTGGCAAGCAACACGCGCGCGTGGCTGCCATGCGCCCAACCCTCGTTCGGGAACGCGTCGAGCGCGGCGCCGGTCGTCGTTTGCGCCTCGCTGAGCGCATCGGCCTCGACGTAGGCTCGTGCGGCCGTGTCGACGAGCGCGAGATGATTCGGGTTCGCGCCGAGTCCAGCGCGAAGCACTTGGAGGGCCTCTTCGGTGGCTCCGTCTTCGAGTAGCGCGCGGGCCAATGCGTTAGCCGCCGCGACCCCCCATTGCGGATCGTTGGCCGTCTCCCGATAGAGCGACATCGCGCGGCTTTGCTCATCGCTTCGCCGCGAACCGCGGAGAAGCTCGGCGAGCACGAGGGCGCGAAACGCCGGTTTTGCCTCTTTATCGGGGCCAAAACCCGCACCGCTGAGGGTTGCGAGACCCGCGCGCATGTCGCCCGATTGTGCGTACCACCACGCGATGACGTGGGCGCGGGTCGAAAGGTCGGCAGAGGGTCCGCTCGTCAGCCGCTGTAGCAGCCCTTTTGCTTCGCTGGTCCGTCCGAGTGCGAGCAGGAGCTGTGCAGTGCCAATCAACAAAGGCTCGTCGACGCGTAGCTCGGGCTCGGCAGCCGCGCGCGCGTTTTCATATGCGGCGCCGATCGCTCCTTCGCGATATGCGAGCACGCCTTTGATCAAGCTCGCCCAAGCTTTATGAACCACTGCAGCGTCGTCGTCGGCAAGGACCTCGTCGGCGAGCCCAATGGCTGCTTCCGCGTCCCCTTGCTGCAAGCCCACCACTTGTGCGCGCACGACCTTCGTCGCCGAGGTATCCTGGCTGACCGTGTCGAGCACAGCGAGTGCCGCCTCCGCGCCATCGGTCTGCGCAGTGATGCGCGCGAGGAGGGCAGCCGGCTCCGGCGCACCCGGCCGAGCCTCGACCACCGTCCGCGCATCCTCAGCGGCCTGACTCCATTGACCGCGCGCGATCGCGGTCATCGCTCGACCGCGAAGGAAGGCGTCGGCCTGGTCGGTGTACTTCGCCGGCCGCTCCGCCTCGCCATGCGCCGCCCGCGCGTCACCTTCTGCGAGGAACCCGTACACCCGCGCGATCCGCTGGTCGGGATCGTGCTGCACGGCGTTCTCTGCGAGAAGTGCCTCGGCGTCGGCGAGCTTTTCTGCGTCGCCGCCGAGCGCGGCCGTCGCCAGCAGGCGGGCTCGGACGCTTGGGTCAGGGTCGCCTCTCAATAGTGAGAGCGCAGTTTCAATCGTGTCGGGACTGGCGTCGTCGATTACCTCGTCGAGCGCCGAAGCGAGTCGGGCATCGCGAATCCAACCGAGGGCCAAGTGCACGATGAAGAAGAAGATCAGCGCCGCGATGCCCGCGACGATCAGCCTGCGGATGCGTCTCTTGAGCGCCTCTTCCGGCGGGAGAACGATCTTGTCGACCGGTGCGATCGAGGGTGTTGCCTCCTCGACCCTAAACAGATCGGACGGTTCTTTTCTTGATCTGGAGTCCTTGTTGGCCACCGTGCATCCCTCCCCGACGACGCGCGCCCTTGGTCGCACATTGTCGCGTCAATCGGGGCGGGGACGCAAGTCTACGGGCTAGAGCACGAAAGGGAGGATCCTGCGCCGGTTTTTCGGGTAGTCGCTGAAATGCTCGAGGTACCAGCGATGGTTGGAAAACGCCCGCGGGACGAGGTTAGTGGAGGTGAACCAGGCGAAAACCCACGCCGGCACCGTCCAAGCGGCAAATGCAAAGCCGATCCATTCGATGATCTCACCGAAGTAGTTGGGGCTCGACAGCCAGCGATAGAAGCCGCCGTATGGGATCTTGTAGCCGCTTTCGCCGGGCTTTCGCAGGTTGCGGAGGATGGCATCGGAGTGCTGGTTGATCGTGTAGCCGCTGAAAAAGAGGATGATGCCGATGATGAACCGCGGGTCGGTCAGCCATGCGGTGTTGAGGAGATGTGGGGAGAGCTCGGTGATGGCGTATGCGTTGGTCGAGCCGTTGGCGGCGTTGAAAGAGAAGGCGAGTGCCCCGGTGACGATCGGTTTCTGCTTGTGGCCACCGCGCATCCGAAATGGGTAGATGAACGAGCGGTACACGTAGTGGAGCATGTACATGCCCATCAGAATCAGCGGAACCGTTTCGAACGCATTGTCCGACATGAAGTAGAACACCGCGAACCCGATCGGGGAGGGCGCCTCCATGATGACCCAGAGCGCGGTCGCGTTGATGGTGGGGCCCCAACCCGGGCGAAGATGTCGCCCGTACGGCGCGGAGATGAACAAGAGGAGCACGAAGCTCACGATGCCCAATACGACGATGCCGAAGATGGTCCAGGTGTAGAGCGGGTGGGTTTGTAAGGATTCGGTAAGAGCTTCGGTAATCGGCATCGGTCTCGCTGTCGGTCTCGAATCGGCCTAGACTTCCCCGGGTGGCCCCTAATTGGTTCATCGGGTTTCCAATGCAAGTGGAGCGGCTACGCCTCCCACCGGCTCCGCGTCGCGTTCGCGTCTTCGGAGCGTCGGATCTGCACGTTACATTGGGCTTCCTCGGCGCGGTGCAAGAGTCCGAGGCTCGCAAAGCCTGGGGGCGGATCGAGTGCTTCTCGTCGTTTCGTCCCGTGACCGGCTCGTTCGAGGGTGTGAAGCCCCTCGGGCACCCGAGGAAGCCTTCGGCTCTCGCCGCGATCGTCGACGAGGGGCGGGAGGCCATGACGGAGATGATCGTCGAGGCGAGGGGCCCGCTCCTCGCGGCTGCCGATGCGCCGCCGGACGATCGCGAACCCCTGCCCCACATGACCTTGGCTCGCGTCCAACGGCGGGCGCGAAGCGTTGAGCGCCGCGAAGCTCTGCGATGGGCGGAGGGGATCGATCTTCGCGGAATCTCGTTCACCGCGGCGTCCGTCGCCCTCTACACCTGGGCGAACGAGCGGGAGGAGCGCCTGTTTCGCATCGTCGAGCGGCACGCATTGTGAACGCAAGCTGGCGTTTTTTTTACAGATCGAGTTCAATACCGCTCGTAAGGAAGAACGGCACGATGTGGAAGAAGGCAGTCTTTGGCGCGGCGTCGGCAAGCTTCCTTGGCTATGTCGCTTGGGTGTCCTGGCTTGGCAGCGCCCCTCAGCAAATCGAGTGGGATGTGGCGACGCGGGTCACCGAGCGGCTCGACCGGACCGGTTTCGCCGAGGTGATCCCTGTCGTCGACGGTCGGGACGTCGAGCTCCGGGGATGGGTTGAGTCGGCTTCGGAAGCGCGCCGCGCGGAGCGAGTCGTGAGCATGGTTCGGGGGGTGCGCGTGGTGCGCACGAACATACTCGTCGCCGGGGAGAATGGCGCTGGGGGAGGTGACTCGTGATCTATCTGATGCTGCAGATGATCGGCGCGCTGCTGATCGCGGCCGCGTCGGGCGCGGCTCTGTTGTGGTTGGTGCAAGCGTTGTGGGGGAAGCTAGTTGCGCCGGTGCGCGCCAAGTCACTCGAGTACGAGCTCGACGAGGCGCGCTCGGACCTCATCGCGCAGGATCAACGTATTCAGGCGTTGCACCGGCAGCTCCAGGCCTCGCACGACAAGACCGAGGCGCTACAGCGAGCGAAGCGACAGCTCACGGCGACCTTGGATGCGAGAAACCGGTCGCTGCACGAGGCGAACGCGCAGCTGGCGGTCATCGAGGCCGACGCGAAGCCCAGGTCGCGGGAGTCTGCGGAGGAGCTCCGCCGTGAGCTGCGCATTGCCGTGACCGAGCGCGACGAAGCGCAGACGGCTCTTCGCCAGTCGGAGACGCGGAGCGAACGATTGCGCGCGGAGCTGGAGGTGCTTCACGGAATTCATGAGCGCATGCTCGACGACATCGAACGACTGAAAGCCCGCGTGCGTGAGGCGGAGCTCGAGCTGAAGAGCAGTGGAAATTCGCGGCCGCCCGCTTGGCTCATGGTCCAGCCGTACGGGCCGCGCGACGACCTTCAACGTTTGCAAGGTGTCGATCCGATCCTCGAGCGTTCGCTCAACCGCCTGGGCATCTACCATTTCCATCAGATTGCCCGGTTCGAGCCGTCTGACGTCGAGTGGCTCGTCGAGCACATCGATGGCGTACCCGAACAGACGATTCGCGATAGCTGGGTTCCGGACGCGGGTATGCTCGCAGGCACCCAAGCCGGGAACTGACGCCGGATCACGACGCCGCGTCGAGTGCGCGATCGGCCAGCCCCGTCAGCGCTTTGCGGGCGCCTTCGAGATCATGCTCGAGGTCGCGAACGATCTGGGTAGCGTCCTCGACGGTATCCACGTTCTCGAGCTTCGCGCAGGTTGCGCCGAAACGACGCGCGCCTAGCTGCTGACTGCTGCCCCGGACCATGTGCGCCGCGGCGCGCAGGGACTGGAGGTCGTCGTTTTCGATGGCGGTATTCATGCGGGCGATGCTCTCTTTCGCGGTCAGGAAGAAGCTGTCGATGACCTCGCACAGGAAGCCCGGGTCTTCCTCCTCGAGCTCGAGGAGTTGGGAGGTGATCATCGTGTCGAGCGCCTCGTGGGGTACGTCGGACATGTTCGCAGCCGGCTTGGCTGCCCACCGAAGCAACGACATCTCGAGCTGCTTCTGGGTGAAGGGCTTCGACAAGTAGTCGTCCATGCCCGCTGCGAACGCAGTGCTTCGATCGCCCGTCATGGCGTGTGCGGTCAGGGCAATGATCGGAACTCGGGACCGTCCCGATTCAGCTTCGCGCGCGCGTTGGGCGCGGGTGGCCTCGTAGCCGTCCATTCGTGGCATCTGACCGTCCATGATGACGGCGGCGTACCCGTGGTCCTCGTCGAGCGCGTCGAGCGCTGCCACGCCATCACCGACGATGTCGACTTCGTAGCCGAGCGCCTGCAGATGGGCCATGATCACCTTCTGGTTGATGCTGTTGTCCTCGGCGACCAGCACGCGCATCCCGTTCGATTTCAGGGTGCGTGGCGGCGGCGCCGGGATCGAGTGCCGGTCGACGTCGTCGAGCAGGCGTTCGAGCGAGCTGCTACGATTGAGAGCGGCGAGCAGCGCCTCGATGATTCTCGCACGGCGGATGGGCTTCTCCACGTGCACATGAATGCCGGCTTCACGGAGCTCGCTGATCTCATGCTTGTGTGAGCAGATCGCGATCACCGCGCTTCCTCGCATGGTGGCCGCCTTGCTGAGCTCCAACATCCGCCCTCGCCAGTCGGTGCCCAGGCTGCGAAGATCGATCAGCGCCGCGCTCGGGTAGGGCGGCGCGCGAAATGCGCGACGCGCACCGTCGAAGTTGGTCGCGGCGGTGGCGGTCATGGCCCACGCCTCGAGCTGGGTCATCAAGGTTTCGCGCGCGCGGTTGTTACTTTCGAGCACCAACACGTCCATGCCCGCGAGCGCTTCGGTGACGGCTTCGAGATCAGCGCTCAAGCGTTCTTCGAGCTCGAAGCGAACGTCGAAAGAGAACGTGCTCCCTCGGCCGGCCTCGCTCTCGAGTCGAAGCTGGCCGCCCATGAGCTCGACGAGTTGCCTGCAGATCGGGAGCCCGAGCCCCGTCCCGCCGTACTCGCGGGTGGTAGATGCGTCGGCCTGCGAGAAGGGGCGGAAGATGGTCTCGCTGCGGTCCTTGGCGATCCCGACGCCGGTGTCGGAGACGCGGAGCTCGAGGGTAGCGTTCGTCACGCTCCGGCTGCGCAAGCGTGCGCCGACGACGACCTCGCCTTGCTTGGTGAACTTCAGCGCATTGTTCACGAGATTGAACATGACTTGTCGCAGTCGCAGTGGGTCGCCGCAGACCTCGGGAGGGAGCTTGGGATCGATGTCGGTCAGAAGCTCGATACCTTTGGCGTGCGCTGCGGACGCGTAGTTGACGGTTATCTCTTCCAACATGGCTGCGACGTCGAACGGGACGGACTCCAGCCGCATTTCGCCGGCTTCGACCTTGGACAAGTCGAGCAAATCGTTGACGATCGCGAGCAGGGCACGCGCGGACTTGTGAACCTCTTGCAGGTAGTCGGTCTGCCGTCGGGGCAAGGTCTTCGGGTCGATGAGTTGCAGGAGTCCCAAGATGCCATTCAGTGGGGTGCGGACCTCGTGGCTGACGTTGGCGAGGAACTGACCTTTGGCCTGCGCGGATGCGAGTGCAGCATCGCGCGCGCGCTCGAGGGTTCGCGCCTGCGCAGTCGCGAGGCGGCGCATCGAGTCTGCTTCTTCGGCCTCTGCGTGAAGCGTGAACATGAGCGAGCGGCGGGACCACATGACCAGGGCGCCGACGACAGTAGCTGCCCAGAGGTGGAAGAGGCCCAAGCTGAATGCGCCGCCTGAGTAGCCCCATGCGAGGGGGATCCACCCCACGAACACCACGGTCACCATGACGGCGAACATCGAGGTTCGGTAAAGCAACGCGCCCGCGGCCACGATTGAGATCGCGAGGGTCGCGGTGTTGCTGATTGCGCCGCTGACCGCGAACATGGCGAGCCCGAGGCCAGCGGCGATCGCGATCGTCGCAACTGAGATGGGCGTGTCGAAGCGGGGGTCGTCGATGCGTATACCCGCCCAGACGAGCAGGCTGGAGGCCGATGCAAGCCCGCAGATCAGGACGTGCGGCTCGTTTGGCAAGAACGGCGGAGATACGAGGAAGAGGACGGCGCCCATGGCGTAGATGAACGCCAGGACCGGGAGCATGTGCGATAGAGCCCCCAGCGAGCGAAGGCGCGTCTGTTCGTCGCGCTTGCGTTTGTGCTCGCGTTCCTCCGTCATCCCCCAGTTCACAAATTGCCTCAGTGGCGGGGCGTTGTCACAGCATCACCCCAAAAGACGACAATTAACCGTTCGAAAAAGCGGTGAGACCCCTTTTAGCGGGGGTGAATTCTGGCAAGGTTCGGGGATGGGCGGTGAGCCGAAGGCGGAGACCGAGCTCCGGCAGCTTGCTGAGCAGATTCGATATCACGAGGCGGCGTATCGGGCCGGAGAGCCGGAGATCCCGGATTCGGCGTTCGATGAGTTGGTCGAACGCTATCAGGAGCTGGCTGACGAGCTCGGCATCGATGCGGCCGATCGCATCGACGCGACACCCGGGGAGGATCACACGGCGGGGTTTGAGACGGTGGAACATCGGGTGCCGATGCTATCGCTCGAGAAGCTGTCTCCGAATCGGCGCGATAGCAGCGGGGAGCCCATGCCGATTGCCGACCAACTCTCGGCCTGGTTTCGGCGGAGGCTCAAAGAGCTCGAGGTCGAGACGCTGCCGTTGATCGTCGAGCCGAAGGTCGACGGCATCTCGGTGTCGTTGTCGTATGTCGACGGTGCGCTGGAGCGGGCGGTGACTCGCGGCGACGGCCGACGCGGTGATGTGATCACGAGGCAGGTGCGTCAGCTCGGCACTGTACCGGTTCGACTCGATGGGGTGCGCGAGGGAGAGCTCGAGATCCGGGGCGAGCTCTATTGGCCGCTGACCGAGTTTGCGCGCTTCAACGCGACGCTCGAGAAACGGTTGATCAATCCGCGCAATGGCTGCGCCGGCATGATGAAGCGCAAGGACCCGGCGGGCCTCGAAGCGACTGGGATTCGCGCGTTCTTCTATCAAGTCGCCTGGGAGCAGGGGATTACGATGCCTGAAACGCAGGGTGAGGTTCTTCGGTGGCTCGCGGACCTCGGTAGCGAGGTGTATCTGAGCGAGGTGTTTCGCACCGATTCGGACGCGGAGGCCCTGCGCTATTGCGACGACTACCAAGCGCGCCGCGAGGGGCTCGACTTCGACATCGACGGGATGGTCATCAAGATCGACGACCTCAAGATGTACGCGCGACTCGGGGCGACCGGTCACCACCCTCATTGGGGGATTGCCTACAAGTTCCCGCCTGAGCGAAAGCCGACGAAGCTGCTCGACATCCAGGTGTCGGTCGGCAAGTCGGGGAAGCTGACGCCGGTGGCCATCCTCGAACCGGTGTTCGTGTCGGGTACGACCGTGAGCCGCGCGTCGCTTCACAACTTCGTCGAGGTCGAACGCAAAGACGTGCGGATCGGCGACACCGTTCTCGTCGAGAAGGCGGGTGAAATCATTCCGCAGGTGGTCGAGGTCGACAAGAGTAGGCGCAAACGAGGAGCAAAGCGTTTCGTTCCGCCGAGCCAGTGTCCCACCTGCGGGACGGCGGCGGTGAGCGAAGAGATCTTCGTGTATTGCCCGAACCCCGCGTGCCCGGATCAAGTTCGCGAACGATTGCGCCACTTCGCGAGCCGCGGCGCGATGGATGTCGACGGGATGGGTGAGGTGTTGGTCGACCAAGTCGTCGACAAGCTCGGGGTGCGCTCACCCGATGATCTGTTTCGGCTCGAGGTCGATGCCTTGGCTTCGCTCGATCGCATGGGACAGAAGAGCGCTGAGCGGGTCGCAGCAGGGCTTCAGGCGGCCAAAGGCCGCGGGCTAGGGCGGGTGCTCAACGGTCTCGCGATTCGGCACGTCGGCGAGACGATGGCCGAGGACTTGGCCGCCTATTTCAAAACCGCCGATGCATTGCTCGATTTCGCGGCACGCTACGCTGCAGAGGACGAAGAAGCCATCGAGACCGTCGCACCGGCGAAGTCGACCGAGCGGGGGGCGATCGATGGGCTTGCGCGCAAGACCGCGGACAGCATCTTTGCCGAGCTCGACTCCCCCGCGGTGCGCAAGGTCTTCGAGGGTCTTGCCGACGTCGGCGTGGAGTTGAGCGTCAAGTCCGCCGATGTTCGTGAAGTGGCCGACGTGGCGGGAAAGACGTTCGTGTTGACGGGTACGCTACCGACCCTGAAGCGCACTGAGGCGACGAAGCTGATCATCGAAGAAGACCGACTACGTGGTGGCGGGCGAGGAAGCGGGCAGCAAGCTCGAGAAGGCCCAATCACTTGGAGTGACTGTGATCGACGAAGCCGCGCTTCTCGCACTGCTCGGCGAGACTGCGTGATCCTCAGAGCTTCGGAAGTGCGTGGGACAAGCGTCGAAGCGCCTCTTCGATCTCGGGGCGCGCGGTCGCAAAGCTGAACCGCACGAAGCCTTCCGCGACCTCCCCGAAGTCCCGGCCTGGACCAAGAGCGACGTGGGCTTGCTCGAGGATGTCGAAGCAGAGCGTGAGCGAATCTCGCTCGAAGTGACGCATGTCCACCAACACGTAGAACGCCCCCGGAGGGTCGATGGGAATCGACAGGCCCATGTCGCGAAGGCCGTCGATCAGGAGGCGTCGCCGAATCGCGTATTCCTGGCGCATGTGTTCGACATGCTCGGCGCCGTGAGCGAGCGCAGCGGAACCGGCCTGCTGAACGAACTGCGACGTCGAAATGAAGAAGCTCTGCATCAGGCTCTGCAGCGGACGCATCGCTCTCTTCGGCGCGATCAGGTAGCCGAGCCGAAAGCCGGTCATCGCATAGCGTTTGGAGAAGCCATCGAGCACGTAGGTGTCGTCGGTGAAGCCGAGCGGGGAGGTCACCTCCGCGCCGTCGTAGGTGAGTCCGTCGTAGATCTCGTCGGAGAGGATCGGGATGCCTAGGTTGGCGAGGCCCTCCACGACTTCTCGAGGTTGCACTGCGCCGGTCGGGTTGGCGGGCGATGCGAGGAAGATTGCGCGCGTCCGTGGCGTGATCGCGTCCCGCACCTTGGCGACGTCCATGACAAAGCCGTCTTCAGGTCCGGTCGGAACCAGGACTGGCGTGCCGCCGCAAACGGCGATCATATTCGGGTAGCAGGGGTAGTGTGGTGTCGCGAGGATCACCTCGTCGCCCGGGTCCACCAACAAGTTCAGGCACAAGAGGATTGCGGGCGACGTTCCGCTGGTGACCACGATTTGATTCGGATCGACGGCGACGCCGCGGCGCGCTTCACACTCTTGCGCGATCGCTTCCCGCAGATCGATGAGCCCGCGGCTGTCGGTGTAGTGCGTCTCTCCCGACTGTAGAGAGTCGACGGCGGCCTGTACCGCCGCTGGCGGCGCGTCGAAATCCGGCTCCCCGACACCGAGTTGAACGATCGAGGTTCCTGCCCGCGCCATCGCCATCCCCCGCTCCATCACCTCCATGGCCAGGAACGGCTCCACCTCCCGCGTCCGCTTCGCAAACATGCGGGCTATGCTAGCCTGTCCGCGATGGAGTCGCTTGTCGTTACGGTGATTGGGAAGGACCGGCCCGGGCTGGTCGAGTCGGTTTCTGCAGTCGTGGAGCAGCACGGCGGGAACTGGGTGGAAAGCCGGATGAGCAGGCTCGCGGGCGAGTTTGCCGGCATCCTTCGCGTGAGCGTGCCCCCGGACAGGGCCGACGGCTTGACCGACGCGCTCGAGGGCCTGAAGGCCGGTGGGCTACGGGTCGTAGTCGAGCGCGGCTTCGAGGAGACGCCCGAAGAGGGGCAGGTGATCCTGCTCGATCTGGTTGGGAGCGATCGTCCTGGAATCGTACACGCGATTTCGGAGGCGCTCGCCGCGCGAAACGTCAACGTCGATGAGCTCAACACGGAGTGCGATGGTGCGCCCTGGTCCGGCGACACGTTGTTTAAAGCGACGGCGCGTTTGCGCGTGCCAAAGACGCTAAACCTCGATCAGCTCCGAGAAAGCCTCGAGGCCATCGCGGGTGATCTGATGGTCGACGTCAGCATCGGCGAGGCCGACTAGGGCGTTCGCGCGCGCTCGGGGATACCTCCGCAACAATCGTCTCGCGGCGCGTGCCTTTTCCTCGGCCGTCATCCACATTCGCAGAGTAGCGAACCGGTACATCGCGCGGATGTTCGGGAAAAGGGCCAGATAGATCTGCCACGAGCCGTCGTAGGCGGTCGCGTCCAGTGCAAACGCGAGCTGTTCGTCGTCGACTGCGCTGCGCATGTCGTGTTCGCGAGTCGCAAAGAGCGCGCGCACCAGCCGATCGACCGCATGCGCCCGAATTCCTGCGGCCGCAGCGCCCACCGGATTGAACGAGCGCCGCCGTTGCGTCCAGCTCTTGCGCCAGCGTTGGTCCCATGCGTACAGCAGCGCGTTATCGAAGTTCGCGAGTGCGATCAGCCTGCTCCACTGCATGCACTGTCGAACCGTTCGGCTCGCCTGCAGGTTCACCTCGAGCACCTCACCGCGCGTGACCGGAGTGCGCTGCATTCCAAACCGGCGCTCTAGCCACACGAACTCCGATGGGAAGTCGTTTGCAGCGATCTGAAGCGGATAACTCGGCTGCTTTCCGAGATCGAGGGCGATGTCTTTGAGGTCGTCGAAAATCTGGAACGCCGCGAGCAGGTAGCCCCATCGACGGATCACGTCGGCGTGCTCCGAGGGCACCAGGCCGAGGAGGCGCGCCCGGAGATCCAGCCAAAGCATCATCACCATGTTGTTCTTGCGGTAGAAGTGCCACGCAGCGCTTCGCAGAGGCAGCCGATCCGCCCGCCGATCCGGCGCGGCTTCGCAGAGCTCGACCTCGTCGAGATAGGTCTGAAAACAGTGGTGCAAAAATAGGTGAGTTGCGTGCACCACCTCCTGGTCCGCGTTGGCAAGCAGAGTGTCGATCACGGTCGCGAGCTCATCGAGCCGCTCGAACAAGGTGGAAAGCGGGAGTCGGAACTTCGTGATGTGAGTGTCCGGGTCGATGCCTTGCCGTCGCAAATCCAGAAGCGTGAAGTCCGAGAGCGGTCGCTTTGCCGTGTCATCGCGGTACACGGCACTCACGATTTTGCCTGCCGCATCGTGCCCGCCTGCGGCGACGGCCAGCTCGTCGAGGAGCTCGTCCGCAAGCTGCATGTAGAGGAACGCTATGTCGGCCAACCCGACGCTCGTAGACAGCGGAACGCCGGCCGCACCGTGAAACGCGAAGTTGTCCACCAACGGTCCGACTTGCTCGATCGCGAAGTAAGTCTCGCGAAGTGCGTCGTGCTCGAGGATCGAGCGCGGAACGAGCTTGCGAATGCGGCGCCTACGGGCCCAATAGAACGGGAGCATCGCGCCGTGCCGAAAGAAGTCTCGGTTCTGTAGGAACTTTTCCGCCAAGACAGCCTTCGCCGATCGACTCTCCCGCGCTCGCTCCCAGGTCGCCGTGACGGCGGCTCGCCTCGCCGAGATTGCCGCGGGCGTTTGGCTGGTATCGGGCTCCGGATGCAAGAGCAGCGTCGTCTCGTAGCGCATCAGCGCTTGCTCCGAGCCTGGCTCAGCGGCAAGGGCTACGGCGAGCTGCGCTTCCCACCGCCGGAGCTTGG
>Ga0111160_1076_pt1 | contig 16885 bp, 17 predicted proteins | sample DeeMarSeWOR28_12_FD_80265 | JGI IMG/M metagenome (GOLD analysis project Ga0111160, IMG submission 80265) | Myxococcales bacterium SG8_38_1
GTGACCTCGCCAAGATCAAGGACCACTTGGTGGCCGCGCGGCCTCATTTGTTCTTTGCCGTGCCGCGCGTCTGGGAGAAGTTCGAGGCTGCGCTCACCACCAACTTGCTGAGCGCGACCGGCATGAAGGCGAAGCTCGCGGCTTGGGCTCGCCGCGTCGAGCTCGAGAGCTTCAAGCGTTCGGTCGAAACCGGCGATGCGGTCGACACTTTCCAGCGCCGGCTCGCCAACAAGCTGGTCATCTCGAAGATCAAGAGCGCGATTGGTCTCGACCAGTTGCTCGGGGCTGGCTCTGGCGCAGCGCCGGCCGCGCACTCGACTCTCGAGTTCTTTGCGTCGATTGGCGTGCCCATTCACGAAGGGTTCGGCATGACCGAAACCACGGGAATGGCGACAGCGAACCCCCTGGGGCGACCGCGCTTCGGCACGGTCGGTCAGCCTCTGCCCGGGGTCCAAGTGCGGATCGCCGAAGACGGGGAGATCCTTCTTCGCGGCGCCAACATGGTTTCCGGATACCTCTACATGCCCGACATGACGAAAGAGCTTTGGACCGAGGACGGCTGGCTTCGAACCGGGGACTTGGGTGCAATCGACGATGATGGCTTCCTGAGCATCACCGGCCGAAAGAAGGATCTTCTGATTACGGCCGGCGGCAAGAACGTGGCACCCGCAGAGATGGAGAACCACTTGCAAGGAATTCCTGGGGTCGGCCAAGCGGTCGTCGTCGGCGATCGCCAACCGTACCTCTGTGCAATCCTCGCGCTCGAGGAGGAGGCGTTGCCCGATCTCTGCCGGGCCGCAGGAGTTCCGGTCGCGCCCCTAGGAGAAATCGCCAAGAACGCGAAGGTCCGCGCCTTTTTGGCCGACCGTGTCGAATCCGACTGCAACGCGAAGGTGGCCCGATATCAGACCATCAAAAAGTTCGAAGTTCTACCGCATATGCTGAGCGTCGATGGCGGAGAGCTTACACCGACCATGAAGGTCAAGCGCAATGTCATCAACGAGAAGTACAAGGGGCTCATCGACGGCATGTACGCGGCCGACGCATCCAAGCCCGTTCGAGCTCAACAGGCTCCGCCTGCCTAACCCCGAACGTCACAAACGAGGATCGCGAATGAACAAAGTCGTCTTTCTACTAGGAGCTGTCCTTGCTCTCTCTCTGGCAGTCGTCGGACCCGCGATTGCGGAGGACCCGGAGTTCGTGATGGAGGTTGGCACCGTCGCGCCCTCAGGTAGTCCGTGGGCGGCGCAGCTCAAGCGATTCAAGAAGGAAGTGCAGGAGGCGACCGAAGGCCGCCTCAAGGTCAAGCTCAGGCTCGGTCGCGGAAATGAGCGCTCCCTCGCGCGCCGCGTGCAGATGGGGAGTATGCAAGCGTTTGCAGGCTCGGTCGGCGGGATGAGCTCGATCGTTCGGGAGGTGAACGTCATCGAGGCGCCGTACCTATTCCCGAGCTTCGCTGCCGCCGACAAGGCGCTCGATACGCCCGAGGTCACCAACAGGGTGAAAGACATTCTCTTGAAGCGAGGGTTGGTGTTCGGGATCTGGGCGGAGAACGGCTATCGTTCGTACTTCAGCAAGCAGAAGATCCGCAAGCCCGACGACATGCGTGGCATCCGATTCCGCTCGCAGGAATCACTGGTGCATGTCGAGACCTACCAGGCGTTCGGGGCGACGCCCGTACCAATCGACAATGGCAACGTGCTCATGAGTGTCCAGACCGGCGTTGTCGACGGGTTCGACAACACGCCGCTCTTCGCGATGGCGGGAAGCTGGTACCAAGGTCTCAAAGAAGGAGAGCGCAACATCTTTCTGAGTCGTCACTGCTACCAACCAGCTATTCTCGTCTACTCGAAGAAGTGGTTCGAGACTCTCCCGAAAGATTTCCAGAATATAATCACCAACCTGGATCACGAGCTCACCATTTGGGGGCGCGACCAGGTGCGCAAAGTCGAGCCGGTGCTGCTGAAGAACCTCACGCGCTACGGGTACGACATCCATGATCCATCGCCGGAAGAGCTCGCCCCCTTCAAAGAAAAGCAGAAGGGTGTTCCAGACCGTGTCGCCAAGGAGATGGGCGCCGACGGCGTGGCCCTTCTCAAGGCGATCCGACAGACCATGTGATCGCAGGACTGGTCAGTCCGGTTCGAGATCGACGTGTTGGGCTTCGGGCACGGCGTTGGCTAGCTGCTCCTCGAGCCGGTCGACCTCGTCACCAATCGCTTCGGTGACCTGACCTCCGAACTCGATCAACAGGCCTCGGAGATCCTCCGGCCTCTCGAGCGTGCCCCACATGCTGTCGAGGCTCCTTTGAGCCAATAGACGGCGGGCAATCTCCCTGCCGTCGAAGGTCAACTCGGCTTTGAACCGCACGGAATCCGCGCCGAGCTGAGACACCTTGACGTCCTGGATCCCAGCAACGACGGGGCTGTGCTCCAGCACCGCCACCATGCGAGCGACGGACTCGGCCGAAGGAGCAGGACCCAAGAGGAAACGCCGGTTTCGGTTGATGAGAAAGATCGCCGATAGGCCCAGCAAGAGTCCGATGACGATTGAGCCGGCCCCATCCCATGCAGCGTTACCGGTCCACTCCGTCAATACGAGCCCAAGCAGCGCCACGACCACACCGATCACCGCCGCGGTATCCTCGAGGACGACGGCAACGCCCATTGGGTCCGGACCACTTCGAAGGTAGCGCCAAATGGACTGTTCGGTGCCACGCGCGGAGGCTCTCACTGCGGAGAGGCCGAACGCCAGCGAGGCGCCTTCGGCGGCAAGCGAGATCAGGAGAACGACTAGCCCCGCATGCATGTGGCTGAGAGGCTCGGGCGCCAAGACTTGCTGCCCTCCTCGAACGATCGAGATGCCACTGCCGACGAAAAGAACTCCGCTGGCAGACAGCAGCGCCCATATGTACCGAGAGCGACCGAAGCCATAGGGATACTCTGGATCGGGTTTGCGCTTTGAACGGTTGATGCCGACGACTAAGAGACTCTGGTTGGTGATGTCGGCGACGGAATGGAGCGCCTCCGCCATGATGACCGTCGATCCCGTCAGCAGGAATGCCACGACCTTGGCGCCGCCAATCATGAAGTCTACGAACAACGCAATGGCAACGGCTTGGGCACTCGTCGTCATAGCTTCACCTCAGCGCTTGGTGAGCTCTCGCCCCTCGGTGTCGTTGGCGTCAACAGGGGAGTCGGTGACTTCGTTCTCGTCGCCCAAAGCGCGATGCCAACGGTGCCTCCGAACTCGGCAAGCGCCGTGCCGAACCCAGTCTTTGGTTTGATCAGGTGCTCCACCTTCGCTTCCTGTGCCCGCGGGAAAAGGCTTCTTTCCAATCCCCGTGGAAGTCAAGCCGCCATCGCATGGCGCCTCGCCGACAATCGCAGTTATGTCATAGTTCCGTGACCGTTGCCGGGCATCTCATTCAACGAAAGGAACGGCGAATGATCGAGGTGATGACAGACCTGCCGGACCGGGTTCTTGGCTTGAAGGCGCGCGGCCAGGTGTCCGCACAGGACTACAAGACGGTGCTCGTTCCCGCCATCGAGGACAAGCTGACGAAACACAAGAAGGCGCGCTTGCTCTACGTTTTCGGCGACGACTTCGAAGGCTATACGGGCGGAGCCGCCTGGGAAGACGCCAAGGTCGGCATGAAGCATCTGACGTCCTTCGAGCGAGTCGCTGTCGTTACCGACCTCGATTGGATTGAGAAGATGGTCAAGGCTTTCGGCTTCGCACTGCCAGGCGAGGTGCGCGTGTTCGACGATGACGATTTGGACGAGGCGCGTCTTTGGGTTTCCGAGGCGCCCTCGCCGGGGCACATGGTCTTCGAGCTCATCGAAGAGCAGGGCGTGCTCATCATGGAGCCCAATGGCGAGCTCGAGAGAGCGGATTTCGAACGCTTGAGCGCGCGACTCGACCCCTACTTGGAAGAGGCGGGTGTTCTCGCTGGCGTGATGATCGTCGCGGAGCATTTCCCCGGATGGGACGATCTCGCAGCGTTGACCTCGCACCTTCGCTTCGTCCGCGAGCACCACCGGAAGATTCGGCGGGTTGCCCTAGTCACCTCGGACCGACTGGTTTCAGCGGTACCCCGATTCGCATCCCACTTCATCGACGCCGAAGTACGAGCCTTTTCCATGCAGCAGAGAAACGAGGCGCTCCTGTGGGTCGGCCAGAGCTCCAGCGCGATCTGATGACTCGGGCTCGAAGGCGTATGCAAGCTGCCGCTCTGCTGGCATTGGCCGCGGTCTGCTTCTCGTCGTTCATGCCAGGCGCCTTTGCTCAAGAGGGAGGCGCGCAAGGGGAGCTCACGGAAGCCCTCGAGAACACTTCGGAGCGCATCGACGTAGTCGGCAACGAGCTCACTCGGCTCGGGGAACGCGCAATCGAGCTCCTGCCGCTGATCGCCCTCGGCTTCGCAACGGTGCTGGTCTTCTGGATCCTCGCGCACCTGCTGACCCGGAGCGACCTACTGTTCCGATGGATCGACAATCGGTTTGCTCGCGATTTGGTCCGTCATTTCACGCGAATCGCGGTGATTGGAGCCGGCGTCCTACTCGCGCTCGAGCTGCTCGACGCAGCGGCATTGGTGGGTGCTGCACTCGGGGCGGCTGGGGTCGTCGGGATCGCCGTTGGTTTCGCCTTTCGCGACATCATCGAGAACTATCTCGCCGGGCTGTTGCTCAGCATGAGGCGTCCATTCGAGCCCAATGATTTGGTCTCGATCGATGGGGACGAAGGGAAGGTGGTGCGACTCACGTCTCGGGCGACCGTCCTCCTGACGCTCGCCGGCAACCATCTTCGCATCCCCAACGCCAAGGTATTCAAGGCCGTATTGGTCAACTATACGCAGAATCCGCTTCGACGTATCGACTTCGAGGTCGGCGTGGGCACCAACGTGGACTTGGCGACCGCGCAGAAGATTGGCGTCGACGCTTTGTCTGCCACGCCTGCCATCATCCAGGATCCCTCGCCGTTGGGACTCGTCGAGCGCTTGGGCGACTCGACCATTTGTCTCCATTTCTACGCCTGGTTGGATCAACGCGATACCGACTTCTTCAAGGCGCAGAGCGAAGCGATCCGCATCGTGAAGAGCGCGTTCGACGACGCTGGGATCGAGATGCCCACGCCGAGCTATCAGATCACTCTGGCCCGCGATGAAGAGCGCTCAGAACCGCGAGTGGCCCACCCTCCAGCCAAGCCTCTCGAGGCGGGAGACACCGCCGCCGATGTTCGCCTCGACGAACAAGTGGAGTCTGAGCGTGCTGCCCAAGGCCCCGATCTTCTCGACGACGATGCGCCGCGAGAGTGAGCTGTCAGTCCGCTCACTCAAGAGCCGGCCAGCATGTCGGCGAGCACGGTGGCGAGGCCGAGAAACGTGAAGAACCCGACGACGTCGGTCACCGTCGTGAGGATGATCGAAGAAGCGGTGGCCGGATCTCGCTTGAGCTTGACCAAGATGATGGGGATGAGCGCGCCTGCCGCTGATGCAGCGACCATGGAAATGATCATCGCGACGAACATCACCAGCGAGAGCCCGAGGTTGCGAGCCCAGAAATAGACCCCGATCGAGGTCACGACGGCAATCGCAATTCCGTTGACCAGTCCGACCGTGAGCTCTTTCATCAGGACCCGAAACCCCTGGGATACTCGAATTTCGCGTAGGGCGAGGCCACGCATCGTGACGGCCAGCGCCTGGGCGCCGGTATTGCCCGACTGCCCCGCCACTACCGGAAGGAGCACCGCGACCGCCGTGAAACGTGCAATCGTGCTTTCGAACAGACCGACGACCGACGCGGCCAGGAACGCGGTAACCAGGTTGATGTTCAGCCACGGAAGCCGGCTGCGTACACCGACCCAGGGCGGGGAGAGGGCGCGTTCTTCGCTCGAGCCGCCGACCATTTGCTGCAGGTCGGTGATCGCATCTTGCTGAGCAGCGTCGAGCAGACCCGCCTGCCGGATGATGCCCACGACACGGCCTTGGAGGTCCACGACCGGCAGGCTCGACAACTGATACTCATTGAGAAGCTCGACGACTTCTTCTCGCGGAGTCATGGGCTCGACGAACACCGTGCGCGGGCTTTTCAGCTCGCCGAGCGACTGGTGTGGCAGAGCGCTGACGACGTCTTGTAGACGAACCACCCCCTCGAACGCTCCCTCTTCATCGGTGAGAACGAGATCGGAGATCCGGCGTTCCCGCAGCTCGCGAATCCGCTCCAACGCTGCTCCGACGGAGGTCTCGCTGTCGAAGAGGGCGACCCTCGCGTCCATCAGCTTGCCCGCGGTGCCCGCCGGAAAGGTCAAGATGCCCTCGATCTCCTCCGCTAGCGCGCTCTGGAGCCCACCGAGGAGTCGGGCCCGCGCATCTTCCGAGACCCTCGCGAGCAGGTTCGCGGCCAGCACCGGATCGACGGCCGAAAGAAGCTGGGTGGCCTCCTCGTCTTGCGCTGCGGCGAGTATCCGCGCCGCGTGATCCGGCTGGATGTAGCGAAGGACGGTCGCTCCCGTTCGGGCCGAGACCTGGGTGAGAACTCGGGCTCCCGCCGTGGGGGGCGCGCTTTCCATCTCGCGCGCCGCTTCGCCTGGATGGACGCTCAAAAACTGCTGAACCAGGCTTTGGGGCGCCGGGCTCAAGGCTTCCTCCGCGCGGGTTCGGGCGATCCGAGAACCGTCGAAGTCGCCCATTCGAACAACCCCTTGAGCCCGAGCCCGTAAAGCTCGCTCAACGCGGCGGCGGTCTCCGCGCTTCCGTCGTCAAGCCGTGTTTCGAGTAATCTTTGCTCGAGCTTGCGTACCGACTCGTAGCGGATGGCGCCGACGAAGCGTCCGTCGGCTCCTACGACTGGCAGCGCATGGAAACGCATCCACCCAGGATGAGCGACGATCGATTCCCAGCTCGCGCGCGCGGAGACGGACTCGACCGTGCGGACGGCGATCATGCCGAGGAGTTGCTCGGGCCGAGCCGCCATCAACTCCTTCATGTTGGCTACCCCGACCAGCTTCTGATCCTCCGCTACGACATACACGTAGTAGAGAGCGTGTTGGGGGCTTTGGCGAAGCCGTTCGAGCGCCTCCCCCGCGCAAACGTTCTCAGCCATGGAGAGGACAGCCGGGTCCATCGACGCGCCTGCCGTACCCTCGGCGTACCGCAGCAAGCGCTTGAGGGCCTTTGCGCCAGCTGGGCTCAGCGACTCGAGGACAGCAGAACGCTCCTCGGCATCCATCGCCCGCAGGATTGCGGCGGCAGTGTCGCGGCGGATCGCTTCGAGGACCCGGGCGGCTTGCGGTGCTTTGGCCAGCGAGAGAGCATTGGCGGCCGCATGGGGTGCCAAGCAACGCAGCAGCTCCGACACCGCGACCGTCGGGAGGTCGAGCATCGTCTCCGCGAGGTCAGAAGCGGGCAACGATTCGAGGACGCGCGCCGCTTCAGCAGGATGGGCGGAGACGAAACGCGCTCGGAGCCTGGCTTCAAGCTCCACGGTCGACCTCTTCGTTGAGAAGCACGCACGGGTCGTTGGCGAAACGCCGCCCGGGGATCGCAAGCTCACCTTCCGCGTTCTCCAACAACACCGAAGTCCTGGTCGTTCTCACGATGCGTCCTTGCTGTGAGCCGATCCGGACGACCTGCCCGATCCGGTAGGACTTGTTCACGTAGTGCATCGCGAGGATGTCGCTCACCACCTCCCGAGCGCCAAGTCCGAATGCCAACGCGGCCGCTCCGAGCGCTGCCGACATCACGATGAGGAGGACGTTCTTTAGCAACGAGACGTCCAAGCCGAGCTGCTCGGCAGCGATCAGAGCCGCAGCAGCCACGATCGACACCTGCGTCAAACGAGCCAGTTTTCCCGCCTGCGAGGCAGCGCCGCGGCTTGCCGTCTGGAGGATGGCGTTGCGGGCGAGACGGCCTGCGACGACGCCTCCGAGGACCAGCACGGCAGCGACCGCGAGCTTCGGAAGATAGCCTGCAAGCTTGTCCATCCACCCGCTGAAGAGCGGCACATCGAGCGCATTGACTGCGATGACCGCGGCAAGCGCGAGAACCAACCAATACAGGCCGCCGGCAGCCACCTGCCCGGCCCGCTGGTCGTCGACGGTTTCCATCCAGGCCTGTCGAGTCAGGCCAGGGGGTAGCCGAGCTGCAATGCGTCGAAACGCGGCCAGAACGGCTCGTCGCAACACCCACGCCAGACCCCATCCGACGACCAGCACGAGGAGTGCCGTCGCCAGATTTGGCAGCGCCGTGATCACGCTCTGCTTGCCAGTCGCCAACCACGCGGTCAGCTGACCAACCGCATCATCCAGGCCCATGAGATCCCTCCCGACTCGTTACCCGGTCGGATTGTACCTCATGGACGTCTGCAATAGTTAACCCGTGCGGCTAGAACCGCGGCGCAAACGGACTGGTCCCCAATCGTCGAAAGAGTCCTCGTCCCAGGCCTCCATTTCGTCATCCTGGGCTCCACTCGCCGCCTGTTCCGCATTGCCCGGCTCCCAGAGCCCGGGGTAGTAGTCGTCCTCGTCGTCTTGGGAGGCGGCAGACTCTGGGTCCGCCCATGGGTCCTCGCCAAACCAATCGAGCTCGCTCTTGCGGCGCCGTGTCCGTTGGTGTCGCCTTTTGTCGCTGTGCATCGGCATCGTGAACCTCGCTTCCCTAGAGGAAAAGCCTCACCCTGACGGCCGAGCATGTTCCGTGCCAGCGTCCGCCGCCTGCGCTCGTGAGGCGTCTGCGTGCAAATTCGCTCACGCACGCGGCCTCGGGCCACAGCCTTGGTGCAGGAGCTGCACCCCCTGCGCCGCTCAGGGTGCAGAAGCTGCACCCGCACTAGTCATCCGCCTGGTCGCCACGATTGGCGACACCCCACTCGTTCAAGCGATACTGAACGGTCCTCTTACTGATTCCGAGGATCTTCGCGGCCTTTGTGGGCGAGCCACCCACGGCCTCGAGCGTCTTCATGATCGTGTAGCGCTCGACCTCGGCCAAGCTGACACCCGGTACCATCAGGCTGAGCGGCTCGACCGCTTGGTCCGGTGGCTCGATCGCCAGGTCCCCCGGGCCAATCAGCTCACCCTCGCAGAGCACGACAGCTTGCTCGATAGCGTGCTGCAGCTCGCGGACGTTTCCCGGCCAGGGGTAGGCCAAGAGTGCCTCTAGCGCGCGAGGCTCAATGCCATGCACCCGCTTACCGTTTTCTTCGGCATAGAGCCGCAGGAAGTGGTCGGCCAAGAGGGGGATGTCGCTCGGGCGCGCCCGGAGCGGTGGCAGGTCCAGCACGACCACCTTCAGCCGGAAATAGAGGTCTTCCCGGAACTTCCCGTCGTCGACGAGGACACGCAGGTCGCGATTGGTGGCCGCCACGACCCGGGCATTGACCATGATCGTCTCGTTGCCGCCGACCCGTTCGAACTCGCGTTCCTGCAGGAACCGGAGGAGCTTCACTTGCACGGAGAGTGGCATCTCGCTCAGCTCGTCGAGAAACAAGGTGCCGCCGTCGGCCTGTTCGAAGCGGCCGCGGCGCCTGGTCACCGCTCCGGTGAACGCCCCCTTTTCGTGTCCGAAAAGCTCCGACTCGAGAACGCTTTCAGCCAGGGCCGCGCAGTTGAGGCGGACCAGAGGGCCGTCGTGGCGCAAGGAGTGCTCATGGACCGCTCTTGCGATCAGCTCTTTTCCGGTTCCGGTTTCGCCTTGGATCAGGATCGTGGATCGGCTCTTCGCCGCCTGCAGCATTCGATTGAAAAGCTGTTGCATCGCCGGGTGAGCGCCGACGATGTGGTCGAGGCGCGTGGTTGGGAGCGCCGCCTCCGCGTCCGCTCGGGCCTCCCTTTCGGCTCTCGCGTGGATAGGCTTCTCGAGTGAGCGTTGAATGATCAGCGCGAGGGCGTCAGCGCGGACCGGCCGCGTGAGGCAGCGATCGGCTCCGGCGCGCATCGCCTCTACGGCCAGGTCTGTCGAGTCTGAAGCTCCAAGTGCGATGAGGGAGGCGGACGGCAGAAGGGCCTTCGCTTGGGCGAGAAGCCCGAATCCGTCGATCGCATCGAGGTCGAGGCCGATCAGCAAGACGTCGGGCATCGAAGTCTCCATCAGTTCGAGCGCATCTGTCGCCGTCGAGGCGGTCTCTACGAGGTGACCGAGAGCCGAGAGCTGGGTCTGCAGCTCCGCCCTCAGCGTTGCATCGCTTTCGACGACCAGGATCCGTCCGACCTGCTCTCGGGCCATGGGCTCAGAATGCCCCGAGCCAAGCCGATCGTCCACGACTTCCAGCGGGTCGATACTGCGTGCATCTGCGCGGCTGCGGTGTCAGATTCCGCGTCGATCGATGAGTCGAAACGCTGCACAACGTCCGAAGTCCAACCCTTCGCACCCCGCCCTCAAGACCAGGCGCAGGCTCGGCAAGTATCGAATCCGTCGGCGCATCGGTGCAGGGGGGTTCGCCACCGTGTACGAGGCGTACGACACGATTGAGGGGATTTCCGTTGCTCTGAAGATCCCGCATCCCGACCAGGTGGAAAAGGACTCCCTGAGTCTCATTCACAAAGAGGTTCGGCTCACGGCACGGCTCGATCACGACAACATCCTGGCGTTGCGCAACGCGATGATGATCGATGGCCATTTCGTCATTGCGACGCCGCTCGGCGAGCAGACGCTCACCGATCGCCTCCACCATCGTCTCGGTCCAAAGACGGCCCTCTCCTACACAGAGCAATTGCTCGACGCACTTGCGTACGCTCACGAACAACGAGTCATTCACTGCGACATCAAGCCGGATAACGTCATCCTCTTTCCCGACAACCACGTTCGATTGGCTGACTTCGGGATTGCGAAGGTCTCGCTCAGAACGCGCACGATCATGGGGTCGGGGCAGGGCACCGTCGGCTACATCGCGCCCGAGCAAGCCATGGGCAAGCCTTCGTTCCGCTCCGACGTGTTCTCGATGGGTCTATTGATCTACCGGATGTTCGCCGGCGTGCTGCCCGAGTGGCCTTTTGACTGGCCGCCACCGGGAGCGGAGCGCCTGCGGCGAACGGTCAGTCGGGACTTTATCGCCTTTCTTCGACGATCCATCGAGGTTCGTGAGCGCAAGCGGTTTCGTGACGGGGTACAGATGCAGCGCGCCTTCGAAAAAGTCGCACCCCGCGCGCTTCGAAGCACGACACGGAGCAGGAGGACCTCGCCATGAGCGAGACCCACATCTTCACGGATGTGGACATGCCACACGGCGAGTACTTCGAGCTGTCCGGTCTGCGTGCGGGCGTGCTCAGCATGCGCAAACCCGGTCGTGAAGGTCCAAACGAGGATGCCGCCGCGTTGATTTGCGTCGGCGGCAGCGCCACGGTGGCGGTGCTCTCCGACGGCGCGGGAGGGCATCCGGGGGGAGCCGAAGCGGCTGGGCTCGCCGTCCGGGCCGTGTGTGATGCGGTCGCCAAGCTCGGTGACGATCCGACGAATCTGCGCGGTGCCATCATCAACGGGTTCGAATCGGCCGACCATGCGATCGCCGCCCTCGGCACCGGGGCTGCCGCGACGTTGGCGGCAGTCGAGATACAGGGCCCTCGCATGCGCGCCTACCACGCTGGAGACTCGATGGTGCTCGTGACAGGGCAGCGTGGACGGATCAAGTGGCTCAACATCCCTCATTCTCCGGTCGGCTATGCAGTCGAAGCTGGGCTCATCGACCGGAACGAAGCGCTTCATCACGAGGACTTGCACCTCGTTTCGAATCTCCTGGGCGGTCAGGACATGCGCATCGAGCTTGGCGCTACCGTGAGCTTGGCCCCGCGGGATCGCATCATCGTGGCCAGTGATGGACTGAGCGACAATCTACACCTGAGCGAAATCGTGGAAGCCGTGCGCAAGGGGCCGCTCACTCGAGCCGTGGATGCGCTCGGCGCCCTCGGCCAAAGGCGCATGGAAGCGCCCGCAGAAGGGGCTCCCTCGAAACCGGACGACCTGACACTGATAGCCATCAGCTCGAGTGGGTCACGTGCGTAGTCGGCGACTCGGTGGCATCGTTGAAGGGATTCGCAAGGAGGCCTAGTGACCGACGAAGAACCGCGACCCAGTCTCAGGGTAGAGGCAGAGGAGACCCCAAGCTCGGGAAAGCTTCGCCTCATGGACCGTGCCGGCAACGAGCTGGGTCACATGCGGTTCAGGCGCGAGAGCGCCGAAGTGATCGTGATCGAGCACACCGAGGTCGATGGCTCGCTCCGAGGCCAACAGGGCGGGCGGCGGATCTTCGAGCGCATGGTCGAGTGGGCTCGCAAGACCGGTACCCGTGTCCGATCCGAATGCCCTTTCACGACCGCAATGTTCAATCGCACGTCAGCGGCTCGCGACATCCTTGCATGAAGCCCCCCGTCGCTGACAGCGACTACGGCCCCGCCAGGAACTCCACCAGCCGCTGGTTGACCTCGTCTTGCCGTTCGACCGCAACTCCATGCCCGGCTCCGTCAACTTCGACGTACCTGACGTTCTTCAGCTGCTCGCGGAGAAACTCGATGTGTGTTCTCGGGATCTCCGGATCGGCATTGCCCCAGACCAGGAGCTTGGGTTGGTCGCCGAGCGCCGAGTACGTGTCGTAGTAGCTGTCGAGAGCGTCGCTGCGGGAGAATGACAAGAGCGCGCGTTCGAAACCTTGGAAGCGCGTTTGCTCGTCGAAAAGGCGAGCGTAGCTCGGGTCGGCGTTCGATGCCTCGAAGAAGCCGGTTGCGCGGGCCACGGCGGCGCGCACCGCAAAGACACGAGCGTACCACTCGGCCAGGATGGGGACCTTGGCTAGGCCGAAAAGCGCCTTGCCTTCCGCGTAGTCGACGACTGGCGCGATGAGGACCAGCTTGAGGACACGATTCGGGTGTGTGTTGGCAAATGTCGCGGCGATGGCGCCACCGAACGAGACACCAACTAGGGTGACAGGACCCTCGATACCGAGCGCATCGAGCAGTTGTTCGAGCTGGCGCTGGTAGAGGGCGCGGTCGTAGTCGGTCACGGGGCGGTCGGAGTAGCCACGGCCGAACTGAGTATATCGGAGGACGCGAAAGCCTGCGTCAGTCAGTGCAGGCACTTGCGCGTCCCATGCGTAGAACGGGATTGTCCCTCCGTGGATTAGAACCACCGTTGACGCATCGGGGGGGCCACTGAGCTCGTAGCGTGTGACGCCGTCCGATAAGGCGACATACCTGCCACCCTGGACCGCGCGTATAGCGGCATCGAGCGTCTTGGTTTCTCGGTGGCGCGCGAAGTAGGGTCCGAGGGTCGCAATCGCCAGCACGGCAATCGCGCCGAGCCACAGGTGAGCACTCTGCATGCCCACGGTTCTAGCACTTGGTGGTATGGTCCGCGCGATGCTGGCTCGGCTTGGCGAGGTATTCAGTCGATGGGCTGAACGGTGGGTGCCGGACCCATTTGTCCTGGCGCTCATTTTGACGGTTATCGCATTGCTCGGCGGACTCGGCCTCACGGGCTCTGCAGGCGAAGTGCTCCGGGGCTGGTACGGCGGCTTTTCGAGTACGGCGTCGAGCCCGCCGGTTCAGAGGCTCGTGCGCGCGCTTGCCCGTTGGCCAAAGTCCACTCCGGCCGCCGCCGGACTCGTTGCCCTCATCGCGTGCGTGACGGGGCTCATTCAGTGGGGTCTCGGAGCGGTCGTTGCCGCGTTCGTCGTTCGTGAGATCGCGACGAGCGCCGCGGAAGAGCGCAGGCCCATGGATGTGCCCGTTCTCGGGGCTGCCGCCTACACCGGTTTGGCGGTTTGGCATGGCGGTTTGAGCGGTTCGGCCCCGCTCAAGGCAGCAGAGACGGCGCAGTTCACACAGGGGGCAGGCGAGGCAATCGCCGTCGGAGACACGCTCTTTTCGCCGCTCAACTTGGTCGTCAGCGGCGGACTTATCATCTTGTTGCCGCTGATGTGCATTGCGCTTGCGCCCAAACATGCGTCGGTACCGGAGGTGGTTGCCGCGCCGAGCACTGGTCGGAGTCAGCCAAAGCGCTCGGTCCTGGGTTTCCTGATCGGCGGAACCGCGGTGGTTTTGGTCGCGGTGGGTTGGGTTCGAGATGACCTAGCGTTCGACCTCAACTCGGTGAACCTCTTCTTCCTCGCGCTCGCGCTTGCCGCGCACGGGTCCATCCGGGGTTTTCTCGATTCGGTTTCCGACGGTGCCCGCGGCGCGGGCTCGATCATCGTGCAGTTCCCGCTCTACTTCGGCATCCTGGGCGTGATGCAGGCGAGCGGGATGATCGAGCGGCTCTCGAGCGCGATGACCTCCGTGGCGTCGCCAACGACGTTCCCGCTCTTGACCTTCTTGAGCGCGGGCATCGTGAACTTCTTCGTGCCCTCCGGCGGCGGGCAGTGGGCGCTCCAGAGTGACGTGCTTCTGACCACCGCCAACACGCTTGCGCTCGACGCCGCGCACACCGTCATGGCGTTCTCCTACGGAGACGAGTGGACCAATCTTCTGCAGCCTTTCTGGGCGCTGCCGCTACTCGCCATCACGGGTCTCAAGGCGCGCCAGATTGCGGGATACACCGCAGTCCTCGCGATCGGGATGGGCCTCTACGTAGGCATCGTTCTCTTCGTCTTCGGTTAGAGCCCCGACGCAACGCTGTAAGCGGCTTCGGTATTCTTGGCGATCTCGTCGAGAGTCGCGCCTTCGGCAAGCTCGATCAGAGTCATCCCGCCGCTGCCCTTCTTGTCGATCTCGAACACGCCGAGATCCGTGATCACCAGGTCTACGACGTGGGTGCCCGTGAGGGGGAGGGTGCATTCCTTCAAGAGCTTGGGTTTGCCCTTGGCGGTGTGTTCCATGACGACGACTACGCGAGGCACGCCTGCGACGAGATCCATTGCGCCTCCCATCCCTTTGACCATCTTTCCGGGGATCATCCAGTTGGCGAGGTCGCCGTTCTCCGCCACCTGCATCGCGCCGAGGATCGACAGGTTGATGTGACCGCCGCGAATCATCGCGAACGAGTCGGCGCTCGAAAAGAAGCTCGTCGTCGGCAACTCGGTGACCGTCTGCTTGCCGGCGTTGATCAGATCGGCGTCTTCATCGCCTTCGTACGGGAAAGGTCCCATGCCGAGCATTCCGTTCTCGCTTTGGAGAATCACGCTCATGCCTTCGGGGATGTAATTGGAGACGAGCGTCGGGATACCGATGCCGAGATTCACGTAGAAGCCGTCGCGGAGCTCTTTCGCAGCGCGTTCGGCCATTTGGTCGCGGGTCCAAGCCATCGTCGTCTCCTCAGGGGCGCGGGCGCGTCGTCCGCTGCTCGATGTGCTTCGAGGGGTTGGGGAAGTGAACGATCCGGTTCACGTAGATGCCGGGCGTCATGATCTGATCTGGGTCGAGCTCGCCGGGTTGCACCAGCTCTTCGACTTCGGCGACTGTGACCTTCGCGGCCGTCGCCATCATGGGGTTGAAGTTCCGCGCGGTCTTTCGGTAGATCAAGTTGCCTTCGGTGTCGCCCTTCCATGCGTGCACGATCGCAACGTCCGCAAATAGGCCACGCTCCATCACGTATGGCTCACCGCCGAACTCGCGGACCTCTTTGCCTTCGGCCACGCTCGTCCCGACACCCGTTTTCGTATAGAAGGCCGGGATCCCGGCGCCCCCAGCGCGAATCCGCTCGGCAAGCGTGCCCTGCGGATTGAATTCGACGGTGAGATCGCCGTCGAGGAACTGTTTGGCGAAGAGCTTGTTCTCGCCGACGTACGAAGAGATCATCTTCGTGATCTGTCGGGTCTCCAGCATGACGCCGAGGCCAATGCCATCGACACCCGCGTTGTTGGAAACCACCGTCAGGTCTTTCACGCCCGACTTGGCGACCGCCTCGATCAGCGATTCAGGGATTCCGCACAGACCGAAACCGCCCGACATCAGCATCATGCCGTCGCGCAGCAGGCCATCGAGGGCTGCCGTTGCGTCCGGGTACACCTTTTTGGCCATGGCTCGTCTTTACCTTCCGCTCGCGCTGCTGACAATCAGTTGAAGCCCAGCATGGCACGCGCCTCGGCCGGTGAAGCCACTTCGCGGCCCGCGTTTCGCGCGCACTGGGCGAGCGCTTCAATCAGCTGTCCGTTGCCAGTCGTCTTGTCCCCGTTTGGCAAGTAGAAGGTGTCCTCGACGCCCGTCCTCAACATCCCTCCGAGCTCGGCCGCTTTTTGGTGCGTCTCCCAAATCTCCTCTCGGCCAATCAGCGTTGCCTGCCAATGCGCATCGCTGCTCTTGTACTTCATGAGAAGCTCGAGCAATTCCGGGTCGCAGGGCATTCCAGAAGCGACGCCCATGACGAAGTTGTAATGCATCTCCTTGGCCATGCCGGCTTGAAGATAGAGGCCCACCGAGCGAACGATGCCGACGTCGAAGCACTCCATCTCCGGGATGGTGCCCGTTTCCTCCATCGCATCGAGCATTTTCTGGACCTTCTCGACACTGTTGAGAAACACCATCGGCGGCCACGCCCAAGTGCCGTCCTTCTTCAGCTTCAGGTAGTTGAGGCTGCCGGCGTTGCAGGCGGCGATCTCAGGCTTGATGCGTCGAAGGCACGCGGTTGGTCCCGACACGTCTTCATCGATCACCCCCGTCGTCTGATTCACGATGATACCCGGGCATGCCTCGCGAATCGCATCGCTTGCTGCGGCCGCGACCTCGGGATCCCAAGACGGGAAGTGCCCCATGCCCGGCTCTTGCCGGCGGAAGTGGATGTGCACGATTGAGGCGCCGGCGTTGTACGCGTCCCGCGCGGATGCGGCCATCTCCTCGGGGGTGACTGGGACAGGGTGCTGCTTCGGGTTGGTAAGCACGCCGTTGAGCGCACAGGTGATGATTGCCTTGTCCATCGCCGTTCTCCTCGTTTGTCGGGCAGGGTGTTCGTACGAGAGGTTTACGTATA
>Ga0111160_1128_pt1 | contig 16529 bp, 17 predicted proteins | sample DeeMarSeWOR28_12_FD_80265 | JGI IMG/M metagenome (GOLD analysis project Ga0111160, IMG submission 80265) | Myxococcales bacterium SG8_38_1
GGGAAGGTAGCCGCCCCGTCCCCTGCGTCAAGTACGCCGCGACTTCTCCGCATCTGCGGGCAGTTGCGCTGCGGCACCGCGCCGTAGACAATGCTCCCCGGGGAAACGCCACCGTTCGAGTGAGGACGATATGACTAGCGGAAACATCGAGTGCCACGTGTGTGGGGCGGGCAATGACCGAGGCACCGAGCGGTGCCAGTCGTGCGGGGCGCGCTTGTCCGAGCTCAGCGCCGAGCTCAGCGACGAGGAAATCTACGCGCGCCGCCACCAGCCGGACGAGTTCGATCTTCGCTGGGTCTTCATTTCGTTTGGCCTGTTTCTGGTGTCGGCAGCGCTGACGCTCGGCCTGTTGCCGATGGTGATCCCGATCTACGACCCGCAGGGCTTCCCCGGAATCATGATCACAATCGTGCTCTGGTTCCTTGGCGCGGCCGCGATCAACTACATCTCCCCCGGCAAGAAGTTCCTCGAGCCTCCCGTCGGTGGCTTGCTCGCCGCCATCCCGACGATGTTCTACCTGTCGAGCATCGCCGATGTGTATGAGCTCTCGAGCGGCGCCTACGTGCTCGGCGTCTTGATGGCGACGATGATGGCACTGATGGGCGCGTTCGTCGGCAATCTGCTGCGCGGCGATCAGCGAAAGCCGCAAGCCAAGAAGCAAAAGGGATCGCGCCGGCCCAAGGCCGCATAGCTGATCAGAACCGCAGACGAATTCCGAAACCCGGAATCAACACGAAGCCGCCGCGATTGAGTGATGTCCCGGCGTGGTCGATGAACCAGTATTCATACGCGGCAGTCAGCTCGACGAGTGCGTGGATTCGGCGGACACCGAGCGCCATGCCAACCACCGGGCCGGCGCGGATGCCCGCCCCGCTCGCTCCTTGTTCCGAACCGGCGATCTGGAAGTCGCCGAACACGTATTCGCCGCTTCCTCGGGCCCCGAGCCAGAGCTCGTAGATGCCTCCGATCTCCACGCCAAACACAAATGGCAGCTCGAAGCCCACACGACCGCCGCGCCCCGACTGGTCTCGATCGGGAATCCAGCCCCCATACGGCGCCATTCCGACCACCAGCGCCGTTCGCGTCGTGCCCTCTTGGAGCACCCGCTCGTAGCGTAGGTCGGCGCGCAGCGTTGTCCCGGACACCATCAAGCCGAGGTCCCAATTCTTGGAGAGGCCGTAGCGGCCGTAGGCCATCGGCACCAAGCCCCCTGCATCCGCAGCGTAGCGATACTCCGACTCGCCCGGGTCGACTACGACCGGATCCCTCAGCTCACCGAGTGGTACGCGGGCGGCGCCGCCGAGCCCGATGTCGGTTCGGTTCCTCGGAGTCGTCGAGGCGCCCATCATGGCCGGCACGGCCGTCGCGCAGCCGCCGAGCGCGGCAAGCGTCAAGACCACGAAGCCGACCCCGATCCACCTCACGGTAGCGTTCGTAGCTTAACTTTGGCTAGCCGTGGATCTTTTGCATCCGGGGGAGCGTCTCGTCCTCGGGGCCCGTCGACGAAGTCCGCCATCAGGTCGTAGTCCGCTGCATCGGTGACTAGGACTCTCCGAATTTGACCGACCCGCGCAGTCCCGTTCGCCAAGTAGACGCTGCCATCTACCTCTGGCGCCTGACCCCACCACCGGCCCTGAAGGAGGAGGTCGCTTTCGTCGCTCACCCCTTCGACGAGCACGTCGAGCTCGGTTCCCACGCGGAGCTCCAGTCGCTCCCGACTGATCGGCCGCTGCAGCGCCATCAGCTCGTCGCGTCGCGCCTCGGCGACGACTGGATCGACGGGGCCTTCGATTTCTGCGCTTCGTGTTCCGTCCTCGGGTGAGTAGAGGAACACCCCGACATGGTCGAGCTCGGCCCATTCGACGAACTTCCGGAGCTCGTCGAAGTCAGCGTCGGTTTCGCCGGGGTGACCCACGATGAACGTCGTTCGAAACACCATGTCGGTGATCGCGCGCCGCAAGCGCTCCACCACCTTGTACATTCGCTCTCCACCATGCCCTCGGCGCATCGCCCGTAGCATCGTGTCCGACGCGTGCTGGAGCGGCATGTCGATGTAGGGGAGCACCTTGTCGTGCTGAGAGAGCACCTCGATCAGCGGTTCGGTGAGGGTCTCCGGGTAGAGGTAGTGCGCGCGGACCCATCGGATCCCGTCGACCTCGGCAAGCGCAGTTAGTAACTCCGCGAGCGACGGCCGCTCGGGTAGGTCGCGTCCATAGGCAATCGTATCTTGGCTAATCAAGTTGAGCTCGACGACGCCCGCGGCCGCCAGTTGTTCGGCCTCTCGCACGAGGTCCTCTACGTTCCGCGAGCGCTGCTTGCCCCGAAACGAAGGAATCGCGCAGAAGCTGCAGCTTCGGTTGCAGCCTTCGGCAATCTTCACGTACGCCCGATGAGTTTGCCCGGTCAGCACCCGAGGGTCTTCGGCGCGCATCGTGTACAGCGCCGGGTTCCCGACGAGCATCCGCTCGCTCTTGCCGCGCAGGACCTTCCGAAGCTTCAACATGTCGCTCGAGCCGAGGAAGTGATCGACCTCGGGAAGCTCGCCGGCCAGCTCATCTGGGTAGCGTTGTGAGAGACAGCCGGCGACGACGAGCTTCTTGCAGGTGCCGGCCTCCTTGTGTGCTCCCATCTCCAAGATCGTCTCGACCGACTCTTCCTTCGCGGGCCCGATGAAGCCGCAGGTGTTCACGACGATCACCTCGGCTTCGGCCGGATCCTCCACGATTTGGAAACCCGACTCGTCGCTGACCCCGAGCATGACCTCGGTGTCGACGCGGTTCTTGGCGCATCCGAGCGACACGAAATGTATGGTCCGGGGGCCCCCCATTCCCCTTGGTTACTGGGGAATTCCTTCGAAAGCTAGCCGGAGGCAACTGATCGTTGACAGGCATGAGGTTTTGTATGTAGTGATCGCTACATGAACGATCTCGCTTCGGATCTCACTAGGGTTCCCTCTCCCAACGCCCGTGGCGCGATCCTCGGGGCCGCGATCGAAAGGCTCGCGGAGTCCACCCCCTCGGGTATGACGATCAACCAGATCTGCAGGCGCGCCGGAGTGCGCCCGCCAGCCATCTACTATCACTTCGGAAGCAAAGAGGGTTTGGTCAGCGCAGCGGTGGAGACCGTAGGCAACGCCTGGCTCGAGGCACTCCAAGCACAGTTGCCCCCCGATGGCACTTTTGAAGACGCCCTGAGGACTGCAATTGTTGGATGGCAGAAAATGATCGAGTCACCGGGCCGGCCGCTCAAGTTGCTCATTTCCGTACAGCTCGAGAGTGCCGAAAGCTCGGCGGAAATTCGCGCCGCGCTCCAACATGTATACGACCGTGCGCGCGAGATCATTCGGCTCGGCATCGCGACGCGGACCGGCAAGAACGAAGGCTTGGACGGCATCGCCGACACCGCGCTCGGTCTCGTGCAAGCAGCCGCGATTCACTTTCATCTCGACGGAGACCGCGACGCCCTTCGAGCCCGTCTCGACGAGCTTGGCCGGACGCTTTTGCTCCTCATCGACCAACCTTTTTGAGGAATCCCAACATGGAAACCAGTACCACACCGTTTCCTTTGTCAGTGCGCCCGGAAGTGACCTTCGATTTCTCCAACAGCCCTGCCGTCCACCATCGCGGCAACGCTTATCTCAGCCACTTTTGGAATGCGCTCTCGATCATGGCGCCGACCACCGAGCGGGCTGCCATGCGAGTCCTGCGAAATGCCCGTAAATCCATCGACGACCCAGAGCTTCGCGCGGACATCGATGCGTTTCTCAAACAAGAGGGACTCCACACCCGCGAGCACCGACGTTTCAACGCCCGCCTCGCGGCCCTTGGTTACGAAGCCGACGCCGCCATCGACTCCGCAGACCTCGCCGTCGATGCCTACCTCGATCGGGTGGCCGCCCAAGCGGGGCTTGCGTTGGTGATCGCTGGAGAACATCTGATCTATGCGCTCGCGAGAGATCTGCTCGGCGACCCGCGGGTCCTCGACGGAATGGACCCGGAGGTGAAGCGGCTCTTTCTGTGGCACGCGTTGGAAGAGGTTGAACACCAGTCCGTCGCGCACGATGTGTACGTGCATCTCTACGGAGACGGACCAAAACACAGACTCGTCCGTGCCAAGGCGTTCATGGACGCTGCCTTGCTGCTCGGGGAAACCGTGCGGGACATCCTCACGAGCCTCCTGGCCGTCGAGCCTCAGCGCCGTAGGGCCGACCAGGGCGACCTCGCGCGCTTCATGCTGCTCTCGCCCGGCTACGGACGAGGCGTTCTCGGCTACACCCTTCGTTTCCTCTCGCCCCGCTTCAAACCCTGGGAAAAGCGCGAGGATCTGTCCCTCATCGAAGATGCCAGGCAGCAGATTTTGGTGGCTTGAGCCACGCGAGTCCCGGCATCGGCGCCTCAATTTGCCTCCCCGGCAGAAGGCAGTATAAGGGCCGCCTCGCGCGGACCGGGGAAAAACCCGGGGATTTCGCGCCAGGAGCTTAGCGACATGTCTCGATACACAGGACCACGGGTAAAGCGGATGCGCGCGCTCGGGCTCGATCTGCCCGGCCTCTCCCGCAAGAGCATGTGGGATCGCCCGTACCCCCCCGGCGTACACGGGCCGAAGTCGGCGCGTCGCCGCAAGATGAGCGACTTCAAGAAGCAGCTTCTCGAGAAGCAGAAGCTGCGTTTCAACTACGGCCTCAACGAAGGCCAGTTCCGGCGCCTCTACCACGAAGCCGTTCATAGCAAGGAGCCGTCAGGCGATAAGCTTCTCGAGTTTCTCGAGCGTCGCCTCGACAACACGGTCTTCCGCGCTGGCTTCGCCCCGACGATCCCAGCCGCACGTCAGCTCGTCTGTCACGGTCACTTCCTGGTCAATGGCAAGCGCCTCGACATCCCGTCTTACAGGGTTCGTGAGGGTGACGTGATCAGCCTCCGCGAGCGCAGCCAGAGCCTGAGCGCCGTCGAGACCTCCCTCGGGGATGTCCGCCTCGCGCGCCCCGACTGGATCGAGTTTGATGAGGGCAACAAGACCGTCACGGTCAAGACCCTTCCGAAAGTCGACTCGGTTCCGTTCCCCCTCGAGATCGACCTCGTCATCGAGTACTACTCGAAGCAGCTCTAGTAACGAGAGGGGCTCCGCATGCCCTCCATCGACGTAGTGATCCCCGCTCTCAACGAGGAGCGCGCCCTTCCCTACGTTCTTCGAGAAATTCCGCGGCCGCTGGTTCGTCGTGTGGTCGTCGCGGACAACGGCTCTGCCGATCGCACAGCAGCAGTAGCAGTCGAACACGGCGCCGAAGTCGTCCATGAAGCGGAGCGCGGTTATGGCGCTGCATGCCTGAGAGCCCTCGCCCATCTTGCCGCGGATCCACCAGACATCGTGGTATTCCTCGACGGCGACTACAGCGATCACCCAGACGAGCTTCCTTCGTTGATTCAACCGATCCTAGAGGGCCGGGCGGAGCTCGTGATCGGGTCGCGGGCGACCGGGCGTCGAGAGCGCGGCGCGTTGAGCCCGCAGCAACGAATCGGCAACGCGATAGCGAGCAGCGCGCTGCTCCTGCTCTACGGAGCTCGTTACACCGACCTCGGGCCGTTTCGAGCAGTTCGTTGGCAGGCGCTCCAGCGTCTGCAGATGTCAGACCGCAACTACGGTTGGACGGTCGAGATGCAAATCAAAGCGGCGCGGCAACGCATCCCGCACTGTGAAGTCCCAGTTTCTTACCGGCCGCGCATCGGAGTGTCGAAAGTCAGTGGCACGCTTCGGGGATCGGTGAGTGCGGGCGCGAAGATCCTCTGGCTGCTAGGCCGCTACGCATGGAGCTAGCTCAACTTGTCGTCTTTGCGCGACCTCCCGCGATCGGTACGACCAAGACCCGATTGCGGCGCGCGTTCGGCGAGCGGGGCGCAGCAGCTCTCTACGAAGCGTTCGTCACGGACACCCTGGACCTCTGCGCACGCGTTCGAGAGGCCGGCAGAGTCGACGTCGAGCTCTGGGCAACGAGTATCGATGATCCGGTAGTCAGCGAGTGGGGGCGCAGGCTTGCTGCCGTTCCCCGCTTGCAACCGGATGGCGATTTGGGCGTCCGGCTATCCGCCGCGTTCGACGAGGGGCTCAAGCGATACGAGCGCGTAGTCATCATCGGAAGTGACCTGCCGACCTTGCCTTTAGGGCTGATCATTGCCGCCTTCGATGCGCTCAACGGCGCGTCCATGGCGCTCGGACCGGCGAACGACGGCGGTTATTATGCGATCGGAGCGACCCACCTCGTTCGGCCTCGCTTCGAGGGCGTACGTTGGTCGACCACCAACTCGCTCGAAGACACGGTACGCGCCAACGGCGATCTCGAGATCGCCATGCTTCCGCCTTGGTATGACATCGACGAGCCGGCCGATCTCGACATCCTCCGCGCGCATCTCTCGGCGAGGCCGAAGGCGGCGCCCGCTACGGCCCGCGTTCTTGCCGAGCTGCACGCCGCTCAAAGGTAGGGTGTGAACAAGCGCGCTGTCCCGTCGCGGAGATTTGCAAAGAGCGAGCGCCCGTCGATCTCCTCCATGGTCAGAAGGCGCGAAGCCCTCAGTCGTTGCCGCGCCAGCGCGTCGAGGCTCTCGCCGAGCGCCTCGTCGTAGCACTCCAAGTTGAACTCAAAGTTCAAGCGTAAGCTCCGCGGATCCCAGTTGGAGGATCCAATCGACACCCAATACGAATCGACCACTAGCAACTTGGAGTGATCAAAAGGAGGCGGCGCAAGCCATACCCGCGCCGAGCCTCGCAAGAACTGCCGGTAGTGGCCCCACATCGCCCAACGCACCACAGGGAGGTTGCCGACCTCGGGTACGATGACGTCGACCTCGACGCCCCGCTGTGCCGCCAGATGTAGCGCATGCATGAGCACTCGGTCCGGCAAGAAGTACGGCGTCATGATGCGTATCGACCGGCGTGCGGTCGTAACCGCAGCCAAGAACACACGCTCCAAGTTGTTGAGGTCCCTATCGGGCCCGTCGATGATCCCGCGCGCCAGCACCTCGCCCTGTGGCTCGAGATCAGGAAACCATTCCGGCCCGCTAAGCACTTCCCCGGTCGTGAACGCCCAATCCCTCGCAAACGTCTCTTGGAGTTGCGCGACCACCGGGCCGCAGACACGGAAATGCAGATCCCGGGTGGGGTATCTCGGATTCGAAGAAAGCACGCAATCCTGTCTGATGTTCATGCCGCCCGTGAACCCGATCGCTCCATCGACCACCATGATCTTGCTGTGGTTGCGCAAGTTGAAGTGCGTGAACGATCGCGGGAGGAGCGCGGGCAAGAAGTTCGCGACGGTTACACCCCGTTTCCTCAGCACACGATGGATGCGAGGCCGAGCGTAGCGAGTTCCGACGTCGTCGATCAGCACGCGAACCGCGACCCCGCGCTCCTTGGCCTCTACGAGGGCATCGACCAACTCTGCGCCGATTCCGATCGCTTCGAAAATGTAGCTCACGAACGAGACAGAAGTGCGCGCGCTTCTAACAGCGTCGATCATGGCGGGGTACGTCTCGTCACCATCTACGAGCGTGTCGACGGAGTTGCCGACGAGCAGCGGCCATCCCGTGACGCGCTCGACGACCCGCGCATGCTCGACCAGACGCGCTTGCCCGAAGCCGAGCTCGCGTTCGAGATCCGCAGGTGATCGCGGCGCCTCGTCGAGAGGCACGCGGTAAGGCGTGGCGCCCTCTTTGAGGATTTTTGCGCGACGCTGGATCCGGTTGATCCCGAGGAAGACGTACAGCGCCGCACCGAGGAAGGGGACGAGCCAAATAAGGCCCACCCACGCCGTCGCCGCGCGCGTGTCGCGCTTGTTGAGAATCACGTGCGATGACGCGACCAGCGCGACGACTACATCTACCCCGACGCCTACCGCGCTCAGCTCCGGCGCAATGTCTCGGAGGTACTGCCAGTCAACCGACATCGTTGGCCTCGAAAAAGAGTACGGTGTAACGCTCTGGCGGTCGACTGAGCGGCAAGGTACATTGATCTCGGTGGGGAATGCCGGGTCAGTCTTTGGCTGAGAAATTTGGGGTGAGACTTCCAGGGGGCACGACGGTCTTTCGTCAGGGCGACCCTGGCGGCTCTGTGTATGTCATACGGGCTGGAAAGGTGCGCGTCCTCAAAGAGACCGCCGGGCGCCAACGCATGGTGACGACGCTCGGCCCAGGCGACTTCTTTGGCGAGATGGCGGTCGTCACGGGGCGGCCCCGTTCAGCGACCGTGGAAGTCGTCGAAGATGCCGAGCTGCTCAAAGTGCCTGCCGACAAACTTCAAGAGATGGTGGCTGGCAACGGAGAGGTTGCGATTCGATTGATCCAACATCTCGCCGAACGTCTCGAGCACGCGAACCGATTCATCGACGTGCTGCTAGAAGATGACATCACCGCACGCGTGATCCTCGCAATCCAGGAGAGGCTCGACAAGGCCGAAGGCTCCGCAGCGCCCGACATCACTGATGCCGATCTGGCTCTCCAACTCGGCATCAGTAAGCGCGACCTGGGTGCCGGGCTGCGCCGGCTGACGCGGGTAGGAGTGCTCGAAGTATCGAGCGGCTACGTTCTCGTGAAAGACGACCAACGACTCACCGAGTTCCTCGACTTCATTCGCAACTCGGGGAAGTCCTAATGCAGCTTCGCATCCTCGGTTGTCACGGCGGAGAAACGCCAAAGCACCGGACTTCCAGCTTCCTCGTCGGGGATTCGCTCGCTGTCGATGCTGGCGCGATCACGAGCGGGCTTTCGCTGAGGGAGCAGGAGCGAATTCAATCGGTGCTCGTCAGTCATCCGCACATGGATCACATTCGCGATCTCGCAACGCTCGCTGACAACCGATGCCAGCAAGGCGGTTCCGGCAACGATCGAAGCGCTCCGGAAGCACTTCTTCAACGACCTCATCTGGCCGGACTTCACGAAGATCGACGCAAAGGATGGCCCAACGGTCCGGTTCGTCGAGGTTCAGCCCAACGAGGTTGCAAGCGTCGACGGCTTCGAGGTGACGCCTGTCCTGGTCAATCACACGGTCGACACATCGGCGTTCATCATCCGTGACGGAGACAAGAGCATCGTCTATGGAGGTGACACAGGGCCTACCGACGAGCTTTGGACGCGCATCAATGCACTCGACGATCTACAAGCGCTCATGATGGAAGTCTCATTCCCGAATGACGAGGCCCAACTCGCGCACGACTCGCGTCATCTCACGCCCCAAACGCTCGGCGCAGAGCTCGACAAGCTCACGCAGAGTGACGAGCTTCCTATCTTGCTCTACCACATCAAGCCCACGTTCGAGCAACGCGTGCTGCGCGAGCTTGCGAGTTTACGTGGACGAAACCTTCAGATTCTGCAGCTCCACGAGGAATTCATACTCTGATTCTCGTTCTAGACTTGGCGCAGCAGAACGTTGGCTGTATCTTCGGAGGGTGAGTGGCGTTGCCCCGAAAAGGTTTGTCCTTTTTGCAATATCACTTGTCCGCGACGACACTCTGGCGGACGGCGGTTGGGCAACTTGCCCCGCGCTGGTGCGAACCCCGAAAGGGAACTCGCTGCCGTGACTCTTCGAACCACCAAGGAACGCTTCGCGTGGTCTGGGCAACTTGCTCCAGAGACCCGAGAGCGCCGGCATTGCCGGGGGAGAAAAGTGCGTATGGAACACAGTAGAATCGGACTCTCACCGGAGGTGCGGGCGAGTTAGCCCTTAGGCAACTCCCCCCTTGGTGGGAGTCCTGATACCAGGGGCCGGCGCTGTGATGGCGCCGGCCCTTTTTCTTTGCGTATAGGAGAGATTCGGGGCTTCAGAGATCCTGGGTTTCTTCGTACTCGAGAACCCGCGTGCTGAAGAAGCGGACCGTGACGTAGAGCAGCAAACCGATCGGGCCGAACATGAGCGTACCCAGCAGGCAGGGGATGACCAACCAGAGAGGCACGCCACGACGCACTGCGTCGCGCGACTCCCAGGCTCCGATGAACAGGTCGAAGATCAAGTAGTGGATCCAGCCCGCGACTACGATCTGCGGCGCCGAGAAACCGATCATGACCCCGTACAAGGTCAGAAAGGTCATGTCTCTCGGGGCAGGAGCGTACCCGAACAACAAGTACGCATAGATCGGGGCGAGGAGTAGAACCACGACCGGCCCGTGCACCAGTCGCTGCGTCCAACGCCAGCGCGGGGCGACGATCAGCAGGAGCCAAAACGGAAGCACGGTGAAATTGGCGGCCCTGAATAGCAGCTCGAGCGGCATGGCGTCTCCTCTGAGAGAGGCGCAAGGGTTGCGTGCCTCGACCCATTCCGTCAATTGAATGGGAGTCGATTTAGGAGTCCCATGCTTAGGTTTCCATTCCAGTCCATGAAGAAGAACAAGAATCGCTCGCTCGTCTTTGCGCTGGCCATCGCCGTGATGGCGCTGACCGGCTGCGGAAGCGACAGCTCAAACAGCGGCAGCGAACCCGAGGGCTGCAACTACACGAGCACGTACGACGCAATTCAGGAAACGGTTTTCGAAGCGAAGGGTTGTACCTCCAGCGCCTGTCACGGCGAGTCGATCGTGGGCGGTCTAGATCTGCGCCGAGGCGCGTCCTTCGATGCACTCGTCCGCCAGTCGAGCACGATCGACAGCGCGATCGAGAGGGTCAAGCCGGGCGATCAAGATCTCAGCCTCCTCTATCTCAAGCTGGCCGCTGCCACCAACGACACCGACCTCGGCAGTCTTGGTCAGGCGATGCCAATCGGCGCCGATCCGCTCCTCGATGATCCGCTCGAGGCGATTCGGCTTTGGATCCGCGGCGGCGCACCCGAGGATACGATCGTCGGCGGCACGCTCGAGCTATTGGGTTGCGAGGGGACCTTCGAGCCCGACCCCAACAAGATCAACCCGCTCCCGCCTCCTGCGATCGACGAAGGCGTCCAGTTCTACGCGGGTGGCTGGGCACTCGACGCGGAAGCCGAGGATGAGGTCTGCTTTGCCACCTACTACGACTTCTCGGAGCAAGTTCCGGCCGAGTTCCAAGTCGACTGCCCCGAGTATGGCGAGGGCCGCAGGTGCTTTGCGTTCCGGCGCAACGAGCTTGCACAGGACGGCCAGTCACACCACAGCATCATCAACGTCTACACCCCCGAATCGGATCCCAAGGGCGGGGACTGGGGTCCCTGGGAGTGCCTCGGCGGCCAAATGGACGGCGAAAGCTGCGATCCGACCGTGGCCAACCACTGCGGCGAGCGGAGCCAGTGCGCCACCCCGGCCGTGACTTCGGTTGCCTGTTCCTTCTATCAGTTCGCTCCACCGGACTTTGGTCTCGGTGGCGCTGGAGGGGGTGCCACGGCCTCGACCGTCCCACTTGGCGGTGCGCAGGAGTCTACGTCCATCGACCTTCCGCCCCCGGGCGTCTACTCGGTGTTGCCGCTGAAGGGCTTCGTCTCATGGAACAGCCACGGCTTCAATCTGACCAAGCAAGGCACGAGCATCGAGCAATGGGTGAATCTGAGCTTCGCGCCCGAGTCCGAGCGCACGTGGCTGCGTCAACAGATCTTTGAGGCCGGCAACATCTTCAGCATGAGCCCGGTCGATCCGTTCAAGAAGAAAGAGATCTGCGCGACGTGGACCTTGCCGCAGTATTCGCAGTTGCTGTCGCTCAGCTCTCACATGCACATGCGGGGCGAGCTCTTTCGGATTTGGCTTCCGCCCAACACGCCCTGCGTTGGGGTTTCGGGCTGCGAGCCTCCCAACGCCGACCCCGACTACCTGAGTCGGCTCTACGACGATCCTGCGTACACCTACTACGATCCGCCAAACGACTACTCGTCGGACGCGCAGGCCGACAGGACGTTCCTCGCATGTGCGGTTTACGACAACGGGGCTGACAACCCGCTCGAGGTCAAGCGGGAGTCGACCAAGCCCAACACACCCGCGTGCAACTTCCCGTTCGCGCAATGTGGCTGCGACGCGGGCGATCGCGTTTGCCTCGGCGGGGACAAGCAGGGCGAGCCCTGCGACGGCGACGACTCGATATGCGGCGAGGGCGGCAGCTGCGACGCCTGCCCATTGCTCGGTGGCGTTACGACGGACGATGAGATGTTCATCCCGCTCGGCTCCTACTACATTGCCGAACCTTAACCCTTAAAGGCATTCGAAGCCTGGCTCTTGGTTATCATTTCTGAGCACAGCTCACATTTTTGCTTGCGCCGATACTTGCATCAGGAACAATCGGCCCAATCTACGCTTAAAACCCCGTTCGGAGACTCTAATGAAATTCGTTCAATACGCGATCGCCGCGTGCGCGCTCGTGACCGTCGTCGCTTGTGGAACCGACAGCTCGGGTGACGCCAACTCAGGTTCGAAGTGTGAAGACGTCGACAGCACCTTTGCTCAGATCCAGCAGCAGATCTTCGAGGCCAAGGGCTGCACAGCCTCCGCTTGCCACGGTGAGACTGCCAACGGTGGTCTCGATCTGCGTCCGGAGAGCGCGTATGCGAGCTTGATCAACGTCGAAGCGAGCTCCGGCGACTACATGCGGGTGTTCCCGGGCGAGCAGGATCTAAGCTTGCTCTACCAGAAGGTCGCGGCCAAGACCGATGGCTTCGAGCTCGGTTCGCTTCCAAATCCGATTTCCGGTGGCGCCATGCCGACCGGCCCGGAGGTCTTGAGCGATGACGACCTTGCGCTTCTACGCGTCTGGATCCGTAGCGGCGCGCCCGAGGCCGGTGTCGTGGAGGGCTCGCAGAAATATGCCAATTGCGAGCTTGAAGGCGAGGTTGCGCCAAACAAGATTCAGCCCCTTCCGGCTCCCGCGCCCGACGAGGGCGTGCAGTTCTACTCGGGCGGCTGGACTGTTTCCGCTGAGCAAGAGGGCGAGGTCTGCTTCGTCAGCTACTACGACTACTCGGATCGCGTGCCACCTGAGCTTCGCGTTCCATGCGGCGAGCTTCAAGGCGGCCCCGACCGCGAGTGCTTTGCCTACAACAAGTCACTCCTCGCGCAGGATCCACAGTCCCACCACAGCATCATCGAATTCTACGTGCCGCTGGAGGGGAATGAGGACGAGTATGATCCCAACGGCGACTCGTGGAGGAACTGGAAGTGCAATGGTGGGGAAATGGCCGGGATGACCTGCACCCCAGGCGGAGACGAGTGCGGCGATCGAAGTCAGTGCACCACCGAGCCACTCACTGCGATTGCCTGCATCGGATACCCGAACGGACCGCTTGACATGCGTGGTGTGGGTGGCTTGTTCGGCACCGCGACGAGCCGACAGAACCTTGCTACCGCACAGGAATCGAGCTTTCGCGAGACCTACCCGGAGAACGTGTATGCGCTCGCACCGGTTGAGGGATTCATCATTTGGGACAGCCACGCCTTCAACCTCACCAAGACCGACACGACGATCGAGCAGTGGTTGAATTTGAGCTTTGCGTCTCCGGACCAGCTTCTCTATCAGCGCCGGCAGATTTTCGACGCGGACGACATCTTCTGGATGGGCCGTATCGACGCGTACACCTCGAAGGAGGCCTGTGGGTCCTTCGAAATTCCCCAATACGGTCGTCTTCTCGACCTCAGCACACACACGCACCGCTTCGGCAAGGAATTCCGTGTCTGGTATCCGCCCAATGAGCCTTGCGACAACGAGGTGCCCGGGCAGGAATGCACACGCCCTGCCAGAGAGCCGGACTACCTCAGCTTCGACTACGCAGATCCGCTCTACCAGCGATTCACCGGCGAGGACATCATGATCTTCGACAGCCCGGACCCCAAGGATCGTTCGTTCCGCTACTGCGCAGTTTGGGATAACGGCGAGAGCAATCCCGCGGAAGTACGACGCAACTCGATCCAGCCCGACGCTGAGACCTGCGACTTCGTAGCGGCCTTCGCGCCCATCGCCAACCAAGCCGGGCTCGGCTTGTTCGCCTGCGGTTGCGCCGCCGACGAACTTTCCTGCTTCGGCGGCGACAATCAGGGCGCTCTTTGCAACGGTGACGACTCGGTGTGCGGCGAAGGAGGCATCTGTGACGCGTGCCCCCTCGGTGGTGGCGTGACGACCGAAGAGGAGATGTTCATTCTTCTCGGGGCGTACTATGTCGAGACACCCTAAGTGTAATTGTACTGTAAACTAACTGGCCTACCCCGATGCGGTGAGCTACATCCGCGACGATGGCTCGCTTCGACGCCTATAATTCCGAATGTCTCCTTTTCTCGTTCAAAGATGGTCTGCTCGCGCGGCTAGCTCACGACCTCAAGCTTCGGGTCGAACGGTTTTCGATCGAGGTCGACGACTCGACCCATCAGATCAAAGCCACTTTCGACCCGAGCAGCATTCAAGTCGCGTGCGCCCAGATCGATGGGCAGGACGATCCCACGACCCTGAGCAAGGGCGACAAGAAGAAGATCTACGACAATGTCGCGAAGGACGTGCTTCGGATTCGCAAGTATCCCGAGATTCGCTTCGACTCGACCAAGGTGGTCAAGCGCGGCGAGGGGTTCGCGGTCGAGGGGACACTGCAAATGCACGGGAAGTCCCGCAACATCCAAGCGAGCGTGCGGAGCGAGGGCGACCGCTGGGTGACCGAGTTACGGCTTCACCAGCCGGATTTTGGCATCAAACCCTACACAGCGGCGCTCGGCGCCCTCAAGGTGAAGCCAGACGTCCTGGTTCGGCTGAGCGTACCTCGCGAAGCCTGATCTGCGCGCTTTGCGTTCTCGGTCTGTCGGTGGTGACCGCTTGCAGCGGCAGCAGCGCCGGGGGCAGTGAGCCCGGCCCACTCGTCGACAACACCAAGTGGGTGCCGACCGAGGAAGGCGAAGCACTCATCGGGGTGCGCCCGCCCGACGCGGTCTGCGACCTCATGCCACTTGACTGCGATGGCTTGTACCCGTGGCCTGAGGGTGAGTGCGTGGTTTTGGGGGGGTCCCCGTGTGTCACGGCTTACGTGCCAGAGTGTCTCGACAGCTTCACCGTGCTGGCGGTGTACACTCGGATGCCCAACCCGGCCGACACGCTCGCGCAGCCGTCCCTTCGAGACATCCGCGCTGGCGATGAAGTGGAGATCCGCATGCGGCATGCGACCTTGACTGCTCCATCGAACGCCACGGCGCGAATGATGTTCGTCATCGGAGATGTCGTTGCGCTCGACTATGAGGTCAGCATCGAGCCTTCCCCCGGCACGCCCCCGTTTTTCCCAACGACGAAATGGACGGCGCCGCATGACTATCCGCAGGGGACGCAGCTCTTGTTCCACATCGATAACCACGGCTCGAACGAGTACATGCTGATCGACGTTAACCTTCTCGACGTGGACGAAACCAAGTAACTTTGGTTGCGGGCACGCTCGATTGCAGCCGAGATCCACGATCCACTTGCCAAAACTCAGCCAACAAGGAAATCTACGCGAATGCGTCTGATAGCTCTATCAAGCATCTTAACTCTCGTACTCATCAGTTGCGGTGATAGCAGCTCGCCAGATAACAGCACCGGCGGCAGTGGAGGCGGCGAATTCGCCCCAACCTTGACGCACACCTACGATCCGCAGCGGCTCGACGTGGCGGAAGAGACCACCAACGTTTGCCAAAGCTGGGTGCTCGGCAACGATGAGCCGCTCTACGTTAGGGGCGTGCGCCAGACCAACGACGGCGGTTGGCATCACTCGAACTGGTTCTTCGTCCCCGAGTCGGCGTATGCCCCAAGCGCCGCCAAGGAGGGTCCCGACGCCACTCTGGAAGGGACCTGGAACTGCAGCGATCGGAACTTCAGTGAGTACCTGGCAGCTGCGGCCGGTGGTGTGTTTTTTGCACAGTCCACCCAGGCCATGGAGGAGCTCCAAAAGTTTCCCAAGGGCGCGGCCCTCGAGATTCCGCCTCGCAGCGTAATCGTGGGTAGCACGCACTTGCTCAACATTGCTCCAGCCCCGCTCGAGACGGCGTTGACCATGGAGGTAGAGACTGTGCCGCGCGAAGACGTCGACATTCGGCTGACCCCGTTCAGCTTCGCGATTGGCAGCCTTCGGATCCCCCCGATGGTCGACGGCGTTCCCACCGAATCGAGGACATCGTTGGAATGCGACCTGAGCGACGCGTTTAAGAGGCACCTCAACGAGGACGTGGTCGACTACAACGTCTACTACGTGCTCGGTCACTACCACCAATGGGGCAACTACTTCAATCTCAGCTTCGTCCACGACGACGGAACCCGGGACACGATCTTCGAGATCAAGAACACGATTGGCGAGCCGATTGGGTCGATCATCGATCCTCCGATGAGCAACAACGGCGCGACCAAGCTGCGGTCGGAGTGCGGGTTCATCAACAACACCGACGAGACCCTGACCCGGGGCCTCCAGTACGGCGAGATGTGCGACTTCTTGGCCTACACCGATTCGAATCTAAAGATCGGTTCCGGCGGCTCAACCAACCACCCGATGGGCGAGAACGAAGAAGGCATGCCGGTCTTCGAGGTCGATTGCCCCAACGATGGGATCACCGGTTTCAAGGCCTACAACGACGAGTTCTAGACGTTGAACCGAAAGTGCATGATGTC
>Ga0111160_1056_pt1 | contig 16415 bp, 15 predicted proteins | sample DeeMarSeWOR28_12_FD_80265 | JGI IMG/M metagenome (GOLD analysis project Ga0111160, IMG submission 80265) | Myxococcales bacterium SG8_38_1
GATCGACCCCGGCTCACTAGCGTATGGTCTCGATCCCCGACTGCGTCGCACCCTGAATGGCACCTTGGTCCTCTTGGTCGAGGTTCCCACGCTTGATCGATTTCAGCCGTTCGACTCGATCGTCGGCGCCCTTGACGCGCTCTTCTGCTGCATCGAGCGCCTCACGGGCTTCAATGGCTTCGCGCTGGGCGGCTTTGAGCTCCGGATCCGTTTCCTCACGCATCTCCGCGCGGCGCGCGCGTTTCTCCGCCTCCTTTTCCGCGTCGATCTGTTTTTGGCTCTTCTTTTCCTTGACGCGGGTCTTCACGATATCCGCCGTCTGACCGATGTCGCCCCCAACGGAGATGATGAGGATCCGCTCCTTGACCGGGACGCGAGTGAAATTGGTATCGTTCTCGAAGGCTTCGTTCGTGAAGTCGAGGCCGTTTCCGGTGCCTTTGCCAAACAGCACCGACACGCCCGCCGAGAGACCTTTGCCGTTCTTGGCACCGCCCACGGAGGCGCTGAAGCCGTAGCGATCGATCTTCGATGGACGAATGAAGGTACCCGTGCCCGAGGCGTCGGGCGCACTGCTATTGTCAGTGAGAAAGCCGAAGCGAGTAAAGAGGAACTTGTTGATCTGAATCTCGGAACCGAGTGAGATGTTCCATGTGAAGTCGCGCTTCGTCGAGTCCGCCAAGAGAATGCCCGACGAGTTTGCGCGGTCCTCGAGTTGCGGGATTCCGGGTGCGATCGAGCCGTCGTTGATCGGCCCAACGAGCTGAATATCTGCCGCAACGACCACCTTGCTCGAGATCACATAAGACGCGCCGAAGCGCAGCTCCCAGGGGATCGGAGAGCGGGCGTCCCGTTCTATGTCGGCAAAGACAGAGTCGGATAGACCCGGGTCATTCGGATCGTTGCTCGGCCTCACGTCGCTGAGCTCGAATCTCAAGTTGGATTTGCCACCGACCTTGATGCCCGGGGGTTGAAACATGATGCCTACGCGCCATCGCTTCCCGATGAGATGCATGAGCCCGATGCGCATGCTCAGGTCCCATGCGTTCATCCTAAACACTGTATTGCGGTTCAGCTGGCGAGCATCGAGAATGCAGAAGGGAATCGTCGGGCTCGACGCGCACGGGCTTCCTTGAGTGGGGTCCTGGGTTCCCCCTTCCGCGATCGACGTGGTTTCGACGTGCTGGATGGTACGGTTCCGAGCGAGCAGAGTAACGCCCCAGGAGAAGTGGCGATTCGGCCGGTGGCCGACGCCGACCGCGAAGTAGCTGGCGCGGTCGTCTTGATAGAACTGGATACTGTTCGTGCGCCCGAGCTCATCCTGGAAGTTGATGTCGCCCCCCACCGAATAGCTGTAGAGGACAAAAGCGGAAATCGCGATCTGTACTGGCTTTCGATTCCCTAGCTCCTCTTTGCGCTTGCCCAGCGCGAAGCTCGCCACGGCGAATCCCGGAAGAGATGGCGAGGATTTCAGGTCGAAGTCCTCGACCTGAGTCTCGCCGCCGGGCCCGTCGGGCCCATCGGTGACGATTGCACCTTCGATATTCAAGGTCCGCCGCTGGACGAGGGACAGGCTGCCCTGAAGAAGCTTGGGCTCGAGCAACGGAAGGCCGGCCGGGTTGAACCAGATCGCGGCACCATCCGCAGCGAACGCAGTGTATGCGGCAGCCATGCCGCGCGAGCGTTCGCCAAGTTGCAGCGTTTGGTAGTGCGTGGAGTCCCCTTGCGCGGCGGCGCGAAGAGGCGCAACGCTCACCACAATCACTGCGGCGCACGCGAGGAGCCCGAGCTTCTGCAAACCCTCCCGCACCGCGCAACTCTAGCCGATCTCGGCCGGCAGGTGTAGCGTTGACGCATCGAGCGGGGGCGCTTACAACCTCGAAGCCGTTCCCCCACCACGGCGAGGACTCGATGAAGCGACCGAACGCGATCTTTCTCTCGGCAGTGCTCCTGACTGCCTGTGGAACGGCCAGCAGCACGCCCCCCTACGCCGCATCGATTGGCGCGGAGCCTACACAGGTGTTCTGGGGCGATACGCACCTTCACACCAGCTACTCGCCGGATGCTTTCTTCTTCGGCAATGCGACAGCCGACCCGGACACCGCGTACCGATACGCCAAGGGGATTCCGGTCGTGCACCCCTATCATAGATCAAGAATTCAGATTGGAACGCCCCTCGACTTTCTCGTCGTCGCCGACCATGCGGAGATGATGGGAGTGCCGTTTCGACTCTTCCAGGGTGACGAAGTGTTGAACAACACCGCGTCCGGGCGTCGCTTCACCAAGATGCTCGAAGCGGGCAAGAACCAGGACGTATTTTTCGAGTTCATCACCGCTATCAACAAGAACGAACCCTTCGAGGACCTCAACGGCGAGGATGTTCGACGCTCGGTATGGAGCGACACGGTCGCGATCACCGAGCGCCACAACGCACCGGGGAGCTTCACTTCGTTCATCGGCTGGGAATGGACCTCCACACCGAACGGAAAGAACCTCCATCGCGTCGTGTTCATGCCGCAAGGAGCAGAGGTCGCGGCGGAGTTCATCCCCTATAGCTCCTTCGATAGTGACAAACCCGAAGACCTCTGGGCATGGCTCGAAGAGACGTCGGCGCGCACCGGCGCGAGCTTCGTTGCGATTCCGCACAACTCGAACATCAGCGGAGGTTTGATGTTCAACGACGTCGACAGCGAAGGGCGGCCGATCACGGCGGAATACGCGCGCACACGGATGAAATGGGAGCCCGTCATCGAGGCGACGCAGATCAAGGGCGACTCCGAGACCGACCCCATTCTTTCTCCAAACGACGAGTTCGCCGCGTTTGAGCCCTTCAGCCATCTCATCGACACCGAAGCGATCAAAGAAGGCAGGGCCGGACCGGAGCTTGGCCCAGGAGACTTCGCGCGCGGCGGTTTGAGGCGCGGGCTCGAGCTCCACGCGAAGGTCGGAGTGAACCCGTACAAGTTCGGCATGGTCGGGTCGACCGATTCTCACACCGGGATGGCCTCCGCCGAGGAAGACAACTTCCACGGAAAGACCGCATTCGACTCGATCCCTGAGAACCAGTTCAACACCTTCCTCGATATCGAGGGCTTCGGCTCCGACATGTCGGCGTCGGGGCTGGCTGCGGTGTGGTCACCCGCGAACAATCGCCAGTCACTTCATGAAGCGTTCCAGCGCAAGGAGGTCTACGCATCTACAGGCCCGAGGATCCGCGTTCGTTTCTTCGGCGGATGGGACTTCGACGCCAGCGATGCGACCAAGAAAGACCTCGCAAGTCGAGGTTACGACGGCGGTGTGCCGATGGGCGGCGACCTCACCAAGGGACCGGATGGCAAAGCGCCGGCATTCCTCGTTTACGCGATCAAGGATCCACGTGGCGCCAACCTGGACCGCATCCAAGTCATCAAAGGATGGTTGAAGGCAGATGGCACGTCCGAGGAGAGAGTGTACGACGTCGCATGGTCGGATGGCCGAGTGGTGGATGAGGACGGCGCATTGCGGCCCGTAGGCAACACGGTGGACCTCAGCACGGGCCGATACACGAACGACATCGGCGACGCCCAACTGTCCGCCGTATGGCGCGATCCGGATTTCGACCCGGCACTGCGCGCCTTCTACTATCTCCGCGTCCTCGAGATTCCCACGCCCCGTCATACCCTCTACGACGCCATCGCCCTCGGCATGGATCCACGAGACACGGGACACCCATCGACGATTCAAGAGCGAGCGTACTCGTCACCAATCTGGTACACACCCTGAGATTGAAGAGCTTGCTGAAAGAGCCGCTGGCTCACTTCCTCGCCGCTGGTCTGGGTTTATTCGCCTTGTTTGGCATCGTGAACCGCGACGAAGGGACCGACGACGCCAAGGTGATCATCGTCGACGAGGGCGCCCTTCTCACCTTCGTCCAATATCGAATCAAGGCGTTCAATCCGGAGCTGGCGAGGAACAAGCTCGACTCCTTGTCGGACGAAGAGCTCGCGACGTTGATCGACGACTTCGTTCGAGAGGAAGTCCTTCACCGCGAGGCTCTGGCCCTGGGGCTCGGGGAAGACGACTATGTCATCCGTCGACGCCTCGTTCAGAAGCTCGAGTTCATCACCGAGGGCTTTGCGGAAGCCTCCGTCGTGCCGGACGAAACCTCGCTCCAACGCTACTTCGATGCCCATAAGTCCGACTACTACGTCGAGCCGTTCGTGACCTTCACCCACGTATTCTTCGAAACCGAAGACCGGCCGCGCGCCGAAGCATGGGTCAAGGCGAAGGGCAAGCTCGCGGAGCTCAACCGGAGGAGCACGCCTTTTTCCGACGCACCGAAGCACGGCGATCGCTTCCTCTATCACGTGAATTACGTGGAGCGCACGCCAGAGTACATAGCCAGTCACTTCGGCGCGCCCATGGCCAAGGCGGTGTTCGAGCTCGAACCCAATGATCTGGCGTGGAGGGGGCCGTTCGACTCGCCGTACGGCGTTCACCTCGTGTTGCTCATCACCAACGAGCCAGGGCGCGAGCCCAGTCTCGCTGAAATCGAGGAGCGGGTTCGGGAGGATTGGCGAAGGTCGAGGGTTCGCGAGGAGGCGGAGGCGGCAATCGAGGATATCGTCGACGCCTACGATGTGGAGATCGCCTACGCACGCAGCCGCGAGCCACGAGCGCCGCGCGAAAGTGAGACCGAGTGAGAAACGCGCTGGCGATCCTCAGTTCCACCATCCTCCTGCTCGGCACACTTGCATCTCCTGCGCGCGCCCATGAGAGCCGCCCGCTCTATGTCGAGGTGACCGAAAAGGCGCCATTGATTTTTTCCGTTCGATGGAAGATCCCGCCTTCGGTCGACGTTCGCAATGCGCCCGAGGTCAGCATGGGTGACGACTGCTCGGCATCGAGTGAAGTGGGAGGCCCCCGCGGAAGTGTCCGCCAGCAAACCTATCGATGCGATTCCGACCCTGCGGGGAGAGCGCTTCACATCGCTTACCCGGCATTCAACCCGTCGGTATCAGCGCTCATTCGTATCCAGCGCCTCAGTGGCGAGAAGCACTCCATCCTTGCTTCGCCGCATGAGAGCGAAGTCATCATCCCCGAGAAAGAGAGCTTCGGCGCCGTCGCGTGGGACTACCTGAGTCTCGGCTTTCAGCATATCCTCGAGGGCTACGACCACCTACTGTTCTTGGTGTGCCTGCTCCTGATTGCGGGTACCGGCCGCAGGATCCTGATCACGATCACGGGATTCACTCTCGCGCACTCGATCACGCTTGCGTTGAGCGCCCTCGGCCTCGTGCGCGTCCCCGTTCCGCCAGTCGAAGCGGCAATCGCGCTGAGTATCGTGTTCTTGGCGGTCGAGATCGTGCGAGGCGATCGGAACAGCCTCACCTATCGCTATCCCATCGCCGTGGCGTCCTCGTTCGGCTTGCTCCACGGCTTTGGGTTCGCGGCTGTGCTCGGAGAGACCGGCCTGCCGCAGACCGAGATCCCAACGGCCCTGCTCTTTTTCAACCTCGGCGTCGAGCTTGGACAGATCGCCTTCGTGCTCGCCGTCGTCGCCCTCTACCAACTGGTTCGGTTCTTGGCGCGAACCTGGGTGGACCGAGATCTTTCGATCGAGGCTCTTCGGCGCTTACAGACGCCGGCTGCATACGCGGTCGGCATCCTGGCTTCATTCTGGATGTTCCAGCGGGTCGCCTCTTTTTGGATCAGCTGAAATCCGCATCGTCGACGTCGGCGGCGCAAGCTCGATGCCGGCTTCGCCAAACCGTCGAACGATCTCCAAATTGATGCGCTCGGCGAGCTCGCAGAACGCCCAGTAGTCCGCCGGCTCGTACCAGTAGAAGATGACGATGCTCAGGGAGTCGGGGTTGAATTCGTCGAAATAGACCCGGGGCGGCCGGTCCGCGGACATGCCCTCGTGGTCCTCCACGATCTCCCGGACGATGGCGAGTGCCTCACGAACCTGCGCCTCGGACGAACCCGCGGCCATCCGGAGCCTGGTCTTGCGGCGGATGTTTTGCCGTCGATCGACGTTCTCTATCTCCATCGCGGCCATCTTCTCGTTGGGGATGGACGTCACATTCCCGTCGAGCTGGCGTATTCCAGTAGACCGGAGCCCGATACGCTCGACGACGCCATCGTAGCCGCCCGCGATGATGCGCTCGCCGACCCTGTACGGCTGATCGATGAAGATCGTCAGGCTGCCGAGGACACTCTTGAGGGTATCCTGGGCTGCAAGCGCGACCGCAAGGCCGCCGATACTAACGCTCGCAACCAATCCCATGAGCGGGATTCCGATCGCCGTGGCCCCTTGGAACACCAGGACCACGACGACGGCGATCGCGATCAGCCGAGCCGTCAGGCGAATGAGGCTTGCGTCGAGGCCCTCGGTTTGGATCCGCGGGCTGCTCACGATCCTCTCCCCGATGGTGAGAATCACAATCCAGAGCACCCAGGCAAGCGACAGGTACGCGACCGCCGTACTGCTGAGCTTCACCCACCTCGCAACATCTCCGCTCAGCAGGATCTCCTCGGCGAGCCAAGGAATCGAAAATGCCGCGACAGCGAAAAGCAGGACCGGAACCGCAAGTCTCGACAGGTAGCGCCGCCCTTCCCTTGCCTTGCCATGTCGACGCGTGATTCGAAAAAATACGGCGATCAGAACCAGCGCTAAAAGCAGCGATCCGAGTAGCCCGACCCACTTCCAAATCGCTTGCCCCCACGCAACCGTTCGCATCGGTCCGGGCAAGGCGTCGACCCAGGTGATGGGCAGGTTCCAGCCTCCGTACACCTCCAAGAAAGAGCTGACGTTCTCGATCGGGGGCGCCTCGCGGTACGGCAAATGCCTGGTGCGCTCGTAGAACTCCTTCGCGCGGTCGACTGTCTCTGGATCAAAAAGAAACTCGCCGGCGTGCGGCCCCTTCGCGACGCGATGAATCCTGATCTCGGTGTGAGGCAGGGTCCAGCTCTCGAGGCCGGCACCGTTCTCCAAGTCGTCGTTTCCCGGAATCTCTTCGATGGGCGGACGCTGGATCCGCGAAAGCACCTCGTAGAGGTAGACACTCACATCGTCGGCGGTTGCAGAGCGAGCCTCGGGCGCGACCTCACTGAGGTCGAGCGTTCCTTTGATCCGCGCGTCGAGTGCGAGGAGCTTCTGAAGCCCTTCTTTGGTGCGCTGTCCCTCACCTTCGTCGCGGACCACACCCCACTTGGACTCGGAGGAATCGACAAAGGTGCGGAGGGTCTCGCGGGGGCTCGAGGTCACCGCAGGCTCGAGCGGATGCTCCACGGGCTGCGCGTCTGCCGAATGGTGCGCCCCTGACCCGAGCATGACGAGGGCCAGCCCGGTCACGAGCGTCGGCATCGGGCATCGTCTCGCCTTTCGCATGCTGGATTGGTAACTCAAAAGCGTGCTTTCGTCACTCCTTTGGCGAAGCGTCGTCAGTCGGACGCAAGCTATGCAGACCCACCAGCCGCGCAATCATCACGGCGATATAGAGCGTACCGAACGTGCCTTCGATCGAAGAAAAAGAAGGAGCGGCGCGACGACCATGAGAACCAGCAAGACCAACAGAAGTACCCCGTAGTGCGGGGCGGCCCGAGTCGAAGGCATCAGCGAATGGCATATGAGCTCACCTCGAGATTCGGTTTGGTCGGAGGGCACAGGCGTACCGCGGCTCCCCACTGATTCAAGGGATGGAGAGCGACGCTAGGCAGGATCGGGGACGTCGCTCGCAGGCGCCGGTGCCTCCGGCTCGACCGGCACGGAGGGCTCTCCCTTTGGTGCCTTCTCGTCCTTGCGCTCCTGCTTTTTGGTCGGCGCGGCCGGGTCGTTCGTCATCTTGCCGCGCTTCTCGGCCTTCTGCGTCTGCTTGTCTCCCCGTTTCGCTCTCCCCTTGTCGATCGGGGGAGGCACCTGATAGTCGGGCGAGAGCGGCGTCACGATGCCGTCGATAATCCACGTATCGGAATCCGGATAGTAGACGTAGACCGCCTTTTGCTCGCAGCCGCGCACCGCGATTTGCGAGGCCATTTTCCTAGCGCCCTCGGTATCGACGACGTTGAGCTTGAGGTCTTCCCGAGGGCACGCGAGGTCGAACGACGCGCGGCGTGCCACCGTCGTGTTTGCCTTCGTGTTGTGCTTGCAGGCGGTGCCGGCGGTTATCAGGAGCACGGCAAGAGCGAGACGTATCAACACGCCACTGGTTATGCACCGCCCAATAAAAGTGCGCCAGAGCTTTTTCGGGGGGTGAGCCGTACGGGGGTTCGTCGTGTTAATGATTGGATTCTCTCCCTCCGCATGCGGGAGAAGGGAGGAGCGAATTGACATTCCCCTCCTACGGCGCGAGTCTCCTTGCCTGGGCGCAAAGATCACGGCCCCAGTTGAGTTTGGAGATGAGCGAAGACCCCAGTGTCGCCGCCGGGCGTACGCAGCTGCGTCGGCTCGAGACCTTTCTCGATGTCGCGTACGCAGTGCTGTTCGTGGACTTCATCATGTTCCTCCCCCACACCGAGGACATGGCCTGGCAAGCGCTCCCCTACGGATTGCTGTCGCTGCTGATCGACAATTCCACCGACTTGCTGCGATTGATCATCGCGGTGGGCCTCACCCTGATCTCCTGGAACCTGACGCACAAGCTGCTGGGGCCTCTGGAAAGAACCAACCCCAGACACACGCTGCTGTGTCTTTTGCAATTGATTTTTGTTTGCCTGTTCCTGTTTTTCGCGATCGCAGACCCGAAGCTCGAGAGCCTGTCCTCACCGGTTGGGCAATCCCTTTCGCTTGCCTTTTCAGGCTTCATCGGGCTCGCAGGCTGGTCCTACGCGCGCAAGAACGGCCTCACGCGCGCTGTTCTGAACGACAACGAAAAAGATGAGGTGCTCCGGAGCGCGATCATCGAACCGGTCACCGCATTTTTGAACACTGGCTTCGCGTTCATTGGTCCCGGCGCCTGGACCGCAGGCTGGTTCGTGATCCCGATGGTCCTGGTCGGCACGCGAAAGCGGCTGGAGCAACGGCGACAACGCGCTAGGGTGACCGCACCATGAGCCGGCTGTCCATGCTCATCCTGCTCGCCCTCGCCGTGGACCTTGGCTCATGCGCGCCGTCTCTCCCGATAGCCCCAGACCTCGACCCGGTACTTCAGGCGTATGAAAACCCCACCGTCGAAGTCGCACGCGAGATCATGGAGGTGTGGGCCGATGAGATCGAAGAGGCTGCGGAGGCGATCGAGGACTCGGAGATTTTCGAGGAGATTCTAGACGTCATCGCCGAAGTCCAAGAGGAGCTCGAGAACTCCACCTCCAGGACTTGCAACGGCGGCGCCAACAATGGCAGCACCTGCACCGACGATGCGGACTGTCCTGGCGGCACTTGCGGTGCCGACCTCGTTCTCGGTGGGGCTTGCAGTGGCGGAATCAATGATGGCGGCGACTGTGCCGACAATACTGATTGTCCGGGGGGTGGTACGTGCGCGGGTGGGCTGACCCTTCCAAGCCCTACCGGCGCCTTCCAGATCAACTACATCTGTCCAGGCTGGGACCAGCAGCAATTCGACGACGGCTACGATGACAGTCCTGACTCGGCAAACGGCTCGATCGATCTGTTCGCGACCATCGACAGCGGAGGGATCGGCCGTGTCGTTTGGGGCACGGCCGACCAATGTCTTTATCTCGTGCCGAACGAGGGCATCGATTGCGAAGCTGAGGGATGCTCCGAAGCCAAATTCGACGGAGATGTTGCATTGGACTTGGGCGACGACTGGGTCAGCGAGGATGTTTCAGAGCTGCTCGTCACTTTCGTCGTCAAGGGAAAGATCCGTGTCGATGAAAGCCCCTTCGACATCAACCAGAGCTTCCGAGTGATCCTAGCCGTCGAGTCGGGGCTCGAGATCTTGGTCGATATCGGGGTGATGCCGTGGGAGGAGACGTTCAGCTACATCTTTGCGGCGGAGACACAGTTGATCCGTGGCGCGACAGGCGTGTTCGGATGCAGTCTAGAGGACAGGTTTTGTTTCGACCTAGTTTGTGTGGGCGGGGCCAATGAAGGCAACGTCTGCATCGACGCCGACGATTGTCCCGAGGGCACATGCGAGCAAAGAGAACGCTTCTCCTGGTAGCGCTCGTCGTGGGCGTGACCTCGGTGGGCGCTGGATTCCATCCAAGCTCGGCCCGCGCCTATCACACGTACAAAGAGCGACTGCTCAACACCACGGCCTACAGCCTCTCTCGCCGGGAGGCCCGCCTCGGCTTGATGCAGCTGAGCTACGGCATCATCGACCAGCTCCAAGTCACGACCTGGACCATGCCTTGGATCCTCGGGGCGATCTTTCAGGACGTCGCACCAAATCTCGAGCTCAAGTCGACCTTCTACGACCGCAAAAAACTAGCGCTGAGTGTTTCGGCCGGATTCCTCACCGGCACCGTCGAGCAACCCGAAAACACCAAAATTAGATACTTTCTGTTTCCAGTCTCCCTCGCCTCTTCCGTGCGGATCAACTCCGACGTGAGCACGCACTTTGGAGCGCGGTACACCGCCGTCGATGGGGATGCCGACACGCAGCCGGAAGGCACCGCAGTCGAAGGCGCGTTCGTGGTCGATTTCCTTCAGCTCTGGGGGATGTTCGAATGGCGAGTCTCTCGCGTGGTCGCCTTCACGTTCACCGTGAGATGGGTGCCCTATGTCAGCGACGTCGTCGTAAATGGCACAGTCGATGCGGGCAACCCGACCATCAGCGCTCAGCTCCAAGGTGATCTGAGCGAGCTACGGAACGCGTTCGCCATCATCCCCGGCTTCGTCTTTTCGTGGGAACGCGCCAACATCCGGCTCGGCGTCGGCTACAGCGATTTCTTCGTCGAGGGGTTTTATTTGGTAGTGCCGGGGGAGGTACTCAGCAACGTTGCGTTCGAGTTCGACGTGTTTGTGCGCTTCTAGGGTGCTGGTCGGGCCTGTGCTAGCCTCCGCGCCATGCAGCGAACGGTAGGTGTTCTTCTCTTGGTGCTCGCGGTCGGCGCGTGCGCTTCTTCCAAGTCCTCTACGACGGACGGATCGACGATCGGCAAGGGTATCGACGTCGAAACCATGCGGCCGCCCGAGGCGGCACAGGTCGTGACGGAGTTCCAGCAGGCGTATGGGCTTCCGCCGATTCCGCCGCCAGACACCCCTGTGACCTCGATGGCTCAGGTTCTCGAGATCATCCGAGGTGACCGATTGCCCGAGTTCGAGGAAGCCCGACGTTTCGCAGCCGGCCGGCAAGGAGCCGAGGCACTGACCTTGCGTGCGTATCTGGACCTCTCGTACGCAGGCGCTTTGATGACCGCGGCCTGGATTCTCGAGAAAGCGCAGAGGCAGGGCCTCACCGAGCTTCGGCAGCTTCAACAGTCACGCCCCTTCGCAGACCCCGCCGCGGTCGAGAAGGACAAAGTCCGAGCCGCCAAGCTCCAGGCGAAGACAGCAGACCTCCGCAAGGTGGTGCGAGCTCTTCGCGTCTTGTCGGAAGCGCCGCTGCGCTCGGGCGCCGACCTCGCCGAGCAAGCGATTCGACAGGATCCAAAGGCGCAGCTCGCGTATCTCGCCAATGCAAACTACTTCCGATTGCGTGGTCAGTGGCTAGAGTACGACCGCATGATGCGGTACGCCGATGAAGGCGCCGAGGATCCACCCGTTCGCACCTTCCTGCGCGCGATGGAGGCGTTCGAGCGATACGTCGACCCAGCCCGCTGCGAGAAGCTCTTGAAGGAGACCCTCGTCAAGCGCCCCGATTTCGTGCGCGCCCAGGCGAACCTCGTTCTCGTCGACGAAGGCAGCGTCGCGAAACACGAAGAGCTTCAGCGACTCAAAGCGATGAGCCCCAACCACCTAGTCGTGAGGCTTGCCGGCCCGATGATCGAGGAAGAGTACAAGACCGCACAGGAGCTCGAGGGAGCGTTCTCCAACTAAGGGGGAACCGGTCTGAGCTCGATTGTCAGGGTGGTCTCACCCCTGGGCAGGTTCAACTCCAAGTCGTGCGGGAAGTGATCCTCCGCGGTGACGGTCATCAGATGGACCCCGGGAGCAAGCGCCTTCGGTTCCTGGGACAACACCGTTGCTCGGCCGAAGTAGTGGCCGTCGATGTACACCGAAGCGTTCGCCGGGGTCGCGATAACCTTCAATCGGGCGGGTTCGGGCGCGACCGTGCCTTGCTTCGCGCAACCGAGCGCGACCATCAGGCCCACGAGTGCTGCGGACCTCACTCCCATTCGATGGTCGAAGGGGGCTTGGACGAGATGTCGTAGCAGACGCGATTGCAGCCGCGCACTTCGTTGATGATGCGGGTCGAGATACGCGCGAGCACCTCGTGCGGGATGCGTGACCAGTCGGCGGTCATCCCATCGCGGGAATCGACCGCACGGATCGCGACCACGTAATCGTAGGTTCGTTCGTCGCCCATCACGCCGACCGTGCGAACGGGAAGAATCACGCAGAAAGCCTGCCAGATCTTGTCGTAGAGATCCGCCGCGCGAAGCTCCTCGATGAAGATCGCGTCCGCCTCACGAAGGATGTCGAGCTTCTCCCGCTCGATCGCGCCTGGACAGCGCACGGCGAGCCCTGGGCCCGGGAACGGATGACGCCAGAGCAAATCGTGCGGCATACCCATTGCCTCGCCGACCTCGCGAACTTCGTCTTTGAAGAGCAGCCGCAGGGGCTCGATCAGCTCGAGGTGCAAGGTGTCGGGCAGACCGCCAACGTTGTGATGGCTCTTGATGACGGCGCTGGGCCCCTTGAAGGACAGGCTCTCGATCACGTCCGGATAGAGCGTCCCCTGCACCAGATAACCGACGTCCTCGAGCTTTTCGGCCTCACGCTGGAACACGTCGATGAACACCTTGCCGATGATCTTCCGCTTCTTCTCGGGGTCCGAAACGCCATGAAGCGCCTCCAGGAATTCGTCCGCGGCATCGACGTGAATCAGCTTGAGCCCGAAGTGGTCCCGATAGGTGTGGACCACGCTCTCGGCTTCGTCTTTTCGAAGCAACCCATTGTCGACGAAGATGCAGGTGAGCCTGTCGCCAATGGCCCTGGATACGAGCATCGCAGCAACCGACGAATCCACCCCGCCGGAGAGGCCGCAGACCGCTGCGCGCTCACCCACCTGTCGCTTGACCGACTCCACCGTCTGCTCGACGAACGAGCCGGGCGTCCAATTCGGCTTGCACCCCGCAACCTCGAACAAGAACGCACGGAGCATCTCGACGCCGCGCGGCGTATGCGCGACCTCGGGATGAAACTGCACTCCGAAGATGTTTCTCTCTAGATTGGCGACGGCGGCAAAGGGGCTGTTTGCCGTCTGCGCGATCGTTCCGAACCCGGGCGGCAGGCTCTCCACCCGGTCGCCGTGGCTCATCCAGACATCGACGTGCCCCCCAACCTGAAACCCGTGCAGCAGCCCTTCGGGCTTGAGAACCTCTAGCCGTGCCGGCCCGTACTCTCGCTCGTCGGCTCGCTCGACCTTGCCGCCGAGCAGATGGCTGGTGAGTTGCATGCCGTAGCAGATGCCCAAGACGGGCACCCCGAGATCAAATACGCCCGGATCGACCGTGGGCGCCCCTTCGGCAAACACGCTCGCCGGCCCGCCGCTCAGAATGATCGCTCGCGGATCGATGGCCTTGATCTCGTCGAGCGAATAGGTGCAAGGCTGGATCTCACAATAAACGTGCTGCTCGCGAATACGGCGGGCAATGAGCTGGGTGTACTGCGACCCAAAGTCCAGGATTAAGACCCCATCGACGATCATGGCGGCGGTCTAACATGGCCGCCCGAGACGGTCGAGGCCGGCTCACGAGCAGGCGGTAGCGCCAGCTCTCGAGCCCGCTAGCCATCAGCAAATCCTACTGACTGATCCGATAGTTCGGGGCTTCTTTGGTCACCATCACATCGTGCACGTGGCTCTCGTGGAGACCCGCGTTGCTGATGCGGACGAACTTGGCGTTCTTCTGAAGCTCGGGAATCGACGGGCAGCCCGTGTATCCCATGCCTGCGCGCAATCCCCCGACGAGCTGATACACCACCGTCGAGAGCGCCCCGCGATACGGTACGCGACCCTCGATGCCCTCCGGCACGAGCTTGCCGACGTCCGAGACGTCAGCCTGGGCGTAGCGGTCGGAAGAGCCCTCGCGCATCGCGCCGAGCGAACCCATGCCGCGGTACGACTTGTAGGTTCTGCCCTGGTAAAGCACCAGCTCCCCCGGCGCTTCATCCGTACCCGCGAACAGTGAGCCGATCATCACACTGTCGGCGCCAGCCGCGATGGCCTTCACCGCATCGCCCGAGTACTTCACTCCGCCGTCTGCGATGATGGGCACGCCGTGCGCCCGGCCGACCCTCGCGCAGTCCATGACGGCGGTCACCTGCGGCACGCCGATGCCCGCGACGATGCGGGTGGTGCAAATCGAGCCCGGACCCATGCCGACTTTCACCGCGTCGGCCCCCGCGTCGATCAACGCTTTCGTCCCCTCCGCGGTCGCCACGTTGCCCGCAACCACCTGCACGTTCGGGTAAGTCGACTTCGTTTCGCGAACAGCCTCGATGACACCCTTACTGTGCCCGTGTGCCGTGTCGATGATGATGACGTCGACTCCGGCCTGAACCAGGGCCTCGGTGCGCTTGTCGCGATCCGGGCCTGTGCCGAGCGCAGCGCCGACACAAAGGCGGCCCAGCGAATCCTTGATCGCGTCTGGATAGCGGTCGGCCTGCATCAAATCCTTGATGGTGATGAGCCCCACGAGCTCACCCGTCTCCCCGACCACGAGAAGCTTCTCGATGCGGTGCTTGTGAAGGAGCTCCCGAGCGTTGGCTTGCTCGACGCCGGGAGGCACGGTCACGAGCTCCTTCGTCATGAGCTGCGCGACCTTCTGATTCAGGTTCTGCTCAAAGCGAACGTCGCGGCTGGTGAGAATGCCAACGGGCTTGTCGCCTTCGACCACCGGCAAGCCGGAAATCTCGTGCCGGCGCATGAGCTCGAGGGCGTCGTGAAGCGACTCCCCGGGGCCAACCGTGACCGGGTCGACGATCATGCCCGTCTCCGCCCGCTTCACCTTGGTGACCTCCAAGGCCTGATGCGCTGGACTCATGTTCTTGTGGAGGATGCCGATGCCGCCTTCGCGCGCCATCGTGACCGCGGTCCGCCATTCGGTGACCGTGTCCATGGCACTCGAAACGAACGGGATCCGGAGCTCGATCTCTCGCGTGAAACGTGTCGAAACGTCCGCGTTCGCGGGCAGAAAGTCCGCGTACCCGGGCTGAAGCAACACGTCATCGAAGGTGAGCGCTTCCCGCAGGATGCTGTCTGACACCGGAACCTCCCAAGGACCCTAAAAATTGGCGGCGAGTATAGCGCCCCGGTGACGGCACGCTAGTAGGCCCGCGGGAAGTCCCGAATATCCACCTGATCGAGGGCGAACCGGATGAGGGCGCTCCGGCTGATCTTACGATGCCCGCGTTTCTTGAGCTTGGTGACCATCTCGTCGAGCTGGGCCAGATCTTCTTTGTAGAGCGAAATGCAAATCACGTCGTAGTGGTCGGGCTTCTTCTTCACCTTCTTGGCGTTGCCACGCCCGCGCTTCGCAGTCTTGCCGCCATAAAAGGTATCCCGAAGGACCGCGCTCACCTCGTCGTCGTCGAAAACCTCGTCCACTCCCGTTCCGTCCCGCTTCTTCATGTGCCCCCCCTAAGATACCGCCGCGAGCGTCGCCGGCTTCGGCGCCCGTCGGCCAGTCGCGGCAACGGCGGTCACCCGTTGCACCAAACGCATGTAGTCCTCCGCACCGTGGCTCTTCGGCGCATACTCGAAGATCGTCTGCTTCGCGCTCGGAGCCTCGCGGAGCTTGGTGTTGATCCGGATCGGATCGTAACAGCGGCTTTCGAAGTGCTGTCGAAGCGTCAGAATGGCCTCCCGCGAGATCCGGTTACGAACGTCGAAGAAGGTCGGTAACACGCCCAGCAGCTCTACATCGTGCTGCAGAAGCTCTCGCACGTTGCGAATCGTCCGCAGCACCTGCTTCACGCCGACGAGCGAGAGGTAGTCACACGCGACCGGCACGACTACGCTGTCAGCATAGACCATCGCGTTCTGGTTCATCAGGGAGAGCGCGGGCGCACAGTCCAGCACCACCGTGTCGTACTCGCGACACGCGTCTCCGAGGCGCTCGCGCATGATTCGATCGCGGTTGGGTCGTTCGGCGAGAAACAGCTCTGCGGCTGCTAACCTTCGCACCGTTCACCAGCACGTGATAGAGGGAGCGCTGCCCCCTAATCCCGAGCGAGGCGCCGACGTTACCCTGTCCGTCCGCGTCGATCAGGAGCACGCGTCGTCCCGACTCGGCGAGGCCGGCTGCGAGGTTGATCGCCGTGGTGGTCTTCCCAGTGCCGCCCTTGTGATTGAACACCGCGATGCGCT
>Ga0111160_1054_pt1 | contig 16294 bp, 15 predicted proteins | sample DeeMarSeWOR28_12_FD_80265 | JGI IMG/M metagenome (GOLD analysis project Ga0111160, IMG submission 80265) | Myxococcales bacterium SG8_38_1
GTGTTCTCGGGCGAGCGACTGCCCGAGCTCCGCGCTCGCCAACCGGATCGCGACGCGGTGATGCCCTACGACTACGTCACGGTGCGGCGCAAGGCCCCGCTCTACAAGCGGATCCCAAAACCAGAAGAAGTGTATGAGCCGCCGCCCGAACCGACAGCGGATGGTGGTGTCGACGAGGAGCCGACCGCCGGGCCGGAAATCGACAACCCCCTCGTGATCCGCGTCCTCCGTCCGGGGTTCTACGTGAGTCTCGATCGCAGCTTCGAACGCGATGGGAAAACCTACTGGCGTACGCAGCAAAACGGGTTCATCGACGACGAGATCTTGCGGCGAAAGCCGTGGAGCGAATTCCAGGGGCAGGAGCTCGACGCCCTCCACTGGATGTTGCCTGTCGCCGTGACACGCGGCGAGGAAACCATCGCGTATCGCCTCAACGAGCGAGGGAAAGTGCGGACGACTCGCGACCGGCTGCCGCGGCGTACTTGGCTGCCGGCGCGTGCGCGTCGCCGCGTGGATGGCGAGTCTTACGTCGTCGTAGGGCAGGGCGGGCTCGTTCGAGAAGCCGACCTGCTCGTGATTCGGCCAGTCGCGCCGCCCGAGGGAGTCGGCGAGGGCGATCGATGGATCGACATCGACCTGAGCCATCAAGTCCTGGTGGCGTATGACTGGAAGCAGCCGCGCTATGTCACATTGATTTCGAGCGGCCGAGCGAGGGCGCCCAGCCCCGACCTAGACTACCGGACGCCCAAAGGCCTCTACCAAGTCCGTGGCAAGCATCTGACCTCCACGATGGACAACGATGAGCCTGGAGAGCCACCGTATTCGCTCGAGGACGTTCCATACGTGATGTACTTTCACGGGGCATACGCGTTCCACAGTGCGTTCTGGCACGATCGCTTCGGCCGCCCGAGGAGCCACGGTTGCATCAACCTGGCGCCGAGGGACGCAAAGTGGCTCTACAACTGGGCCGGCCCCGACCTACCGGAAACCTGGCACGGCGGCGTGGCCACCGAAACCAACCCAGGAACCTGGGTCTGGATCCACGGCGAGACTCCGGGCCAACCCAAGTAAGGGCGGGCGGTTTCAGCTAGAGCAAAGCGCGTTTCCAGTGCTCCCCACCGCCCGAAGCCAGCGACTACTTCGCGAGCGCGGCCCGGACAGCGTTCAGCAGCTTCTGCCCTGCAGGTCCGACCTGCTTCGCGATGTCCTCGGGGATCCCCTTTTCCTTGTCCTTGAACTTCTGAAGCTCGGCAGCCGTCGGCTCGTGCACCTCGTATCCGTAGCGAACGAGGTTCTTGATCAACACGGGCTCCATCTTGCGAACCTGCTCGCGGCCCCAGGTCGTGAGGTCGTAGGGAACGTTGAGTAGCACCTTCTGGATGTCCGCCGGGAGCGTGTCGAACCACTTCTTCGAGTAGATGACGATGCCTGGCTGATACGAATGCTTCGAGAGAAAGAGGTTCCGCTCGCCATCGTCGAGGCCCTGGTACCAGGTCGTGGCCATCGCAAAGAGAGGCGTGTTGTCGAAGCCGTCGACGACGCCCGTCTGCAGACTGGTCATCGTGTTCGCCACGTCGATCGTGACCGGGCTCGCGCCGATCGCCTTGTAGGCCTCGACGTGGGCGACCGCCTCCTGCGAGCGATAGCGGATGCCCTTCATGTCCTCAGGACTTCGAATCGGCCGCCTGCTGAAGTACGAGCGGAAGCCGTTCTCACCCCAGAGTCCAAAGACGAGCTTCTGCTTCTCGAGGATCGCGCGGACCTGCTTCAGGACCTCGGGATCGTCGAGGGCCTTGTCCGCTTGCTCCACGGTTTCGAAGACATATGGCGCTTCGAGCACGTTGACTTCACGCACGATCGAGCTGAGACCGCCCACGGAGCCGGCGAAGCCTTGCTTGCTGCCCATTTGTGCCCGACGCGCCAGCGAGCGCTCGTTCGAGCCGCCCAGGCGCAGCTTCACCTTCACGCGGCCGCCGGTCTCTTCTTCGATGTACTTCTTCAGCCGCTTGAGCTGGAGCGCCCAGGGGCTGCCCGAGGGGACGACGGTCCCCATCTCCAAGACGTATTCCTGCGCCGATACCGGAGCCGGTGTTGCACACAGGAAGGAAAGGGCGACGAACGCCACGGAAAGGACGATGGAACTACGCATTGGATTCTCCTCGGGCTGGCCCACTAGACGACGGCGTGGACGCGACTATTCAGACTAGAAGTACTCGTCGATGTCTTCCTTGAGAATCTTGGCTTTGCGCTGCTCGCAGAGGTTCTCAGGCTTGATGTACGGAATTACATCGGGATCGCCTGCGATCACGAAGTCGATGAGCTCTTCGTAGAGATCCCGGTTGTCCTCCTTGATCGCCCACTCCTCGGCCATCGCGATGCGTGTGCCCCAGTAGTCGGGGTGCGCCTCCATCGAGACGTTGAAGTGCGCGGCGGACTTCTTCATGTCGCCGCCGGCAAAGCTCGGGGCGCGGGCGTAGAAGATCCCGAAGTAACGATCCGGTCCCTGGTACCAGTATGTGGGTTCCTCGGCGAGACAGAACTCCATGATCGCACGAATCTCATCCTTGTAGGAGAGAAGCGTCGCGAAGCTTTCGAGCGTGGCCCAACGGCCGAGGTTCGAAGAGCGCCAGTAGAGAGCTGGGACGGCGCTGCGGTCGAGTGCGTCGAGCGCATCCTCGATGCGTGAGCCGGCGGCCATCTTCTCGGCGAACGCGGGTGACAGGGCAGCCAGCGCCTTCTCGGCTGCCTTCGTGCCTTCCTCGTGGGTGTTCTTGTAGAGGTCCGGATTCTCCTCGTCGAAACGAAGGTGGCAGTCGCCATAGAAGTAGATCGCGTGCGACAGATTGGCCAACGCCTCAGCGTTGCCAGGGTCGAGCGCCGTCGCCTGCTCGAGGTACTCGACGGCGGCTTTGGCCTGGTTGATGTCATTGCGGCCGTCCCATGCGACGTTCGCCTTCTGGAGCAAATCGGCGACTTTGGCCTTGGACGCTTCATCGAGGGCGCCGGCACCTTCGGTCGTCTCCCACGCCGTCTCGCGGGTGGACCCGCAACCGGCCACGACGGTGGCCATGCACAACAGGGCAACCCAGTGCCCGAGCTTCAACGAACGCATCATGCTTTCCTCCTGCTTCCACGCCGATCTGGCGGGGGTACTGGCGGGGCATACCAAGATGCCTTTCACGCTGTCAACGACGCAAAGTACTTGGGGGGTGGTTTGCTTGCGAGCGGCAGGGGCCTGTGGTACGTGGCGGGCTGAAAATTTGGTTTACCTCCATGGGTGGGCCGCCGCGGCCCGCCCATTTTTCGTTTCGGGGCCCCGAAGAAAATTGACCCAGGCTCAACAACAGCTCGAAAGCGCTCTAGAGCAGCTAATCGACCCTATTTGCCGCGCCCACGCGGTCGATCTGGTGGACGTTCGCTATCTTCGTGAGCCGGGTGGGGCCGTGATTCGCGTCATTATCGACCGGGAGGTGCCAGGTGTCGACGTCGGCAGCGGGGTCTCACTGGAGGATTGCACCATGGTCAGCCGCGACGTATCGACGGCTTTGGACGTTCACGAGGAGATTCTTCCTTCCGGAGGGTTCCGCCTCGAGGTGAGCTCGCCGGGGCTGGAGCGCCCGTTGGTCAAACTTTCAGACTTCGAACGATTCTCCGGCCGCGAGATCAAGGTGCGAACAAGAACCGCAATCGATAGGCAGCGCCGCTTCCGCGGGAAGCTGCTGGGCGTCGTCGACCACAGCATCGAGCTGGATCACGACGGCAAGATTTTACAGATTCCACACGAGGACATCGCTCAAGCGAACCTCGTGTACCGATTCTCAAATTAGGTGGGTAGATTGGTCATGCAGCAGCAAAGCGCGCTTTCCCTTCAGCACGTGATTGAACAGGTCAGCCAGGAGAAAGGCATCGACGCCAAGATTCTCGTGGAAGCGACCGAACAAGCCATTCTGACGGCCGCGAAGAAGACGTTTGGGCCGGACCGTGAGCTAGAAGCTCGATTCAACGGCGAGACCGGGGCGGTGGACCTCTTTCAATACATGACCGTCGTCGAGTCGGTCGAGAACATGGAGCAGGAGATCTCGGTCGAGGACGCCCAGGAGTACGGGCTCGAGGCGGAGATCGGCGAGGAGCTCGGCTTTCAGATCTTCTACCTGCCTGAAGATCGCGACAAAGCGCGCGAGCAGGACAAGCAGTTTGGCGACCTGTTGGCACTCGAGCAAAGCCGCAACCGCTTCGGGCGCATTGCAGCGCAGACCGCGAAGCAGGTGATCATCCAGCGCGTCCGCGACGCCGAGCGCGAGCGGGTGTACGCGGAGTACAAGAGCCGCAAGGGTGAGATCATCACCGGTGTCGTGCGGCGTTTCGAGCGTGGCTCGAACATCATCGTCGACCTCGGGCGTGGGGTCGAAGCGGTGCTTCCTCCGCGCGAGCAGACGCCGCGGGAGAGCTACCGGCCCGGCGATCGAATCGTAGCGCTCCTGAAAGACATCGACCGCGAGGCGCGTGGCCCGCAGATCATTCTGTCCCGCACCGATGTAGGGCTTCTCGTAAAGCTCTTCGAGATGGAGGTGCCAGAGATTTATGAGGGCATCGTCCGCATCGTGGCCGCTGCCCGGGAGCCGGGAGCCCGTTCGAAGATCGCCGTGAGCAGCCGCGATTCGGACGTCGATCCGGTCGGCGCATGCGTCGGCATGAAGGGCTCACGCGTCCAAGCAGTGGTGCAGGAGCTCCGCGGCGAGAAGATCGACATCGTTCCATGGGATCGGGATCCGGCGCGCTTCGTTTGCAACGCAATTGCGCCAGCTGAAGTCGTGCGGGTGGTCATCGACGAGACGAACTCCAACATGGAGCTGGTCGTCCCAGACCCGAAGCTGTCGTTGGCCATCGGCCGCCGCGGCCAGAACGTGCGTTTGGCGTCGCAGCTCACCGGCTGGAGGCTGGATATCGTGAGCGAGTCCCGCTTCAAGCAAATCGAGGAGGAGGCGATGGCCGCGCTGTCGCGCCTCAGCGCAGACGAAGAGGTTTCTCATTCGCTCTACCGCATGGGCTTCCGAAGTCTCGACGAGGTGCTCGATGCGAGCGAAGGCGAGCTGGCCTCGGTACCCGGCATCTCGGCCGACGATGTGGCGCAGCTTCGCGAGGACGCCGGCCGTGCGATGGAAGCGCTTCGCAAGGAAGCCTTGGCTGCCATGGCCGAGCGTACGGAAGCACCAAGCGAGCGCGACAAGCTCCTCCTCGTGCGCAACGTGAACGCGCGCACCGCCGACAAGCTCGAGCAGAGCGGATACACCTCGGTCGATGCGATTGCAGCGGAGGAAGACACGGATCGCTTCGCGATCAAGTCCGGACTTGGTGCGGCGAGGGCTCAAGCACTGAAGGCTGCGGTTGCAGCGTTCCTCAGCAGCGAGTGGCCACCGGTCGAAGCGAAGATGAACGCGAGCATCGCTGCCGCGGAGGCCGCGGCAGCGGCGGAAGCAGCGGCGGAGGCAGCCGCAGCCGCCGAGGCAGCGAGCGCGAGCGAGAACGACACCGAAACCGAGCCGGAGACTGGGAGCGGGTCGGAGAGCGGCGACGGGGCCGAGGAAGCGAAGACGGAGTGATACCTTGATGCTGGGCGAAATGACGACACTGCGAGAAAAGCCATCGAGGCGAATGTGTGCCGGGTGCGGACAACGCACCGGCGCAGAGGAGCTCGTGCGTCTCGTCGTCGGACCCAGCGCGCCGTTCTTGGCGGTGGATCTCGGGCGCAAGCTCGGGGGGCGCGGCGTGTCGCTGCATCCGACCAAGGCGTGCATCCGGTCGGCGGCGCGCCGAGGCGGCCTCGCCAAGGCCCTCCGCGCGGTGGCTGAGATTGAGCCCGAGAGCGTGGAGCGAATGATCGTCTCCCAGCTCGAACAACGGGCCCGCGGGCTCTTGAGCTCCGCCGCGCGCAAGCGAAGTCTCGCTCTTGGCGGCGAAGCGGTTCGGGCTGCTTTGCAGGCAAACAAAGGCGATCTATTGATCCGCGCAAAAGATTCGCGCGGCCGCGGGGATGAGCTCGCGCGCGCGGCAACGGCGCTTGGTTGCGCCACGGTCACTTGGGGGACAAAGGCGAGCTTAGGGGATGCCTTGACGCGTTCGGAGCTCGGCGTCCTCTTGGTGCTGGATCGGGGCATCGCCCGTGCGATCTTGGATTGCCTGTCGCACATCGAGGCCCTATCGGAGGACGGATGAGTAAGGTTCGAGTCTACGAGGTCGCGCGCGAGTTGGGGGTCGAGAACCGCGACCTGATCCAGCGAATCGCGACGTTGGGGATCCAGGTGCGCAATCACATGAGCGTCCTCGATCCGGTCGAAGTGGACCGCATCAAACGATCTCTCGGCAAGGACCGTAGCGAGGCGATGGTCGAAGAGCGGATTCGTCCGACGGTCGTCCGCCGCAAGCGGCGAAAGAAGGCCGCCGAAGCGCAGCAGCCCGCGGCGGAAGCCGCGCCGACCGAGGCAGCCGAGGCAACAACGGCGCCCGAGCCGGCAGCGCTGGCGCCTACACCGGTGCCTTCGCCTGCGCCGGAGCCGGTGATCGAGCCCGAGCCTGCACCGATCGAGACGCAGGTGAGCGTAGAGCCGACGCCGGCGCCCCCTCGAGAAGCAGCGCGCATCTCGGACCCGCTGCCCCCGCCGCCTGCCCCTTCGGAGGCGCCTGGGGAGCAGGGCCGCTTCTCACACGATCCGCTTCCGCCTGGTGTCATGCGCCGAGGCAAGGCCAAGGCTCCGAGCGCAGCGCCGCTCTCGGAAGGTGCGCGTCGCCGCATCGTCGCTGAGCACGCCGCGCAGCGCGAGCAGCACGCGCCTCGACGCCGGGAAATTCGGGGCCGTTCTTCGATAGGTCCAACGGGCCGGCCGCAAGGACGTCCCGGCAAGAAGCGTTTGCAGCCCGGCAAGAAACCGAAGCAGACCGAAATTACGACGCCGGGCGCGCAGAAGCGCGTGATCCGCATCGACGACAACATCCAGTTGCAGACGCTGGCGCAGCGGATGAGCCTCAAGGCAACCGACGTGCTGATGAAGCTGATGGAGCTCGGCGTCTCCGGAGTCCACATCAACAGCACGCTCGATGCCGATACGGCAACGGTGCTCGCCAGCGAGTTCAACTACGAGGTCGAGAACCTGGCGCGCAGCGAAGACGAGATCGTCGGCGATGCGCGCGGCGAGTTCGAGGACAAGGCGGAGGAGCGGATGCATCGGCCGCCCGTCGTCACCGTCATGGGCCACGTCGACCACGGCAAGACCTCGCTTCTAGACAAGATCCGCCAGAGCGATGTCGTCGCCGGAGAGGCGGGCGGCATCACCCAGCACATCGGCGCTTACCGGGTCGACACGAAGAAGGGCACCGTCGTCTTCCTCGACACACCGGGTCACGAGGCGTTCACCGCAATGCGCGCGCGGGGCGCTCAGGCCACCGACATCGTGATTTTGGTCGTTGCGGCTGACGACGGGGTCATGCCGCAGACCAAGGAAGCAGTGGCCCACGCCCAGGCGGCCGAGGTGCCCATCGTCGTGGCCGTCAACAAGATCGACAAGCCTGAGGCCAACCCCGACAAGGTGAAGAACGAGCTCGCTGCCCTCGGCCTTCAGCCGGAGGATTGGGGTGGCGAAACCAGCTTCATTCCGTGCTCGGCAATCACGGGCGACGGCATCGACGAGCTACTCGACAACATCGTGCTTCAGGCCGAGATGCTCGAGCTGACGGCAAACCCGGGCATCCCCGCCGAGGGTGTCGTCCTCGAGGCATATCTCGACCGTGGCCGAGGTCCTGTCGCTAACGTCTTGATTCGAGACGGTTCTTTGGATACCGGCGACTACGTCGTGGCCGGTGGGGCCTGGGGCCGTGTCCGCGCGATGACAGACGACCGTGGCAAGCAGCTCTCGGCCGCGGGTCCGGCCACACCGGTCGAGGTGCTGGGCCTGGCCGAGCTTCCCGCGGCGGGTGACCTCTTCTACGAGGTCACCGACCAGCGAAAGGCGCAGGAGGTAGCTGGGGCGCGCAAGAAGCCAGGTCAGGCGGTTGCAGGCCCGGTGGGCGGCCTTCGCGGGCTCGATCAGCTCCAAGCGCTCATGCAGAGCGGCGATGTGCAGGAGCTGCGCCTCGTGGTCAAGGCCGACGTCCAAGGCTCCGTCGAAGCCCTCCAAGGCTCGCTCACGGATCTCGCCACTGAAAAGGTCAAGGTGAACGTCATTCACACCGGCGTCGGTGGCATCACCGAGAACGATGTCATGCTCGCGAGCGCTTCGCAGGCGATCGTGCTCGGCTTCAACGTCCGCCCACAAGGCAAGGCTTCCTCGACGGCCAAGAAGGAAGGCGTCGAGATCCGGACCTACAGCGTCATCTACGAGGCCATCGATGAAGTGAAGGCCGCCATGAAGGGCCTCCTCGCACCGAAGGTCGTTCAAGCAGACCTCGGAAAGGCCGAGGTTCGACAGACCTTCGGGATTCCGAAGCTCGGCACCATCGCCGGCTGCATGGTTCAAGAGGGCAAGATCAACCGAGGCGCACGCGCGCGGCTCGTTCGCGACGGAGTGGTGGTCTGGGATGGCCCGATTGGCTCGCTTCGCCGCTTCAAAGAGGACGCCAAAGAGGTCCAGGCCGGCATGGAGTGCGGCATTGGGCTTCAGGGCTTCAACGATGTCAAAGAGCACGACATCATCGAGTGCTACGAAGAGAAGCAGGTAGAGGCGACCCTCGAGTGAGCTAGCTGCTCAGAGGTCCAAACATGGTCGTCGGCGTATGCCAGATTTCGCTTTCGCTGCCGGGGGTGACCTCGCTGAAGGCCAAGCGCTCGATCGTGCGTAAAGTGCTCGACCGGACCGCGAACCGGTTCAACGTATCGGCCGCGGAAGTCGGACACCAGGACAGCCACCGACAGGCGGTGCTCGGGTTCGCCGTGGTGTCCGGCGATCGTCGGCACGCCAATGCGATGCTCGACTCGATAGCGTCGTTTGTCGAGGGCGCGTCGGACGCGGTCGTGATGGAGCGCTCGACTGAGCTCGTGTCGATGGGCGACCTCGGAGGTTGGGTGGACTGAGCCATGGCACAAAAAGGATTTCGAAGAGCAGACCGCGTGGCCGAGCGCATCCGAAGCGAGCTGATGGACCTTCTGCTTCGTGGAAGCGTCCGCGACCCGGCTGCCAAAGATGTCGTCGTCTCCGCCGTCCGCATGACGGACGACTTGAGCATTGCACGCGTCTACGTGCGGGTGCTCGAGGAGATCGGCGCAGACGGCCAGGAGGCGGTCGTCGAGGCCCTCAGGCGAGCGACCGGCTTTCTGCGCAGGGAGCTCGGCCATCGTCTCCAGCTTCGGCACGTTCCGTCGCTGGAGTTCTATTGGGACGACGTCGTCGATTCGGCCCTCCGCATCGAGTCGATCCTCGATGAGATCAGTGAGGAGTCGAAGTGATCGGCAAAGCCATCGATATTGCCCGCAGCGGGGAACGATTTCTGGTCGCATGCCACAGACGGCCGGACGCCGATTCGCTTGGCTCCGCCCTCGGTTTGATCAAGACGCTGCGCGCCATCGGCAAAGAGGCGACGCTGTTCATGCCCGAATCGATTCCGGACTCACTGGAGTTCCTGATGCAGGGAGAGCAAGGGATCGCCGAGGTCCCGGAAGGAACGCGCTTCGACGCCACTTGGATCATGGACATCGCGGCCAAGGCGTTGATTCCACCGAATTTTCCTCCGCCTGATGTCGCAGGCCCGCTCATCGTGATCGACCACCATCACGCGCATGACGACATCGGCGACATCGTGGTGCGGGACACGAACGCGGCTGCGACCGGCGAAGTCGTGGTCCGCTTGATCGAGGAGCTCGGGTTGGACTCGATCCCCGAGGGGGCGGCGACGCCGATCTACGCTGCTATCGTCTCGGACACAGGGGGCTTCCGCTATGCGACGACTCGCCCTGCGACACTTCGTCTGGGCGCGCGGCTCCTCGAGGAAGGGGTCGACCCCTGGCATGTCGCTTATCAGTTGTTCGAGCGATGGGAGACGGCGCGGCTTCGCCTCTTGTCGTCGATCATAGCAACGCTCGACATCGCGTTCGACGGCCGCGTGGCGATCATGCGGGTCACGCGCGAGATGCTCGCGATCTGCGGCGCCGATGACGACATGGTCGAAGGCATGGTCAACTACGCTCGGCGCGTCGAGGGCGTCGAGGTTGGCGGGTTGCTCTGGGAGTGGGAAGTGAGAGATGCGTCCGGTACCCGCATCGAAACCAAGATCAGCCTTCGATCGAGCGGTGACTTCGATGTGTCCAAAGTCGCTGGGGCGCTTCAGGGCGGCGGGCACCGCGCAGCAGCCGCGACGCAGCTCGACATCAGCATCGACGAAGCGGACACGCGACTGCGGGCCGAGCTCGCCAAGTACTTCGGAAGCGATAGTCCCGGGTCCGATGCCTAGCGACCGTTCTCCGATGAACGGCCTGATAATCGTCGACAAGCCCCCGGGGTGCACATCGCACGACGTGGTACAGCGGGTGCGAAGGGCGCTAAAGCAGAAGTCGGTGGGGCACGCAGGCACCCTCGATCCGCTAGCCACAGGAGTTCTCGTCGTCGCGCTTGGGGAGGCCACGAAGCTCGTTTCGCACCTTCAAGCAGACGACAAGCGCTACTTGGTGACCATCGCGCTCGGTGCGGAAACCGATTCGCTGGACGCGGACGGCGAAGTCACGGAAACAGCAGCGGTACCCCCTCTCGACGTTCCGATGGTGAGGCGAGCAGCTGAGCGCTTCATCGGGAGGCACCCGCAGGAGGCCCCGAAGCTCAGCGCGATCAAGGTGGGCGGCCGTCCGCTTCATCGGAGGATGCGGCAGGGCGAGGAGGTCGAGGCGCCGGTGCGGGAGGTCGAGCTTCATGAGGTGAGGGTCGAGGCTGTGGGCCCGAGAGAAATTTCCCTCAGTCTTCATTGCGGCAAGGGCTTTTATGTGAGGTCGTTGGCGCGAGATCTCGCCCGGGCCCTTGGAACGATGGGTCACGTGAAGACGCTGCGGCGAACGGCGAGTGGCCCTTTTGGAATCGAGGACGCGGTTTACGGCGACGGCATGACCGCCGAGTCGATCGCCAAGCGACTAATTCCGTTGCGGGATGCCTGTCGGGCCCTCCGCCGTGTCGAGCTCACCGCGGACGGAGTGGGGCACGCACGCCACGGGCGACCCATTACCCCTGCTGACGTGGTCGGTGACGACTGGCGGGGAACCTCTGCCGAAGAGCCATTGGCGCTCTTTGCGCCCGATGGCGAGCCGGTGGCGCTCGGTCGGCGCATCGACGACGGCATTCGTGTGGTTCGCGGATTCACGAGCGGCGGTGGGGGTGTGGTAAGCCCCTAGCGTGGACCGGACGCGGTACTTGATCGTCGGAGCGGGGGTCAGCGGCCTCGCGTTTGCCGACTCGCTTTTCGACGATGACTACCTGATCGTAGAGGCCGAGAACGAGATCGGCGGCTACTGTCGCAGCGTAGAGCGCGACGGGTTCGTGTGGGACTACTCCGGGCACTTCTTCCACTTTCGCCATCCGGAGATCGAGAAGGACCTCGTCGAGCGAATGGAGGGGCGGGTCCTACAAGTCCAGCGCAACAGCCGGATTTGGTACGGAGGGCGCTTCATCGACTACCCGTTCCAAAGGAACATCGCCCAGCTTCCCGAACGAGAGCGTGAGGAGTGCTTAAGCGCCCTCCGAAATCGGCCCGAGGCGCGAGGCGGCAGCTTCAAAGACATGCTCTATGCGCGTTACGGGACTGGGATCGCGGACAAGTTCCTGGTTCCCTACAACGAGAAGCTCTACGCGACCAACCTCGCGCTCCTCGACGCGGATGCAATGGGCCGGTTCTTTCCGCACGCGAGCGCAGAAGATATCCTGAAAGGCGCAGACACGCGTCCCGAAGGCTACAACGCGACATTCACGTATCCCGAGGGGGGCGCGATCCAATACATCAATGCCCTCGCGCGAGGGGTGCGCAGCGATCGCATCTCGCTGAGCGAGCGAGTGGAGCACATCGAGCTGCGGCGCAAGGTCGCGACGACGAATCGCCGCGAGATCCGCTACGAGCATCTCGTCAGCAGCGCGCCGCTGGTCTCCCTTCTCGACATCTGCGCGGTCGGCTACGACCGCGAAATCTTCAGCCATAACAAGGTGCTCGTATTCAACCTGGGTTTCGATCGTAAGGGGCCCGAAAGCGTGCACTGGATCTACTATCCCCAAAAAGACATCTCGTTCTATCGGGTGGGCTTCTACGACAACATTTTCGGCTCCAATCGAATGAGCCTGTATGTCGAGGTCGGATTGCCTGGAGAAGCCGAGCTCGATGACGACGATCGCGGTGCGATGAAGGCGCGGGTGCTCGCGGACCTTCAGACCTGCGGTGTGGTGGACAACCAGACGCTCGTTGCCTCACACCAGGTGCTGCTCGACCCCGCGTATGTGCACATCACGATGAAGTCCAACGCCGAGGCGGCGACCAAGCGGGCGCTTCTGGCAACAGATCAAGTTCACTCGATCGGGCGATACGGCGCGTGGACCTACTGCTCAATCGAGGACAACATCGTCGAAGCGCGTGCGCTGGCGCGCCGCCTCAACTCGACACCTTGAGGCCGACGATCCCGATGACAATGAGGCCAACGAAGAAGATGCGGGCGAGGCTCGCCGCCTCTCCGAAGAGGAGGATTCCGAGGATGAACGCACCGACCGCGCCGATGCCCGTCCACACCGCGTATGCGGTCCCCATGGGAATCGTCCGCTGGGCGTAGAGAAGGAAGCCTCCGCTCAAAACCATGCAGCCGACGCTGAAGGCGATCCAGCCCCATTGGAGGCCGTCATCGGACATGCCGAGCTTGAGTCCAACAGGCCAGCCCCACTCGAAAAAACCAGCAATGATGAGTTGAATCCACGCCATATTGGGTCGCAGCCTACTACCGGCAGCCGGCCTTGCCAGGAGTCGTTCCCTTACCAATACTCGCGGCATGCCGAGCACCATCAGCACCTGGCGCGTTTTCGTGGCCAGCCTTGCCCTCGCTTTCGCGTTGGCGTCTTGCAAGAGCAAATCGACTGAGGAAAAGGTCGCGCCCCCGGCGGAGGTGGCGGTCCAGAAGGTCGGGGTTGCGGCTCCCACGGAGTTCCCGGAGCTGAAGATTCCGGCCGACAACCCACAGACGCCCGAGAAGGTCGCTCTCGGTCATCAGCTCTTCTTCGACGCTCGCTTGAGCGTCGATGGGTCGCGGTCGTGCTACTCGTGTCATCAGAACGAGCACGGCAACGGTGGCGAGACCCCAATGGCGATCGGCGCTCAGGAGAAGCCGTTGACGCGGCACAGTCCGGTCATCTGGAACACGGCGTACTTCGAAGCGTTCTACTGGGACGGCCGCGCAGGGAGTCTCGAGGCGCAAGCCAAGGGCGCATGGGGCGGTGGCAACATGGGAGTGGGCGCGGACAATCTCGACAAGAAGGCCGCCGAGATCGCGAAGATCGCGGGCTACGAGAAGCAGTTCGCGAAGGTGTTTCCCGAGGAAGGCGTGACGCCCGACACGATCGCGAAAGCGATTTCCGCGTACGAGCGAACGTTGATCTGCAACGACACCCCGTATGACCGCTACGCCAAAGGCGACGACTCTGCACTCAGTGACGAGCAGAAGGCGGGGTGGGGCGTCTTCCTGGGGAAGGGGCAGTGTGCTGTGTGCCATACGCCGCCTCTTTTCTCGAGCGCGATGGGCGTGCCAGGCGGTCTCTACTACAACGTCGGGATAGGCACGAAAGGGAAGCCCGAAGCAGAGGTCGACGTCGGTCGCGCCAAGGTGAGCGGCAACGACGCCGACTGGGCGGCGTTCAAGGTGCCGTCCCTCCGCAACGTCGCGAAGAGCGCGCCCTATTTCCATGACGGTTCCGTGGCAACCCTAGGCGAGGCCGTGAAGATCATGGCCGGTGGCGGGATCGACAACAAGAACAAGTCGACCCTGCTGACAGACCGTGGTCTGAGTGGGGAGGAGATGGCGTCGTTGGTAGCATTTCTCGGGGCGTTGGACTGCGGCGGAGAGTTGAAACAGCCTGAGCTGCCATGACCGATCCAAACATCGTGAACCTCGGCCCGCTTGCCCCCTTTGCCGGCATTTGGGAGGGCGATAAAGGCAAGGACGAATCACCCGATGACGATCGCGTGTCCATCGAGCACAACGCGTTTCGCGAGCGAGTGGTGTTAGAGCCGATTGGTCTCGTCGAGAACCACGAGCAATCGCTTTACGGCTTGCGCTACGCGAAGACCGCTTGGCGTATCGGCGCGCCGGACTCCTTCCACGAAGAGGTCGGCTATTGGCTCTGGGACGCCAAAGCCAAGCAGGTGATGCTCACCTTCATCGTGCCCCGCGGCGTGACCGTGCTCGCGGGCGGGACAGTCGAGCCAGATGCGAAGACGATGAAGCTCTCCGCAGAGCTTGGAAGTCAGGTGTTCGGCATCTGTTCCGGCCCTTTCCTCGATGAGGAGTTTCAAACCGTTCGCTACGACATCGAGCTCACGGCCAATGAAGACGGCTCGTGGTCCTACAGCGAAGACACTCAGCTCAAGATCAAGGGCCAGCGCGAGCTCTTCCACCACACGGACGTGAACACCGTTCGCAAGGTCCCGTAGCAGCGGCGCGCCGCCAACGCCTACGGCGCCAGTCTAGCGAGCGCTGCTACCTGGGCAGATGTCACCGCAGGCGCCGGGGGACGGCCTGTCGGGGAGCGTGTCGCATCGATCGACGATGTACTTGGGGCGCACCGCGTTGGCCGCGATGCCCTCTGGGTCGTTGACTGCGGTACAACCCCACCGCTCTAGGCTCGCGCAGGACTCGTAGTCGGTCATGTCCAGCTCCCAACAGCCGAGATTGAAATCGTTGTTCCAGTAGTGGTTCGTATTCACGCCGTTGGGATCGTCACCCCATGCCCAGGGCAGCCACCCGAAGCCACGGGCGTTGGCCTCCCCCATGAGGGTCGTGAACAGCAAAGCCGTGTTGCCGCAGTCAGTCGGATAGGATTCGATGTTGTTGTTTTGCTGGTCGGCGAACTCGCTCACGACGACCGGCACGTTCGTGCTCTGGAGCTCGTTCATGGCCGACCTGATCTGCGCAGCGGACAGATAGCTGTACGGGTGCCAGCCTAGAAGGATGTTCTTCAGCGGGTCGTTGGCCCACCACGTGTCCGCTCCGTTGACCAGCGAGGTGTAGGTCTGCCCGTATCCGTTGGCGTCTACGATCAGCGGGAAGGTGTATCCGGCTGCGCGAAGGCCGATGATCGCATCCCGCATCGCGTTGATATAGGTGGTCTCATTCCGAAAGTCTGGCTCGATGGAGAAGTTGAGGATGATGTACTCGCTTCTCGGGATGCCGTTGGCGTCCCTGCCCTTGAACCAAGCCTGCCGAGTCGCGTCCGTGAGCCATCTAACCACGTCGTCAATGGCGGAAGCGCTGTTGGTTCCGATCGCGTCGTAGATGGCGATGATCGGGATGAGCCCTGCGTCGATGGCCGCCTGCACCTGCGTGTCGAGGCTGCCTGTACCGGTGAACGCGAACACTCCGCCCGGGAACAACGACTTCTCGTCATCATGCGGATGGTTGAACTCGCCGTTCCCAGTCGCCGCTGCCGGTGAGCCCCAGGCAATCTTGACCACGTTCGCCCCCGTCTTGGCGATCTCTGCGAAAGCAGAGCCGTCTAGGTCCGTGTTGTTGGGGCCGTCGGGCGCGAACGAGCCGATGAAGCCATGATGGTTGACTCCAATCGGAATCAGCTCTTGGCCGCAGGCGTCGTAGAGGTGGCCGGCAACACCCGGAGCACCACCTTGCCCACCCTGACCGGCGAAGATGGAAGCATAGGCGATGGGTGCTGGCCCGGAGCCGCCCGAGGCGCCGGAACCACCCGACCCACTAACTCCGCCCGAGCCACCCGCGCCACCGCCACCTGCGGCGCCGCCAGCGCCGCCGACTCCGTTTCCGCCGCTGCCCGACGTGCCGCCCGTGCCGCCCGAACCGTCCCCGATGTCCGCGCCGCACGCGACGAGCAGGAGCGCCGCAATCAACCCCAAGAGCCTCATTCCACTCACCCCAAATCTGGAGCTACCACGGTCATCATCGCGCTCCCAGCGAAAGTTGAACACGCGACGCGCCCCGGGCGCGTTTGAGGGGCAGCCGTAGCGAGCTGGTCGCGCGACCAGTTGTAGGTCTTGCAGGTGGTAGCGCGAGCCCGAAGGGCGAAGCCCGGCGCGAATGCGCCGCCAAGACCGAGCGTAGCGAAGGCCGCGGAGG
>Ga0111160_1142_pt1 | contig 16003 bp, 16 predicted proteins | sample DeeMarSeWOR28_12_FD_80265 | JGI IMG/M metagenome (GOLD analysis project Ga0111160, IMG submission 80265) | Myxococcales bacterium SG8_38_1
GGAGGTTCCCTCCGAAACCGACTGCTCCCTACGCCCGTCGAGCCTCGCCGGTCAGCTCCGCGTTCTCACCGTCGATCGGGAGGGCAATCCAGTTCCGAAGGTTTCCGTCAGCATCCGCGGGCCCTCCGAACACCTCGTCATCTCCGATTCGGCAGGCGTCAGCACGATCGACGAGATCGAGGCTGGCGCCTACTCAGCGTACGTCGACGACCCTGCGTATTTGATCTCCGTGCGCGACTTCGACATCGTCGAGCGACAAGAGACCTCGATTCAGCTTCGGATTCTCGCGAAGCCGTCAAGACCGCGCGTCGTCGTGAAGCAGACTGAGATCGGTCTGCGCCGCCAGGTGAGCTTTGCTACGGGCAGCGACGAAATCCTCCCGAACAGTGAGCCCCTCTTGCTCGAGGTTGCCGACGCGCTCCTTCGAAACCCCGACTTGGAGCTCGTCGAGATTCAGGGTCACACCGACAGCCGGGGCGACCACGAGCTCAACATGCGGCTCTCCCAACGCAGAGCGGAATCGGTCCGACGTTGGCTGGTTCAGCACGGCGTCGAGGGCGCGCGTCTGACTGCGAAGGGCTACGGCCCCACGCTTCCCATCGCGCCGAACATCACGGCCTACAACCGGGCGCGCAATCGCGCCGAACATCACGGCCTACAACCGGGCGCGCAACCGGCGGGTCCAGTTCAAGATCTTGCGTCGCGCCGCCGTCGCAACACGCTGAGGCCGACCAGCGTCGCCAAGATCGCGCCCCAAGGTGCGTCGCCCGGGTTGGTCGTCGCGCTGCAACCTCCACCGCCGCCGGTGCTGCAGGTCGTGCCGTCGCATGGGATCAATCTACCGTCGGCATCGGTTTCGCAGTTGAGCTGAAGCCCGCCTTTCGGGGCCGCGTTGCAGGACTGGTCCAAGTCGCCGGGCGGGTAGATCGTGCAGACTGCGTCGATGTCGTCGGGCGCCAGCGTCCGCTTGTTGACCGAGTCGCGCTCAGCCCGCGAGAACATCGTCGCCTGCACGCAGGGGTCGTTCGGGTCATCGGGGTCTATCGGGTTGCAGTGACCGATGCCGATGAAGTGCCCCGCCTCGTGGGTGACGATGCTGCCCAAATCTGCGTCGTTGCCAGTGCAGCCTGTGGGGGGGCAGATGGCGTAGGGGCCGCCTGCGTTGCGGCGGCTCGAGAGCTGATCGTTGATCATCATGTCCGCGTCGAGGATCTCGCCGGTTCTCGTGTCGTGCCAGACGATGGTAACGGCGAAGGCGTTGCTGTCGTATCCTGGCTCTTCCGCCGCGGAGCACTCGTCCTTCCACGGATTGAGGAACGCGATCGTGTTCACGTTCCCTGAGCAGTTGTATTCTGCTCGCTTGCACGTCGACGGTGGCAGCGGCTTGAAGATGAGGTTCGGTGGTGCGCCGCCGCAGTCCGCGTTCTCCCAGGCCTTGAAAGCCAAGTCTACGGCTTTCTCGATGTCGTCGTTGGTCATCCACTGGGAGCCGCGCGAGTCGATCGCGTATGAGAGGCAGGGGTTCTGCCACTCGAGGGGTGCTCCTTCTTCGACGCAGGCTGCGGGTGCTCCTTCTTCGACGCAGGCTGCCTCGCCCACCTGAGGGCCACCGTCCGTCGTCATCCGGCAGAACGCTGCGGCGTCATCCGACACGGCGAGCGCAGCGAAAGCAACGGCAAAGCTCCCGAGCCACAGCGCCCGACTACTCATTGGCGCTACCGGCCTTCTGCTCGACGATCCAGCGCACTCGCGAGAGGAACGCGTCGAGACGCTCCTTCTTCGGCAAGGCGCCCGGGCTTCGTTCGAGCCGGCCCCGCGCGTTGCGCCGCATCAGCATCATACCCTCCCGGGTTTGGCTGATCGTCTCGACGCCTTGCTCGGTGCGGACTCGCATGACGCCCTGGCCCATGCCAACGGGTCGAAACGCTTCGTAGCCTCCACCTTCGCGGACGAAGACCAGCACACGCTCCCCGATGGAGAAAGAAGGCTCGCCCTCGACCCGCATGGCGACGTCGCCCATGCGGCCACCGAGGGTTTCCACGATGACCTCGCGTTCCGCCGAAGTGCCTCCGCGGACGTCACGCTCGACCACGATGCGATGCCAAGTCCCGAGCGTGCCATTGGCTCGCTGGAACGACTCGGAAAACACCACGCGGCCGAGAAGGATCTGGTCCGATTGTTCAACTAGATCGTCGAGATCCAGGGCTTGAACGATGGAGGCATCGGCGGGGCTCGCCACCAGCAGGGCTGCCAAGAAAGGCGCGAGCAGGGCGCCCATGAAGTCGAGCAAGGACTCGAATCTAAGCATTTTCTAAACCTGTAGGGCTCCGCCCCCTCCGTCAAGCGATCCGCCATACACGATCTAGATTGACAATTTCCACCCAATTTTCGTACACCTCGCCCCATGTACCAGCTTCTCTCGTCCCGCCGTTTCCGTTCGGCGGCCGCCTTGCTTTGCATCGTGGCGCTCGGCGGCTGCGATGTCGCCAAGTTCACCGCCGACTCCACTGCGGGGCTTTTCACGCGCGCAGCTCCCGCCTTCGAGGAGTATTGGGACTACGACCTCGCCGGTGAGGCCATGCCTGCGACCATCGTTCAGTTCGAGGGCATCCTGCGTGTCGTCCCCGACAACGAGGCGATTCTCTCGCAGCTCGCCCAAGCCTACGTCGCGTACGCCTATGGTTGGATCGAGGCGGACGTCGAGGCGTTAGAGTTCGAGGGAGAGTACGAGGCCGCCAACACCCAACGTCGCAGGACCCGCACGATGTACCTGCGCGCGTTGGATCTCACCCGCCATCGGATCCGGCTTTACAATGAAGACATCGACCTCGCGGTGAAGGGGACGGTCGACGACCTCGAGAACTGGCTCGAAGGCGCCTTCGTCGAGAAGGCGGACGCCCAGATGCTGCTCTGGCACGGCTACGCCTGGGGCTCCTATATCAACGCTGCGAAGGACGACATGGAGGCTATCGCGGACCTCGAGTACGCCAAGGCGTTCGTGACCCGTTCCATCGAGCTCGACCCCGACTACTACAACGCCGCTGGTTACACGTTCATGGGTGTCGCAATTGCCTCGGAGATGGCGAGCGACATGGAAGAATCCAAGGCATACTTCGAGAAGGCGTTGGCAGCGACTGAGCGACGCGCACTTCAGGCGCAGGTCAACATGGCCCGCCACTACGCGGTCAAGGAGGGTGATCGTGAGCTCTTCGACAAGCTTCTCGAGGAAGTGATGGACGCACACGACCCGCTTCCCGAGGCGCGGCTTGCCAACCGAATGGCTCGCCAGCGTGCGGAGCTCTACATCGCCAACGCGGACCAACTTTTTTAGTGATTCCCACGGGTAGCGCGGTTATTCTCCGCCGGGGCCCGAACGCTTCGCGTTCTCTCGGCATCCGCAGATGAAACTCAACCTCGCATTGACGGTGGCGCTCGCCCTGGCGGCGTTCGCGGTTCCAGGTGTGATCTCGCGCCCGGCCGCCGCGGAACAGGCGATCGAGCTTCGCATCGCAACGCTGGCCCCGACTGGCTCTTCGTGGATGAAGGTGTTCAACGCCTGGAATCTCACGATTCAGAAAGAAACCAACAACACCCTCAAGCTCCGCTTTTACGCCGGCGGTACTCAGGGCGATGAGCGCGATTTCGTTCGCAAGATGCGAGCTGGCCAGATGGACGGCGCATCGATCACCACGACGGGTCTCGGTCAGCTCGTGCGACAGATCCTCGTCCTGTCCGTCCCGGGTGTGTTCGACGAATACCCGGAGCTCGACCGCGTGCGAGCTGCACTCAGCGATCGCTTCGCTGGGATGTTCGATCAAGAGGGCTACACGCTGCTCGGTTGGGGCGACGTGGGCAAGACGCGCCTGTTTTCGATGGAGCGCGTCGAGCGACCCTCGGACATCAAGAAGCTCCGCCCTTGGGCCTGGAAGGACGATTTGATCTTCACCGAGTTCCTCAAGGTCGTCGGAGCAAATCCCGTCCGTCTCGGCGTACCCGAGGTCTATCCCGCACTGCAGACCAAGATGGTCGACATACTGCCCGCGTCGGCGCTCGCCGCGGTGGCCCTCCAATGGTACACGCGGCTCAAGTACGTCTCGAAGCGCAATAGCGGGATCATCGTCGGGGCGACGCTCATCCGAAAAGACAGGTTCGAGCAGCTCACCGACGAGCAGAAGAAAGTGCTCGTTGAGACAGGGATTCGCGCGCACAAGGCGCTCAATGCATCGATTCGGCGCGACGACGACAAGTCGTATCAAACCGTGCTCAAGCGCGGACTTTCCGAAGTCGATACCACCGAGAACCAAGCAGAGTGGGAAGAAGCCGGTAAGCAAGTGCGCGAACGACTCACCGGTCGCGTCTACCCGAAGAGCCTGCTCGACGCAGTCATAGCTGCATCCGGGAGCGAACAGTGAAATACATCCGCCGTATCGACAGACACCTCGCCCGGGGCGAAGCCGCTGCTCGAGCGCATGGACTGGGCCGATTCGTTCTTGCAGAAAGGCACCCTCTGGCTCGCGTTCTTCGGGGCGTCGCTCTCGACCTACGACGAGAAGCACATCGCCATCGATGTGCTGCCTCGGATCGCACCCCCGCGCGGCAAGCAATTCTTGCGGGCGATCGTGTGCATCTTCTCGGCGGTCACGTGTTTCTATCTCGGCCGGGTGTTCTGGCTCTCGGTGCTCAACAACGCGCGGGAGATTCCTCTCGAGTATTCAGTGCTCGGGATTTCCGACGAAATGATTCACATCTGCGAAGCGCCCATTCAAATCCTCGCAGACACCGGACTTTCGCGTCCCAGCGTCTTCTGTGCGATTCGAAGCGTCCTCGAGGTCTTTGGCGCTCAGATGTCCACGCCTGACGTTGCGCTGCAGCTCATCGTCCCGGCGATGTTCATCTGGATGGCGGTCCGCTTTTTGAGCCGTGCCATCGCGGCAAGCTCGGCGTTCATCAGCAACAAGCTCCCCACCGACGCAGAAGGGGAGGGCTGAGCCATGGATACGATGTGGATCGTCCTGCTCGTCGCGCTTGCCATCCTCGGCGCACCACTCTTCGCGATCTTCGGCGCTGCCGCGATGCTTCTGTTCGGAGCGCTCCCGGACACGAGCATCACGGGCACGGCCAACGACGTCTTCAGCGAGAAGTTCGCCGACTCGCCGCTGCTCGTCACAATTCCGCTCTTCACGTTTGCCGGTTACGTGCTCGCCGAGAGCGGTACGCCTGGTCGCCTCGTCAAGATGTCGCGCGCCTGGCTCGGTTGGATGCCGGGTGGCTTGGCGATGGTGTGCCTCGTCGCATCCGCTTTCTTCACCACCTTCACCGGCGGGAGCGGCATTACGATCGTCGCCATCGGAGGTCTCCTCTATCCGGCTCTGATCGCCGATAAGTACAAGGAAAACTTCTCGCTCGGTCTCGTCACGACGGGCGGCTCCCTTGGCTTATTGTTCCCGCCGAGCGTCCCGATGATCATCTACGGCGTCGTCGCCGGGATCATGATCGAGAAGCTGTTCCTGGCCGGTCTCATCCCAGGCGTCATCACGGTTGCTGCGCTCGCGATCTACAGCTCGGCCACCGGCATCAAGAACAAGATGCCGCGCACCAAGTTCGACGCGAAGGAGGCGATGCAAGCCCTCTGGGAAACCAAGTGGGAAGCCTTGCTGCCGATTGCCTTGCTTGGCGGCATGTATAGCGGTTTGCTCCGCATTCACGAGGCGGCGGCTTTCACCGCGATCTACACACTCGTCATCGAGGTATGGATCTACAAAGACGTCAGCTTCCGGGTCGACTTGCCGAGGATCATTCGGGAATCGATGACGCTAGTTGGCGCCATTTTGGCCATCCTAGCCACGGCTATTGGGTTTACGGCGTTCCTGATTCAAGCGCGCGTGCCCATGGTGATCCTCGAAGCCATGGAGGGCTTCATCACCTCGCAAGTGATGTTCCTGATCGCCCTCAACGTATTCCTCATCGGCGTCGGTATGCTGATGGACATCTTCTCGGCGATCGTCGTCGTCGTGCCACTCATCGTGCCAATCGCGTTGAGGTTCGGCGTGGACCCATACCATCTCGGTATTGTCTTCCTCCTGAACCTCGAGATCGGCTACATGACGCCACCAGTTGGCCTCAACCTCTTCATCTCGAGCTTCCGCTTCAACAAGCCGATCACGCAGCTCTATCGATCCGTGCTTCCGTTCATCGGTTTGCTCGGCCTCGCCTTGATCATCGTGACCTACATTCCGTCGCTTTCGACTTGGCTTCCGAGCATGGTCGAGACCAACGCCGTGAACCTCGGCGATCCCGGTGAGCCCCTGGGCGAAGAGGACGTGGGCCTCGACCTCGACTCGCTCGAAGGGGACGACGAAGAGCTCGACCTCGACGCGCTCGAAGGGGACGACGAAGAGCTCGACCTCGACGCGCTCGAAGGCGGGTCGGAGTAGTGCTTAAGTCATGCAGGCGCTCAGGCCGCGCGGGCAGGTAGAAGCTCGATAAGCGGCCCGTGTCGGAGCGTGTAACGGATGCCACGGTAGAGGCCGAGCGACTCGTAGATGGCGGCCGTGATCATCGCGGTGCGCATCTGCCCCGTGAGCGAGAGCGGGAATCCGTTGTGGACGTGAGCTGCCGCGAGTCCGAGATCCGGGTTGGCCCAGCCGCCAGCGCCGCCCATGCCGAAGTGACCGAATGCGCTCGGCACGTCCATCAGCAGCGCGTCAGCGCGGTGGTACCCGAGACGCCAATGGAGGGGATAGAGGACGACCTTGTCGGGTCGCTTCATCTGCCCCTCCGCCGCTTGCCGAAGGATGTCTTCGCGCACGAGGCGCACACCGTCGAGCTCGCCACCGAGCGACAGGGCCGCGTACATCTTTCCGAGGGAGCGCGCCGTGCACACGCCGTTCATCGCCGGGAGGCATGCCTTCCAGAATGACGGATGGGTGAAGAGCTCTTTCATGTGGTTCGGCGTGAGCCCCCGGCTCACGAGGCTTCGTATCGGACCACGCGGCAGCCAGCTCGGTGCGACGTATCCCTCTGGCAACGGAGCCGCGTCGTGTCGCCGAAGTGGCGGGACGCCAACGAGGTCCGCCAAGCGATCCATCTCGCCTTCTGCCTCGCCGATCCGAAGCCCATCGAGACCGAGTGGCTGCACGATTCGGTCCTGAATGAGCTCGGAAAAGCTCTGGCCCGACACCCGGTGTACGAGCTCGCCGACGAGCCATCCAAACGTGACCGCGTGATAGCCATTCGCCGTGCCCGGGTGAAAGTCCGGCTCGGTCTCGGCGAGTCGCCGGATGATCAAATCCCAATCGAGAATGTCGGTGAGCTGGTCGACCAAGGGCACCGTCTTGTGAAGCCCCGCCTGGTGGGCGAGCACTTGCCGGACCGTGATCTGCTCCTTGCCGTTGCACCCGAACTCGGGCCAGTAGCGCGCGACGGGTGAGTCGTAGTCGAGGAGTCCGTCCGAAGCGAGCATGTGAATCGCGGTCGCCGCCACGCCCTTCGTGCCGGAGAAACAAATCGACATGGTGTCGCGTTTCCAGGGCGTGCCGTCGCGTCGCGCGTTGCCAGCCCAGATGTCGACCACGCATCTACCCTCTAGGTAGACGCTTGCCGCGCCACCGCCGCCGAAGGCGACGACTTGTCTGCGCAGCAGGTTGGCGACCGGTTCGAAGCGAGGTTCGTACTCGCCATGAATGATGACGTCTTGCCTGTCCACAGCAGCTTCGAAACTGTGTCCTGCGATCGAAGTTGCAATGAAGTTTCCCGACTATTTCGTAACTACGCGGAGTCGCGACGAAATCAACTTGTCACTGCGTAACACAAACGCTTTACGAGTTGTGTACTAAGCCTGGGAACCTCGATTCTCGATTCGAGAGTCTGATGGACCGTCAATCATGTAGCATGCGCGCCAATGAAGACGGCATCCCGCCCGAGCGTTGAGCAGTCGGCGTCACAGCGCTGCGTGCCCCGGAGGAGAAGCGCGCGGACTATCGGGTACCGCTCTTCCTCGGACTGCTCACACTCTTGCGTCCCGACGGAGGGCTTTTTCTTCGTAGAGACGATAGTCTTCGGCGTAGCGATGCGGAGGCAGTCGTTGCGCTTGGCACTCGGCTGGTGCGGCCTGTTCCTGCTGGTCGTGCTCCCATTGCCTAGTTGACGCTGTCTATACTGTGGCTAGCCGCTTCGCGATACGTTCTACACAAAGGTTCTTCATGAGATGGTGGGTTGGGTTGTGCATCTCGTTCACCGTATCCATTGCCGGGTTTCCGGCATGCACCGAGGAGAAGCAGGACGCGCTCCTGGGCGCGTGAATCCGGAGGGCGGCGCCGCGAAACCCTCACTTGCCTGCAGTTCTTCGGGCGCCGTCTCCTTCGCGGCCACCGTGTACGACGAGCGTACGGAAGGGCACCTTCAGCTGGAGCGTCCCAATCTTAGGGGACGTCGATTCCGCGGGAGGTCAAGCGTTGCGTTTAGCATCGGCGCCCGCCGCTCCGGGATTGCGCCGAACGTCTTGTGATTTAAGTCGTTGAGCCCAAGGGAGCGCGTTTGTAGTTACTATCTGCCAAGCCGCGCCGGTGCCAGGTTTCTTCGCCGAGCGGACCCTTGATGATCAGCTCGACGATGAAGGAGACATAGCTCTTGCGGATGTGGCTGTTCGCGGCCGCGTACTCGTCCCGCATGATCGCGTGGAAGCGTTTGAGGTTGTACCCGAGATGGTAGTTGAGGTTGTTCATCGCGAAAGAGATCGCGCGATTGCTGGTCACGGTCCGGCTGTCGGTGAAGTCGTCGTCGGCGACACACATGATGTGCTCCGCCGCTCCGCGGAGGTTCACAAGGACGAGCGCAACGCCGGCCGGTATGAGCCAGAGATTGAAGAAGAGATCCATCCTGCCGGTCGAGTACGCGGCGTAGATCACGCCGGCGAGGACGGCGTAGATCAGCGTGTACTCCACGACCATCTCGCGGCGGGTCTTCGAGTCCGTGATCATGAAGCCCTTGAAGGGAACGTGGAGAAAGATGTAATAGGGGCCGCCTCCGATGAGCCAGAGGTAGAGCCCGATGCGCGCCAGCCAGGGCGGGGTCCCCTCGACCAGCATCTCGTCCGGATCTTCGGGGGTCCGCGTATGCGCGTGATGAGGGAGGTGGATAGCGCGATACCCGGCGACTGCGATCAGCGCGGGAACACCACAGAGGAACCCGACCCAGCGGTTGAGGAACGCGTTTTTGAAGAGAAGCCCATGCACCGATTCGTGCAGGAAGATGGCGAAGCTGTGGATCACCATGCCGATGACAATCCAGGCGGGAATCCGGACGACTAGCAAATCGCTCGAGACAATGGCCCAGCCCGCCAAGATCCACATGCCGAGCAGCAGCAGGATTTTCAGGTTCCAGAGAGGTTTCAAGGCGGTCAGCTCCCGCAGCTGATCGCGCTTTTCTGGAGAGGCTTTCAATACATCGGCGAGGTTCATTATATCTGCGGGATAGCCCAGCACCGGGAAGGTCACAAGCGGCGGGCACGATGTCGTCGCCGATGCCCCCTTATATCTGTCTTTCGACAGCAGATTCCACTCAAGCTCTTGCCTCGGGTCATGATGAGACGGCTCGACGGTTTGGTGATGCGGGAGCTCGTCGATCCCGATGCGTTCCTTCCGAACGAGGTGGTCGACGCAGTTCAGACGATTGCGATTTCCATCTTCGGTAGCGCCGGTTGCGCTGCGCGGACTCCTAGTAGCGGGCGCGGGACACGCATCTACTGCGCCGCGACGGGCTGAACGCAAATGCTGCGCTTGGCAGGCCGAAGTTCTTCAGTCGAATCAGGCTGCGAGCTGGCACGCCCGATGCATCTAGGGTTCAGTCTGTGGTGCGCCCGGCGTATCGCGTGGAAGGATTTGAGGATGCGTTGTTTGCTTCTCCTCGTAGCTTCATCATGGATGAGCTTGGCTTCGTCTGCCGAAGCAGACGAGTATGAGGGGCCTTCAGGATACGAAGTCGGCGAGCCCAACTACCAGCTCGACGTGGCTCACGACGGCTACGGTGGAGTTGGCAGCGCGCTCGAGCCAGGGGAACCGCCAACCTACGCCGTCGTGGAAGCGGAAGCGGGAACGAGCACCGAAGTCGAGGGGGAGACCATCATCGTGGTCAAGGAACCCGAGCCCGTAGCTGCCACGACGCAAGCGCCTCCGGCTCCGATGGTCGCACCGAGTGACGAGCAAGTGAGAGACTGCGCGAGCGGGGTCTGGGTCCACGGATACTGGGACTATCGCGGCGGACGATACGTCTGGGTCGACGGACATTGCGTGGAGGTGCGGGTCAATTATGTCTTCGTCCATCCCCGTTGGGACTTCTACTGGGACATCTGGTGGTTCATCCCCGGCTACTACCGGCCGTGTGGCGTGTTCGTCGGCTTCGGGTACTACCGACCGTGGCATTGGTTCCCGCCCCACCCGTATCCGTACTACAGCAGCGGGAGAGCCGTCCCAGTGTCTCGGGGCGTGCCGATTCGCCCCACGGTAGCTCGCCCCGTTTCGCCCCCTGCCGTACCCAGCGTCACCCGTGTGCCGAGACATTCGACGACGGTCGTCTACACCGCTCCCTCGGGCGCAACGCGCCCGATCTCGTTGGGGCGAGCAGGCACCGGGCCGGTACCGACCAACGAGGGTCTGGGATCGAGGCATGGCGTCGGCATCGTGACCCAACCTCGATTCAATCCGCGACCAGCCACGGGCCTCGGCGCGACGCCCGCGGGTCGTTCTCGGGGCTTCGGGTCCGCCCGTCCGCGGACACGGCCGTCGTCCGGCGGTTCCGATTGGACACCGAGCTCGGGTTCATCGTCGGGCTCGTCGAGGGGATGGACTGGCGGTCGCACGCGGTCGACGCCGTCCACGGGCGCAAGTGGCCGTGGCTCCTCGGGTGACCGGCATGGAGGTGGATTCGGAAGAAAGCCGTCCAAGTGAGCGTGATGACCTTGGCGATTGACGGTCTTCAGAATACGAAGCGGGCGCGCGCCGGATCCCAGCGTAGCGCTCGCGACTCCCGGCGCGCCACCCGTTCCTCGAATCGCCGCAATTTGCCCTTCGTGACGCCGAACGCAATTCCGCTTGCCAGCGTGGAGAGGCCACCAAAGAGCAGCAGCGGGTAACCGAAGAGCACCATGGCCTTGCCGCCGGGGGTGCATCGATTCAGCGTCATCTCCTCGCCGGGGCACTGCCTGAACTCTGCCGGGAACACCAAGGCGGCGCCCACGGCTGTCGCCGCAGCTGAGCCGATTAGAATGTTCCGCGATCGGAAGGCAGTCCAGGAAAGCTCTGCGTGTCGGCGGGCCTCATCCTCGCTCATCGGGGCGCGCGCTGAGTCTGCCGGCTCGGCCGCTGCTTGGATCTGTGCCGGCGGCGCGCTGATTGGCGGTTCGACGATGATCTGGAGGTGACCAGGTGGCGCCGGCGCCGGCTCTACGACCACAGGATCTTCGGCAAGGACCCTGCTAGGAGCTCCAGCCGCCGCTGCGAACGCGAGCGACGCTACGCCGAGCGCCTTCACGAACCTCCGTACGGACGCCATCGCTACATCTTTTACCGAGCCGGCTCGCAGGATGCGTACACGAAGGTGATCGACTTCTCTAGGATCGGATACGTAATTCCCGGTGTCTCCGCGATGTCGCAGCTCGTCACGCCATCGACTCCCATGACGTCTGCAGTGATCGGTCCGTCTGCAGTCATGATCGAGGTGTAGATCAACTCGCCGTATCCCTCTTCGTCCACGATCACGCCCGCTTGGGCAAGCGGATTACCGTCGAGATCGAAAGTGAACGGCGGATCGCTGGCGGCGCTGATCGAGGCGGTTTCTCCCCCCTGCGCGCCTGGAACGCCCTGTGCGAATGGGAAGAAGCTCACGTCGACGATGCCGTCGGCGGCCGATAACGATCGCCCGAGTGCTTGGGCGATCGAGCTCATGACGCTGTCGGGGACGACACCGAGATCGATGATCTCGCCGCTCGTTTCTTGAGGGACGTAGTAGTAATCGACGGTGCCCCAGTTGCCGTCCGCTTGGCTAACGAAGAATACATCCCCGTTGGGCACGTTTCGCAGCATGAACTCGCCGTCGTCGTTGGTGGTCGCAGAAAGCTGTGTCCCAAAGACCTCCACTGTCGCACCCGAGACGCGCGCTGCACCAAGATCGCGTGTGCTCACGGTTCCGATCACCGTCGACGTGCCGGTTCCGCCGGTGCCACCGCTACCTCCATCGCCGTCATTCCCCTCGCCACCGCAAGCCAAGGCCAAGGTAGCCAGTGCGATTCCGAGGACGCTCGCTTTGATCTGCATGTACAAGCCCTTTTTTTTTGAGCTCAGCTTGGTGAGAAGATCTGACCTAGGTTGCAGCAGTTTGAGTCATGGCGCTGCGCGCGGTCAAGCGGGCGGGCCGTCGGCGCCGGTATCTTCGTTTCGCGCCGACGAGTCGGTTCTTTGGGGCAGATTGAAAGTCGTTTCGAGAGTCACTCGAACACCGCCCGCGCTGGCCTCTCGAAATCACCTCAGTGCGAGGGACAGGACTCGAACCTGCACATCCAAAGGACACTGGAACCTAAATCCAGCGCGTCTGCCAATTCCGCCACCCTCGCTAGTGGTGTGATTTCGAAGGGTTAGCACTTCGGCGACAGGGTTCAAATCGGCCAATTTTGAATCGGTGACCGCATCGGTGACCGGAATGGTGACTGGAATCCCGGGTCGGGCGTTCAAGACGGCGCGCGTTTGTTCGCGGTTCGAGTGCACGTATTGCGTCGTCGTGCTGACGCGTTTGTGCCCGGCTATGTGAGCAATGCCCGGCAAGTTCGGCGATACCGACGCCAGCTCGGTCAACGCACCGTGCCGAAAGTCATGCAGCGACAGGTGCCGGATTTCCTGTTCCGTGAAGCATCCCGCATCGCGCGCCGCATTTCGGAGCGACGGGCGGCAGTCGAAAGCGCCCCAAATCAAGCCGGGTCCGTCGCAGTGCCGATTCAAAAGCGCCTGCTCGAGACTGCATGGTCATCCTGCGACTTCGACGCGGTGCGGCTGGACGCGCGAGCCGAGCTCGACAAGCTACGCCGATTGGAGTCGCTCGACCGCGAAGCTCACCTCGACGAGCATTGGACCGGCCTCGGCGTTGGCGATTGAGCGGGAAAACATCGAGCGAGTCCGGCAAGCTCTAGCGCAGCTACCGGGCGGCGGAAGATTGCAGGGCCCCGACCTCGTCTTCGCGTCCGCGAACGACCCGCTTGCCGGCTAGTGGTCCGCGAAACTCCGTGACGACCGTGCACTGGCCCTCGTGCCCGTCGCGCTCGAAGTAGATGACGACCCAATCACGGACGCGGCCAAGCTCGTGTGCTCGATCGGTGTTCGAGAAGAGTGCGGTGAAATGCCAGCCGTCTCGAAGGCTGTGGAGGATGGGGAGCCACGCGGTTCCGTCCGCGTTGTTTCTCCGCGGGGCAATCCGAGGGAGTGTATCGGCTTCTGCCTTCTCGCGGTACTCGCGATCGATTTCGAGGAGCAGTGCGACGTCGGGCTTGGCCTCGGCGGGCTCGGTCCGCGTGATCCGAGCGCCCGCCCGTTCTAGCTGCTCGAACCGGCGCGCTCTGCCACGCGCCGAGCGCGCGAGCATCGTCGCCAAGATGTCGCGGACCGCTTCCAGGCGGCGCGGGCCGAAGCCTGCGACTTCATCGAGCCGCCCGTCGTGGGCCGCGACCTCCAACTCCTCCAAGGTGTCGATGTCGAGCTCTCGATGGATCCGCTCCGCAAGCTCTTCTCCGATTCCCGGAACGGTCTTGAAGAGCTCGACGGGCGAGAGTTTGCCTTCGAGCCGCTCCAGCATGCGAAGCCTGCCCGTTTGCGCGATCTCGTCGATCGTGCCCGACAGGCTCGAGCCGATCTGCGGGAGTGCGTCGAGGCCGGCGCGCCCTTCGGTCAGTGCCAAGTCTTGAATACTCCCGGGATGATTGCGAACCACGGCAGCGCCGGCACGATACGCGTCGACTCGGTAGACATTGGCGTGCTGCGCCTCGAGCCGGTCAGCGACCTGTTCGAGGACATCCGCTATCTGGGCGTTCGTGACTTCAGGAGGCGTTGACTCCACATGGCTATCAAGCCAGGAGATCGGCGTCCGCGCAACAGGTCATACGAGCTCGCCAGACGCCGTGCACTCCTTGCGGGCGGCTGTGCTAGAAGACCCGGATGAAGTCGAGTCTAATTGGAGTCGGATGCCTCGCGTTTGCATTGCTTGCGGGGTGCTCGAGTGACGGCGGGTCCGAGCCGAGCCTTTCGTTCTTCGTGACCAGTGTCGGTACCGGAGCGATGGGCGGAGACCTGGGCGGTCTCGCGGGCGCCGACGAGATCTGCCGAACGCTCGCTGCCGCGGTCGGAGAAGGCGACCGCAGGTGGCGTGCCTACTTGAGCACCTCGGCCGAAGACGCGCGCGATCGAATCGGGACCGGCCCTTGGTACAACGTCCGATTGCAAGAGGTCGCCCCCGATGTGGAAACGCTCCATGCCGAAGGGATCGCTCGCATCGAGTGGTTCGCCGATGATCCCGATGAAGCAGGGTTGATCATCGATGAAAACGGTGACTATGTCCCGCTTCTGGAACACGACATCATCACCGGCAGCACAATGGAAGGGAGGGTGCTCGCGGGCCGCACCTGCAGTGATTGGATCTCGGCGAGCGACGACGAGCTCGCCCAGGTCGGTCACAGCGACTTGGCGCCACCAGGTGTGACGATCGGCGGACCAGATCGTCTGTCGTGGAACTCCGCGCACGAAACGACGGGCTGCACAGAGCAGGGATTGGCAGAGCGGCAGGGCTCAGGGCGTTTCTACTGTTTCGCTGCGGACTGACAGGGTGAACGACGTGGACAGATCCACCGCAGCGTTTTTCGATCTCGACCGAACGCTCCTCGACATGAACAGCTCGACGCTCTGGGCCAAGCACGAGCTTTGGAAGCGCAGCATCTCGTTGCGCCAGTTCGGTCGCGTGCTCGTTTGGAATGCTCTGTATCACTTGTCGCTGATCGACATCGAAACCGCCTACAAAGAGGCGCTCGGCCACTATCGCGGCCGGCACTACGAAGACCTCGAAAACGAGACGCGCCGGTGGTTTGCGCGCGACGTTGCGCACCATCTTCGCCCCGGTGCTGGGCGGGCGCTTCGCGAACACCGCGACGATGGACATCAGCTCGTGCTCCTGACGAGTGCATCAGCGTTTGCTGCGCGAGCCGCGCGCGACACCTGGGAGCTCGACGATTTTCTTTCGAATGATTTCCCGACCGACGAAAGCGGGCGTCTCGATGGCAGCTTCATCGCGCCGCTCTGTTACGGTGCTGGCAAAGTGCAACGCGCACGCGCCTGGGCGGAGGAGCACGACGTCGACCTCCGGCGGAGCTATTTCTACACGGACTCCTACAGTGACGCCCCGATGCTCCGCGTGGTCGGAAAGCCGCGCGTAGTCAGACCCACGCTTGAGCCGCGAAGCCCGGCAGCGAGGCTGGCCCATCCTGCAATGGTGACCGGGGCATTGCGGGCGGTTACGTGATGCGAAGCGCCGCACGCGTGGAAGTTGCCTAAACCGCGCTGAGCATACGAGGCCTGGAGGCTCCTTCAGCGAATGAGTCTGTGCAGTCGCGACAAGATCGGATATGGGAACTCGTTCGCGAGATCGTCGAGCGCGCTCTGCATCCGTGCCGTAATCTCCTCGTAGCAACGATCGAGGGCCCCAAGTGACTCCACTCCATCGGCTCACACACCTGGAGCGTCACCTTCGTCGGGATCGGCCACGATGGGATCGGTCCGATCACGAGTCCCCAGGGGATCGTGAAGATCAGCGGCAGGCTGTAAGTGCGGAACCTCCCCAGACCGAGCGCCTTGGCGATGCGCCGACCACGCGACAACACGATGCTCGATTCGTGACCGCCATGGCCGACGACCGGGTAGACCGGCGCGCCCTTCTTCAGGGCGAGCTGGATGAAACCCTTGTGCCCCGCGAGGACGAT
>Ga0111160_1120_pt1 | contig 15651 bp, 11 predicted proteins | sample DeeMarSeWOR28_12_FD_80265 | JGI IMG/M metagenome (GOLD analysis project Ga0111160, IMG submission 80265) | Myxococcales bacterium SG8_38_1
CACGATATCCGCGCGGGATGGGGTTTCATTCGGGTTCGTCCCTACAAGAACGATCGCACGCTGGTCTCGTTTGGCGCGCTAGTCGACATCGGCGACGGGGTGTTCGTCTCCATCGTGCGTCCGGCGGTGCGTAAAGACCTCCTCAGGATTCCGCACTTCCTGAAGCAGCACCTCGAGAGCGACCAGGTTACCGCCCAGGTCATGCCCTAGAGCAAGCGCTTGAGCCAGCGCTGCTTCCACGCGGCGTACGGCGGAAACATGAGCGGCGGATCTTTGAGTGTCGACTTCTTCAACACGCCGCGCTGGTGCGAGAAGGTCTCGAAGGAATGGCGCCCATGATACGCGCCCATGCCGCTCTCCCCAACGCCCCCGAACGGAAGCGCCGGGACGCCGACGTGAAGCCACACGTGATTGATCGTCGTGCCGCCGGCGCTCGTGCCTTCGATGACGAGCTTTTGTGCATCTTTGCTCGTCGAAAAGAAATAGAGCGCCAACGGCTTTGGCTGCCTGTTGATGAACGCGACCGCCGCGGGGACGCTAGGCACGGAGATCACAGGCAGAATCGGGCCGAATATCTCCTCCTTCATCACCTGATCGCCTTCCTTCACGTTCTTGATGATGGTGGGGGCGATGTAGCGCTCACTAATGTCGGTCTCGCCGCCGGTAGCAACGTCGGCGCCATCGAGCAGTCGCGCGAGGCGCGCATGATGGCGCCGATTGATGATGCGCGCGAAGTCGGGGCTCTCCCTCGGATCGTCACCATAGAACTCGCGGACTGCTGACACCATCCGGTTGAGGAGCGCATCGTGGACGGCTTCGTGCACCAAGACGTAGTCGGGGGCGACGCAAGTCTGGCCCGCGTTAAAAAACTTCCCGTAGACGATACGCTTGGCGGCGCTGTCGAGGTCAGCCGTTTCGTCGACGACGGCGGGACTCTTGCCTCCGAGCTCCAGCGTGACCGGCGTGAGGTGTTTGGACGCGGCCTCCATCACGATGCGCGCGACCGTGCCGTTGCCCGTATAGAAGATGTGATCCCATTTCTGCCGGAGGAGCGCGGTGGTTTCGGGCACGCCGCCTTCGACGACCCGGACGGCCTTGGTGTCGAGGTATTTGGGAATCCATTTGGCGATGAGCGCAGAGGTGTGCGGCGCGATTTCGGACGGCTTGAGCACCACGCAGTTGCCTGCCGCAAGCGCGCCGACGAGCGGCAAGACCGCCGTTTGAAATGGGTAGTTCCACGGCGCGATAATCAGCACCAGGCCGAGCGGTTCGCGGTAGATGTAGCTGCGGCCCGGCATCGCAACGAGGGGTGTTCGAACGCGCTCCGGCTTCATCCACGAGCGAAGCCTCTTGCGCGTGAGCCGAACCTCCCCGACGATCATTCGGACCTCCGAGAGGAGCGCCTCGGTTTCCGGTTTGCCGAGGTCCTTTCGGAGCGCTTCGACGATGTCCCCTTCGCGCTCCGTCAGGAAATGCTCGAGGGCATCGAGCTGCGAGAGCCGCCAAGCGAGCGGCTTTGTCGACCCGGTATCAAAATTGGACCGAAGTCCGCGAACGATGGCCTCTGCATGGCCCTGAGCATCCGTATCGCTAGGGGGCACGAGTTGTAGCTCTGGCATCAGGGTCTCCTTCGGAGGGAGGGGGGGTTAAGAATGAAGAATTCGCCAGTAATGTCCAATGCTTCAGAGGGTCACGAAACATTTTTGAAATCAAGTCAATGTCTGTATAATCGCTGGGTTAGGCTCACCTTGCCCGTTGGAGACCCTGATGACCAGCAACGAACGACACTGGCAGCCGGACAGAAAACCCGCCCCTTGGTGGGCGCACATCTTCCGTTGGTGGCTCTAGCCAAGCCCTAGGCGGCGAGGCTGAGCTTTTTCGGGGTGCTGGTCCGCGCCTCGGTGTCGTGCATTTCGCCTCTATCGCGGCGGCGCCCCTCTGCGAGGACGTGCTCTGGGACCTCACGGATGTCCCAGACGAGGCCGACCCAGCTGAGCATCTTCAGCACGTAGTATGTGACGTCGACCTCCCACCAGTAGAAGCCGTTACGGCAGGAGGACTGGTAGTGGTGGTGGTTGTTGTGCCATCCCTCGCCGAGCGTTAGGAGCGCGGTGAGCATGTTGTTGCGGCTCTCGTCGCCGGTGTCGAAGCGCTTCTTGCCCCATACATGCGTCGCCGAGTTGATGAGGAACGTGTTGTGCCAGAGCAGAACCGTGCTCAGGAAGAATCCGATGAAGAGGCCGGACCAGCCTGCAATCAAGAAGCATGCGACCGCAAGAACCGTTGGCGGAACCGCCCAGTACTCGTTGAGCCATCGAAGCTCCGGGTACTTCGCGAAATCGCGGACCTTGTCCCAGCGGGTCTCCTCGGTGTCGTCGAAGATCCAACCGACGTGCGCGTAGAAGAACGTGTTCCGGATCGGCGAGTGGACGTCGCCGGGTTGATCCGAAAGCTTGTGATGCACCCGATGGTGCCCCGCCCACCAGAGCACGCCTTTTTGTGAGCTGCTTTGCGCGAGGAACGCGAGGAAGAACTGAAACGGACGACTGGTCTTGTACGTGCGGTGGGAGAAGTACCGATGGTAGCCCGCGGTGACTCCCCAAATGCGCGCGAGGAACAGCGCGGCGCAAAGTACCGCAGCCTGCCAGGTCACGCCGGACCAAATGGCGCCGAGGACGGCGAGGTGCGACAGAATGAACGGCGAGGCCTTGAGCCAACGCCGAGCCCGGCTCCGCCCCTCGGTGCCCGGCTCGAGCATGGTGACGCGTGTTTCCATGCCCTGAGGCTATCGCAGGGACCCGATATACACCGTCACGGTTCGACCCCTGTTTGTCATAGTTCTGTAAAAACGGGGGCTCGCCGCTTTTCAGGCGACGAACTTGTAGCCGGCGCCGCGGACGGACAGGAAGTGAGTCGGAGAGCTCGGGTCTGCCTCGAAGCGCCGGCGCAGTCGCGAGATGAAGTTGTCGACGGTACGGGTATTGCCGTAGTTGCGGAGCTTCCAAACCCGCTCGAGGAGCTCGGTACGGCTCAGGACCCGGCCCGCGTTCTCGGCAAAGTAGCGCAAGAGATCGAGCTCGAGCTGGGTGAGCTGCACTGATTCGCCAGATACGGTGACCTCATGGGTGTCGAAGTTGATCTCAGCACCGCCGAAGCTCAGGGTGGTGGCCTTGACATAGTTGCCCGTGTTCTGCTCCCAGCGCTGGCGCCGCAGCACCGAACGAACACGCGCAAGCAGCTCGTTGAGCTCGAAGGGCTTGACCATGTAGTCGTCTGCGCCGGCCTCGAGCCCGAGCACGCGATCTTCCGGAGATGAACGTGCCGTCAGCATGATCACGGGGATGAAGTTGCCCGCCTCGCGGAACTTCCTGCAGAGCTCGAAGCCGTTGACGTCGGGCAGCATGACGTCGAGCACGATCGCGTCATAGCCGCTTGGATCGAGCAGCCGTTGTCCGGCCTCCTTGGCGTTGGCCGCAACGTCGACGCGATACCCCTCGAGCTGGAGATTCAGCTTCAAACCCGCCGCGAGGTGATCCTCGTCCTCGACGATCAGTAGCCTTTGCGCTTCGTCTTCCGTCATCATCCGTTCACCGCGCGCGTAATCGGAAGCTCGACCTGCATGGTGGTCCCCTGCCCTCGCCCTTCCGAAAACGCTTGTACCTTGCCACCGAGTTGCTTGACGAGCGCCCAGACCACGAACAACCCGAGCCCGGTGCCACGACGCTCGCGCACCTCTTGGTCCTCCACCCGGTAAAAGCGATGGAATACCCGCTTGAGGTTCTTGCGATCGATGCCGATGCCCTGGTCGCTCACCTCGAGCACGACCCTGCCATCTGCGTCGCGGCGCCCGCGGACCTCGACTCGCGCAGGGCTCGACGAATACTTGGCAGCGTTGTCGATCAGGTTCTTCACGACGATGCCGAGCGCGGCGCGGTCGGTCGAGACCACGAGCCCGGGCTCCACGTCGATGATGATTTCTTCGGGCGAGAGCCTGTGCCGCACACGCACGGCCTCCGCGCAGTCCTCCGCAAGCTCCCTCAACGAGATGTCACTCAAATTCAGCATCCCCGATCGCGCATAGGAAAGCCGGTTCGCTTCGAGGACGTCATCGATGAAGGCGCGCAGCCGGTCGACATCCTCCAGCATCATGGTGCGGAGCTTCTCGCGGGCCTCCGTCTCCAGCCCATCGCGACCGAGCGTCTCGAGACAGAGCTGCAGTGAAGCGAGCGGGCTCTTGAGCTCGTGGGTCACCGAATCGATGAAGGTGTCCTGCTTGCGGACTTCGATGATGCCGCGCGCCAAGGAGATGACGAATAGCACCAGCACGGTGATGATCAGGACGAACGACAGCGCGCCGAGAACGAGCAACCACACGTCGACGGCGATGTCCGCGGAGCGCATGATCTTCTGCCCGAGAAGAAACGACCACGCAACGAGGAGCGCGATGCTCAATAGCACCGTGATCGCGCCCAAGGTGATGGGCATGGAAATGGAAGACCGGATTCTTCGTCGACGCGCCATGGCTCACATGCGTGTCAGCGCCCTCGCAGGAGGCGCCACAGGTTCTCTTTCTGCCACTGCTCTGCGGCGGAATGGTACTCGAAGCTCCGTTCGCGCTTGCGAAACGCTCGGGTGTGGTAGTGCCGGCGGCCGTTCTGAACGACGGCGGGCATGTCGTGGTGGAGCATCTCGTGAAAGACCACGGCCTCCACGAAATACGCCGGCACCCAAGATTGATCGAGCGCCGGATGAATTCGGATCAGCTGTTCCTCGGGCAAATAAGTCCCGAGCTGGAGTGAGCGCTGGCCACGCTTCGGCTCGACGCGCTTGCCCCAGGTGATGCGCACCGCGACCGGCCCGCCGAAATGCCGGCGGCCGAGATCATCGACGATGGCCCGCAGGTCGTGATGGCGCCCCTCGGTGCGAAGCTCGTTTTGGGGCCGGGGCGCAGCGACGAAGCGCGTGCGGTTCTGCTCCACGAAACGATCGATGAGGGCGGCTGCCCCTGGTGCGCCTTCACCCAAGTAGTCGCCCACGGCAGCGAGGATGTCGTCCTCTGCCGTGAGGAACATGTGGTGCAGCCGCACCTCCAAGCGGTCACCTTTTGGTTTCGCCGACAGCATGGTGCTTCGGTTGTCGGTCACGACGAGGCGAACGGGTTGCCCGAGGCGGGCCGCCAGCGCACGGCTCCATCCCGAGGCGCGGGCATAGGCGCGGTCGAGATCGCTCTCGGCGCGCTTGGGCGCCCGGCGCTGCGCGACCGGCGGCAATTCACCCGCAAACTCGAAGGAAAGCTGCAACACCCTCTGCTGGGCTAAATGTTCGACGAGTTCTTGTCAACTGAGCTTTCGGCGAGCGGATCCGCAGGCTAGAATCATCGAGGGATGCGCGCCGCGACTCGGGACCGCTTGGAAGGCCTGACGGTCTTGCACCGACTGTCGACTTCCGAACAGCGTGAAGCTGCGTGGCGACAGGGGATGGCGACGCTTGCGCGCGCCGTCGTCGACGAGCGCCGCCCCGTACCTCTTGAAGGTCTGGATCCCGGAGCGTTGCTTCAGAGCATGGAGATCGCTGCCGAGAGCGGTCTCATCGAGAGGCTCGATTGGCTTTCCGGGGCCGCCGCGGCGGCGGCGCTCTACGAGGTGGCAGCGGCGCTGCCTCCAAGCCCGATGAAGCGCCAGCTAGGGCGCATGGTGCTCCAGCGTCTGCGTAAGGGCGACGCCGAGACTTTCGTTTCCGTGGCGACACAGCTGGCCCTCGGCTCTCAACGGGCGTTGAGCGGTCGGTCGATGCGCGCGCGTGTAGCGCTCGCGCTGATGTTGCCGATTGGGACGGTGAGCAACGTGGATGCGCTCGCGCTCGCGTTGATCTCGAGGCAGGAGCTGAGCCGGGACTGGCTCCGCGCACCTGCAACCGGCTCGCTGCCGTCGCGTCGTCTGGCGGCGCGACTCCTCGAACGGGCTGCGCGGGAAGCGGCTCGGCGCGCGGCCGAGGGCGATGACTCCGGCGTTTGCGTGTTCTGCACCCAACCTGTCCGCGAAGCTTGGGATCGGCTGCTCGCTGACCGAGAGACGTTGGTTTGGCGGCACGTAGCTTCCGCAAGAGGTCTCTTGGCGTTCTCGATGCCCGCATTTCGAGAGGAAATGCAGCGCCACCTCGATCCGGAGTTCACGGTGACCGAATGGCGGCGGGCGGCCGCTTCGCTGGCTGCCAGCATCGCGGTGGAGCCCGACGAGGGGCTTCAGGCATGCCGAGATCTCCTCGAATCCTTGGTGTTCCAGCAAGACCACGGCATCGCTGCTGCGATGATCGCGGGACTTCCGCGCGCCGCAGAGAGCCATCCAGCAGCCGTGGAGTCTCTCCTCGAACAGCTGATGCGCGTGGGTGGCTTGGACACGGCGGAAGCTCTGGCGGAGCTTCGACGGGAACGCATTCGGCCGGGCTTCGCCGAGACGGCCGCGAAGAAGGCCGAAGCCCATCTTCGAAAAGCAGTCGCCCAAGGAACGAGTGAAGACGTCGGCCGCAGCGCGCTCATGACGGCGCTGGCCGAAGAGCTGAGCGGTGCGCCACGCCACCGGAAGCCGACCCTGCGCGACATGCTATCGGACGCCCTGCAAAAGTTCGCCACCCAGGGCGCATACGAAGCCGCGAGCGAAGCGGAGGCGATTTTGAAAGAGGCGGCGGCGAAGGCCAAGCTGCTCCAAAGGCCGGTGGATGGGGACCCGGGCGCAAACCTGCCAGCCTTCTTGGCGCTCCGTGAGCTCGACTCGGCGTTGTTCGAGACCTCCGCGCTCAACGACCTGCTCCTCGTCGGCGAGGATGACGAGCAGCACCGCGCCCATGACGAGCGCCTCGGCGATCTATTCCAGCAAGTCACCAACTGGCTCGTTATTCGCGAGGGCGATCCTCTTGGAGAAGACAACCACGTCCCACAATTCACGACGCGACTGAGGCAGCTTCGCACCATGCTTCATTTGATCGATGCCGACGGTCCGCATGTCGACCCGCGAAGAGAGCTCGTGCGGCAGCGACGACTTCTCACCCAGCGCGTCCTTCTCGACCGCGTGCGGCAAGATCCCAAGAGCTCGCTGCGACGCACCCTCTGCGCCGCGACGGCGCGCACCTGTGATGCGCTCGTCCGCGAAGAGATCGCGGATGTGTCTGATGTGGTCATCGCGGCCGCGGGACACGTTCCTCACCTCGAAGACCTCAAGACGATGGCCGAAGCCTCGATGGTGCCGGAGATCGAAGGCGCGTTACGCGCGTACGCAAAGCTTCAGCAATCGACGCGAACCGCCGAGCGCGACGGGAGCGGACTGGTGGCGGCGGCGGACGCCTTGCGGGCTATCGGCAACGAGCTGCCAGCGGCACACTCGGCGCGTATCGAGGCGTTCCGCCAGGCCCTTGCGTTGCTCTCACGCGGGCTTCGCTCGGTCGGCGCATCGAGGTCGCTCGCCGAGGTGGCCGAACGCTCGTCAGGTACTCCGCTGGCCACGCTCGAACGTGGGGTCGCCGCGATGGCGCAGCTCGTGCGCGGCTCTCGCCGGCGCTTGGGCATCACGGTCGAAGACGACTCACCGGCTTCAGCCGCGGCCATTTGGACGATGGGCCTCGAAGTAGAACGCGCACTCCGAGCTTCCGTCTCGGAGATCGACCAGGCGTTTGAGAGCGCCGCACGTCGGGTGGCGGAAGATTTGCCGGGTGCCTTTGCCTCGCTCACCGTCGCGGTACTCGACCACCTGCGTTCGATCCCATTGGACGGACCGAGGGGGATGCCGAGCATGGCGCCGATCGAGATCGACGTCGACGCGCATCTCCCTGCTTGGGCGCCACCAAGCCGCATCGTCGGCGGCTTCTATCTGGTTCGAACGGTGGGCACCGGTGCCGTCGGCTCGGTCTTCGTTGCCCGTCGGGTCGAGGACCGCCACGACAGCACCGCGCCTCTGTTTGCACTCAAGGTCCCGGACTACTCCGCCGCCGCCGCCCGAACCTTGTCCGAGGAGGAGTTCTTGCGACTCTTTCGCGAGGAGGCCGGCGCACTGTTGGCGCTCCCAGAGCACCCAAACATCGCACGCTTCGTCACGTTCGATGCCGGCGCGAACCCAAAGCCCATCCTCGTCATGGAGCTCGTCGAGGGCCCCAGCGTCGAACGCGTGCTCGAGATGGGCGACCTCTCGCTGATGCGCGCCCGAGAGCTACTGCTTGGCGTGGGCGCCGGCCTCGACGCGATGCACGAAGTCGGGGTCGCTCATCTAGACCTCAAACCATCCAACATCATCGTCTGCAACGCTGACGCAATCACCGGGGTTGGTCAGCCGCCGAAGCCCGTGCTCGTGGACTTCGGCCTCGCAGGGAAACATCTTCGACCCGGTTGCGGCACTGCCAACTACGGCGCACCCGAAATCTGGAGCGGCGGCAACACCTCGTTGGCAATCGCCGCCGACGTTTACGCTTTCGGATGCCTGATCTTCGAGGCCTACACGGGCAAGACGCTCTTCGATGGGACTTCTGAAGACGCGACGATCAGCCAGCACGTCACGCATGACGGAGACCCCGAACCGGTGCGAGCACTGCTCGAGCAAGCGGAGACCCGGGAGCTCGGGGCCTTGATCGCCCGGTGCATTCGGCGAGACCCTGCCGGCCGAATCACCATGCGCCAAGCGCGGCAGTTCCTCGCCAACCTCTCGATTGGCGAGGAAAACCCACAATGGCCAGTGCGAATCGCGAGCTGACTCGGCTACTCCGAGGCGCCCTCGCCTGCCGGAGGCGGCTCTTCTTCGGACATGACGATGTGGAACTCGACGCGACGATTCTGCGCGAGCTCTTCCTTCGTCTTGGCGTCGGGCACGAGCGGCCGCGTCGGACCGAAGCCCTCGGAGACCAGTCGCGCTGAATCGACCTTGCCGCGGCCCACCAAGTAGCGAACCACCGTGTTGGCGCGTGCCTTCGACAAGCGCATGTTGAGCTTCAAGCTCCCGGTCGAGTCGCTGTGGCCCTCGACGCGGATCTGGTCGATCTCCGGATGCGCGTTCATGACGGCAGCCACGTTGTCCAGCAGCGCCCATGAGCGCTTCTGAAGCTTCGAGCTCCCCGTCTTGAAGTACACCTTCTCGAGAATCTCGAGGCGGTCGGCGCCGATCACGACGAGCTGAGCGGCCTGACAACCGTGGTTCTCGACGGTACCCGGCTCGTCCGGACAGTTATCGATACGGTCAGGGACGCCATCGCCGTCGCGGTCCGGATCCGGGCAACCATTGTTCTCCAGCGTTCCCGGCTCGTTCGGGCACTGGTCGTCGACGTCGAGGATGCCATCACCGTCATTGTCCGGGTCCGGGCAACCATCTTCGTCCTGGAAGCCGTCGATGTCTTCCGCGTCGAGCGGACAGCCGTCGTCGACGTCGAGCACGCCGTCGCCGTCGTTGTCCAAGTCCGGACAGCCGTTCTCGTCCTGGAAGCCGTCGAAGTCTTCCGCTTCGTTTGGACACTCATCGACGTCGTCCAAGATGCCGTCGCCGTCCGCATCGCCGATTTCGGGCTCGCCGGGCATCGTGAATCCGATGACGCCGCCGAATCGCCAGTCGGGCGCCCCGTAGCCTGGCGTCACGCCAGCGCTACCCATCGCACCCACCATGAAACCTTTCGGATGGAGGTACTTGAAACCGCCGAGGACCTCGACCGGAGTCTCCTCACGCGTCCAGAACTTCACCGTGCTGTTGGCGGCCGTCCGGCCGAAAGCCTCCGCGGAGAGCATGAACTTGTCGTCCGCGAACATGAGCAGAAGACCACCGCCGAACGTGAACTCGTTGCCCACGAACAGGTTCCGAGCTTGTAGCCGACTTGAATCGGGATACGAACGACCTCACCCGCGTTGAACGTCATCAAGAGCTCGAACCAACCACCGAGGTACGGGCTCTTGTCGACCTGGCCTTTGTACTTCTGGGCGTTGTCCGACAGCGAGCCGGTGTTGACCGTGAGCGTCGCCTGAAGCGCGAGTTGGAACACGTCGGCGCGCGTGCCGACGATGTTGCCGCGAGCGCCGAAGTAGACGTCGCCGAGCCCGCCGCCGTTGGGTAGCAAATAACCAAACTGGCCCATTCCGCCGCCGGGTAGTGAATCGGCCGCTCCCTGCCCCTGATCGACGATGATGTGATAGGCGACATCCATGAAGAGCACGAGGTGGTCGAAGAGCCCCAAGTTCCACGCGAGGTGGCCGGTGAGCTGCCGGTGCACGACGTTGGCTCGCAGGTCGGTGCCGGCCTGCTGGAAGACGAGCGCGTCGTCGTTGTAGTCCATGTAGATCATGATCCCGAAACGCTTGTGACCCTGGCCGTCCGCGGTGCTCAACGAGTAACCGTCAGTGGCTAGCTCCGCAGGGCGGAACTGGTTCAGGTCGATCGCGGCGGAGCCCAGCGGCGGCGTTGCCTGCGCGGAGGCGCCCGACGCCGCGCCGATCACGCTCAAACAGACCGCCAACAGTGACGCGACCCTACCCCGGTTGCGCATTCTCAGGTCATCGCTCTTTTTCACTCTCTCCTCCAATACTTCCGCGGGGCGGAGCCAGGCCACCATCGCCCCATAAGTGTTGCTTCTACTAACATCCCGGTAAAAAAAGCGGAGCATCTTCGTGCTGTAGGGTCGCACCAAAAAGCCGCTGATACAGAAAGAATCCGCTAGTATCGCATAGATGTTCGTCCACGACCGCTACCGCAGCGCCCCTGAACCGATGTCGGGGATGCCCCCAGGGATTCCGTACATCGTCGCAAACGAAGCGGCCGAGCGGTACAGCTTCTATGGCATGCGCGCGATCTTGGTCATCTTCATGACCAAGTTCCTCATGAACGCGCAGGGCGAGCTCGACCTGATGACGGACGAGCAAGCCAAGACCTGGTTTCACGGGTTCGTGGCGGCAGTTTACACGTTTCCGATCGTGGGCGCGATCATCTCGGATGCGTTCTTGGGCAAGTACCGAACGATCATGACGCTGTCGGTCGTCTACTGTCTCGGGCACCTCACGTTGGCAGTCGATGACACGAGACTAGGCTTGGCAATCGGGCTCGGTCTGATCGCCATCGGCTCCGGCGGGATCAAACCATGCGTGTCGGCGCACGTCGGCGACCAGTTCGGTCGAACCAATGCCAACCTGCTCGCGAGAGTGTTCGGCTGGTTCTACTTCGCGATCAACGTCGGTGCGCTCGCTTCGATCTTGTTTGCAGAACCGTTGCTCCATCGCTTCGGCCCATCGGTGGCCTTTGGTGTACCTGGCATCTTGATGGCGATTGCGACGCTCGTGTTCTGGTCGGGCCGCTACAAGTTCGCGCACATACCACCCGACCGTGAAGGGCTCAAGAGAGATGTCTTCGGGAACGGCGCTGAAGGGTTACGAGCGCTCGGCCGGCTCTTCATCATCTATGTGTTCATCGCGATGTTCTGGGCGCTCTTCGATCAACAGGGCTCAGCATGGGTGCTTCAAGCCAGCCGGATGGATCGGCGCTTCATCATCGACTGGGACCCGTCGCAAGCGCAGTGGCTCAACCCAGCGTTGGTGCTGTTGTTCATCCCTTTGTTCAATCGCGTGATCTACCCTGTTTTTGACCGGTTTTGGCCGCTTACGCCGCTCCGCAAGATTTCACTGGGGCTGCTGCTCACGGTTCCCGCGTTCCTGTTGCCGGCCTGGCTTGAAGCGCGGCTCGACGCAGGCGAGAGCGTCAATATCGCCTGGCAGTTCGGCGCGTATGTACTCATGACCGCCGCCGAGATCCTGGTCTCGATCACGGCGCTCGAGTTCTCGTACACGCAAGCCCCCAAACGAATGAAGTCGCTCGTGATGGGGGCGTTCTTTTCGAGCGTTGCGCTCGGCAACGTCTTCGCCGCCGGCGTGAACTTCTTCATCCAGAACCCAGACGGGACGAGCAAGCTCGACGGGCCCGGCTACTACCTATTCTTCGCGGGTGCGATGGCGGTGACCGCCGTGCTCTTCATCCCGGTCGCGATGCGCTTCAAAGAACGGACGTACATTCAGGACGAGGCCGTCGTCGAGGCGTTGCCGTGACCATCTTCGACGAAGCGCGCGCATGGCTCGAAGGCGATCCGGATCCCGAAACACGCGACGAGCTTCAGGCGCTGATCGACGCACACGCGGTTGACGCGATCGAAGATCGGTTCTCGGGAACCCTACAGTTTGGAACCGCAGGGTTGCGCGGCTTACTAGGCGCGGGACCAAATCGCATGAATCGTGTGACGGTGTCGCGCGCTACAGCGGGCTTGTGCGCGTGGCTCGCCACTCAGGTGCCGGACGCCTCGACCCGGGGGATTTGTGTGGGCCGAGACGCGCGGCCCAATAGCGACGTGTTCGAGCAAGACGTCATCGAGGTGGCGACCGCGGCCGGGATCCCGGTGTTCGTGTTTAGTGAGACCGTGCCCACGCCGGTGCTGGCCTTTGCGGCGCTTCGCCTCCGCGCTGCGGGGGGTGTGATGATCACGGCGAGTCACAATCCGCCCGGATACAACGGGTACAAGGTCTACTGGGAGAACGGGGCGCAGATCATCCCGCCCAACGACGCTGGCATCGCAAAGGAGATCGAGCGGGTCGCACCCAAGCCCATCCCCCGGCTGCCGCTCGCAGATGCACACGCGGCGGGGCTGGTGCGCGAGATCGATGCGCTCCGGGCGGACTACATTGCCGCCATCGCCGACGAAGTCGCGGCCGCCCCCGACCGTGCACCAATCCGGATTGCCTACACGGCCCTTCACGGAGTCGCCGAGCGGACGTTGCGAGGCGTGTTGTTGCGAGCGGGCTTCGATGACCTGCACAGCGTCGCCGAGCAGGCGGTGCCGGACGGACGTTTCCCGACCGTGGACTTTCCGAACCCGGAGGAGCCCGGGGCGATGGACCGGGTCCTGGCGCTCGGCCTCGAAGTCGGAGCGGACTTGGTTCTCGCCAACGACCCGGACGGCGATCGCGTGGCCGCTGCCGCGCAACGGAACGCAGGCTTCGAGCTCCTGTCGGGCAACGACATCGGCATACTGCTGGCGGACGACCTACTGCGCCAGAACGAGGCGCCGCGGCCGGTGGTTCTCTCGACCATCGTCAGCAGTCCGATGCTCGGCCTCGTGGCTGCGAGTCATGGCGCCCGATGGGAGCAAACGCTGACCGGCCACAAGTGGATTCAAAACCGCGCTCTCGAGCTCGAACGCGAGGGTCAGACCTACGTGTTCGGATACGAGGAAGCCCTTGGCTACGCGCCCTCCACCTTGGTCCACGACAAAGACGGCATTAGCTCGGCGCTGCGTTTGGTCGACCTCGCTTCGCGGCTGAAGAGTCGAGGGCGCACGCTACTCGACGCGCGCGATGCGCTCTTCACAGAGCATGGCTTCTTTGCCGACAGCCAAGTGTCTGTTCGGTTCGAAGGGGCTGACGCGCAGTCGCGGATGCGCGCGCTCATAGACCAGGTCCGCGCGAACCCGCCGCAACGTTTAGGCGGCATCCCCGTCACTCGCTTCTCCGAACCCGACCACGGCGTGCTCGTGTTCGAGCTCGAAGGCGGTCATCGCGCCATGCTCCGCCCAAGCGGCACCGAGCCCAAGGTCAAGTACTACTGCTACGCGGTCGATCGCGTCGAGAACGACGGCGACCTCGAAGCAGCGAAGGGAAGAGCCCGCGCTCTCCTTCAGCGCATCACTGACGACCTCAGGACTGCCAGCGGTTGCTGAGCAATAGCCGGCCGAGCGTGTCCCATGCTTGGGCGGCGCGGTGGAGATCGCTTGCCTCACGCGCGTTCCGCCGATGCCACGGGAGCGGCGGTCGGCCGTACGAGTTGGGCGGGGGCAGCTCGGCCGCCAGCATGTCCGCCCTCTTCTTACATGCCATCGAACGCCTCGCGCAAAGCTCGATGACGTCGTCTACGGGCGTCACGAGCTGCGGCGACAACGCGAGATCGACCACCTGAGCGAAGTCGCGAGAGCTCACGCCAGCAAGCCACATCGCCTGCTCGACATCGCGCCCTCGTGCAACTGGAGCCTCGGCGCTAAATGCGTCGGGTCGAAGCGCACGAATGTCGGAGTGGTAGGCGGCGCGGCCTTCCGAAGGCGCGGAGTCGTGAGGGGCCGGTTGAAACCAGCTCGCGATGGCTGCGCGCAGCATGAGCTTCCCTGGGTTCTCGCGGACGAAGCACGCCAGCGTCAACAAAGCTACCGAAGCGCGGCGCCTACGACGATCGCGACGGCGGCGAGAAGAACGACGCCGGCAGCCATCCACAACGCGGCGCTGCTCGATCTGCGGCGGGAGTCTCTCGGAGCGGTCGAAGTGGGCTCTTCGAGGCGCAATTCCTCAGGGAGAAGCTCCGGCGATCCAATGAGGTCTTCGAGGCGAGTCGCCGTCGTGACCGGCATGGCGAGCGGATCGAAACGTGGCTCGCGCTCGGCCGACCGTCGCGTGATTCGCCGTGTTGGCTCCCGGCTGTCGAAGCGATTCTGCACCATTTCAATCTCGATCTTTGGGCCGCCGCGCCCAAACTCGATCTCGTCGCCCTTATTCAAGGCGGCGTGCTTGATCCGCTGGCCGTTCAGCCAAGTCCCGTTGCGGCTACCCGTGTCGATCAAAAGATAGCGTCCATCCTCATTGCGAATCTCCGCGTGGCGACCTGACGCATCCAGGTCGACCTCCGGATCGAAGTTCACGTCGCTGTCGGGCATGCGACCGATGCGAATCAGATCTTGCTCGAACTCGAACTCACGTCCGTTGTCGGCGCCTGTGATTTGGCGGAGGCGGATCACGGGGCAACTCAATCGCTCTGGGGGATCAATACGACTTCGGGGAGGCCTTCTTCGACCAACACGTCCTTGCCGACCTCAGTCCCATCGGGCTCGCGCGCCTCGATGTGGTACGCGCCCGGCAAGAGTCTGAGCAGGATTGCTTCGTCCTCGCGGAGGGGCCCATAGCTTTGGCCATTCACGAAGAGCTCGCCGCTCTCTAGCGCAGCTCGAACTTTGACCTCGACGGGAAGCTCCGCATCGGCGTACGCGGGAGGCGGTGGCGCGCCGGTCCCGGATGCATCGCGGCGCCCGGAGCTCGCGATTGCGATGACGGCGGCAAGCCCGAGGAGCACGAGCACCGAAGCCGCAGTCGACCAACGAACGGGCGCTGACTCGCCTTGGTCGGTGGCTTGGGGCCGGGTCCTCACCGGCATGGCGCGTGGCACCATGCTCCTCACCACCTGCGGGAGGTTCGGCCCCGATGCAGGCCGCTTATCCTTGCCTCGAGGCAGCGGGTATTGCTGGTAAAACGGCACGCCGGCTTCCTCTGGTGGGCCCAGGGCGTCTCCGTTGAAATCGGCAACGATGCAAGTCACGTTGTCGTGCCCGCCCGCCGCGTTGGCCAAATCGATCAAGCGATCGGCGAGCTGAGGCAGCGGCCCGACGCACGCCATCTCGTGGCGAATCGCGTCGTCGTTGACCAGACCGCTCAAGCCATCGGAGCACAGCAGCACACGGTCACCGCGGCGAAGCTCCACGAAAGTCAGGTCGACCGCGACCTGCTCGGTAGTGCCGAGGGCTTGCAGGATGATGTTCGAATGCTCGAACGCCTCGGCTTCGGCTTCGGTGAGCTGGCCCGCTTCGATGAGCTGGTTCACGAGCGACTGATCCTTCGTGACC
>Ga0111160_1114_pt1 | contig 15626 bp, 19 predicted proteins | sample DeeMarSeWOR28_12_FD_80265 | JGI IMG/M metagenome (GOLD analysis project Ga0111160, IMG submission 80265) | Myxococcales bacterium SG8_38_1
GAGACCCACGACGCCATTACGCGTACGCCAGGCAGTCATGCTCGCACTACGCGAGCGATCCGGCGCGCCATAGATGATGGGCTGAAGGTGCGCATCGGCGTGATCTCGATGATGCAAAACCTCGCCGATGCGTCGAAAACCTATGATTACCTGCTGAAACTGGGCGTGGCCGGGGACGCGATCGGCTTCGATCGCATGCGCGACGTGGGCCGCGGGGACGACATGCCCGTCGATCTTGATGCGCAACCAAGCGCCGTCCCTTCCAGTACTGTTCACAGCACCAGGCAGCGGAACTTCGGCGGCTCAGCCGCCGTGAGCTACGACGGTACCGTGTATCCATGCATCTTCAGCCGCCACCTGCCACTCGGCTCGATTCGTGAAACCAGTCGATTCGTGAAACCAGCCTGAAGGAAATTCTCACATCCGCTGCGCCAATTGCTTCGCGCCAGCACAGTCTGCTTGCTGCACGCAAAGATTGGAGCGGGAAGCTCTCTTGCTGGGAATGCCAAGCCCGTTCTGCGTTGCTCGATGGGAGCTGCGATGCCTGAGCCGTCAGAACGACGCGTGCCAAAGCGAAAGACCACCGTTACGCACGAGGTCACCGACACCGAAGAAGTAGTCATCTACGACGGTGGCGGATCGCAATTGCTAGTCTTGAACGACATCGCGGCGGGCATTTGGTTGATGATTGACGGAGAACGTTCGATCGATGACATCACCGGCGAAATCCTGGCCCATGTCGACGCGGAACGCGAAACGGTGACTCGTGATGTGCTCGCGTTCCTGAGCCAACTCGAGGACCGGACCTTAATCACGTGGCAAGAGGCAACTTAGAGCGGCACGAGATCTTTCTCTCGGGTCTTCGCGTGGGCGTTCGCAGCTCGTGCGCGAGAACGAATCGTTACCTCCGACGGCACTGGGCTGCTGCGACGCTGCCGATCGTGGAGCCGGACGCCGAGTGCGAGATCGAAGTGCTCGCGGAGAGCTGCCCACGAATCGTCGTGGACGGTGAAGTCCTCTGGTCGGACGGCGTGGTCGAGGATCTGGTCGCCGGTTTCGAGCAGTGGCTCTATCGCCTGGCTCTCGCCCGGCACAAACGACGATTCGCGGTTTTTCATGCGGCTGCCTTGGTGTCGGACCGCCGCACCGTCGTGTTCTCTGGGCCCTCGGGCGCGGGAAAGAGCTCGCTCGCGCTTGCGGCGGTGCGACGCGGATGGAAGTATTTCTCCGACGAGTTCGTGGTCTGCGACGGACGGCGGCTTTGGGGTTGGCCACGCGCGATTCGTTTCGACCCACCAGAGCCTGGGGCGCAGCGCCCCGACTATCTTCGCGGTCTCGACCAGGACGACGACGCGGTAGAGTCGCCACAGGATGCTGCTCCTTACTACGCGGTGCCGGGCGAGGCTTTGCAGCGGGTCGCATGCTCGGCTCGAGACGTGCATTTCGTCGGTATCGAGCGCGGCGCGCAGACGAGTTTGTCACCTGTCTCGGCCGCGATCGGATTGAAGTACTGGACCGAGGCCTCGTTCTTCGAGCCGAGCATACCCTTGGGCTCGCTGGTTGGCGCAGACCGTGCTTGGCGTGCATCCTGGCGTCACCCAGATGAGCTCGTAGACCTGATCGAAACGATATGACTCGCCGCAAGCCTGGCCTACGATATCGGATACTTCGAAGCGCGGCCTTGCGGAGCCGAGAGATCCAGAGGGGCTTGCGACGAGCGGAGGGCATGGTCGAAGCGTGGACTGGAGCCATTTTGGGCAAGGCGCTTCGAGACAGCGAGAAGGAGTCGCTTTCGATCGAGCTGTACGACGCGTCATTCGAGCCGCGAAACGATCTTGACGGACTGTACCCTTGGGAAAAGCACTGGTTCGAGCGACGCCTACCCCCCCCTCCCGCATCGATCCTGATCGGCGCAGCCGGTGGGGGACGGGAAGCTTCTGCTCTTCAATCGCGCGGCTATGCGGTTCACGCGTTTGAGCCCTCCGCATCGGCTTTTCGGCTCTGTCAACGCATGCTCGGCTCCGAGGTCGTCGACCAAGCGAGCTACCGAGACCTCATCGCAAGCGTGCTTCGTGGAAAGAGCAGCGAGCTTCGCATCGCCGCCAACTCGAGGTTTGACGCCGTGCTCTTGGGCTGGGGCAGTTTTGGACACGTGCTTCGGCGCGCCGACCGCATGGAACTGCTTCGTGCGTGTGATCGCATCGCGCCGAATGGCCCGATCCTCTTGAGTATCTTCGAGCCCAAGACCCAATCCGCGAGCCACGGAACCTATTACATGCCATGGGGCGGTTTCTTGGTTCGTCCGACTGTCGAAGAGCTCGATCAACAGGCGAAGACGCTGAATCGCAAGCTCATCGTGTCGCTCCAGTCGCCGAGCTCGTATGCCACCTTGCTCCCTCAAAGCCTGCGATAGCGATCCATGGCCCTGGTCGATCACGGCCGTCGATCGCGCCGGAGCACCGAATGCCGCCCAAGGTTCGCCAAAAGGCGCCGCATGCCTTCGTCCGCATGGACGAGAAGCGACCGGGACCCGGCGACTAACGACCGATCCAAGAGATGAGGCGTCCACCACCGGGGCGTGTCCTCGTTCGAGCTGGTACCGAGGCGCGCAGCGGCAATCGTGATGCGGTCCAAACGCGAGAGCCGTAGCGATTGAGCCGTAGCACGTGCAACGGGCTCGCCTTGAAGCGACTCGTGACCGAGCACATACCCCGCGGCGCGCCGCAGCCCCAGCCGCCGCAAATGAGCTCCCAACGCATCTACATCTTCGAGCCCGAAGAGGCCTTGTCTGAATAGCCATCGAAGGTCATCGAGGCTCTTGTCTTGGCGAAACGTCCCCCTTCCCTTGACGAAATGTCCGATCAGGTGGGCGACTATGTCTTCGTCAGCCATTCGTGCGACTGGTACCGAGAAAAGCGAAGTGTCGACCTCCGCCCTCGAGAACAGGTCGTCCGTGGAAACATCAAAGAGGTCATGGGGGAATAGGCTGTGGTGTATGTCGATGCTGAGCGGCCATGCCTCGTTGACGAACACGAGCCCCGCGCTCGAACCTACCGTCGGTTCGAAGCTTTGAGCGACCAAAACATCGGTGATGCTATCGAGATCCGAGCGACGCACCAGGAGGTCGATGTCGACGAGATCCCGGCGTCCCCGCAAGGAGGGCCACCTGCTCAAGAAAAGCACACCCTTCAAGGGCATCACTACGACGCCACGCTCAGCGCATGCCGAAGCGACCTGAGTCGCCAGCCTGAGCGCAAGCTCACCGACGAGGCCCGTGGCAGCGATCGGTCGGTCTCCGGTGGTTGGGGACATGCTTTCGATGGTATAGAGCGCCGATGGCCACGCATCAAAGACTAGGGGATCTGGCAGAGGCGCTCGAGGCGGAAGGCGCAGACGAGCTGCGGGTGCATGTCGTGCGGCGGGCACGGGAGTTCAAGCGCTCTTGGGTGATGATGGCGGAGGCGCTTGTCGAGGTTCGGAACCGAGAGTCATACCTCGACTGGGGCTACGAGGATTTCTACACCTACTGCTCGCTCGAGCTCCAGCTCAAACAAGCGACCGCCGATAAGCTCACCGGATCATACGTTGCGCTCAAACGCCATGCGCCTTCGGTGTTGAAGCGCGATGGCCTCAACGAGCGGATTCCGACCTGCGATGCCGTCGACTACTTCGCCAAAGCGCTTCAGAAGAACCCGAGCAATGACGGCGGCGAGCGAGCGGTAGCCGAAGAGGTCGTCGACGAGCTCCGACACGCGGTCTTCGAAGAGGGGGCGCCTGTGAGCGATCTGCGAAAGCGTTTCAATCCGGTTTTCAACCCAAAACCCGCAGGCGCGGAGCAGATGGACACGCTTCGGCGGGCCACCGCCGCCGTCCGCCGCCTGGAACGCACGATCGAAGAGATCGAAGGTCTCCCCCGCCCGACCGTTCGCGCGAGCCTCGACGCGCTCGAAGCGCTGCGTGAGGACCTCAGCGCGCTGCTGGAACGGACGAAGGCCCAATACGCCAAGACCGGCTAGCAAGGCCCGAAGCCCCGTGGTCCGAGATGCAGCATCGATCTTGCAGGGTTGCGGCGAAGTGAAACGTGTTCTATTTCTAGAGCCGCTTTACCATGACCGACAAAACACAGGTACCAGCCGTCGAAGGACTGTTCACGATGGACCCGCGCGAGCCGCGCCTGCTCGGCACTCAGTGCCGCGCGTGCGGCACGTATTTCTTTCCCGCTGAAAAGACCTTCTGCCGAAACCCGGCCTGCGACAAGGCAGACCTCCAGGAGGTCGAGCTGAGCCGCACCGGCAAGGTCTGGTCCTACACGAGCGCGAACTACAAGCCACCCGCACCGTTCGTTGCCAAGGAGCCGTTCGAGCCGTTCGCCATCGCGGCGGTCGAGCTCGAAAATGAGGGCATCACGATTCTCGGCCAGGTCGCCGATGGCGTCGGCGTCGAAGCCCTCGAGACGGGAATGCCCATGGAGCTGGTGCTTCGCGAGCTCTACGAGGACGACGAGCAGGTCTATATGACGTGGAACTGGAAACCCGCGGGCGGGGGTGACGCATGAGCAAGGAAGTCGCAGTTCTCGGCGTGGGCATGCACCCCTGGGGCAAGTGGGGTCAGAGCTTCATCGGTTATGGGGTGAAGGCCGCACAGGACGCGCTCAAAGACGCGGGTCTTCGGTGGCAGGACATCCAGCTGGTGGCCGGTGGCGACACGATCCGAAATGGTTACCCCGGCTACGTAGCCGGCGCGACGTTTGCCCAGGCCCTTGGGTGGTCGGGTGCCAAGGTTTCGAGCTCCTACGGCGCATGCGCGACTGGCGCGCAAGCGATCGGCGTGGCGCGGGCGCACATCCTCGCCGGACTTTGCGACGTCGCCCTCGTGATCGGAGCGGACGCGGCACCCAAGGGCTTCTTCGCGCCGACGGGCGGGCACCGTCCGGAGGATCCCGATTGGCTGCGTTTCCATGTTCAAGGGATCACGAATCCTACCTATTTTGGGCTCTATGCCCGGCGAAGGATGGATACATACGGCGCCACTCCGCAGGACTTCGCTGCAGTGAAGGTGAAGAACGCCAAGCACGGCCTTCACAACCCGAACGCGCGCTACAAGAAGGAAGTACAGATCGAAGACGTACTCAGCTCCGCCGTCGTCGCAGACCCGCTTCATCTGCTCGACATCTGCGCCACGAGCGACGGCGCAGCCGCTCTGGTGCTCTCGAGCATGGACTTCGCCCGCAAACACGCCAGCGACCCGGTGAAGATCGCAGCCGTGTCGACGGTCACACCGGTGTACCCCAACACGATCATCGAGATGCCCAACCTTGCGACCGACTCGAGCGCCGGCGTCGGGCTTCCCGAGGTCGGGTTCAAGGAATCGATCGCGCATGGCGCCTACGAGGAGGCGGGCCTCGGCCCCGAGGACATGAGCCTCGCGGAGGTCTATGATTTATCGACGGCCCTCGAGCTCGATTGGTACGAGCAAATCGGCCTATGCGCGCCAGGCGACGCCGAGAAGCTCTTGCGTGATGGTGAAACGACGATCGGCGGCCGCATCCCCGTAAACCCGAGCGGCGGCTTGGCGAGCTTCGGTGAAGCAGTACCCGCGCAGGCGATCGCCCAGGTCTGCGAGCTGACCTGGCAACTGCGCGGACAGGCCGAAGGCCGGCAGGTCGAAGGCGCGAAGGCCGGCGTGACCGTGAACCAGGGGCTGTTTGGGCATGGTTCCTCGGTGATTTGCACGCGCTAGCGCTGACCCTTTACTCCAGCCGCGCCAGCTCCTCGTCGAGCCTTGCATCTAGCGAGGCGTGATTGGCTGGTGGGCGGCTGCGCCGTGGCGGTGGCGGGCTCGTGAGGGCCCGGCCGACAATCAGCAGCCATAGGGTCGACAGCGCCACCGCAACGACGGGGATGATCCATCCGGACTTCACAGGCGCGACGCTCAGATCGAAGCTGGGCACCCTCTCCTGCAGGCGATCGCGGATCTCGTTCTCAGGAACCCCATCCTCGACCCATGCGTTGATGTCTTGCCGCCATTCCGACGCCCGCGGGCTGGGGCACGAGTCGAGTGTCTTGCCCGGGCAAAACGGACTGTTCGTCGTGCGAACGATCGCTTGCACCTGACGACTCTCGCCCCTGTCTTCGACGCTCACCGAAGTGCACCCAAACACAAGGAGGAGGATGCCAACTACCCACTTCATCGGTGGCTTATCTAAGCACGCTCGGATGCGGCGTGAAGGTGGCAAATTGTCGCAGCGTGGCTAGTACAAGATCCCCGCGACCGATGCGGTCATCAGGGAGGCGAGCATTCCGCCGAACATGGCGCGGACGCTGAGCCGCGCGAGGTCATGCCTGCGCTCGGGCGCGATGCCACCGATCCCACCGAGCTGAATCCCGATCGACCCGAAGTTGGCAAAACCACAAAGCGCATAGCTCGCGATGACCACCGTGCGCGGCGAAAGCGCCGCTACGTCCGTCGACAACGACTCGTATAAATGCAGGTATGCAATGAACTCCGTGAGGACGAGCTTCTCACCGAGCAACGTTCCGACGATGCTGCACTCGGAGACTGGAACGCCGATGAGAAAAGCAAATGGCCAGAAGATCCAGCCTAGGATCTTCTGCATCGTCCATGGCTCCATCGCTCGCGTCCCCTCGAACCCCATCCAGTCGTTGTAGAGCTCGAATGGCAGGCCAATCAGGGCATTCGCAAGAGCGATCAGAGCGATGAAAGCGATCAGCATCGCGCCAACGTTGAGAGCGAGCTTCATACCCTCCGTCGCGCCTCGCGCCGCGGCGTCGATGAGGTTCACGTCGGGCTTGCCAACCTCGACCGTCGCTTCACCCGCAGTCTCTGACTCCTCGGTTTCGGGCCACATCACTTTCGCGATGACAAGCGCCGCCGGCGCGCTCATGACGCTTGCAGCAATCAGATGCCCGGCGATGTTGGGAATGACTCTGTCCAGCAGCCCCACGTAGGCAGCCAGCACTCCACCCGCTACCGTTGCGAACCCTCCGGTCATCACGGCGGCGAGCTCAGACTGCGTCATCCCTTTGATGAACGGGGCAACCATGAGCGGCGCCTCGGTCTGCCCCACGAACGTGTTCGCTGCGGTCGCAAGCGTCTCGGAGCCCGAGGTCCTCATCGTGCGTCGCATGATCCAAGCGAACCCACTCACCAGTCGTTGCATGAGGCCGAGGTGATAGAGCATCGTCATCAGCGCAGAGAAGAAGATCAGCGTCGGAAGCACGTTGATCGCGATGGTGAACTTCTCGGAGGCAAACTCACCGAAGATGAACTCCGTGCCCTTCGCAGTGAACCCGAGCAGCGCGAGCACGACGTCGTTCAGCAGGGAGAACATCCAGAGCCCCGCCGCGGTCTTCATGACGAGCACGCCAAAAGTGAGTTGAAGCCCGACGCCCCAGCCGACCAGGCGCCACGACACCCGATCGCGATGTCTCGACAGAAGCCAGGCGATGCCCACCATCGCGAACAACCCAACGAACGAAATCAGCCGCTGCGAGACGGAAACCCCCATGGTGGAGAATACTACCCGTTATTCACTCGTACGGGACGTTGAAACGGGCGCGGTATTCGGCGATGCGCGGCTCGACGTCGTCCTTGGTCAGGCCGAAATCGGCGAGCGAGTATTTGTGTTTCCCGTACTTGTGTTGCTTGTTGACCTTGCGCGAGGCCTCCATTGCCGCGCGCGCCTCTGGCGTCAGAGCCGCCCCAGCCGCTTCATAGACTCGCGCGACCTCCGGCATCGGGTCCTTGATCAGGTCGTAGTAGGACACGTCGACGAAGCCCTGGTCGTTCACCCGAGCGCGCGTGGCCATCGTGCGGCGGGCCATGTTCTCGATCTTGTCGAGCCAGTGATTCGCAACTCGGTTCGGGTCGACCTCGTCGCTGAAGATCATCTGCAGGTGGGTCACCATGCTGAAGAACGACGCGCTGGTCTTGAGAGGATCGCGGTGCGTGTGCACGATGGTCGCCTTCGGGAACACCTGGAGGAGCGGGTCGAAGTATTCCTGATGGTGCGGTGTCTTGAGAACCCATCGTACCCGCTTGTCCGCTCCCGGCCGTTGCCACTGCAAGTACTGCATCATGCGCCGCAGCGCCTGGTACGCAGGAACGTGGTCCTGCTCCTCGAGCCACTTGGCGTAGGTAGGAACGTTCATCATGGCTTCAGGCGTCGTCGTGAGGAACGCCTGCTCCAGCAAGATGACCTCTTCCTCCGGGGCATCGGGCTCCGCGGGGTGAATTGCGAAAAACCCGGGGGACATGTACTTGAGGCCCTTCGCGGCCATGGCGGCCTGCGAGTAGCGAGGGTCTTTCCCCTTGCGTGGCGGACGAGTCGTCGGCGGCGCGGGATTGATCGCCTCCCAGGACGCCAGAGAGCGAATCGACGGGTCCTTCGCAATCAGACGGTGAAGCATTGTCGTGCCCGTGCGTGCGAGGCCTGCAACCACGATTGGCGCCTCGACCGGGATATCGAGGATCTCCGGATGCTTCTCGATCGTGCGCTGAGCGACGAGCTTGTTCACCAACACGCCGACCAGCCGCCCGCGAATGATCATCCGGCCAACGGGGTGAAGCGCGGCTTCACGGTTGATCGAATCGACGAGGATTTCGAGCGGCTCGAGGAACGCGTCGTCTCCGAAATCGCTCAGCCCCGCCTTTCCGCGCGCGTCCGCGAGCACGCCGTCCACCGTGATCGGTCCGGTGCCGATGCGAAACAGTCTGCCCAAGCGATTTGCGATCGCGATGGGGGTCGGTCGGTACGCTCGGTCGAAGGTGCTCGTGATTTCCCCGGCAGACATGAAGCTCAAAGCTCGGAGAGCTTGACGACCCGCGTTTCCGGTTCCGGGTGCTCGTTCGCGCGAACCCAACGCCAGCACATCGTGCCCTCTTCGTGCCCGACAGTGTCGATCCAGTTGTCGAAGCCCTTGTCTTCAGCTGCCACGACGACCTGCACCGACCCGTCGGGACGATACTTCGCCGTGTGCTTGTTCACGTGAATTGGGTAGTAGCGGTAGTCGAGCGACTCCATCCAGTAGTTGTTGAGTTGGAAGTTCCAGTGTTCGCACTCGGGCGGCATGGCTTCGATCACCAGAGCCTCGTCCGGCGCGAGCTTCCAATAGCTGTGGTAGTAGGCGATGTCGGGCACCCCGCCCGCCATGTTCGAGACGTTCTGGTCGAAGCGCGGGAGCTTGTTGGTGTGTTTCTTGAACCCTTCGGCCCAGTTGGCGAACAGCATCGCGGCCCCTGCGACGAGTCCCGCCGACATCGTGAGCCCCTCCGCGCACTTCACCGGATCGAACGGGCTCGGCCGTCCATCGCCGCCGATGCGCTCGATCTCGAGCTTCGCGATCGTCTCGTTCTCACGATCCAAACGCGTCTGACGCACGATCAAGGTGCCCGTATCCGGCTCCATCGGGAGCCAGTTTCCGGGCCTCTCCTCGGTGCTGAGGACGATCTCGAAGTTGCCGTCGGCGTCGATCTCTAGCTCAGAGGCCTCGAGGTATCCGGTCGGCGGCATCCCGCGCCCTTGCCCGTAGTTCCCCTTCTGCGTGAAGAAGCCCAGATAGTGCACCGTCCCTCGGTTACCGCGAATGCGATACTCATGCTGTCCGCTGATGGCGGCGTTTTGATAGTAGTTGTCCGGATGGTCAGCGCCCATTTTCGCCGTCTCGTGAACGACCCGCTGCAACACCGGTGCCAACGGATCGTTGTGCTCGACGAAGGTTTGAAGCGCTGCCCGAGTGATCCGACTCAAGTAGCGAAACCCTTCCATCCGATTCATCACGTCGTCGGGTGTGTTCGGGCCCATCACGACGTTGCCCGCCATTTTGAGCGTGTCGCAGAACTGGTTCCACACCGTCCCGTCCAGAATCTCCCGCTCTTGTTTGCTCAGCTCGTCAGTCATTCGCTGTCCTCAGAGCACATCGTGCTCGCGCAGTAGTGCTTCGGCCTTGTTCCAGAGCAACCTGCCCTTGTCCGGGTCCATCGAAGCCTCGGACGAGTCCTTGACCCGCATCATGTGCATGTATGCACCCGTATTGCTGCCCATTTCGTCCGAGCAGACGAGATAGTCGGCTGGAATCGAGGCCTTCTCGGGGCTCTGGAAGAACAGCGCCATCACCGGCCTGAGAAGCGGCTTCAACCATGCCGGCGCCTCCCGCGCCATATTCGAGTTCACGGCGCCCGGACACAGCGCATGGACGCAGACGTCCGCGTTGGCGCCGCCCTCAGGGTTGAGCCGCCGCGAAAGCTCGTGGAAGTACGTCGTGAGGTGCAGCTTGCTGAGGCCGTAGTACTTCACACCATCGGTGACGCCGTACTCGACCGGCTCGCCAAACCTGTCGAAGTCGATTGGGATCGAGCTTCGGTGCGTCTCGGACGATATGAAGATGACCCGCGGAGGATCGTCGGCGCGCGAGTTGTTGCCGTACACCGCGTTGGGGATCACGCCGTCGCGCAGCAGGCGATCGAGCACGACGAACTTGGCCAGGAAATTCACGGCAAACATGAGCTCGAGGCCGTGCTTGTTCTTGCGCGAAGTCACCGGAACGACGCCAGCGTTGAAGACCGCCACATCGAGGGTCACCTTCCGATCGCGAAGCTCATCACAAAACGCGCGAATCGAATCGAAGTCGCTCAAATCGACTGGATCATCTCCACATTGTCATTGCCACTGGCCGAACGAACCTCTTCGCCTGCTTCTGGAATGCCGCTCCGGCACGCCATGATCACGTGCGCGCCACGCTTTGCGAGCCGAATCGCGATGGCTTTGCCGAGCCCGCTGTTTGCCCCCGTGACGAGGCAGGTACGACCATCAAGCCTCACGCCAGGGGGCACCGGCGCAACCTTGGGCTCTTGACTGCGTTGATCGAGCAGCCCGCTCAAAACGGCGGTGAATGGATTGCTGTGCGTTCTCTCGACCATAGCGGCAGCACTCTAGAAAACTCGGCCCTGCTGTCAACGAAAACCCGTAATTTCCGGACCGCAGGCCGACGAATAGGGCACGGGCCATCAGCGCATGACCGATTGAAACCTCGGCGATATGCGGCAACTGCAGGAAGGTCGGCAGATTGGTGAGGTCGAGGTCGTGCCCCGCGTTCACGGCCAATCCGCTCGCAGCGGCGTGCTCGACGGCGAAACGATACTTCGCGAGGGAAGCATCCAAGGCTTCACCACCTCGTTCGAACGCTCGCGCGTAGGGCTCGGTGTAGAGCTCCACCCGATCGGCGCCAAGCTCGGCAGCCCATTCGATGGGCGCGGGCTCTGGATCGACGAACACGCTCACCCGAACGCCGCACGCGTGAAAGCGCGTGATGATATCCGCCAGCGCGTCTTTGGGTGTGTCCGCAGGCCAGCCTGCTTCGCTCGTGATCTCGCCCGGCCGAACCGGCACCAAGGTGCATTGGTCCGGCCGCACCTTCTCCACGAGCTCGACCAGGTCGGGCCGCGGGTCCCCCTCGATGTTGTACTCGACGCGATCCCGCACCGGCGCCAACGCTTCTGCAACCTCCAGCACATCGGCACGCCGAATATGGCGCTCGTCTGCCCGGGGATGCACCGTGATTCCAGGCGCTCCGGATTCAACGCAAACACGCACGGCCTCGACGACGCTTGGCACCGCCCCACCCCGAGAATTGCGGAGGGTTGCAACCTTGTTGACGTTGACGCTCAGGCGAGTCACCGGGCCCCTTCTTAGCCCCCGGCGGCGCGGCTGTCAGCTTCCGCTGGCCTTCGAGGTCGGGCTGCGCTAGACCCAAAGTGAAACATGTTCTATTACGCCTGGTAGAACGTCTCCTAGAATTTAGTAATGTCTCGATGATGAACGTCAGCGCCAAAGCCGTCGTATTGGAAGTCCTTTCGGCCGGAGAGTCGATCGACAGGGGCACCCTCCCCGTGCGTTCGCTGGTCCAAGCTGCGTCGGTGTTCGATATCGCGGAGAATAGTGTGCGTGTGGCCATCGTCCGGCTGCGCGCTGACGGGCTGCTCGAATCGCCGGGCCGCGGCGAGTATCGGCTCGGTCCGAGCGCGCAGATGGTGAACGAGAAGATCCACGGTTGGCGTACGATTTCCACGCGAGTTGGCGACTGGGACGGCTCCTGGGTCTCGGCGTTCACCGCTGACCTCTCGCGCACCGACCGCCCTGCCCTTCGCCGTCGTCTTCGCGCCCTCCGGTTCCTCGGTTTCGAGGAGCTCAAGCAGGGGCTGTTCCTGCGCCCGAATAACCTCACGCCGGGTATCGATGGCATCCGTGACGAGCTCTACGGGCTCGGGCTCGACCGGGGAGCGCCGGTGTTTCGGATGGAACAGCTCGACCCCGCCGAAGAGCTCCAGGCCCGCGCCATGTGGGACAGCCCCGCGCTCGAGCAAACCTACTCCAGGCTTCATCGCGAAATTAGCGCGGCCATGGGCCGCCTCGAGAACCTGCCCCTCAGCGATGCGCTCCGCGAGGTGTTCCTGCTCGGTCGAGAGGGCATCCGGCAAGTAGTGCTCGACCCACTTCTCCCCAATCCGCTCATTGATGAAGACAAACGCACGGCGATGGTCAGCATTCTTCAAGACTATTGTGACCGTGGGCTCGACCTCTGGGCTCGCTTCCTCGAGCTCGACGACGGCATCGGGGTGGTGAAGCAGGAGAGTTCGAGTATGCTGACCCCCGCATGAAGTCGGCAGATTTTGCTTTTCAGACGGTAGACGGCGCCACCCTCCAGGTGCGCGGTTGGGTCGTGGCGGAACCCAAGGCGATCGTGCAGGTGTTGCACGGAATGGCCGAGCACAGCGCGCGATACGCGCGCCTCGCCCAAGCCTTGGCGGCCGCCGGATACTCGACCTACGCACACGACCACCGCGGCCATGGTCAGAGCATCCCTGAGGGAGGCTCCCCAGGGCACATGGCGGACAGCGACGCTTGGAATCGCATCGTCGAAGACGCCCACGGCGTGAATCGTGAGATCGCCAAGCGCCACCCGAACGTGCCGATCGTCATCCTCGGGCACTCGATGGGCTCGTTCGTGTTGCAACAGCTCTTGTTCGAGCACCCAAACGACATGGTCGCCGCGGCGCTGTCGGGCTCGAACGGAAAACCGCCACCAATCGCCATGCTCGGAAAGCTAGTTGCCCGGATCGAGCGCGCGCGCGTGGGGAAACGCAAACCGAGCCCGGTGATGCAGAAGCTGACCTTCGAGGATTACAACAAAGCGTTTGCGCCGAACCGAACCGAGTTCGATTGGCTTTCACGGGACAGCGATGAGGTCGACAAGTACGTCGCCGATCCGCTTTGCGGCTTCGCGGTGTCGACACAGGTCTGGATTGACATGCTCGCGGCGCTCGATCGGATTTCGAACCCGAGCAATGTCGCGAAGGTTCCCAAGGGAATGCCGCTCTACTTGTTCGCGGGCGACCGCGATCCGGTCGGCGACTACGGCAAGGGCGTGAAGCGTCTCCAAGAGGCGTACAAGCGCGCCGCCGTATTTGACGTGCGCCTCAAGCTGTACCCTGACGCCCGCCACGAAGTGCTCAACGAGACGAACCGCAGCCAGGTCACCGAGGACTTCATCGCCTGGTTGGATGAGGTCGTGGCCGCGCGCGCTTAGTGCCTAGTCGCCTGGCGGGCGGCTGGTGTAAAGGGGGCCTTCGACCTCGCCTCGGACGAGCGGTCGGGTCTCCGGGGTCACGCGGCAACGCCACAACGCGCTTCTCGATCCGATCGCCTCGGCCCCGTCGTACTCGTTGAAGTCTGGAAACACTGCTTCGACCAGCAGACCTGCGTCGCCGAGCACCCGCTGTTTCTGAAGTCCGCGCTCGCTAGCACGACGGCTCTGGCCGAAACAGACGTAGATCCGTCCGTCGGGCTTGAGCATCTCGACCGCTCGGCTTACGAACAACGTGAAACCCTCCAACGCATAGGGGGGGTCCGTGAAGACGGCTCCGAAACGCCCCTTCATCGAGCGGGGAATCGGCGCGCGGAGGTCGTGACGAATGATCTCATGCTCCCATCCCTGCGACTCGGCATGCCGCCGGAGAACCGCGAGCACCTCGTCGTCGCTGTCGAGCACGGTGACCTTACGCCCAGCGCCAGCGAGCTGCACCGCGGCGCTCGTGAGATCGTCGTCACCCAAGAACACGAGCCCACGCTGATGGTCGCCAGCTTCCACCAACAACTGGGCGCGGCGCACCGCGGTGTCGGTCGTGACGTACACCTGGTCGAGCTCGCGCTTGGGGGCGCGACGCTCGGCAGTCATCGCTTCGTACGCCGGTCGCCAGTCGGGAGAGGTGAGCGGGTGCGCGCCGCGCGCCACGAGCTCTCGCCCAAGCGCAGCAAAGCCGCGCTCCGAACAACGGATGCGGCCTTCGGTATCTTCAAACCACTTCGGGTATCGTTGGAGGACCTCGCGGACTACCGACGAGGCCTCGCCCGCTGCGTGAACGACCTCATCTCTCGAGAGCGACCGACCGTCGCCAAGTGCTCTGAGGATGCGGAACGCTCCTTCGTACACCGCGGGCTACTTATCGCGAAACACGATCATGCCGTGCGTGAGGTCGTACGGAGACAATGCAACTGTGACGCGGTCGCCGAGGATCACGCGGATCCGAAACTTTCGCATTCGACCGCAGAGCTGCGCGCGTACCGCCGCCCCGGAGTCGGCCGTCACCTCGAACTGGCCGCCCGCGAACACCTGGGTCACCACACCGTTCAACTTGATGTGATCGTCGCGCTTGTCGTCCTGCTCGAAATTACGCTCGAACCTTCGTTTCCTACCTCTTGGGCTCCGTTTCGCCACTCAGTCTCCTTCTTCCTTATCGTCGCAACCTAAGTCCGATTCGAACGGGTCGCCACTTTGGGTCGTATCTTCATCGATACCCACCCCATTCTCGTGTTTGTAGCACCCCGCGTGGAAAAGTCAGCCGGAAGGTACTTCGAGGGTCGGGTGCGCCGGCTTTGACAAGCTGCGGGCGATTGATCAAACCCTACACCGTCCGATGCTCGATCTCCCGCGACTCAAGCGCATCCGCCTCATGAAGCGCCCCATCGGCCAGGTGTTTTTCGGGCACTCGGTGTTGACCCCGAACTACAAGCATTTGCCTGGCATCGACATCCAGCTCGAGGGAATCGACAAGATCCCAGACGAGCCGGTCATCTACGCGATGAACCACACCGACCGCTTCAACTACTTCCCGTTCATGTACAAGATGTGGAAGCTGCAGGAGCGGTACATCACCGTTTGGGTGAAGGGAAAGTACTATGAGAATCCCATCGTCGGCACATTCATGGAGCTGACGAGTAATCTCCCCACGGTGTCTCGCGGCTACATCATCGCGAAGGACTTCGCGCTCACCATTGGCCGCAGGCCTACCGAAGCAGAGTACGAAACGCTTCGGAAACTGGTGAATAGCGCCGCGTCACCCGACCAGGATCCGGGCAGCGTCGACACGTCGGCGATCCCATCGGAGCTTTTCGAGACGAAGCGCGACATCCTCGGCGTCGACTTCGACCCGCGCCGGCAGCCCTACGCGGATGGCGTCAATGCGGTCTTCGACGCGATGATGCGGCAGTTCGTGGAGCTCAACGAGCGCTCGTTCGAGCTCGGTCTCGACCTTCTGGTGTTTCCGCAGGG
>Ga0111160_1136_pt1 | contig 15468 bp, 15 predicted proteins | sample DeeMarSeWOR28_12_FD_80265 | JGI IMG/M metagenome (GOLD analysis project Ga0111160, IMG submission 80265) | Myxococcales bacterium SG8_38_1
CCGCGAAGGAGCCGCCGGTGCCAGTCCAGAGGTATTCGATTTCGTCGCCCTCGAGATCGGCAGCCTTGGCGAAGACGTCGATCTGATTGCCAACCGAGGTCTGCAGCGGCGAAACGATGACCTTGATCAGATCCGCGCAGAAGTTGAGCTTGCCATTCACGCGAACGCCGCCGTACTGCTCGTTCGGCTTGCAGTTGAGGATGACCATGACCTCGGTCGAGATCCCGACCGCCACGTCGAATCGGGCCGAGCCCGAGCAAGAGGTCTCGCCGTCGGTGGATACCGCGGTCATCTCGACTTTGTAGTTCTCGGCCGCTTCGAGACCGTAGATCTCGACGGACGCCGTCGACCCCGGAGCACCCGTGTTGATGGTGCCGGCCATCGGGGCCATCCCGTTCCCGGTGATCGAGTAGGAGACCTCGTCGATCTCCACTCCATTGGCGAGCTCGAGCTGAAGCGAAAGGCCGCCTGTGTTGTCACTCGAGTCAGCGCCACATCCGGCGAAAAGAACGGCACTGAACAGCCAGCTAACGAGCCAGCGCATCCGCGGGGAACTGGGCATACGGGTCTCCTAGGGGGGGCGCTGACGGTACCACAGCTGCTGTTCGGTTGATTCGAGGTTTTTCTCAGACCTGTACGGAATGTGAGCCAGATCACACAGGGACACACATGGGGTGCGGACAGTTGCCCACTCTGAGGTCTGCAAACTGGGGCCGGCAACACTCAGTCCTGGGCCTCCCCGGTCATCGGTACAAACCGGACCGGCAGCACACTTTCTTGCCGGAACCCGCTCTTCGTCCGCGTTACCCGGATCAGGCTCTGGAAGTGAGTCCCGACCGGGATGACCAATCGGCCGCCAATTTTGAGCTGCTCCTTCAATGGCTCTGGGATCTGCGGCGGCGCGGCGGTCACGATCACCGCGTCGAAGGGAGCATGCTCTGGCCAGCCGGCATACCCGTCCCCGTGGCGCACCTCCACATCGTAGCCGAGCTTCGTCAGCGTCGCTTTCGCCTGCTTCGCCAATGGCGCGACGATTTCGATCGAGAACACCTTCACCCCCATCTCCGCCAGCACCGCTGCCTGGTAACCCGAGCCCGTGCCGACCTCGAGAACCTTGTCGCCGGGCTTCAGGTCGGCGAGCTCGCTCATCAGGGCGACGATATAGGGTTGGCTGATGGTCTGCTGATGGCCGATGGGGAGCGGCCGGTCGTCGTACGCCGACGAGCGCTCCGAGGGCGGAACGAAGCGGTGACGCGGCACTGCACGCATCGCCCGAAGCACCTGGGAATCCCGCACCCCCCGCGACTCGATCTGCGTGCTGACCATCTGCAGCCGGTCCTGCTCCCGCGCCCCGGCCTCTGCGGGGCCCGCATGAGCAGGCCCGGACTTCTGACTACAGGCACAGAACACCAAGAACGCAATCCACCATGGAGTTCGCATCCCCCCGAAACTACCACGGAAACGATTGCGTCGAAGCACTGGTTGCCGAGCCCGAGGTCGCGGCTATTCTTCGGCGCCCAATGGCCCTGGTCGTACAGAAATACGGCGGCACGAGCGTCGGTTCGCTGGAGCGGATTCGACTGGTCGCCGCCGGCGAGACCGACCGCCTCCTCAGCATGGGCTGGGAGCTTTCGAAGAGCCCTGCCGAGCGCGAGATGGACGTGCTGGTGTCGAGCGGCGAGCAGGTAAGTGCGGCGCTCCTCGCGATTCAGCTCAACGAGATTGGCGTGCCGGCGCGCTCACTGCTCGGTCACCAGGCACGCATCCGAACGGAGAATGTCTTTCGCAAGGCGCGCATCCGAACGATCGATGGGGAAGGGCTCCGCTCGTCGCTCGACAGCGGCAACGTCCTCGTCGTGGCCGGGTTCCAAGGCACCGACGCCTACGGCAACATCACGACGCTCGGGCGCGGCGGCTCCGACACCTCAGCCGTTGCGATCGCTGCCGCCGTCAAAGCCGACGTCTGTGAGATCTGCACCGACGTCGACGGGGTCTACACGACGGACCCGGGTGTGTGCCCGAAGGCGCGCAAGATTTCGCGCATCAGCTACGAGGAGATGCTCGAGCTCTCCTCACTCGGCGCCAAGGTTCTGCAGATTCGTTCGGTGGAGCTCGCCATGAAACACAGGATGCCGTTGCACGTGCGCTCGAGTTTCTCGAAAGCGGAGGGAACGATCGTGACCGACGAAGAACACCTGCTCGAAAAAGTCATCGTCGCCGGCGTGGCCGCCGACAAGAAAACCGTGAAGCTCACTGTTCGCGCGCTGCCCGATCACCCCGGTGTCGTCGCGAGCGTGTTCGAGCCGCTCGCCGAAGCGAACATCTCGGTGGACATGATCATTCAAAACGTCTCGCGCGAGGGCCACACCGACCTGACGTTCACCGTGAGCCGCGAGGACGCGGACCGTGCCGAAGCCATCGCGAAGGATCTGGTGGCCAGCGTCGACGCCGAGGGCGTCGGACGCGATGATTCGGTCGCCAAGGTGTCGATCGTGGGCGTAGGCATGCGCAACCACGCCGGCATTGCGGCGCGCATGTTCCGATTGCTGGCCGACAACAGCATCAACATCCAGGCGATCAGCACCAGCGAAATCAAGACCTCTTGCCTGATCAAGGCCGAGCACGCCGACCGAGCCGTAGCGGTGCTGCACGACGGCTTCGAGCTGGAAAAGAACGGTAGCTAGGGCAACCTCGGGCACGAACGGCCGATGCTGGGTTCGTGCCTGGCAATCCATCTCCTACTCGAGCCGCGGCTTGTGTCGTGCTGATGCTCGTCGCGAGCGCGCTCGCAACCTTGGAACCGTTGCGGATCCGGCAGCAGCCCTACGCCGCGCTAACGGAGGTCGAAGCGAATGCCCGCGCGAAGCGCCACCGTAACGATGAACGGTTCGAGGGGGCTCTTCGCATTCGTCGCAACCCAGAAACCGCGCGCATCGGCGCCGATGATCCAGCGCGGATTGATCAGGAAGTCCACGCCCAGCAACACGTGCAGGGCGAAATCCCCGCGCGCATCGCGTTCGCGAACGCTGAGGATCCCATCCAAACCGAAGCCGATCAGCGGCACGAACCTCACGATGTCGAGCGCGTACACGGTCTCCAGGCCGGCCATGCTCAGATGGAGCGGCTGGTCGTCGAAGTAAAGGTTGTAGCTAAGCAGCCCCTGAATGCTCCACGCGTCGCCGAACCCGCCGCCGGCGCTCAACGCAAGGTCGAGACCGTTGCGGGGGAGGGCGTCACCTTGGGGCATGCCCGCGTACCCCACCGCCAAGCCGAGGGTGGCCTGGTCCTCATACGCCCGGGCTCCGGCAGGGAGTGACGCCAGCAAGGCAAGGCACCCCAAAGTCCAGACTGCACAGCGCACAGCGGCCGCTCTAGCATGCGCGCCGCGGCTCGGGCGAGGCTACGTTGACGGGACCGGGGCCACGTGTATAGTGCCGACCCGATTTGCCGGGTATTCCCGGGCTTTTGGAGGAAATCTTGGCCAACGACTCTGCCAAAGACGAAAAACAAGCGCCGATGACCGCTGGCGAGCGGCTCGCGGCGCAACAGGCCGCGAAGGCTGCGCGCAAAGCCGCGCAGAAGGGGCGCGACGCGGAGCTCGTCGAAGAGAAGGCGATCGCGCAGGCCGTGGTCGCGAAGGACTGGCTACAAGAAAACCTCAAGCCCCTTGGGCTCATGGCAGGCGGAGTGCTCCTGGTTGCGGCCGTTGGCATTGCTTGGTCGACGTACACGCGAGGTCAGGCGTCGGATGCCGGGGCAGCGCTCGCGGCCGTGCTCGACGGGGACGTGAGCGACAGCGCGGTCTTGGCCAGCGCGTACGCGAAGGTCGTAGAGGCGCACCCGAAGACGCCGGCCGCAGCTTGGGCGCTTGTCGGGGAGGGCAAGGCCCTCTACACGCAAGCTGACTGGGCCGGCGCCCGCGCCGCGTACCAAGCCGCGCTCGAAATCAGCGAGGACGAAGTGATCCGTTGGGCAGCGCTCGAAGGCATCGCCTACTCGCTAGAAGCCGAGACCTCTTATGACGAGGCGATTGAACAGCTCGAGGCGCTCCGTGAGGTCGACCCGAGCATCGCGCCGATCGCCGGCTACCACCAAGGCCGCATCCTGCAGGCCCAGGGCAAGCTCGAAGAGGCGAAGACCAAATTCGATGGCGTCTTGGCGGACTTGAAGGACCCGGAGGCGCCAGTGCTCCCCTACACCGAGGAGCAAACCGAGGCGCGCCTGGCTCTCCTCGACCCGAGCCTCGCGCCGGTCGAGGGCATGGACCCACGCCGTGCCGACGAGTTCATCCGACAGATGAACGAGCTTCTCCAACGGCAACCACCCAAAGAGTAAGCTTCGGCTATGCGCTTTGCCTTCGCCGCCGCTTCGGCCGTCCTGATGCTGCTGGGCGTGGCCGTGCTGGGTTGCGGTTCCTCTGGCACGACCTCGACCAACGCCGACAACTTCGGTTGGGTCGAGCGTGGGGACGCGGACGTGGCGCCGGGCGAGGGCGGCTTCAACGTTCGCTGGTCGAGGCAGCTCACCGACCGCTGGGAAGCGCGCTTCCTGCCGGTCCAGCTGGGCGCCGCTGCGTTCGATGCGAAGCGGAAGCGAATCTACATCGGCACGACCGAAGGCAACATGTTCGCCTTTGACACCGAGGGCCGGCGGCACTTCTTCTATGACGCAGGGGCGCAGATCGAGTCGCAGCCGGCCATCGCGCCAAAGTCCGGCGAGGTGTACTTCGCATCGGTCGACGGCGCGGTACACGCATTGATGCCGAACGGCACGCTCAAGTGGAAGACAAAACTGATTGGCTCAGTTCGAGCTCGCCCCGTCGTGACGCACGATGCTCTCTACTTCGTCGGCGAGCACGATGTCGTGACGGCATTGGCGCGCGACGATGGACGGATCCTTTGGACCTACGACAAAGAGCCCGTTGAAGAGATCACGATCGCAGGCCATGCGGGACTCCTGCTCGAGGGTGGGCGCCTCTACGCCGCGTTCACCGACGGCGCTGTCGCGGCAATGAGCCCGGCCGACGGACGCTTGTTTTGGGAGGTGGAAACAGCGCTTGATGTCGAGCGGCGCCCGGGCAACGTGCCGCAGTTCCTCGACGTCGACACGACGCCCGTGATGCTCGGCGGAACACTCTACGTGGCGTCGTTCACCGCCGGGCTCTACGCGCTCAATCCCGTCAACGGATCCGTGGAATGGCGAGACGCCGCATTTCAGGCTGTCACGGGCCTCGCCGCAGCGGGGCGCATGCTCGTCATCTCCTCCGCGCGCCGCGGAATCTCGCTGATGGACCTCCGCACGCGCGAAGTAAAATGGGAAAAGTCGCCCGAGCGAGGCGCGCCGACGGCGCCGATCGTCACCGAGACGGGCACTGTGATCTACGGCGAGAGCCAGGGCTCGCTGCTGGCGCTGTCGTTGTCGGATGGTCGAGAGATCGCGCGTGCCGAGGGCGGCGCCGGGTTCTCGGCAACCCCGTCGGTCGAGGGCGAGCTCGGCGGAGCCCTCTCGAACGGGGGCCGTTTCCTGTTTCTGCGGATCAATTAGCCGGGCAGGATGCAGGCGCCTCCCTATTGGCCGTCGTTGTGCTGCTGACAGGCCTCGGTGTTACCGACACAATAAGGCCGCATCATCTCGTTATCCTCGTGCTCGAGGATGTGGCAGTGCCACACGAACAAGCCGTCGAGCGGGAACGTTGCCTTCACGCGCGTGACTTCCCCGGGGTAGGCGATCACAGTGTCTTTGTAGCCAGTCTCCCAGACCTCGGGGCCTCGGGGGACACCCACCAACTGGGCCGGTTGGGTCGCGTTTCCTCCGGCATCCGTGGCGAGCGCTTGGCGGTCCACCACTTGGAACTGAATGAGGTGGATGTGGATCGGATGCGCGTCAGCGGTGAAGTTGTAGATCTCCCAAACCTCGGTGTTCCCGAGCGAAACGTTCTCTGACGTTGCATCGGACCAAGTAAGCGGGGTCGAGGTACCGTCGGGATTCAGTGTGCCGAGCAACGCTTCTGTCGGGCCGAAAGCCTCGGCGGCAGGATTCGCACACTCGATCTCGAGCAGTCTTCCGTCCATATCTTCGACGACACACACGGTGGCGGACTCCTCCTCGTTGAGCGTGATTGTGCGGGTCACCTGGGCTGCTGCAGGCAACGGGGGTGGCGCCGGCAAAACCAGTTGCGCGGCCGGAGTGCTCAGGTCGGCGCCCTTGAGTGCTACGGGTCGGAGCTCCATGACCTGCCCGGTCGTCGCCGCGTCGGCGGGGTCGAAGTCAACCCCCACGGCCCCACCGCCAAATGGCTCGTCCGGAGCCACGTTGACGAGGTAGAGGCCGGCGTTCGCAGGCACAGCGATCGCGCTGAAGTCCATGATGGTGTCGGCTCGTTCTGCAGGACCCAGCAAGAGCTCGTCCAGTTGCACGGGCGCGGGGAGGAAGCCCTGCTCGGCGCCGATCTGCCAAAACGCCCCAGGCACTTGAACCCAGGTTGCTGGATCGGCAGGATCGGTAGCCGTCACGAGTCGCAGGATCAGGAAGCGGGACTGGCTGCCGTTGAGGAAACGGAAGCGGTAGCGGCGCGGCTCGGTGCTCAAGTACGGCCAGGTCTTGCCGTTGGTGACGAGCGTGTTGCCAAAGAACTCGGGGTTCCAGATTGGCGACACGTCGCTCTGCGCACCGTCGACGGAATCATCTGGAATGAACGGGATGTCGAGGTCGAACGGGCCGAGGCCCTCGAAGAACGCCCGGTTGTCTGGATAGAAGAGCGAGCCGTCCGCATTGAAGGATCGATCCTGAATGACGATCGGAATCTCGTAGTAGTCAAGCCCTGGAGGATCGCCAAGCGCTGGCGCAGGCCCGGGGAGCGTTCCAACGACTGCATCGCCGGGACCACCTCGCAAGATGTAGAAACCGGCCGGTCCCGCGTAGACGTTGAGGCGGGTCATGCCGAGGGTGTGGTCGTGGTACCAGAGTGTGGTCGCCTCTTGGTCGTTCGGATATTCGAACGTCACGCTGCCGTTCCCCCAGGCGGCGCTCGGCGCCTTCTTTCCGTCGTTGGCGAAGAAGCTGTTGGCTCCGCTGTTGAACACGTCGAAGAAGGATCCGCCGAGCGCGAACTCTGCGTTCAAGTTGTTCGCAGCCGGGAGGTACCACGCCTCCGGATAGCCGTCCGACCACTCGTAGGTTTCCGCGCCGTGCACGTGCACGATCATGGGCACCGGGCCAGCGTAGTATGAGGGATTTTCGGTTCTGCAGTCGGTGCCTGCTTGCCCCGTCTTGCAAAGCGTTGCGTAAGCCGGATTCGCCCAATGCAAGGTTTGGTCGACAGGCAGCAGGTGGGGGAGGTAGTTGCAGGAGCTTGAATTCAACGGGCCGCCTGGCGTGTAGAAGCAGTCGATCGGATCCCGCACGAGCTCGTTGATCCATTTCACGCGGACCGGCTTCTGCCATTTGGCTTCGATGGTGAAGGCTGGGTAGTTGAAGCTCGCTGGTGCGCCGATGGCGCCGTAGCTCCAGACCGTGGTCGACGGCATCCCGGTAGGCAGGATCTGCTGCTGAAATTGTCGGACCGCGATCTCGTAGTAGTCAATGTTCTTGTTTCCCTTGACTCTGATCTTGCTGGTCCTCGGGATCGCCGGCGGAATGACGAGCGGGTCCACGTACTTTTGGATGCTCACGGGATCCAATGACGAAGCGGGCATGGGCTGCGGATTGCCCCCATGCTGCGCGACTGCGCCTGCGGCTTGCAGCAACGCGAGAGCCAAAGAGAGTTGCTAGGTTCAAGCATCGACGCCTCCTTGTTCGGTCGAGCGCTTGTCAGCCGGCGCTCGGTTGAGTCTCCGCGATCAGGTGTTGCGGAGGCCTGCGATTACATCACAAAACAAAGCGCGACGATCGAAAAAAGAACGCGACAGTTGACGACATTCGTAATGCCGCTTCGCAAAATTTGCGCCCGCTGCTGAGTGCAGCGCAGGGATTGCGTCTAGTCGGATTTGCCTGCGACGAGCGGGTACACGACGCCCCCGATCGCGCCGCCAATGATCGGGGCCACCCAGAACAACCACAGTTGCTGAATCGCCCATGGCTCCGCAAAGACCGCGACACCAGTGCTGCGCGCAGGGTTCACCGAAAGGTTGTCTACGGGGATTCCGATCAAATGAATCAGCGTCAGGCACAAGCCGATGGCGACCGGGGCTAGGGCGGCCGGGGCGCGTTTATCGGTGGCGCCGAGGATCACGAACAAGAACGCAAACGTGAGCACGATCTCGGCAGTGAGCGCGGCGGCCATCGAGTAGCCACCTGGCGAATGCTCGCCAAAGCCATTGGAGGCGAAGCCGCCGGCTTGGAAGCCGTCCCGGCCCGAAGCAATGAAATAGAGGACCGCTGCGCCCGCAAGGCCGCCGAGCACCTGTGCGATGACATAGGGCAACAGCTCGGACGCCGGGAAACGCTTGCCGACCAGCAAGCCTACGGACACCGCCGGATTCAGATGGCAGCCCGAGATATGACCGATCGCATAGGCCATGGTCATCACCGTCAGACCGAAGGCGAGCGCCACGCCGAGAAACCCGATTCCGAGCTCCGGGAAGGCGGCGGCCAACACGGCGCTCCCACATCCTCCGAACACGAGCCAAAACGTACCGATGAACTCAGCCGCGACCTTGTTACCCAACGCCATACTTCCTCCTTTGCCCCGGAGAGGAGCCGGGCGGATAGTCGCATTGGGGCTAGCCGCTTGTAAAACATCACCTACATCGAGAAAACACTCAGTTTCGCAGAACGTATATTATGTAAACTTTTATCACAGGGACACGCTCCCCCTCGAAATCACCAGTATTTCCACGCCCTTGCAGACCTAACCGCGAAAACTCGGTTTCCCCTGAACCCAGTAGAACGCGCGTTACAGCTCGTAAGCTATTGAGATTATGCAGTTTTTGGAGGGGGAGCCTGTCCCCTTGGGATTACTGGGGCGCGAAGATGAAGGGGAATGTGAAGCTCAGCGGCTTGCCGTAGCGGCGGATTGGGAACTTGATGCTGCTCACGACTCGCGCGACGCAGCGTTCCACGCCTTCGTGTCCCGTCGTGTTTTCCAAGACCCGGACGGCTTGAACGGAGCCCTTGCGCATCACGTCGAAGCGGACCTTCACCTTGCCAGAGAGCTCCGGCTCATAGCGTAGCGCGGACTCGTAGCAGCGATTGATCTTCGGGAGGTCCTTGTAGATCTTCTGCCGCACGACATGCGCATCGAGCTTGCCGTACGCGGCGTGGGTCGTTCCGCTCACGCTCAGCAGTGCCAAGGCGGCGACAAGCGCAACGACGATCGTGGGTCGACCCGCGGAAGGCATCCTTTGCAGATACGCCTGCACCCGCTTGAGCTGCAAAAAAATGGCGGCTTCGGTCGCTGGCCGGCGGATTCCGCGAGGATTTCGCGGAGCGTGATACAAGTTCCCCATGTCCCCCAAACGCTCGGACCTGTCTTGTATTCAACGGACGCGCAAGCGGCTCAAGGGCCTGACCAATGCAGCGATTGGCGAAGGCTTTTTTGGAACCATCGCTCGACTCGGTCGCCTTCATCCGCTCTCGAACCCCGCCAAGCATGGTGTGCAGGTGATCAGGGACGTCGAGTATCAGCGCACCGGCAACCCGCGCCACCGCCTCGATATCTATCGGCCGGCCGATCGCCAAGGCCCTCTGCCGATCGTCCTCTACATGCACGGCGGCGCCTTTCACCTCCTGTCGAAGAACACGCACTGGCTGATGGGGCTCGCATTCGCGCGCGCGGGCTACCTCGCGTTCAACGTCGACTACCGGCTGGCGCCGCAGAATCCGTACCCCGCTGCTGTGGCGGACATCTGCTCGGCGCTCGAATGGGTCGCGGACAACGCCGAATCATACGGCGGTGACTTGAGCCGGCTCGTCTTTGCCGGTGAGTCCGCCGGCGGAAACCTCGCAACCGCGCTCACCATCTGCTGTTGCTATCGGCGCCCCGAAGAGTTCGCGCAGCGCGCCTTCGCGACGGGCCTGGTTCCCACCGCAGTCGCGCCCGCATGCGCGCCGCTGCAAGTCACGAACCCGGGCCGTTTAAACCGCAAGCGAAAGCTCCCGCGCTGGGTGAACGACATCCTCGAAGGCATGAACGAGACCTACATCGGTGCCCTTCACGACCCGGCGCCCGGCGAGCTCGATCTCGCCGACCCGCTCCACGTCTTCGAACGTAAGGAACGCCCCGACCGCGCCCTTCCCGCTTTCTTCGTGCCGATCGGCACCCGCGATCCGCTCCTCGACGACACACGCCGCCTCGACCGCGCACTCAAAGCGATGAACGTCGAATGCGAAGCGCGTTACTACGAAGGCGAGCTTCACGCGTTTCACGCCCTCGTGTGGCGACGCCAAGCGCGTCGTTGTTGGCGCGAGCAACTTTCGTTCCTAGCTCGCGCGCTCCAACATCCGCGCGAGCCACGACACGAATTCGTCGCGCAAGCTTAGGTCTGACTCTCGGTGCCTGCCGCGAGCGCGAGCGGCTTGCTCGCTTTGAAGCTTCGTCGACGAACGATGCCCGCCTCGCGCGCGAAATGGCCGAGCATCGCCGACCATGCGCCCAGTGAAAGAACGGGCTCACGGCCTTCGCTGAGCTCCACGATCTGACGGTAGAACCAAGCGACCTCCGCTTGGCCGTTGAGTGTGCGAATCGTGCGCACGGCGCTCGCGCGACCGAGAACGCCCGGCCCGAGGCGCAGCGATTGTTCGGGTGTCGGCAACGGCTCACTCGAACCGGCCAGGAGCTTCCGCGCCAGAGCTGGATCGACACAAAACGGTCGCGCGATGCCGACGACATCGACCTCACCGGAGCCTACCACCTCGCGCATCAGATCCGGGGTTCGAAAGCCGCCAGTGATCATGAGCGGCATCCCATCGACTGCTGCGCGCATATCTCTCGCGTACTCGAGAAAGTACGCCTCGCGTCGCCGGGTGCTCTCCGCTTTGCGTTCGGACGACTCGCCCTTGTCGCCAAAAATCGCCATCTGTTCATAGGTGCCGCCCGAGATCTCGATGAGATCCAAGCCGAGCTCGGCGAGCCATCGTGCCACTTGCACCGACTCCTCTTTGCTGAAGCCGCCTTTTTGGAAATCGGCGGAGTTGAGCTTGGCCGCGACCGGGAAGTCGCTTCCGACGGCGTCGCGGACGGCCTTGTACACCTCCAGTGCGAACCTGGCCCGGTTACCAAGAGATCCGCCCCACTCGTCCGTTCTGCGATTCGCGCGCGGCGAAAGGAACTGACTTGCCAGATAGCCATGCGCGCAATGAATTTGGACGCCGGTGAAACCGGCCTCTTTCGCCGTCCGCGCCACATGAGCAAAGCGGCGAATGATGTCGTGGATCTCGGAGACCTCGAGCGCGCGCGGAGGCGCCATCATCCCCATCATCCCTTCGAGCTTCTCCGAGGACGGTGATACCGGATGGCTGCTCGACATGCGTGTGCATTGCCGGCCGGGATGACTGATCTGCATCCACAGGTGGTTCCCACCCCGCGTGCCCGCCGCTGCCCAGCGCCGCAAGGCGTCTTCACCGCCGTTGCCGTCGATCACGACGTTGCCCGGACGCTCGAGGTAACGTCGATCGACCATGACGTTACCGGTGAGGAGCATACCGGCTCCACCTTCGGACCAGCGCTCGTACAAGGTCGCGTGCCGTTCGGTCGCGTTGTCGTTGGCGTCGGCCAATCCTTCGGTCATGGCGCCCTTGGCGATACGGTTGCCGAGAACGGCTCCACACGGAAGCGTGAGTGGCTTGCTCAGAGAATCCATCGGGGCGGAGCATAGAGCCATCCCCGCGATGCGCGAGCCGGGCTCAGCCCTTGCCGGATCCGCCCAGCAACACGCTCATCAGCGGGCTCCCATCGACCTTCGCATCTTTGACCAACGTATCGAGGAGTTGCTTTCCGAACCGAGCGAGGTCGAGAAGCTCGCGCACCCGCTCCTCTTGGAACTGCGCTCTGCCCCGCGAGGCGGGGTCTTTGGCCTTGTCCTTCAAGAACTGAATCGCGTCTTCCATGATGTCGATCGCGTCGAGCACCTCGACGCGCTCGCGTTCCTTGAAGACACGCGAGATCATTTTCCAGAAGTTGCCTTCCGCGGTGTAGTGGTCGCGGCGCTCGCCTTGGATCCAGACCTTCTTGACGACGCCCCAACGCAAGAGCTCGTTCAGCGTCATCGAGACGGCACCGGCGCTGAGCTGGAGCTTCTCTTGGATTTCGGGCGCGCTGTGGGGGCGATCCGAGAGGTAGAGGATCGACCACAGCCGCCCCATGTTGCGCTTGAAGCCCCAGAACTCGATCAGCCGGCCGATCGAGTCGCTGATCAGAACCTCGCTTTGCCAGAGCTCCTCGTCGCCCTCTGCCACCGTAGCGCCCTACCCCGAACTCCTACGCTTGACCAGCCGCCTGCGTGCAACAACAGTCCGGGCCATGGAACGACCCACGTTCGAAGCGATGCTCGAAGCCGCCCCCGGCGTCGAGCGCAAAGGCGACGAATACTTAGTCGAGGACGGCTATAGCCTGTCGGTCTACATCGGCGAGCCAGGCCAAACGATGGAGGTCTCCGAGGTCGCCACGCTCAAGCTCAGCGCGGCGTTTTGTGAAGCGACCTCCCGCGAGCATCACTCCGCGTACTTCGTAGAGTACAGCAGCCTACACGGCCTCTGCGTGCGCCCCCCGAGCGGCGGCGGCGGACGGCGCGCCGGGTTTAGCTGAGGTCTGCAAGTCTCGTGGCCGCGTCTGCGATTTGACGTAGGATGTATTTGGGGGATCACGGGGTGTCTGCGCGAATACTTGTCTGCGACGATGAAGCCAGCCTGCGCGAGATGTTGCAGATCTTGCTGCGACGCGAAGGCTATCGCGTGGACGTCGTCGACGGGGTTCACGCGGCGCGCGACCAGCTCGGAAGCTCCGACCCATACGACGTCGTCATCACCGACTTGGTGATGCCGGACGGAACCGGGATGGAAGTCCTCGACGCAGTTCGCGCACGCTCGAACGACACGCAGATCCTGATGATCACCGCGTACGCAACGACCGAGCAGGCGGTCGAAGCCATGCGGCGAGGCGCATACGACTACGTCCAGAAGCCCTTCAAGAACCACGAGCTGCTCGCGACGCTCGAAAAGGCGCTGGAGAAACGGGCCATCGTTGCAGAGAATGCGACGCTTCGCGCTGAGGTGAAGTCGCGATGGACCGAGGGCCAGCTCATCGGCAAGAGTCCCGCCATGGACAGGCTGCGCGATCTCGTGAAGCGCGTCGCGGGCGCCACCACGAGCGTCCTCATCACCGGCGAGAGCGGCTCCGGCAAAGAGATGGTCGCCCGCTCACTGCACTTTCAGAGCCTGCGCGCCGAGAAGCCGTTTGTCGTTTTGAACTGCGGCGCGGTGCCCGAGAACCTCATCGAAAGCGAGCTCTTTGGACACGTCAAGGGCGCGTTCACCGGCGCGACGGCCGCCAAGGAGGGCCTCTTTCGAGCCGCCAATGGAGGCACCCTCTTCCTGGACGAGGTGGGCGAGCTTCCGCCGCCCCTTCAGGTGAAGCTTCTCCGCGTCCTTCAGGATCGCAAAGTGCGCCCGGTCGGCGGAAGCAGCGAAGTCGAGGTCGACGTGCGCGTGCTCGCGGCCACCAATCGTGACGTCGAGTCCGAGGTTCAAGCCGGAACCTTCCGAGAAGACCTCTTTTATCGCTTGAACGTGATCCGCATCGAGGTTCCGCCCCTTCGCGAACGCCAGGAAGACATCCCGGTGCTCGCACACTACTTCCTCGACAAGCACGCGGCGCTTCAGGGCCGGCGGATCGAGCTGTCGCAAGAGGCGATGCGATGGCTCGCCCAGCAGCCCTTTGCCGGCAACGTTCGTGAGCTAGAAAACATCATCGAGCGCGGCGTGACGCTGGCGCGCGGCAACACCGTGGAGCGTGAAGACCTTGGCGACAGCCACCCTGCCAAAAAGGCGGTCAATCTATCTCAGATCCCGGAAGGTACCTTCGACCTCGACGATTACCTCACGCAGGTCGAACGAGAGCTCTTGTTTCGCGCGCTCGACCAAGCCGGTGGCGTTCGGAAGAAGGCCGCAGAGCTTCTTGGGATGAGCTTCCGGCAATTCCGATATCGTTTGGCAAAACACATCTCCCCTGAAGTGGGCGATGAGGCGCGCGATTGATATACTCAGCGTTGGAGGATCTTCCTTGGCACCTCAGCGACGAAGCGCAGGCTTCACGACGATTGAGCTTTTGATCGGTGTGGCGATCGTGGGCATTTTGGCGACGCTCGCCGTGCCCACGTTCAAGAGCTACATTTATAAGGGTCGCGTGAGTGAAGCCGTAACGGTGCTCAACGAGATAAGGACCCGGCAGGAAACCTACCGCAGCCGATACGGCAACTACGCCGCGGTGAGCGGTGGCGGAGACTGGGCGGCCGCTACCTATACGCCCGCGACCGTCCCGGGTGCGCAGCCGGTCACATGGCCCGGCGGCGCCGCATGGGAAGAGCTCGGTCTGAGATCCCCGGGCTCAGTGCGGTTCCGCTACGCAACCGTAGCGGGTCCTCCGGGCTCAACACCGCCACCGAGCAGCAACCTCAGAAACCGAGACTTCTGGTATGCCGCGCAGGCCGAGGGGGATCTCGATGCGGACGGCACGAGCTTCTTGCTCGAGATCTATTCGGGCTCGCGACTCATGTACAACAGCGCGGTGGGCCAAGGAGGCTACGAATGAAGCGCAATGAAGGCTTTACCATCACGGAGCTCATGATCGCCGTCGTGATCATGGGAGTCCTGGCCACGCTCGCGATTCCGACCTTCACCTCATACATCTACAAGGCGCGCGTGACCGAGGCGACGAATTTTCTCGGCGAGATCAAACAGCGTCAGGAGTCCTACCGGAACGAGTTCGGTCAGTACTGCGCCGACGAGGACGACTGGGGCACCTACAACCCCACCACGATTCCCGGCGCCGACCCGGTGATGTGGACCTCCACCACCATGTGGGACCAGCTCGGCGCCAGCCCCGACGGACCGATTCGCTTTCAGTACGCCACCGTCGCGGGGTTCCCGGGAGTCACTCCACCGACCGGCACCAACCTCGACGATGACGACCATTGGTTCGCCGCCCGTGCGCAGGCAGACCTCGATGAGGACGGCGTCCCGTTCTTCGTCGAGATCTACTCCCAGTCGAACCTCCTCTATAACAGTGCTGCTGGAAAAGGCGGTTGGGAGTGACAATTCCCGTCACCTACGGGTGACGAATTCTGTCTTCCTGGGCTCGTTTTCGGCAAGCTCAATCGTCGATTTGCCAATAATTTCAACTTGAGGCCCGTCTCCAAGACAGTTGGCACGGCAGCTGCATCGTACTTGAGCAGCAACCACAGATTATGCGGGCACTGGGCCCGGGGGAAAGGTAACGAAACATGAACAAGCTACTCTCGAAGAAAGAGGGATTCA
>Ga0111160_1100_pt1 | contig 15428 bp, 10 predicted proteins | sample DeeMarSeWOR28_12_FD_80265 | JGI IMG/M metagenome (GOLD analysis project Ga0111160, IMG submission 80265) | Myxococcales bacterium SG8_38_1
GTTCGTCCGCCACACCGCACGTTGCGGCTGGGCTTTCGATGTTGTAGCCGCGTGACCATGCGCTTGCCGGGCCAGCGACGGCGCACCAGCCGACGATCAGGGGACAACCCCACCCGGGTTGGCGTCCGCCACCGCACCTGACGGGATCCGCCACTTCGGCCGGCGCAGGCCCGCGAAATCACGTGCGGCCACCCTGGCCCTCTTGTTGCGTGGCATCGAGCCATGACCCAACCCCGCCTCGTGGTGCCTGGCGACACGCTCATGATCACCCGCCGCACCCTGCGCCGCCATCACCTCTTCCGTCCCGATTCGGCCATCCGTCAGCTCTACTTGTACACGCTTGCTGTCTGCGCGCGCCGGTTCGGCATTCTGGTGCATGCCGTCACCCTCATGTCCACCCACGAACATCTCATCGTCACCGACCCCAAGGGCCGTTACCCCGACTTCCTCCGCCGCCTCCATCGCCTCGTCTCGCTCGGCACCAAGGTGATTCGCAAGTGGGAGGGCCCCACCTGGGACGCGGAGCCCCCGTCGGTGGTCCGGCTGTTGACCGAACAAGCCGTGATCGAAAAGCTCGCCTACGTGATGGCCAACCCCGTCCAAGCGGGCCTGGTCCGCCACGCTCGAGACTGGCCAGGGATCACCGTGCTCCCCCACGAGCTCGGGCGACGGGTCTGGTCCGTGAGCCGCCCCGATGCGTACTTCGATCCGAAAAGCGCGCAGTGGCCCGAGACGACGGAGCTCACGCTGACGCTCCCTCCGAGCCTAGAGCAGAGCTACAGTGCGCAAGCGGTGCGCGAGGCGGTCCAACAAGAGCTTGAACGCCGGGAGCGATTGGCCCACCAAGAGATCCAGAAGCGCGGCTGGCGCATCCTTGGCGCAAACCGCGTCCGTCGGCTCTCGCCTTATCGACGCGCAACGAGCTTTGAGCTTGTTCGCGATCGAAACCCGACCTTCGCAGTCGGACGGGGACAGAAGAAGGTGTTCTTCCGGGCCGTGGCCGAGCTTCGCGCCTTTCGGCACGCCTACCGGCGAGCGCTCGAGCAATGGCGCACGGGACTACGAAGCGTCGTGTTTCCGCAGGGCACCTGGTGCATGTGCCGCGTGCACGGCGTCGCGGCCCAGGCCTAGCGCAGTGGATCGGTTGACCGTGTCGGCGCGCGCATGCACCGGTGCGTCCGGATGGCCCATTCAAGAACGGAAGCGTGCTCTGGCGAGCGCGGTGCGGCGCCTTAGCGGGGCACCAGTCCGCTTGGGCTCCGTCGTGCAGACGCCAAGCCACACCATGCGCGCCCTTACGGGCTCGACCGCGCATGCCTCCCGCCGCTCAACCCAGGTCGGGTTGCTCTGCCGCTGCGAACCGGTTTCCAGCGCTCATGTCCGAAAATGACCATTGATCCTATCAGCCACTGCGTGATATCGCTGGCCGCCTTGGAGCACCAGCGTCGGCCTCTTGGGTGGTGCGTGCGTTTGAGATGGAGGAGACGATGGGTACATCCGTGTTGCGCAAGTTGAGGGCTTCGTCACTGCTCGTATTGGGGGCGATGCTCGCCGTTCTTTTCGTCGAGACGTCGCCAGCAGGCGCGTACAATACGCAGCTGAAAGATTGGCAGGACAAGTATGGACCCGGAACCGCCACGGATTCTTCTTCCGGCGATACCGCGCAATGCCAGCTGTGCCACCGCGACACGAACGGCGGCGATCCCTGGAACGCGTACGGCTGGGATCTGCGAGAGGCTCGATTCCTCGAAGAATGCGACCTCGATCAAGACGGCTTCGACCCCAATTCATGGGACGAGTGCTTCCGCTGCGTCGAGCCTTGGGACTCCGACTCCGCGACTGGGGTTCACCCCAACGACGTAGAGATCGCCGCGAGCACGCAGCCCGGCTGGACCGACGGCAACAACAACCTGGTTTTCTTCAAGAGCGGCGCCTTGGACGTGGACCAGCCGCCGCCAGTGGGCCTCGAGCCATACGATCCGGATGGAACCGGCGGCACCGGCGGTACGGGCGGCATGGGCGGCATGGGCGGCATGGGCGGCATGGGCGGAACTGGTGGCGACGACGTGTTGCCGCCGGGCCAGTACAAGCGAACGACGCAGGTGGTCCGGCCCGGCCAGTCCATCCAGGACGCGCTCGACCGAGCCAAAGAGGGCGCTCGCATCTACGTGCTCGCCGGCGTGTACATGGAGCAGGGCAACGCGACCAACGGGCTCAACATCACGAAGAACGGCATCCAGCTAATCGGTCAAAGCCGGAGCAACAAAGACAAAGACAAAGACAAAGACAAAGACAAAGACAAGACCAGGGACGTGATCATCAAGAAGGCGAACGGTCAGCGCAATGGCGTCGCCATCGTACCGCCCATGGTGACGGACTGCATGAGCTGCCATTCCAGCATGGAGTTGCCTTTCCCACTGCTCCCGGGCATCGAACCCGGGCTACCGGACCCAGAACCGCTGGTTTACGACATCGTAGTGAAGAACATCGAGATCGAGGGCTTCCGGAACGGGCTCTTCACCGAGCGCGTTGACGGCTTCCTATTCGACAACGTCACGTCTACTGACAACTCCGGCTACGGCATCTTTCCGACGCTTTCGTATAACGGCGTCATCAGCAACAGCGTGGCCACGGGCTCCCACGATAGCGGCATTTGGATTGAGACTTCCGAGAACGTCGTCGCGTCGAACAACTTCGTCGAGGGCAACGTCAACGGCTTCGAGGTGTCCAACAGCGACAACATCTTGCTGATCGACAACGAGGCCCGAGGCAACACGGTTGGCGCCGCGATTCTGCTCCTGCCCGACATCTTCGATGACCGGCCTGGCGCGACGAACATCGATCTGATCAACAACTGGTTCTACGACAACAACAAGGAAAACACCGCGCCTGGGGGCATTCTCTCCGAGATCCCGCCTGGGATCGGCATCTTCGTCCTCGGCACGGACGATGGGCTGATCGAAGGGAACCTCATCGAAGACAACGACTACGTTGGGATTGCCATCACCGACTACTGCGCGGTCACCAGCTTGACCAGCTTCCCCTGTGGAGAGGACCCACCCACACAGAATCCGGCGTTCCTATTGGATCAATCCTCGAGGAACAATCGGGTGGTCGGCAACGTCTTGGTCAACAACGCTACCGATCCTCCCGCCCTGCCGTTCGGTTTACTCGCTGCCGAGTTCACCCTCGGGACACTGCCAGTAGACTGGCTCCCTTTCCCGCCGGACCTCTACCCCCTCTTCCCCCCAGAGGACTTCACGCCGTACCACGGCAACTGCTTCGAGAACAATCAGAGCTCGCCCGCCCCGGGGGTGCTGGAGTTCTTCTCGCTGTACGACTTCACAGTCTATCAGAATGGAGGCCCACCGCCGCCGTGGGATCTGCCCGCGTGTCCGGCGCCGTAGGCATGCCGGCCGCCTGAGGGCGTCGCAGGCTGCGCGTACCCGGGTCGTTCGTCCCGCGACCGACCCGGGTTGCCTGCGTCGTCGAAGTAACGAGCGATCGAACGCGACCGTGCCCGGTCGTAGCTGAGCGACGCGATCAGCTACCGATGGGGTCGCAGACGAAGACTGGAATGTCTCGATCGGTGCGCGCCTGGTATTCGTCATATGGAGGGTAGGCGGCGACGATGATTTTCTTCGGTGCTCACCTCGCGGGCGCGATAGGCGCGCGTGATGCCTTCCGCAGTGATTGTGACGTCCGGGTTCGCCTTGAGGTTGTAGTACCAGAGGGGGTTCTTCGAGATGCCGCCGAGCGAGGCGACCAAGATCTTCTGTTCGCCGTGGGGGACGTGCATGAGGGGAATCTCGCGCGTCTTTCCGGTCTTGCGCCCCTTCATCGTCACGAGGCAGATCGGCCGACTCTGGGGGCCTTTGTTCATCAGCCGACCCCCGCTCGCCTTGTAGACCGCCACGTTCAGCTTCGTGAAGAGCTTCGCACCCAGGCGAAACCACTTCTCGAAACTCGGGGGAATCGCCGCTACGTCCTCGCGACGCGTCTTCACATAGTCGAGCTCGGCCATGAGTCGACGCTAGCACCTGACGAGCCAAGGAGCCCGAAGCCATCCGGCTTCTCAAGTACGGATCCACTCTCGCGGATAGACTCGGCCCGGGAGTGATCGTGCTAGCGCGGCGAGGCCGCGATGTTGCCGCCATCGACGGTCACCACGCAGCCCGTGGTGCTCGGCGCAAGCGCGAGGTGCAGGAACGCCTCGGACTTCTTCCGGCAGCAGCCCCGTTCGAATACGATCCGCATTCACCGCGTTGCTTCGCACGCCTCTTAGCCCATCGAGCGCAAGAGAAACGCCGAATTGCGCGGTACTAGATGTTATGTCGCCTGGCGCGCGAACCGGAAAGGGCGTTTATGTCGACTATGCTCCGCCGCTGGCCCTGGCACTAACGCTGACCCCGACTCCGACGCCCCGGAGCGCTAGTACATCTGCGAGCGCAAAGACTGCTCGGCCTTGAGCTGCTCAACCAGGTGCGCCGCCTCTTCGTTCTTCTTATGCTTGCGACCCACTTTGAACTGCATGTTCAAGCCAGCAAATATTTGAACGGAGGGCTGCCCGACGCCGCGAAGCGCCATCGCGAATTGCGGCTCCACGAACAGGTTGTAGACGATCTTCTCGGTAAGAATCACCTTGCCCACGCCCAAGCCAAACGGGACGTTGTAGGTGGGCTGCTCGATGTCGAAGTACCAGATCGGCGCGGAGCGCAGATACGCGCCCTTGCCGACCTGAAACATCAGGAATGGCTGCGCAACGATGAATTGAGTTCGTGGCTTGTTGGGATCACCCCCCACGCCGATTTGGTAGTTGACGAGCCCGCCAATGAGCAGAACTCCCTTCGCCCAGACGGTGAGCGCAGCCAGACCGACTTCGTGTTTCCCGTGGCCGAGTGCATCGTTGCTGGCGGTTGGTGCCGTGTAGATGGGCCCGATGCCGAACATCGCAGGAGATTCGTCGGGCGTGACGACGAACGTGGCAAACACGTTTAGGTCGCCGATTCCAGTGACCTTGCTGACTGTCGCGGTGGGATTTGGCGCCGGGACCACCTGAACAGGAAGCGACACGCGGGGAATGACGCGCCAGAACGGCGTCACCATGCGGATCCAAAAGGTGTTCGCGCTCTCGTCGGGAATACCGTTGAGCTTCGGGAAGTAGTAGTTGTGGAGCGAGAACGCCATCAGATCGGCCAGCGGGTTGTTCGCGGTATTGACCTGGTCTTCGAGCGCCTCCTCCGACTCGGCCCCTACCACCTCTTCGACCGCGATGTCAGCAACCGGCTGCTTCGAAGCACTCTCCTCTTGGGCCAGCGCAGTCGCTTCGACGCAGAAGGCGACCACGACGCTACAGCACAGAACGGTCCCTCTCGGCTTCGAGCGCATGGTGCGACTAGTACACGGTCGTGGTCGTGCCTTTCAATCGAAATCGCCTGAGTCTCGCCGGGTCGTGCGTGCTCACGAAGCGTCGGTCTCATCGGTGATCAGGACAGCGTGGGTTTGGGCGACTCTTCCGGCGGGAATGCTCGGATCGCCATCCCGCACTTTCCGCAGCGCGGATGCTTTGCCGTCGGCCGACACGATCCAAATGATCGAACCGGCGGCGTTCAAGGCGGGAAACGTGAGGGTCATGCGGCGGTGGCCTTTGTAAGGTTGGGTGACCGCTACACGACGGTCGGCCACGTCGAGAACCGGATCGCCTGGAACGAGCGACGCGGTGTGGCCATCGTCGCCGAGGCCGAGGTGCACGACATCGATCGCCGTGGGGAGCTCTGCGGCGTACCGTGCGGCGGCGGCGTCGAGGTCCTGCGCTTCCACGGGCATCGCAAGGACGCTCACGTCGACCTGGTGGAGCAGGTTGTCGGCGAGCCCGGTCAGGTTCCGCGCGGGGTCGCCCGAAGCTGCGATCCGTTCGTCGACTTGATAGATGTCGATTCGCGCCCAGTCGATCGCGGCGTCGGCGAGCCGGCGAAAAACCGGCCACGGCGTACGACCGCCGGAGACCGCAAGCGACGCGCGCGGCTGATCACGAAGGCGAGCTGCGAGCGCGTCGGCCAAGACCTCAGCTGCCACCACGGCAAGATCCGATCCGGCCCGAACCTCCCGCATCACGGCCCCACGTTTGGGTTCACTTCGTGACCCATGTCCAATCGGGCCCGAGTAGTGCATCGGCCTGCGAGGGCCCCCAGGTACCGCGTTCATACGGAACCACCGCGCGGCAACGTGCAAGGGTCTGGTCGACGATGCGCCATGCCTCCATGACGCCGTCCTGCCTTGCGAAAAGGCTCGGGTCTCCGCGCAGCGCATCGCCGAGAAGACGGTCGTAGGCGTCGCGCCCCCGCGGCCGATCGTGCTCGAGGTGTAGCTCGATGGGGCGACTCACCATGGCCGGCCCCGGCTTCTTGGCCTGCATCGAGAAGCTGATCCCGTCGTCGGGCTTCGTGCGAAAGGTCATCCGATTCGGCCCCGGGCGGCAATCGGAGTCGGCGAACAGCGGCCGTGGCGGGCGCGCGAACTCGACCACCGCTTCGGTCACGGTCGAGCTGAGGCCCTTTCCGGCGCGAATGAGCCACGGGACGCCCGCCCAACGCCACGAGTCCACCTCGAGTCGCATCGCGGTGTAGGTCTCGGTGTCGGAGCCCTCCGCAACGCCCGGTTCATCCCGATACCCGACATACTGACCGCGAACGACGTCATCGGCGCTCGGCGTCACGATCGCCCGGAGTGCCTTGACGCGTTCGTCTCGAAGCGCGTCGGGGCTTTCGGACACCGGAGGCTCCATGGCGAGCAAGGCCAACACTTGCAAGAGATGGTTCTGCACGACATCGCGCACGGTGCCGACGTTGTCGTAGAACGAGCCTCGGCCCTCCACGCCGAAATCCTCGGCCATCGTGATCTGAACGCCCCGCACGTAGTGCCGGTTCCAGATCGGCTCGAGGACAGTGTTCGAAAATCGGAAGATCATCAGGTTCTGAACGGCTTCTTTCCCGAGAAAGTGGTCGATGCGGTAGACGCGTTCTTCCGGGTAATGCCGCTGGACGATCTCGTTCAGCTCCTGGGCGGTCAGGGTGTCGCGGCCGAACGGCTTCTCTAGAACGAGTCGACCACGATGATTCAGACCCGCGGCCGCAAGTCCCTCGACCACTTCATCGAAGAGCGCCGGAGGTATGGCGAGATAGGCGACGGCACACGCGTTGTCCGACGTGCGCTCTGCGATCCGCGTGTACGTCAAAGGGTCCCGGTAGTTTCCGGAAACGTACGAGAGGTTCGCCGCGAGCTTGGCGAATACCGCGTCGTCGATCGCGCGACCGGAGGCATCGAGCGCCTCACGCGCCTTCTCCCGGAGCGTCTCGTCGGTCCAACCACGGGACGCCACACCGATGACCGGCATGTCCAGACGTCCTGCCGCGGTCAAATCGTAGAGCGCGGAGAAGAGCTTCCTCCGGGCGAGGTCACCGGTGATTCCGAATAGGATCAAGGCGTCGGCTTGCTGGGGCGTGCTCATTCAGACTCCCGCTTCTTCTCGTGATGCCCTCCGAACTGCTTCCGCATTGCCGAAAGCAAGCGGTTTGCGAGCTCGTCGCGCCCACGCGACGCGAAACGTCCGTAGAGGGCTGCGGAGAGAACCGGCGCCGGAACGCCCTCTTCGACTGCGGTCAATACGGTCCAACGCCCTTCCCCGGAGTCCGAGACCTGCCCGGAAAACGCCTCGAGCCCTGGATCCTCGGCGAGCGCCGCGGCGGTCAGATCGAGCAGCCACGAGGCGACGACACTTCCACGGCGCCAGACTTCGCTGATCTCGGGAACGTCCATCTCGTAGCGATAGTGCTCGGGGTGTCGAAGCGGCGTCGTTTCTGCGTCGACCTCCCGTTTGCCCAGCCCGACACCGGCGTGCTCCAGGATGTTCAAGCCTTCGGCGTACGCGGCCATCATCCCGTACTCGATACCGTTGTGGACCATCTTCACGAAGTGACCGGCTCCACTCGGCCCGCAATGAAGGTAGCCATGCTCGGCCGAGCTTGGCTCGCCGGTTCGCCCCGGGGTTCGCGCCGCGGCATCGACTCCAGGCGAGAGTGAGCGAAAGATGGGATCGAGGTGCTTCACGGCAGCTTCATCGCCGCCGATCATCAAACAGAAACCGCGCTCGCGCCCGAAGACACCGCCGCTCGTTCCGACATCGAGCAACCGAATGCCGCGCTCTGCGAGGGTGGCGGAACGCCTCAGGTCGTCTTGGTAAAACGAGTTGCCCCCGTCGATGACGATGTCGCCCTCTTGGAGGTGCGTCGCGAGCTCTTCGATGACTTGCCCGGTCAGCGCCGCCGGGACCATCACCCACACGGCGCGCGGACTCTCGAGCTCGTTCGCGAGCTCTTCGAGGCCGGCGGCTCCGTCGGCGCCCTCCAAGACGAGCCCGTCCACCGCTCCGGCGTCCACGTCGTGCGCGACGACACGGTGCCCATCCCGAAGCAACCTCCGTGTGAGGTTTGCGCCCATTCGGCCGAGGCCGACCATTCCCAAGTCCATGCTGCCCGTGCTCCTCGTCGGTACCTGAGGGTACCGGCACTACTGAGCTTGAGATAGGCCCCGCTTCACCGGACGCAAGTGTCAACCCCCGCGAAGCGGCGCTCTCGAGGCTACCGGAGCTTTGGGTTCAGCGACTGAATCTTCGGGCCCAAGTCCACACCGATGCGGAAGACGGGGATGAGCGTCCAGCGGATGAAGTGAGACGAGTCGAGCGGCGTGCCGGAGAGGTGTTTGAGGCCCTCGTATTCCACGGCTCAGCCGAAGAAGAAGCGATCGACGTGGAGGTCGACGTTCATGCCGACCATGCCTCCGATGACCCACCCGCGCGCCGACACCCAATCGCTCTCTTAGCTCATCGGGATCAAGATGAGGACCGAATTGCGCGGTACTAGATGTTATGTCGCCTGGCGCGCGAACCGGAAAGGGCGTTTATATCGACTACGCTCAGAAAGCCGGCCACTGCGCATAGACACGCGGACCGGAGCAGTCGATGGAACAAAACGACAATACGACCATCTCTTCCCATCGTGCGCGGGGAAAGAATCTCGGTGTTCCGGAGCTGATCGCCATCGCGTTGGGAGGCATGGTTGGTGGCGGCATCTTCACCATCCTCGGCATCTCGGTGGCAATGATCGGCGTGTATACGCCCTTGTCTATCATCATTGGCGCCCTGATCGCGTCACTCGCTGCTTACTCCTATATCAAGCTCGGAGTCTTTTACCGAGATGAGGGAGCCACCTACTCGTTTTTCAAGCGAACCTTCCCGCAGTCGCCCCTCGCCGCATCCTTGATCGGCTGGTGGGTAATGTTTGGCTACATCAGTACCCTCGCGCTCTACTCCTATACGTTTGCTTCGTACGCGATCAGTAGCACCGCCTCATCGGATACTGAGTGGGTTCGCAAAGCGGTTGCTGGCGCCGTGCTTGTGGTTTTCACGCTGATCAACCTATGGAGTGTCAAAGGCATGGGCAAGATTGAAGATATCATGGTCTATACGAAACTGATTATCCTAGCCGTGATCTCTTTCTTGCTTATCAACCATGCAAATGCCTCGTTGCCCACGTTAATCGACGATAGCGGTGAGGTCACGTTGATGGCGATCCTGGTGGCTTCGTCAATTACATTCGTGGCGTATGAAGGCTTTCAATTAGTCATCAATGCCGTCAACGAAATGGACCAACCCGAACGCAATATCCCACGCGCGATCTACGCAGCAATTTTCCTCGCCGCTGCGATCTATGCCGTGATTTCGCTGGGAGCGATACTCGCCATACCGTTCGACGAAATCATTCGCAACGAGGAATACGCGCTGGCTGCAGGAGCAGATGACCTCTTGGGACATTGGGGTACCGAGCTGATTATCGTTGGCGCGCTGTTGGCTACCAGTAGCGCGATCAGTGGCACGGTATTCGGGGCGTCTCGACAGATGGCCGTGATCGCTGCAGATGGCTATCTTCCGCGACCGTTGGCACATCGCGCTGGCCGGGTGCCAACCCGCGCGATTATCACAATGTCCTCGCTGGCTTTCCTTCTGGTATTGGTTGGCAGCCTCCAGCAGATCTTGGAATTCGGCAGCGTGACTTTCCTGCTGGTGTCGCTTTTGATGGCTGCCGCAAACTACAAGATACGCCTCAAAACGGGGGCCTCACGCGCGCTGACCATACTGGCGATCGCCGGCTTGAGTATGGGTACGCTATTGATCCTGTACTACGAAGCGATTAATCAGCCGCGCCAACTGGGATTTGTCGTTGGACTTTATCTCCTACTTTCCCTAGGCGCCTGGCTCTACGCTAGGCATCACTCTCGAGTTTCCCGACGCTGACTGCGCCTGACCCTGACGGCGTTTCGCACCCCGGACCCATCTATCTAGCTCTGGACCGGCCCTACGACGGTTGGTTGCTCGACCTCGATGCGGGTAGTGCAGACCTCGCCTTTTTGATCGCGTACGAGCCGAAACACGACGAGAAGAAGACGCCCTGGTTCGCGGTCAAAGCATATGATTGGCTTGGCAGCCAGGCCGTCGCGAGGTACCTGTAGGGGGCGGGACATGCTCTATTTTGCGTACGACGGTTCGATCCACGGTGACTGGGTTGCTCGGTACGCCATGCGAATGGCCAAACGCCTGCCCGAGCCGATGCTGCACATCCTGCACGTCGAGGATCGCGAGCTTCCGGCTTCCACCCTGAGGCAACGGCTCTCACAAATGGAATCGACGTGTGAGCAGTTGGCCCTACCGGTAGAAATCACGCTCGCGCCGGAACGCAAGAGTGTGGCAGCGACGCTGCTCGGCTTGCTTCCGGGAGGCAAAGAGCACCTCCTGGTCTGCGGGACCCGGGTCCGTCAAAGGGGGCGAGGGCTCCTGGCAAACACCGTGTCCGAGCACTTGCTGCGGGCCGCTTCGTGCCAGGTCGTCTCCATCCGGGTGATGCAACCAGGTCTATTGGGAGCACCGCGTACCTTCTTGGTCCCGGTGAGCGGTCGTCCCGAGGGCATTCGCATTGGACTGCCTCCACTTCGACTCCTGGTGACGGAGACCAGCACCCTCCAAGTGCTATTGGTTCGTCAGGTGAGCCATCGGCGCTTTCGTCACATCAGCCACGAAGACGCTACCTCGCTGGTTGAAAAGGGGCAGCGCTACGTTTCCGAAATCGAAGCAGCGCTCGCCAGTGGGCTCAGTCTTCCCGCCAGTAGCCTCGATCGAACCGTAGTTTTGTCCGACGACATCCCAAAAGAGATTGTGATTCAAGCAGGAAAGCACAAGTCGCAGTTGATCTACATGGGCGCCTCGACCACATCGCTTCGGCGCCGCTCCGTGTATGGAAGCCCCATCGAACAGGTCTTGCGAAGCGCCCCCTGCGACGTTGCCATCTATGGTGATGCACCGTGAGCCAGATTCAGAACGTCGCGACGGAGCGCGTTTTCGAGTTTCTTCATAGCAAGCCACAGGGCTTGACCGGGAACGAGGCAGCGGAACGCTTGCGCGAGGTTGGGCGCAATTCACTGAAGGCGCCTCAGCGTTTTCGCTTGCTCCGCATTCTCTTCAGGCAGCTCACGAACTTCTTCAGTCTGCTGCTCGATGTGGCGGCTGCACTCTGCTTCGTCGCAGACGCGATGCAGCCTGGAGAGAGGATGAACGTGCTCGGCTGGGCACTCCTCGCAGTGTCCCTGCTCAACGCCCTGTTCTCGTTCCTGCAGGAGTATCGCGTCGAACGCGCCATGCAGGCGCTAGCGAAGTTCCTGCCACCTCAGGTCTTGGTTCGTAGAGCAGGCCATGAGGCAGAGCTCCTCGCCGAGGAAGTGGTGCCCGGGGATGTAGTCATCCTCGCGGAAGGCGACCAGATCCCCGCAGATATACGACTGGTCGAGTGTAACGAGCTTCTCGTGAACAACGCGTCTCTCACCGGGGAGTCCGCACCGATTCCTCTCACTGCCGCAGCCGTCGACAGCCGGTTGATCGACAGCGCGAACATTGCGTTTGCGGGGTGCTCCGTGCTCCGAGGGTCCGGAGTCGGGGTCGTCTTTGCGACGGGCGAGCGAACGCAGTTTGGGCAAGTGGCCGCGCTCTCGCGGGACATCCGCCGCCCCCCGTCTCCGCTCGAGCGCAAGACGGCACACATGGTTCGCGTGCTCACCGTCATCGCCGTCGCGATGGGCGGGACCTTCTTCCTCTACGGCGTGTTCACGGGACAGTCGCTCTGGATCAACCTGGTGTTCATGCTGGGCATCATCGTTGCCAACGTCCCCGAAGGGCTCCTCCCGACTTTCACGTTGTCATTGGCGATGGGCAGTGTGCGGATGGCGAAGCAGAACGTCCTCGTGAAGAGCCTCAACGCCGTCGAGGGGCTTGGTTCCGTCCATATCATCTGCACGGACAAGACCGGAACGCTTACGCTCAACCAACTCACCATCACGCGCATCGTTGATCCGAGCGGGCAGGACATCCTATCGGGGACGCCGCCGCGTGCAGAGCTCCTGCGTTTTGGTCTCGTCGCGAGCGATGTGCAGCCGCACGAGGAGAAATGGACTGGCGATCCACTCGACGTGGCCATCGCAGAGCTGTTCGGTTCCGAGATTGGAGAGGTCGAGGAGGTGCGCCAGCGAACGAACCGACGCTTCGTATTCGATCTTCACAAACGCCGCGCCGCCGGATTGCACTTGGCCGGGGAGACCGCAGTCTTTTGCGTGAAGGGCGCCTGGGAAGCGCTTCGGCCGCTGATCGCTCAGATTGACACTGCAGACCGAGACGAACGAGAGGCTACGGAGGAGTCACTCGCGAAGATCGATGCTTTAGTCGATTCACTTGCGGCTGCAGGGCAGCGGATCATCACCGTGGCGGCGCGCGAGATTGCTCCCGATGCTGCCGATGGCGAGCAAGCGGAGCTCGAACGCGGGTTGTGCCTGAAGGGTTTCCTTTGTTTAGAAGACCCGCTTCGTCCCGAAGTGCCCGGCGCGGTGACCGAATGCGGCAAAGCCGGAATCCGAGTGCTGCTGATTACCGGGGACCACCCACAAACGGCCTCGGCGATCGCGCGGCGGGCTCGAATCCTGACAGACGACTCGGACGGCACCGGCGGCACGGATTCACTTCTGATTACCGGTGATGAGCTCGAACGCCTCCCGCAACGCGTGCTGTGCGATTCGCTGACCCGAGGCGTCTGTGTGTTTTCCCGCACCACGCCGGAACAGAAGATGAAGATCGTGACCGCGCTCAAACAGCTTGGTTTGGTCGTGGCCATGACCGGTGACGGGGTCAATGATGCTCCTGCGCTCAAGGCTGCCGATGTCGGTGTGGCGATGGGAGTGGGTGGCACCGATGTCGCACGGGAAGCGGCCCAAATCGTGCTCCTCGATGACAATTTCGCATCGATTGTTTCTGGAGTCGCAGAGGGGCGGACGATCTTCGACAACATCAAGAAGTTCACGAACTACGTTCTCGTCAGCAATGGCCCCGAGATCCTCCCTTATCTCATCTACATCTTGTTTCCGGTTCCATTGGCGCTCACAGTCATCCAGATTCTCGCCATCGATCTCGGGACCGACATCATTCCATCGATGGCGCTCGGCCAAGAGCCGACCGATGAAGACACGATGGCACGGCCGCCTCGACGTCGTGACGAGGCGTTACTCGACTTTCGTTTGGTGGCGCACAGCTACTTCTTCCTCGGGCTCCTCGAGGCTGCATATTCCTTGACGCTCTTCTTCTGGGTGTTGCACGCCGGTGGCTGGCAATATGGAGACCGCCTCACTGCAACGGACCCCCTGTACCAGTCCGCCACCGGACTCGCGCTGGCGACGATCATGCTGATGCAGATTGGCAACTTCATCGGGCGCCGATCAGCGACGCGCTCCGGTTTGGACCGAGGGCTGTTCACAAACCCTCTGATTCTCATCGGATTTGCCATCGAGATCGGGTTCGCCTGGGCCACCTTGTATTTCCCTCCCTTGTGCCGGGTTTTGGGGACGGGTCCAGTTTCGTTGCAGATGTATGCGATGGCCTGGCTCGGCGCTCCACTCATTTTCGGAGCGGATTACCTTCGAAAGAAGCTGCTCGCTACGGTTCGATCGACGCGCTGAGCTCGCCAAGATGGTGAAGCTCTGACTCAAGCGGCTACTCTCCCGAGCGCTTCGGTCCGAAGGCGAGCTCTCGGAGCGCTCTCTTAGCCCATCGAGCGCAAGAGAAACGCCGAATTGCGCGGTACTAGATGTTATGTCGCCTGGGGCGCGAAGCTGAAAGGGCGTTTATATCGACTTCTGTGAAGCGGCGTCCCCAGTCAAGTTCAAAGTTCTGGGTGGTTGACTTGTCTTGGCGAGATGGTCGTCATCCTTCTGTTCGCGCTCGGCTGAGGCAGCTTCTTGCTGCGGCGCATGGTGGGATTCGAGGGGTGGCCGGCGCCATCTATGCTTCGGCTCTGCAGAAATAGCCAGTCGACATAACGCGCTCGGCCCCCACAATCTGGACTCATCGCGGCAAGAGGTATGTGTCAGGTCTCCTTGGGTCGGTTTGGGTTACGCAGCATGCGCTGCAGAGGTTGTTGTTTTTCCGAAGTCGGTGCCATCACGCCACATCGCAAACAAGATGCCGGCGAGCTTTCGCGCCAAGGCGACCGCGGCGATACGCTTGCCTCGCCGGAGCGCAATCCGGTGAGCCCATGCGCGAAGTGCTTCGGTATCGGCTCGTCGGCTTCGCAGCAATTGCCATGAGGCCTCGACCAAGAGTGCGCGCATGCGCCGGTTGCCCGCTTTGGTGATGTGGCCTCGGCGTTGTTTCTCGCCGCTGCTGAGCTCTCGAGGGACCAGCCCTAGATAAGCGCGCACCTGTTTGGCGTGCGCAAAGCGTTCGACCCGGTCGACGATAGCCACAAATGAAATCGCTGTGACCGGACCCACACCAGCCGCGGTGCACAATCGCTTGGCGACCTCATGGGTCTTGGCTTGTTCGGCGAGCGACTTGTCCGCGGCCTTGAGCTCCGCGTTGACCGACCGCATCACCGCAAGAAGCGGCGCCATTTGGTCTTGCAGAGCCTCAGGCAGCTCGAGCTCGCCCACGCGCTCGGCAAAGGAGGCGGCTCCGCCGCTGCGCACGCGGTAGCCTTGTTGTCTCAACAGCGCGCGAATCAGACTAATGTGCCGGGTCCGCGTTTGCACGAGCGCTTCGCGGACCGCCACTTGGGCTCGAAGCGCACGGCTCGCTTCCGAGCTTCGATGCGCGGGCCGATATGCGCCGAGCGCACAGGCTTCGCAAAGGGCCCGTGCATCGCGTCGGTCGGTCTTCACTTTGCGGCTTCGCTGGGCGTACATCGGCGCGAAGTTCGGGTCCGCCACAATCACTTCGTGACCGAGCTCCTCCAAGCATTGCGCCACCCACTCGCTTTCCGTCGAGGACTCGACCAGGATGCGGGCCC
>Ga0111160_1060_pt1 | contig 15420 bp, 16 predicted proteins | sample DeeMarSeWOR28_12_FD_80265 | JGI IMG/M metagenome (GOLD analysis project Ga0111160, IMG submission 80265) | Myxococcales bacterium SG8_38_1
CCTCGACCACCTGCGAACCAAGACCATACGCGGCGTTGATGACGGCTTCGCCCGCATCCCCCGTGAGCGGATTGACCGTAAACAGAACGCCCGATACTTCCGCAGGAACCATCGCCTGAATGACGACACCGATCGACACCGAGAGATCTTCGTCGAGCATGCGCAAGTACGACAGCACTCGCGGTCGAAACAGACTCGCCCAGCAGACCTTGATCGCGTCGAGCACCTCGTCGTCGCGGATGAGGTTCAGCGCCGTAGAATGCATCCCGGCAGCGGAGGCGCCTTCTTGGTCTTCGTGTGTTCCCGACGATCGAACCGCGAAGCTCGTCGCCCCCTCGTCCCGCATCGCCAACAACGCGTCTTTGACGGTGCGGACGACGTCCTGCGGGAGCGTCGCGTCTCGCACCCGCTCTGCGATCGCGTTCAACCGAGCGTCTGAGACGTGGGGCTCTCGCAGCAAAGCCCTCGGGCGGTCGGCAACATCGAGCACGCTCGAATAGAACGAATCCCCAACCCACCCCGGCATTGCGTATGCAGCCGGCACCGGGAATCCGGCGCGTGCAAGCGCGGCAAGGCCCCGCGCCTTGCCACCATACCCGGCCGCCCGACGAGGAACGACCGATTCGATTCGCTTCAGTATCCGCGGCATTCCAACCAGGTTCTTCTAGCGCAGCCTTCGAGGGGGTCCACAAGGGGCGATGGACGAAGGACTGACGCAGCGCTATGGAGGGAGCGGTGTCGGTCTTCGAAGACGATCATTTTCATGATCAGTGTGGCGTATTCGGCGTGTTTGATGCGGCTGAGGCATCGAACCTGGCTTATCTCGGTCTGCACTCGTTGCAGCACCGTGGCCAAGAGGCGGCCGGCATCGTCTCGAGCAATGGCAAACAGCTATTCGTGCACCGTGGAATGGGCCTCGTGCAGGACGTGTTCACGGTGTCCCAGCTCGACAAGCTTCCCGGGCGAAGCGCCATCGGCCACGTGCGGTACACGACCGCCGGCGGCAGCCACATCAAGAATGCGCAGCCTCTCGCTGTCGACTGCGCCCATGGCTCGATCGCGGTGGCGCACAACGGCAATCTCACGAACGGCCTGGCGCTGCGACATGAGCTCGAAAAGGACGGTTCGATCTTTTCGTCAGACAGCGACACCGAGGTGCTGGTCCATCTCATCGCTCGCTCCAAGTCCGAGACGATGGTCGACAGCGTGGCCGACGCGCTCCACCGGGTCGAGGGCGCGTACTCACTCGTGTTCCTATCGCCCGACGAGCTGATTGCGGTTCGTGACCCGTACGGCTTTCGACCGCTTTGTCTCGGCAAGCTCGACGGCGCGTACGTCGTGGCATCCGAGCCGCCGGCATTTCAGCTCATTGGCGCAAAGTACGTTCGCGACGTCGAGCCTGGTGAGATGATCGTGGTCAATCAGTCGGGGCTTCAGAGCTTGCGACCATTTCGTATCGATCCGAAGCGCCGCTACATGTGCATCTTCGAGTACGTTTACTTTGCGCGACCCGACGCGTCGTTCGACGGCATCAGCGTCTATGACGCGCGAAAGCGCATGGGGCGCGCCTTGGCGGAGGACCAACCGGTCGAAGCCGATCTCGTCGTGCCCGTCCCTGATAGCGGGGTGGCCGCGGCCCTCGGATACGCGGAGGCCGCGGGCCTGCCGTTCGAGCTGGGTCTCATTCGGAGCCACTACGTGGGGCGCACGTTCATCGAGCCCGCCCAGTCGATCCGCCACTTCGGGGTCCGGCTGAAGCTGCATCCGGTGCAAAGCCTGCTGCAGGGCAAGCGCGTGATCGTCATCGACGACTCAATCGTGCGCGGCACCACGAGCCGCAAGATCGTCAAGATGATCCGTGACGCGGGAGCCAAAGAAGTGCACCTTCGCATCAGCTCGCCCCCGACGAGCTGGCCCTGCTTCTACGGGATCGACACCCCGACTCGCGAAGAGCTCATCGCTGCCCACCACACCGTGGACGAGGTCAACGAATACGTGACCGCCGACACGCTCGGCTACCTGTCACTCGAGGGGTTGAAGCGAGCGGTAGGCGGCGAAGAGGGATTCTGCAGCGCATGCTTCAGCGGACGGTACCCGATCCCCGTCGTCGACAACGCGAAGCAACGAAGGCAATTGCCTTTGGTGGGCGTGTAACGCCTTCGGGTGCCCGTTCGCCCTCATGTCCGCGAGCGGGTACCGGAACGGGTATGCGTGCGGGCTCAGTACGTCCTGAACCACTCGACAATCGCCTCATTCACCAAGGCAGGGCGCTCGAGATGCACGAAGTGGCCTGCGTCGGCAAGCATGATCTGGTCGAACAGCGCGCTAAAGTGGGCGCCCTGCTCTTCCGCAATCTCCGGTCCCACGCAGCCATCCCGCTCGCCGTGCAGATAGATCGTCGGCACAACGATGGGCCCACTCGATAGGAGCTGACGTGTCTCGCGGAACGTCTTCGGCGACCGCAGCGCGCGGTAGTACTTCAGCGGGGCTGGCATGCTCGATCGGAGGCAAAGCTTCAGCTCGTCGAAGTAGTCCTCTCCGGGGTCGAATCCGGGCGACCACTTTCGCCAGAGGCGCTCGATGAAAGCGAAGTCGTGAAGCTCCACCAAGCGGTCGGAGAGAAACGGCAACTGAAACAAACCCATGTAAGCGCTCCGCCCGAGCTGACGTGGGTGCTCTTTGATGTTTTCCTCGAACGCGAGCGTGTGCGGGAACGCAAGCAATGCGGCCGCGCGAAACCTCTCCGGCCACTGGGCGAGGGCGCACTGCGCGATCAGCGAACCCCAATCGTGACCCACGACACGCACCGGTTCGATGGGCGACAGCTCCTCGACGAACGACAGAAAGGCGCGCGCGAGCGCGGGCGGGTCGAACGGGCCCTCGAGCGAGGATGGCGCATAACCCGGCAGCCAGGGGCAAACCACGTGATAGCCCTCGTCTCGAAATACCTCGGTGAGCGGCGCCCAGGTGCGTGGGAGGTCGGGGAAGCCGTGCAAGCAGACGACGATCGGCGCGTCCTCCGCTTCGTTCGAGAGATATGAGATCCCGGTGCGTTCGGATCGAAGGCGGTGCATCGATCGGAGCTTACGCGAAGTGGGCGGCCAGCGCTTCCGCCAAGCGCTGAGCAAACGCATCTTGGACGATCAGATCCTGCCGCGCCTCGATCTCGAGCGCAGACCGGCCGAACTCCTTGGCGTGGCGTACGGGCGAGTACGCCAGCCCCCCCTTCCCCGACCAGGGCTCGTTTGCCAAGACGTGAAAGCCGGCTCCCTCGAGGTGTCGAATCAGGCGGTACGCGGGCGCTTCGTCATCGTCGAAGAGAACCCCTATCTCGAGGGTGCGCTTGTCGCCCTCGTACTCGTCCGTGAACGTGTGAATCCCAAACACCGTGTCGCCTCGGGAGCGCTCGACCATCGCACTCACCGCTGTGTGGTACGGTCGATAGAGGCGATCGATTCGCTCCTCTCGGTCGGCTTCGAGCAAGCTCTCGTTCAAGTGAACTTGATGCCCATCGGCATTTTGGCGAAACAGCGTGTCCGAGTCGAGTGGCCGGTTCGGGTCGATCAGCAGTCGAGAAAACCTCGACAGGACCGCGGGCGCGTTCATCAAGCTCGCCACGCGTCGCGTGAACGCGGCAGCGCCGATGTCACTCGCCCAATGCGTATCGACGAGCCACTGATCCGCTTCGGGCCAGCGCCAAGGTTCAGGCAGCGCGTTGGAAGCATGCTCGCAGGTGAACACCAAGCGAGCATTCAAGTCGCCGTCGACCTCTTCTACAGCTTCGGACCAATCCATCATCGAATTGTAATCGCGCTCTCCAAAACGCTAGCTACTCGCTGACACTGAACGATTGGGCTGTATACTCCAAAACGAAGCCGTGTGGGGGCGGTGGAAGGAAATCCCGTGCCGCACCCCGACGAAGATCTCGAGCTCCCTGGAAAGCCACGCCGGCGCCCGAGCTACTTCCGAAAGAAGCGCCGGGAGAGCACGACCAAGCTCGTGCGTGTCGCACGCGATAGCAACCGCCCACCGAGCGACATCAGTCACGTTGTCCGAAGCCCGGAGGCGCGGCACAAGCAGTGGAGCGAAGTGATCAACCGCGCCCCAGCCCTGCCCGATCCCGTCCTTCAGCGGCCGATCCCGCCGCCCGCACCGCTGCCGTCAGAGTCCTCGACGCATGAGCTCACGGTCCCGGGCTGGACGGAGCAGCGCAAGCGCCGCAAACGCATGGAAGACATCATCGGGACGGTCGCCCTAGCCGTAATGGTGGCTACAATGCTCGTAGCCATGTGGCTCCGAATGACGGGCCCCTAGAGACTCTGGCGCCGCATCTAGAACTCTGGCCGGTCTTGATGCTGCCCGTAGACTTCGCGGAATACGTCGCAGACCTCTTGCTCGGTACAGTAGACTTTCGCTGCCTCGACGATGCCTGGCATCACGTTCCGGTCGGCGCGGCAATCGTCGGCAATGGCCGCGAGAGCCTTCTTCACGGCCGCGTCATCACGCTCTGCCTTGACCTTGGCGAGGCTTTCGACCTGTTCCTTTTGGATCGTCTCGTCGATCCGCAGGGTTGGGATGTCCGGTTGCTCTTCCTGCTGGTACTTGTTGACGCCAACGACCGTCTTCTCGCCGCTCTCGATCTGTTGTTGAAATCGGTAGGCGGAAGCGGCGATCTCGCGCTGCGGGTAGCCGCGCTCGACCGCTTCCACCATCCCACCGAAGTCGTCGATCTTGCGAATGTAGCTCATCGCCTCTTCTTCGATGCGATTGGTCATCCATTCGACGAAGTAACTGCCTGCTAGCGGGTCGATGGTGTTGGTCACGCCCGACTCCTCGGCGACGATTTGCTGCGTTCTGAGCGCGACGGTCACCGCTTCCTCGGTCGGAAGCGCGAACGTCTCGTCGAGGCTGTTGGTGTGGAGCGACTGCGTGCCGCCCAAGACGGCCGCAAGCGCCTGAAGAGCCACTCGGGCCACGTTGTTATACGGCTGCTGCGCCGTGAGCGACACGCCCGCGGTCTGAGCGTGGGTCCGCAGCATCAGGGAACGGGGGTTCTTCGGGCCGAAGCGCTCCTTCATGAGCCGCGCCCACATGCGGCGAGCCGCCCGAAACTTCGCGATCTCCTCGAAGAAGTCGTTGTGCACGTCGAAGAAGAACGACAGACGCGGTGCGAATTCATCTACATCGAGGCCGCGCTCGACAGCCCACTTCACGTATTCGAGCCCATCAGCAATGGTGAACGCCAGCTCTTGGGCAGCGGTCGCGCCGGCTTCGCGGATGTGGTAGCCGCTGATGCTGACGCTGTTCCAGCGGGGTACTTCTTTCGCGCAGAACTCGATCGAGTCGGTCACGATGCGCATCGCCGGCCGGGGCGGAACCACCCACGCGTGCTGCGCAATGAACTCTTTGAGGCAATCGTTCTGAACGGTCCCGCCGATTTTGTCGCGGGGGATGCCGCGCTTGTCGGCCAGTGCCACGTAGAAGCCGAGCAACACTGCCGCCGGCCCGTTGATCGTCATCGACGTGGTCACCTTGTCGAGCGGGATTTGATCGAAGAGGATCTCCATGTCGCGGAGCGTGTCGACCGCGACGCCGACCATGCCGACCTCGCCGAGCGAGCGTGGAGAGTCGCTGTCGTAGCCCATCAGCGTCGGGAAATCGAAAGCGGTGGAGAGACCCGTTTGCCCCTGGTCCAAGAGGTAACGAAACCGCTCGTTGGTCTGTCGTGGAGTGCCGAAGCCGGCAAACATCCGCATCGTCCACAAGCGGCCGCGGTACATCGTCGGCTGAACCCCGCGGGTGTAGGGGAATTGACCAGGGAACCCGAGGTCGCGCTGATAGTCGGTGTCGAGGTCGGCCGGGGTGAGCAGGTCGGGCACCTCGAGGTCACTCAAAGTCGAGAATCGTTCCTTGCGCAGCGGGTGGCTCGCGACCGCGCCATGCACGTCCTCAGCGCGCCAGCGCTCGCTGGCTTCGCGGAGCCCGTCGCCGTCCTTCGGAGGCAGCCTCTTCGCTGCGGGTTTTTCGGCCGGATCCGTCGCCACGCACGCCTCCTGTCAGTTCTCTACCGTGTCCTCGGCCCCCGGGAAAGGCAAGACCTCGCCCCGGATGACCTGGAGCATCCCCTCCACTTCGAGGGCCACCTCGAGCTCCGGGCTCGTCTCCAAGAACCGCTCGAGATAACGCTTTGCCGCTTGATTCTCGCCTTTTTGAAAGTGAGTAGCGCCGACGAGAAAGAGCGCGTCGCTGTCGTCTTCCTGCTTCTGGAGCACACGCTGCCCCATGCGAATCGCGCGGTCGTACTCTCCCATCATGCGCAGCGTCTGCCCCGCGCCGAGCATCGCCCCAACGTATTCCGGCGCAAGCGTCAGCGCCTCGACATAGCTCTTGAGCGCCTCCGGATAGGCTTCCTTTTCGAAATATGCGTGTCCCAAGAAGTGAAAAGCGTACTCGTTGTCGGGATCATCGTGACACACACGCAGGAGCTCATCGATAGCCCGATCGAGCTCGCCTGCGTGGAGCAGCTCCATGCCCTCTTCGGCGGCTTCCCAACGCTCCGACTCAGTGTCGTCCACCAGAGGCCTCAATCGCGGTTGCCGTAGTCGATCGAGCCGGCCCGCGTGCGATCGCGCGGCTGAACACCGGACGCCAAGGTGCTGAGCACCAGCAGCAAGAACAACACGCCGCCGATCAACAAGGTGACGCCCATGAGCTGGCGGTTGTCGAGCACCCAATAGCAAACGCCAGCGAAGGCGAGTGTCGACAAGCCCACCACGCCGGCGAGCCGGATCTGCATCTGCCGGCGCTGCCTGGCATGCGCCGCGGCTTCTTGCTTGGCTTCTTTGGCAGCCTTTTGGCGCTCCTTGCGTGCCTGGCGCTGTTCGTTCTGCTTCTTGGCCATCAGCGAAGCATACTACTGAATTGCCCGACGGGCCCGATCTGCCAAATGCCCCTTGGGAACGAGCTCGAGATAGCGCTCGTAGGCTTCGCGAGCCGCAGGGGAATTGTCGATCCAGAGAGCCTCGCCGAGGTAGAACCACGCGGCGGGGGGCGTGCCCGACAGGGAGATCGACTGCCGGAACAGCCGCCTTGCTGCGTCGAGCTCTCCCCGGTTCAAATGTACGCGTGCGATTTGGTAGATAGCCTCTGCTTCCAGCCCGGGCCGCGCGTCTACGCCTCGCGCGTGTTGGAGCGCGCGCGTCGCGTTCTCCATCGCGTCCTCGTACTTCTCGGCGCGAAGGATGCCGCGACCAATGCCGACCAGCGCGGGCGCGTAGTCCGGGTCGAGCTCTAGTGCGCGACGATAGTAGCTCGCAGCAACCCCCGGGTGCCCCTCCGCAAAGAGCTCGTCGCCGCGCCGCGTGAGTGCCGGCGCGTCCATCGATCTGAGCTCGGACTCGACGACGGCGTCGGAAGGCTCCGGCGACAACTGAGGCTCGGGGGCCGGACGCTTTGCCCTGGAAGGAGCTTTGGCCTTGGCCTTCGGAACAACCCGCACGGGCTTTGGCGCGGGCGCTAGCTCGGGTGCGGGCGGTGGCGCTGCTACGGTCGCTGGCTCTACTGCCGGCACCGTCACTGGCGCTGACTCCGTCACCGGCGCCAACTCCGTCACCGGCGCCAACTCCGTCACTGGCGCCGTCTCGGTCGCTGGCGCCGTCTCGGTCTCTGACGCTGGCGCTGTCTCATCTTCCCCACCCGGGTGTGTGACGACGACAATGCCCGCCACCACAACGGCGACCAGCAAAATCCCAATCAAGACCGCCAGGATCTGCTTGGGCGTCAACCCGACCTGCGTACTTCGCTCCTGCCGCTCCGCGAACGCGATCAAATCCTCTTCCACCTCGGGGATCTCGGAATCGCGAGAATCCTCGGCGATCCCAGCGGATGATTCGAGCGTGCGGGCCTTCTCGAGGACGCGGTTGGCCTTCTCATGCTCGCCCCGTTCACGAAGCAGCTCTCCCAGGAGGTGCAGCGGAGTCGGGTCCTCCGGCGCGAGGCGCGCAGCACCGAGCAAGGCCTGCTGCGCGCGCAGCGTGTCACCGACCGCCCACCAAGCCTCGGAACAGACCAACAGGTACTCGGGATCGTCGACCAGCTCGTCCTGATGCTCGCTCAAAACCTCGAGCGCAGAGCGAGGCTTCCCCGTGGCGATCAGATCGCGTGCAATCTCCAGCGGATGCGAGTGTCCCGCCGCATCGTCGCCGTCGAGGGCATAGGCGTCGAACCCGAAATCAGACACGGGCGCGATGCTAACAGAGAGGAGGCGACGGGTTGGAATTCCCGCCAATAGCGGAGTCACCCCGGGCTTTCTTCGGCAAAACCGGTATACTCCGCAGCGATGTTTGTGGTTGCGTGCTCCGGTTTCCCCGTGCCGGTGAGCCGTTATTGGCGGGAATTCGATGCGGTGGAGATCTCGGACACCGAGATCGCCATTCCGGGTGCGGGCACCGTCCGTCGCTGGATTCGCGAATCGCCGGACGACTTCCTCTTCACGGTGGTCGCACCCAAGTCGGTGAGCGAGTCGGGGTTCCGGCGGACCAAGGAGAACAAGGCCACCTGTGAGGCCGTCGCCAAGCTGGCTGCCTCCTTGAAGGCCAAGGCAGTGATCTTTGCTGCAGACGAAAAGTTCAAGCATGGCAAGGCAAATCGCGCGGCTCTTCGAGCGTTTCTAGGTTTCATTCCCAAAATGCCTCCGGTCGTCTTCGACCTCGATGCTTGGAAGCCAAGCGATATCGTCGCCGCTTGCGGCGATCGTCCTGCCATCGCTGCGTACGACCCACTCACAGACGACCCGCCGCCGAAAGCCGAGATGGTCTACATTCGGCTGCCCGGCCCCGCAGGGCACCGCTCACGTTACGACGAGGCGTCAGTCGAAAAGATCGCCGAGCACTGTGAGTCCCTCGATCCCGAGCTCGGCATCTGCGTGTTCCAGAACATCGACATGCAGACCAACGCCCAGCAGCTCATGAAGAGACTCGAGTAGCCGATGAGCGACTCGGCGTCGGCGCCGACGGTGGTGACCCTGTCCGAAGATGATGCAGGGGAACGGATCGATCGGGTGCTCGCGCGCCTCTGTCCCCAGTTCTCCCGGAGCGCGCTCCAGCGCTGGATTGACCAAGGCCGGGTCGAGCAGGCGGGCGAGGTCGTGTCGCGCAAGACCAAGGCCCAGGCGGGCGCTGAGGTGAGCATCGAGCCTGCGCCGCCAGAGCGAATGAGCGCTGAACCGCAGGCGATCCCGCTCGATCTGTTGTACGAGGACGAACACCTCCTGGTCCTGGACAAGCCCGCCGGGCTGGTCGTGCATCCCGCGCCGGGGCATCCCGATGGAACGCTGGTGAACGCCCTTCTCCATCACGCGGCCGTCCGTGGCGGGAGCGATCCGACACGGCCCGGCATCGTCCACCGGCTCGACAAGGACACGAGCGGCGTGATGCTGGTGGCCAAGACGCCGGCGGCGCACGAACGCTTGGTGGAGATGTTTCAGGCGCACGAGCTCGAGCGAGCCTACCTCGCGATCGTCCGTGGCCGGACCCCGCGCGCGATCACCTATGACACCTTTCACGGACGCCACCCGACGAACCGCAAGAAGTTCACTTCGGCCGGCGACCGCGGAAAGCGAGCGGTCACACACCTCGAAACGATCGAGTTATTGCACGGAAGCAGCCTGGTTCGTTGCCGACTCGAGACAGGGCGCACCCACCAGATCCGGGTTCATCTTGCCGATCACGGGCACCCCGTCCTCGGCGATCCGCTCTATGGGAAGTCGATCGGAGATCCGGTGCTACGCCGCGCTGGCCAGGAGCTCGGGCGGCAGGCACTACATGCGGAGCTCCTCGCCTTCGAGCATCCGATCACCCAGGAACCGCTGCGGTTTGAAACCAAGCCGCCTGAGGACTTCGCGCACGCGCTACGGACTTTGCGTGAGGCAGCCGCGGGCTAGGGCTCTGTGTCCCGGCACTGAATGTAGCCGGCGAGCACCTCGTTGCAGCGCTCCTCGTTGCACTGCAGCACGACATTGTTGCAGCTCTCGAAGAAGACCGGATTGACGAGGATCGCACGGCAGCAGTTCTGAAGATCGAGGCATGCGTTGATCGCATCGGTGGTGCACTCCCCGCCCGCGCCGCCGAGGCCACCCGATCCGCCGGTGCCGCCGGCGCCGCCAGCGCTTCCAGCTGAATCGCTACAACCCAAGGAAAGAAAGACGAGGCAGCCGGCCAGGGCCAGCCGCCATCCGCGGCTCGAAAACATGGTTATGAAGCGCCTACCAAATCGATGATTCGACGTGCGCCTTGGAGCGAACCAAGAGGTCGATGATCGCGCGGTCGTAGAGGTTGCGATCCATCAGCTCGGGGGCAACTCGGGTCTGATAGAGATCTCGGCCCTCTTGAATTTCGTCGGCCATCAGATCGAAAAGATTGTCGTTTCGGATGCCTTCAGCGATCTTGTCCTCGTTGTAGAGAGCAAGGTCACTCGAGATCGCACGCGCCAAGCGGCGGGCGGCTTCTTCGGTTTCGATCAGCGCCATCGGTCCTCCCAGCCGCAAGAGTGACGCAGTAGACCCACCTCTGTCAAAGAGCAGCCGGGTCGATCTCGATGGCGCCAGGGCGGAGAACCTTCATCGGGGTCACGGTGGTGTCGATCAGCGTCGAGGGCGGCCCCCCCGGTGAGCTGCCCGGGACGGATCCATCGATCCCTCTCGCGAGTGTGGCGGGGAGATCGAGCGCGGCCCGGAGCGGAGGCTCTCCGCTGAGGTTGGCGCTCGTCGCCGTGAGAGGATGACCAAAGGCACGCGCAAGCGCCGCCGCCGGGCTCGGGCCGGGCACGCGCACGCCAACCTTGCCGTCGCGGACGAGTCTCGGGCTCAAGCCGGGCTTGGCGCTGAGCAAGAGGGTGAGCGGCCCCGGCCAGTGCGCTGCCATCAAGGCCTTGGCTTCGGGGCTAGGATGAAGCGCTACCTCTGCGACGGCCTCAGCGCTCGGAAGCAGCAGCGCGATCGGCATGTCGGCCGGCCGTCCCTTCAGCGCCGCCACCTTCTCGATTGCGTCGTGGTTCCGGGCGTCGGCAAGGAGCCCGAGCCAGGTCTCGGTCGGGCAGGCAACCACCCCACCCTCCGCGAGCAGCTTCACCAGCGCAGCGAGCTCGTCCATCAGCGGGTGCGGGCGCGCCAGCCGATGTCCCGGCGAAGCTGCTTGCCTTCGAAGTCGATCTCGTCAACAGCGGCGTAGGCGCGCTCGGCGGCCTCGTCGATCGTTTCGCCGATCGCCGTGACGGAGAGCACCCTCCCGCCCGAGGTGACCACGGTGTCGCCGTCGAGGGCGGTGCCCGCATGGAAGACCGTCACTTTTGGCAGGGAGCCTGCAGCGTCGAGGCCGGTGATCGGCTTGCCCTTTTCGTAGCTCCCGGGGTAGCCGCCGGAGGCGAGCACGACGCTGAGCGACGCGGGCGCCTCCCACTCGAGGGCGAGGTCGCCGAAGTCGCCCTGGGCCGAGCCGAGTATCAACGGCATGACGGAGCCCTTCCAACGCGTCATCAAGGTTTGGCACTCCGGATCGCCGAAGCGCGTGTTGTATTCGAGGACCATCGGCTTGCCATCCACGATCATCAGCCCGACGAACAGCGCGCCACGAAAGGGCCGACCCTCCGCAGCCATACCGCGAAGGGTCGGCTCGATGACCTGGTCGATGATCTTTCGCTCGATCTCGGCGGTCACCACGGGAGGCGGGGAGTAAGCACCCATGCCTCCGGTGTTGGGACCCCGGTCGCCATCGAAGGCGCGTTTGTGATCCTGAGCCGGCGCGAGCGGGATGAAGCGCTCGCCGTCCGAGACGACGTGGTAGCTCACCTCTTCTCCGACGAGGCACTCCTCGATCAAGACCCGGTCGCCCGCATCGCCGAACGCGCGCTCTCGCATGATGCGGTCGACCCCCGCAACGGCCTCGGCCGTGTCGGCGGCCACGATGACGCCCTTACCTGCGGCGAGGCCGTCGGCCTTGACGACGAGGGGTCGCTTGGCCTCCTCGATGTAGCGGGTCGCAGCATCGGGATCGTCGAACACGGCAAAACCCGCAGTGGGTATGTCGTGCCGCGCCATGAACTCTTTCGAGAAGATCTTGGATCCCTCGAGCTGGGCCGCTTCCCGATCGGGGCCGAAAGCATCGATGCCGTTGTCGCGGAGCGCATCGACGACGCCGGCCACCAGGGGAGCCTCGGGCCCGACGACGACGAGATCCGCTGCCTCACTTTTTGCGAGCGCCACGACCTGATCGGCGTCGGTCGGGTCGACTGGCACGGTGCGGCCGATCGCAGCGATGCCAGCGTTACCCGGCGCGCCGATCACCTCGACGCCGGAATCCTGGGAGAGACGCCATGCGAGCGCATGCTCGCGCGCTCCGCCGCCCACGATTAAGACGCGCATCATCAATGCCGGAAGTGGCGGACGCCCGTGAAGACCATGGCCATGTCGGCCGCGTCGGCGGCCGCGATGACCGCCTCATCGCCCTTGGAGCCGCCCGGATGAACGACCGCGGTGATACCGGCTTTGGCAGCTGCTTCGATGCCGTCGGGGAACGGGAAGAAGGCGTCCGAGGCCATGACGGCGCCCTTCGAGAGCTCGCCGGCCTTCTGCGCAGCGATTCCGACAGCCGTCACGCGCGCCATCTGTCCCGCGCCCACGCCAACGGTGCGATCCGGTTTTGCAAAGATGATCGCGTTCGACTTGACGTGCTTGCAAACACGCCAAGCGAAATCGAGCGCCTTCCACTCGTCTTGCGTTGGTTCGCGTTTGGCAACGGACTGGCCTGCACGCACTTCCGATGGGCCGGTCGCGTCCCGATCCTGCACGACGATGCCGCCCCCGACACGCTTGTACTGGAGCGCCGGGTAGTCGGCGGGCAGCCAGGCGCCCGTCGCCAAAATGCGGAGGTTCTTCTTCTTCTGGAGCCGCTGAAGCGCGGCAGGCGCGAAACCCGGCGCGATGATGCACTCGATGAACGTCTCGGCGACCGCGTTTGCGGTCGCCTCGTCCACCTCTTGGTTCAAGGCGACGATGCCGCCGAAAGCGCTCTGAGCGTCGGCTTCGCGGGCGATGCGATACGCTTCTTCGAGCGTGGACGCGGTGGCAACGCCGCACGGATTGGTGTGCTTGACGACCACGGCCGCAGGGCCCTCGAACTCGCGGACAGCTTCGATCGTCGCATCCACGTCGACGAGGTTGTTGAACGAGAGCTCCTTGCCGCCCGCGCCGAGCGACTGGGCAAGCGCCAGACTTCCGGCCGTCGCATTGCGCTCGACGTAAAAAGCGCCTTGTTGGTGCGGGTTCTCGCCGTACCGAACGTCGTAAGCTTTGGTGAAGCTCAAGGTGAGCGCGCCTGGGAACTTCGAGGCACTGCCCTGCGAGGTGAGGTACGCCGCGATCGCGCCGTCATAGGCTGCCGTCTGAGCAAACGCCTTGGCCGCAAGGCGGGCGCGCAATGACGCGTTGGGCCCGTCGCCGCTCTTCACCGCGGCGAGCACCTCCGCGTAGTCCGCGGGTTCGGTCACGACGGTCACGCGTGCCTGGTTCTTGGCCGCGCTTCGGACCATCGACGGACCGCCGATGTCGATGTTCTCGATGGTTTCTTCGTGAGACGCGCCGCGGGCGACCGTCTGCTCGAAGGGATACAGGTTCACGCAGACCAGATCGATCGGGGCGCCGCCGATGCCGCCGAGGGCGTCGCGGTCTTCGTCGCTGTCACGCATGAGAATGCCGCCGTGGACGCGCGGGTGAAGCGTCTTGACACGGCCGTCCATGATCTCGGGCGATTGGGTGTACTCGGAGACGTCGATCACGGGCACGCCGCCTTCACGAAGCGCTCTCGCGGTGCCTCCAGTGGAGAGGATTTCGACGCCGGCCTCCGACAGCCCTTTGGCGAATTCGACGACGCCGGTCTTGTCCGAGACCGATACCAATGCCCGCTTGATCTTTGTCATGCCCCTACCTTCTTGGTGGCCGCCCGGTCGACCGCTGGAGGTCCGGCCATACCCCGCCGCCAAAGGGGCGTCAATCGCCAACTTCGTCTTGTTCGTGCATCTGCGCGAGCGTTGCATCGACCCAAGTCTGGAGGCGTCCGAGTCGAATCATTTCGCGCGCTTTCCGCATCAGCGCGCCATAGAAATGCAGGTTGTGGAGCGACAGCAAGCGTGGCCCGAGCATCTCGTCCGCTTTGATCAAGTGACGGAGGTACGCGCGTGAGTACGTGGCACACACCGAGCAATCGCAGCGAGCATCGAGTGGGCTCTCGTCGTCCCGATGGCGCGCTTGTCGAAGGTTGACGCGACCGCCCCAGGTGAGCGCCTGGCCGTTGCGCGCGTTGCGCGTCGGGAGCACGCAATCAAAGAGGTCGATGCCGCTCGAGAGGGCGCGCAAGAGATCGCTTGGCGTTCCAACGCCCATCAGATAGCGCGGTCGATCGACAGGCATCGCGGGACCGATCTCCGCGAGGAGCTCGTACATCTGTGCGGGCGGCTCACCGACGGAGAACCCGCCGAGCGCAACGCCATCGAAGTCGAGCGCGGCGATCGTTTGGAGATGCTCCAACCGGAGGTCGAGCTCGGTGCCGCCTTGGACGATGCCGAAACGTGCTTGGCCCTCGGCCGGCTCGGTTTGCAGGCATCGCTTCGCCCAGGCCGTCGTTCGCGAGATGGCCCTCTCGATGACGTCGCGCGGCGCGTTCCCCGGCGGGCACTCGTCGAGCACCATCGCCACGTCGGACCCGAGCAGCGCCTGGACCCTCATGGCCTCCTCGGGCGTGAGCCGATGAAGCGTACCGTCGAGATGCGAGCGGAAGGTGATGCCGTCTTCGTCGATGGTGCGCTGCTTGGCGAGCGAGAATACTTGATAGCCCCCACTGTCGGTCAGCAGAGCGTGCGGCCACTTCATGAATCCAACGACGCCACCGTGCGCCGCGATCGACTCCGCCCCCGGCCGAAGCCAGAGGTGGTAGGTGTTGGCGAGAATGATTCGAGCGCCAGTCGACGCGACCTCTTCGGGCGTCAGCGCCTTCACCGTCGCCTGGGTGCCGACGGGCATGAAGGCCGGTGTTTCCACCACGGCACGCGGCGTTTGAAGCTCCCCGCATCGCGCCGCGCCGTCGATCGCGTCGACCCTAAAAGAGAAGCCTGTGGTGGGAAGGCTCATCGCGCTGCTCCTCGGAGCAACATGGCATCGCCGTAGCTATAGAACCGAAAGCCGCTTGCGATCGCTCGTTCGTACGCGCGGCGCGTGAGGTCGACGCCCGCAAATGCCATCACCAAGGCCAGCAGGGTCGAGCGGGGCAGATGGAAGTTGGTCACCATGTGATCGACGACGCGGAATTGATACGGCGGGCGAATGAACAACCGGGTTTCGCCGAACCCGGGAACCGGGCGGCCATCATCATCGAT
>Ga0111160_1122_pt1 | contig 15393 bp, 16 predicted proteins | sample DeeMarSeWOR28_12_FD_80265 | JGI IMG/M metagenome (GOLD analysis project Ga0111160, IMG submission 80265) | Myxococcales bacterium SG8_38_1
GAGGAGATTGAGCCCGGCACCAAGACCTTGCTCGGGAACTTTCCCCAGGCGTTCAGCCACCTCGGGTTGATCAACGCCGCCGCACGTATCGACCTCGCGTTGCGCTTGCGGGACGAAGGGTCGCACCGCGTGCCGGAGATCGAGGTCGGGCGCTGACGTGGGGATGGACGCGGACTCACTTGGGGTGGAGTTGTGGCGTGTGGCAGAGCTTCGCTACCGCTCGTACGCCGCGACGTTGGCGGTGCTGACGGGGCTCGGCTTGTTCTTCGCAGCTGGTGTCCGTGATGGCGCATCCTGGACAATATTCGCGATCGCGACCGTGGTTGCCGTCATCGTGCCCGCTAAGGTCCTCGTCCGCAGAACGACCACGGACCCGAACCTGGCGCGCTCGGCCGCGCGCGAGCCTCCGACGTCCGTTCAGATTGTCACGCCCATCTCAGAGCTTCCCGATCCGCCGCTCCGGGCTTCGGAGCCAGCCCGAGACCCGGATGAGGTCGATTACTTGAGGGCGCTGCGACACGAGTTTCGCACTCCTCTGAACGCGGTGCTCGGTTTCTCGGACGTGCTCTTGAGCGGCATTGATGGCGAAGTGAATGCCTCGCAGCGAGAGGACCTCGAGATCATTCGGGCGTCGGGCATTCGCTTGCGGGTATTGCTCGATAGCGCGCTCGACATCTCTCAGCTCGCCGAGGGCCGCCTTCGTCTCGACACCGAGCGTGTAGACATCCGCGATCTCGTAGCTCGCGCGGCCCTTGAAGCTGGTCAGCTCTGGTCGAACAAGCGGGACGCGCGCTGTGCGCTGCCCGACGCGCCGTGTATCGCCGAGGCCGACGAGGCCCGTCTTCGTCGCTCCATCTTGGTGCTGGCGGACTTCCTGGCTGCAAGTCATCGGAAAGCCGAGATTGCGTTGAGCCTCACACCGTCGGGAGATCACCTTTCTATCGAAGTTCGCGCGGAGAGCGCGGACCAACCGACACTGGATGCGCTGCCGACAGCGGCGGAAGTGCTTGCGGCCGAGGACGTGACGAAGATCCGTCAGTGGCCCGTGGCGGTCACATCGGAGCTCATCGGTCGCCACGGTGGCTCTCTCTATCATGGAAGCGGACCCTCGCGGTTCGTGATTCGCCTTCCCGTCGGAGGCTCGCTGTGAGCGATGCCTCCAATGCGTCGATCCAACGCTTGCGCTGGGCGTCGCTCGGAGCGGCGGTCTACTTCGCTGCCCTTTGGCTCGTGCTGGCTGAACAACATCGTGTGTGGGGCGCGCTTCTGGTGTTTGGCGCTGGGATCCTGCTCAGCGTGTTCTCGATTCGTGCGGTGATGCTGCTTCAGGGGCCGGTGGTGCGCGCTGCCCCGCCCGCGCCGAAGCCTCCGCCCGAAGCGATGGCGCCGGTGTACGAGACAATCGATACGTATACGGCTGAGCCGGAGCTGCCGGAGCGCAAGCGAGCCAGATTCCTCGGTGCGCTCGGACACGACCTGCGCAACCCACTCAACTCCGTAACGGGGTTCTCGGACATGTTGCTCGGGCGGGTAGCAGGAGATCTCAACGCCGAGCAGGAGCGCAGCGTGCGCACAATCCGGGCCGCTGCCGAGCGCTTGTTGCGATTGGTCTCGACCGTGGTCGACCAGGCGCGGATGGAGGCGGGCACGCTGCGCTTGCAGCAGCAATGGGTGTCACCGCAGGAGCTCGTGACTGAAGCGATTGGCTTCGTGCGCTCGCGCGTCGATGACACCTCGGTCGTTGGGGGCGTGTCCGAAGGGCTGCCTCGCGTCTTCGTAGATAGGCATCGGACCGTTCAGGCGCTCGTGAGCCTCACCGTGTTGGTGATCCGTTCTTCCGAGACCGACATCGCGATCCGCGTCGCGCCGCCGCGGCGCGACCAAGCGGGGAAGGGCTTCGTCCAGTTCGACCTCATGGCTAGTCTCAAGGATGCCACAGGGGATACGCTGGCAATCGTGGAAAAGCTCGAAAGGCCTCTCTCTCGTTCCGATGCCCTCGGGCTCGAGGTCGCGGTGGCTCGCAGTGTCATCGAAACCCAGGGGGGCCGCATTTGGACCGAAGCGGGCACCGCGGGGAGCTTGCGCGTCTGCATGACCTTACCGACGTCGGCGCGCTAGTCATCGTCCGAGGTCGCGTCGAGCACGGCCTGATACGCCGCGTTCCTCTTCCAGCCGAAGTCCTCGCGGAGCCGTTGGGTCATCTCTTTCGTGGTCATCCCATCGCTCTTCCATTGGCCCACCAACGCTTGGACGTCCACTTCTTCGACCGGCCCCTCACCGCGTATCCCATCGACCACGACCGTGATTTCGCCCTTGGTCGGATCCGCAAGCGCAGCGCGCACCCTCGGCAGGGTGCCACGGAGCGTCTCCTCGTGCAGCTTCGTGAGCTCGCGGCACACCGCCACCTCGCGTTCGGCGCCAAGGTATTCCTCGAGGTCTCGAAGGGTTGCGTGGATGCGGTGAGGCGATTCGAAGAAGACCACGGTCGCCTCGGAGTCGCGGATTCGCTCGAGCGCCTGGCGCCGTTGTTTGCCACCACGAGCCAGGAACCCCTCGAAGATGAAACGGCGAACCGGCACTCCCGCGACGCAAAGCGCTGCGAGCACTGCACTCGGTCCGGGTATCGCCTCGACCGCTACGCCCGCTTTCGCTGCGAGGGAGACAAGGTGCGCGCCGGGGTCACTCACCAGCGGCGTTCCGGCGTCGCTTACCAACGCGTAGTGCGCCCCATTGCTCAGCGCGTCGACGACCGCCGCCACTTTCTCGTTGCTGCTGTGTGCGTGAAACGAGCGTAGCGGGGTCTTGATGCCGTGCTTGGAGCACAGCGTCCGTGTGTGGCGTGTGTCCTCCGCCAGGATCAGCTCGGCCTCTTTCAGTACGCGCAAAGCCCGCAGGGTGATGTCCTCCAAGCACCCAATCGGGGTCGCCACGATCGACAAGCGGCCGGCCATGTGTGCGCGTTATCACATCTGAGAGGCGCCGCGAAGCCTAGTGGGACTCGTAGACCTCGACCACCGTCTCGCCGAGCTCGTCGCGGAGAAACTCTTTGAGCTTCTTCAGGAGCCGCTTTTCGATTTGCCGGACACGCTCGCGGCTCACGCCAAACTCATCGCCGAGCGTCTGCAGGGTCTTCGGGTCCTCGGAGACCAGCCGGTCGTCGAAGATCCTCTTTTCTTTGCCTTTGAGGGTGTTTCCGAACTCGTGGATCTTCTCGGTGAACTGGTCGCCGACCTGCGCCTCCGCGAGCGTGTCATCCACACGAACGTCCTCGGACGGCAGTATCTCAACGCGTGCTACCGAGCGCCCGTCAGATGTGCCTACGGGTGCGTCGAGCGATGCGTCGCCAGCGGCCAGCCGCATGTCCATCGAGACGACGTCACGCTCCGGCACGTTGAGGCGTTCTGCAATGATCTCGGCGGTCGGTTCGATTCCCAGTGCCGATAGCCGCGCCTTCTCCTTTTGTAGATTGAAGAAGAGCTTGCGCTGAGCCTGGGTCGTGCCGACTTTGACCAGTCGGTGGTTGTTCAAAATGTAGCGAAGAATGTACGCGCGAATCCACCAAGCTGCATAGCTCGAAAGCTTCACTCCCTTGTACGGGTCGTACTTCTTCACCGCCTGCATCAATCCGATGTTGCCTTCTTGCACCAAGTCCAGGATGTTCTTGTACGCCTGGCGGTAGTCGTAAGCGATCTTCACTACGAGCCTCAAGTTGGACGTGACCAGGCGCTTGGCGGCATCGAGGTCGTCTTCCTCGAAGTAACGCACCGCAAGATCGTGTTCCTCTTGCTTCGACAGAAGTGGGTAACGCTGAACGTCGCGCATGTAGACGCCGAGCGGATCGCGGCGTGAGAGCGCCGAAGGACCTGAAGCGAGCGCATCTTCCGCGATCTCCGGGTGACCTGGTTCGTCGTTCAAGACTTCGACGCCTTCCGGTTCGTCGATATCGTCCTCTAGGTCTGTGTCGTGCTCCGTCATGATGTGCGGCCAGGACACCCATCTCTAAAGCACAGCCCCCCGATGCGTCCAGTGCTGGGCCTCACTTTGGGGCTTCGAAAGGTAGGCTACCCGCAGCGCGAGGCCGCAAACGGCCGCCAGCGGAGCCCCCGATCATGTACTGGATCGCGCCATCAGGGGTCATTGCGGACTTGAGGCCCGATGATGCGAGCTCCAGCATGGTTGCCACCTTCGCGCTTCTTTCCTTGTAGACGTCCTCGATCTTCACTCGGACCATGAGGTTGAGCTCCGAGCGTTTCATCGGTCGGGCGAGGCGAACCTTCCCGATCGCATCGAGCTTCAGGTCTTGGCCGTGGGACTTGGCGGTGTCTATCGTGGCGATCCCCTCTTCGATCGTGACGACGAGCTCGAGGTTGCCCGCGTCGGCGCGATCGAGCGTCAGGCCGCCCCAGCCTGGAATGTCGAGTTGGGTCTTGCCGTCCCCGAGGTTGAGCGCGTCGATGGTGAGCATGACGTTGCCGGTCGACTCTGCGACCTCGCTTGGCATGCTGAGATCGATCTCGGCATTGAGAGTGCCGGTCATCGGGAGTTGGGTAAACCTCCGGAGCGCGGCGATCGCGCCGAGGTCGACGTCTTCGATCTCAGCCTCGAGCTCCATGCTGTTCGCGCCTAGGGAAACACCGCCTTGGGCATCGCCTCCGGCGAGCTCGGCGTCGAAGCTGAACGACTTCGTATCGGACATCAGAGAGAACAACGACGCGCTTACGGTGAGCTCATCGAAGATCACATCCAGCGCCGGGGAGCCTTCTTCGGCGGGGAGAACGACCCTCAGCTTCTCGAAGGTGAGCCCAGTTAGGCCGGAGTGGGTGAGATCGATGATTTCGATCTCGTAGCCACGGACCCGAGCTTCCTCCGCCAAGCGCTCGGCGAGCCGGTCGTAGGGGAACGTCTTGTAAGCGAAAAAGACGAAGCACAGAAGAAAGAACACCGGGTATCCGGCCCATGTCAGAATCTTCTTGATCGGGATACGCTGCACCTCTGCTCCTAATCGGCCGAAACCGGTCCCTCGCGGTCGTACGCGCTGATGCCGAGCTTTACTGTGTAACCCGTTCGCATGCGTCCGCCCGTCATCTGAATCTGCTCGATCGAGATGGGATAAGAGCTGTTCTCGATGTCGGCCAGAGTCTCGATTAGCGGCCGAAGCTCTACGATGGGGAGACTCACGCGCACCGAGCGTCGGCTGTAGTCACCAATGTCGACTCTTGGTTGGTCGGTGATTCCGAGCCCCGTCACCCCGTACTGCTGAGCGCGCTCCTCGAGGAAACCCCCGAGCGAAGGCGCTTTTCGATTGTAGAGTGCTTCGATGGCCCTCTTTTCGGCCTTCTCTTGGCGGAGGCGAGGCTCTGAGCGCTGAATGTCTTGAAGGACCCGAACGATCTCTTCGTTCTCGTCCTCCACTTCCGAGATGGTGGCGATGCCCACGTACATCGGCAGGACGATCACCAGCGCTGCGAATACGACGGCCATCGTGCCGAGCAAGCGCCGCTCGCGACCGCTCAGGCTGTCGGACCAGCTGCGTAGGTTGTCGAATGCGTCACTGAACGCCACGCTACTCCTCCTTCCCGGGCTTCGATGGAGCTTCGCATTCCACTTTGACGGTCACTTTGTAGTCCTTTCGATCTTCGACGGCCGTCGAGATGGAGCCCTTTTCCACGTCCGCGAAGCATCGGTGCGATTGCAGCTCCTCGACGAGGCGGTCGCGTTCCGCGATGGAGCCGACTGTACCTTGGATTTCAAACCGGCCGGTGTTTCCGTCGTCGTCGATCTCGATCAGCAAGCGCCTCGTGTCGTGTTGGATGTCGACCGGAATGCTCTCGGAAATAGCCTCGAGTACGTCGTAGGCATCGAAGCGAGGAAGCGGGTCATCGATGCGCGGCCCTGCCATGAGCAGCTCCCGGGCGTAGAGGGCGCTCCGAGCTTCCTCGCCGAGGAGGTCTTGGCTCACTTCCGCTAGCTTGTCCACGAGTTCCTCGTGCTCTGCTCTTGCAACTCGATAGCGCGCACCGAGTGACACGATGGACGAAAGGAGGACGGCGGCAACGCACACCGCGATGAGGCGCAGATGCTTTCGGATCTCGCCGGCCGCTGCCTTCGATGCGAACTCTCCCTGTCGAAGGTCGAGGTGCTTCTTCCTGGTGATGGCTCGCGCCGCCAATGCGGCGGCCTTGGCGAACTTTGGCGCCGTGTCCTCGTCAGCGCCCGCGGCGCTGGGTACGGGCACCGTGCCGCACTCGATGCCGAGTTGCTCGGAGAGCCATTGGCGCGCGGTTTCCATGGGCGCCGTTTCTCCCGAAAGTAGAATGATCGACGGCTCCTCAGCCCGCTGAGCCTTGTAGCTCGCGAGTGTTCGCTGCAAGGCGGCGCCAAGCTGGGCGCGCCGGCCCGACTCCACCAAGTCCATTCCGCCCGACAAAGTGCGCGCAAATGTGCACTGACCATTCATGAGCACGGCGAAGTCGGTGCACACCGGGCCAACGTCGATGACCAGCACCGTTCGATCCGACAGCGATTCGCCGATCAGCCCTGCAAGCCCATCGAAGGCAGCGGCTCCCACGGCAAGCTCGCGCGGGTCCGCGCCGGCATCCTGGAGTTGTCTCAGTCGCTCCGATACGTTCTCACGTGGAGCGGCGACAGTCATCACCTGGATCGTCGCGTCACCGCGGCCGACGATTTGATAGTCGACCACGGCGTCCTCGATGTCGAACGGAAGTACCGCTTCGAGCTCTCCGGGAAGCACTTCGGCGATCTTCTTCTCGACGCCAGCGGGAAGGTCGATCAGCCTCAGGGAGGCTGCCTCGCCATCGAGCGCCGCAATGATACGGTCCGGAGGCCGACTCGCCTGTGCCATGACTTGAGAAATCGCCTCCCTGAGCACGTCCGCTTCGGATTGGGACTCCGACGGACACGCAATCGGCGCTTCTGCGTAGTGCTCCATCTCCGAGCCCCGTAGCGCCGTCTTCAGAAACGCTCCACGCACGACGCGCGGTGTGATCTCTAGGCCTAAAACCAACGACATCTCAATTCACCCGATAGTAGTGGAAGACACCCAACCCCGACATGCGTCCGGTGTTCGGTGGTGGCGGCACCCAACGTTCGTGGAAGTTGACCACGGATTCGATGCGGACTTGCGATCGGCCGACCAGCCCGGTGGCTTCGATCGTGAAGATCTTCGCGGAGGTCGCAAGTGATCGGACGAGAGCCTCCTTCTCCTCTGCGGCGATCTCGATGGGAAGGAACAAGAGCTCGCTGCCTTCAGGTAGGAAACCAGCGATCATCGGATAGAGGTCCTTTTCGCCCCCTTTGCCCTCCACGAAGTTGATGAAATCGGTGGGCCCGGAGAACAACGGGATGGGGATGAGCCCGCGGACCGTGCTCAAGATCGTGGTGAACTTCAGCGACTCCTCCGCGTCAGTGCACAGAGTCGCCTCGGGTGCGTGTGCGCAAACACGCCCGAGGAGCACTTGTGGGCTTGCCTCGTTGATGTTCACGAGACCCGAGGCGTAGATTGTGAGAATGCGCGATGCCGGGTCGTTCGGAACCGGCTCGACGAAGGTCGCCCAAAAGTCGTCAGAGAAACCGCGGATGAGTCGCAGCTCTTGGAGCGAATCGAGCGGCGCGTTCTTGTTGCGATAGCCATCGTCGCGGAGCTGGTAAACCGAATCGTCCTCGGTGCCGGTGCCGCCCGTGCGGGTCTCTCCCGCGCCGGGATCGAAGTCTGTGCGCTGAATGTCGGGATCCCACCAATCGATGACCGCGGCGACGAGGTCGAGGCGCGTCGTGAGCGTCCCCGTTTCATCTTCCGTGGTGAACAGCGCGTCGTACGGGCTCTCGGGGAGATGCCCGCCCGTCAGTGAGAAGAGCTGGTTGGCCACGCTGTCACGCGCGCGTTGGCCGTCCATGAACAGCGGATCATTGACATTGATCTTGCCGTTCTCGCTGACGGCAACCACATGGCACTCGCCGGGTAGGTCATCGAAGCCGACGGTGCCTCCGAAATCGATCCCGAGTTGGACGAGTGTATCCCGTTCCCCTTCGGGCGTGCAGAACGGCGAGAGGAGCTCGTCGATGAAATCCCAAACGGGAAGCTGTGGTGCCGCGCGTCCGGTTGCGGCGCGATACAGCGGGTCGATGAATCTCCTGACCTCCGGCTCTTTGCCGATCAGCAGGCGGGTGAGACTCAAAGCGCTCTTGGCCATGTATTCCGCCTGGAGCGCGTCCCGTTGCGAGGTCGACACCGCGAACGCAGTGCCGGTGGTTTCATGCATGTCCGCCAGCATGACCGCGAGGATGGCCACGGTCGTGATCGCGATGATCAAGGCGACGCCCTGTTGGGAGCGCTTGGGGTGCAATCGTTTGGCCACGTGGGTCATGGGTTGTAGTTGGCGTGGTTCAATGCGTAGGTGAGCGGAATGGTTACCCGTGTGCCGAAGGTCTTCGTCTTGCCCTGGCGACGGGGGTCTTTGACGCCAAGCCGGATTCGCACCTGGGTCGGCAAGCGGTTTGGCTGTGCGAGGGTGTTGACGGTGTCCCAAGTATCGACCCATTCGCTCAGCAGTGGGTCGAAGTACTCGAGGTTGAACTCCTCGACGTTCTCTACCAGGATTTGCGATTTGCCGCCTCTCCGCGGGTCCTCGTCGATGCGGTGTTGCTCTCTGCGAGCGAGCACGTTCATCCCAGGGTCGTCGGGGTGCTCCGTCACGAAATAGCTGAGCTCGTTCTGATCAGACTCGCGGGCGTTGCGGTAAAGGCGCCGGTGTGAGAACGAGGTGAAGTCGATCCGGTCGTCTCGGCCGTTGTCCTTCCCGATGAATGCGGTATTGGAGACGCGCAGGTCGAGCGATGGGTTGACATGTGTGGAGACGAACGCCATCGAGAGCTCCCGCGTCAGGCGCTCGAGGGCCATGTGGACGACTCGCGAGTGATCGACGTCTTCTTCGACGCGGGCCTTGTTCAACGCCGTCTGCGCGAAGCCGCCGTAGACCATCGTGCCGATCAGCGCGAGCACCGTGACTGCGAGGATCACCTCCAGAAGCGTGAAACCGTGCCTCATTCTTCGTCCTCCACGGCGTTCGGGTCCGAGGCAGCGATCTGTTCGGACACGAGGAACTGAATCACGTCGAAGCCTCGCTCGCTCGGGCCCTCTTTCCACCGGACGCTGACCTTTGCGCGCCTAACCTGCTCCTCCAAGAACGGCTTGAGAATCGGGTAGCCGATCTCCAGCGCCAACGTCGTGAGGTTGCCGGCTTGTCCAGCGATCACTTCCTGCGGCGTGCCGCCCCCTTGGGCATTGATCTCGTCGTACGTTTCCGTGAGCCGCCGTTGTGAGCGGTCCCGGGACGCCTCGCCCCCGCCCTCGCCCTCGTACTCTTCGTCTCCCCCCTGGGCGCCGAGCTCGGGCAGGATGATCCTGTCGACGATCCAGTCGCACTCGTACCCCTCGACGGGCGCGTGCTCGCAGCAGTTGTCGGTGTCCTCGACGGGCGCGTGCTCGCAGCAGTTGTCGGTGTCCTTCTTCTCGAGTGCGGGCAGCCCTTCGATGCCGATGATCTCCTCGATCTCTCCCATCTTGCAGCGAGCCAGGGTGGCTGCGACGTTCTGGCGTCTGGCGCGCGCCGCGACGTTCGCGGCACCGACTTCACTCGAGAAGATCGCCGTCAGCGAGAGACCTAAGATCGCCACGGCGATCATGACTTCGAGCAGTGTGAAGCCGCGAGTCATATGTTGTCCCTCACTTCCCCCTCGTCGTCGAGCTCGTCCAAGGGCTCAAACGCGAAGTTGTGGATGCGTGCGTTGCCAGTCAGCGAATGAATTTCGATGCTGTAGACCGTGTCGCTCGAGTCGCTCAATTGGATCACCGCTTGCTCGGCAACTCCACCGGGAAAGAAGTACACGGAGCCTTCGCCCTCCGTGCGCTTGTCGATCTCGTGCGGAGTGATCAGTGCATGCACCGAGATGCCGTCACCAAGCGGTTGTGCGGTGTAACGCTTCTGCTCTTTGCCGTCTGCGTTCGTGATCGGCTGAAACGGCGAGCGTGGCGCAGGTGGGTCGAGCGGCTTCTCGAGGCGGCTGCGCGCAACGTCCCAGGGGTCGATGGCATCGCCCGTTTGGGCGTCGAGGTCGTCGCCTCGGGCAAGCGTAACCGGGGTCGCGCTTTCTTCGACGGCCATCGTATCCTTCTCGAAGTCGAAGTAGAGCCGCGTCGTCGTGCCCTGCGTGATGGCCCTGTTGTAGGCGAATCGTGCGGCGCTCATCACTCTGAATGAAGCTGAGCGCAGCCGAGTTCGGGTGACCGCGCCCAATCCGAACGTCGCCCCCGTGACGACGACCGCGATGATCGCCACCACCAGGATCACCTCGATCAAGGTGAATCCTCGGTTCTTCTTGGATCGGGCGCGCGCTAGCATGGTGACCTAGATGTCGTCCTCGGTGTTGAACTCGAGGTCGGGCCCAGCCGAGACGACGGCGATTTCACCGTCTTCGCAGCTGATCTGGAAATCGGTGTCCCAGGCGTCGGTCGTTCGGCGGCTGCCATCGAGGTATCGCTCGCTGATGAGGTCCTCGACCGTTGGACATTCTCGAGGATTGTCCGCCACGTAGAGCATCACCGCCGATCGAAGAGCCTGCGCGTCGGTCTTGCTGCTCTTGACACGGGCCTTGTCGAGCTGTGGCAGTAGAGCAACCGCGACGCCGCCGGCGATCATCGCGAAGATGGTGATGACGATCATGATCTCGATGAGCGTCATGCCCTCCTTTCGCGTCGCCCGGGCGATGCGCTGTTGTCGGAGTGTGTCGATAGTGTTGGGCATGGAGCCTCCCGTTCGGTTCATTGAATGTTGTCGTCCTTTAGAAGCGAGCCACTTGGGCCCGCGGAAATCACGTCGGCTTCGTCCTCGAACTGCCCGGGGCATCGGATATGGAGCGGTCGACCCCAGCCGTCCGTGGGCATCGCGTCGAGGTAGTGCTTCTGAGAAAGCGGTGGGTGCAAGAGCTCCGTGTTGGTGCTTGGGCATCGCCCAACGTCCGCTCGAAAGCGGTCGATCGCCTGCTTCACCTGCGCGATCGCGACCCGGGTGTCGCGCATGCGGACGCGGCGCTCGGCGTAGCGGGCAAATCCGATCAGAACTGCGACCAAGAGCACCAAAGCGAGGAGAGCCTGCCAGCGCGTGTTGCGCATGGTTCCGCGCAAGTGGCCCCCACGCCGTTCCCACGGAAGCGAAATTCGGTCTCTCTTTCGACTCCTCACCATGCCCATCCCTCATTGAATCATCTCGTTGAGTTGAAGCAGTGGCATGAGAATGGCAAACGCGATTCCACCAACCACGGCGCCCATCACGACGATGAGCAGGGGCTCGAGAATCGACGTCAAGGCTCCGACGCGCACCTCGATCTGTTGATCGTAGGCATCCGCGACGTGGATCAGCATCTCTTCAAGTTGCCCGGTGCGCTCACCGACGGCGATCATGTGTGTTACGATTGGCGGGAAGCGCTCTCCCTGGCGAAGCGGTTTTGCGATGCCTTCACCTTCGCGGACGCTTTCGCGCGCATCTTCCACGACCCGCATGAGCTCCGTGTTGCCGAGCACGTTTCGCGTGATGTCCATCGCGGTGAGGACTGGCACTCCGCTCGCCAGCAAGGTCGCCAGCGTCCGGGAAAAGCGCGCGACGGCGACCATGATCAGCAAGGGGCCGAACAGGGGCACTTCGAGGATGAAGAGGTCCCACTTTCGGCGACCCTCGTCCGTGGCTAACCAGCGACGGAACCAATAAATGCCGCCGACGAGAAGTGCTGCCAGCAGCCACCAGTAGTTGCTGAAGATGTCGCTCACGAAGATCAAGAGCCGCGTGTACCAGGGAAGCGTCTGGTTGAAGTTCTCGAAGATAGCTGTGACCTTTGGAACGACCACCGACATCATCAAGAACAAGATCAACACGACGACCACCGCCATGACGATTGGATAGGCGAGGGCGCCGCGCACCTTGCTTTGCAACCGGGTCTGGTCATCCAAGAACTCAGCAAGCCGGCCTAGGACTTCTTCGAGCGTGCCGGAGGCTTCGCCTGCCGAGACCATGTTGATGTAGAGCGACGGAAAGATCTTCGGGTGCGCCTTCAGGGCGTCCGCGAGCGTGCTGCCTTCATTGACCTGGTTCCGGGTGTCCGTGAACGCGTTCTTGAGCTCCGGGTGGTCGAGTTGCTCGATCAGGGCGCTAAGCGCTTCGACCAGCGGCACTCCAGAGCGCAGGAGCACCGATAGCTGCCGCGTCGCGATGGCGACATCGAGCTGCGAAACGCGGCGAAAGAGCTTTCCGAAGTCGATGTCACGCGCGGCTTTTCGCGCGGCTTCGGATTGCTCGAGGATTTCCGTCGCCAGAACTCCGTCGCGCTTGAGCACACCGCGGAGCGCCTTCGGGCTGTCGGCGTCCCGAACTCCCTTAACCGACTTTCCCCTGGCGTCGACACCTTTGTACGCATAGACCGCCATGGCTTAGACCTCGGCGGCTTGCGTTGCTGCGAGAACCTCTTCGACGCTCGTCACACCCGCGACGACCTGACGCGCGCCGTCCTCGCGAAGCAGCCTCATGCCTTGCTGCTGCGCGACACGCTGAATGGTTTTCGCATCGCTGTTATTCAGGATCTCTCGGCGCACCGGTTCGTCGATAATCATCAACTCGAAGATGCCGATTCGGCCGCGGTAGCCCGTGTTGCTGCACTCATCGCAGCCGCCGGTAGCCCGTGTTGCTGCACTCATCGCAGCCGCCCGGGTGGTAGAACGTCAGCTTCGACGGGTTGGAGCTTGCCGGCTCCGGCAAAGCGGGGATGCCGCTGTGTCTGTCGCCGAGCACGGTGGTTGCGGCGACGCGCCGAAGCTCCGCCAGTTTCTCTTGCGCGCTGGCGGCGTCGATGCCGAGCTCGCGCAAGTCCTGCGCGTTCGGCGTGTACGGAGTCCTGCAGAGCTCGCAGAGCCTCCGCACGAGGCGCTGCGCGAGCACTGCCATCACGGACGACGAGATTTGATACGCCTGGATGTCCATGTCGACGAGGCGCGTGATCGCGCTCGGCGCGTCATTCGTGTGCAGCGTCGAGAGCACCAAGTGGCCGGTGAGAGAAGCGTGAATCGCGATCTCGGCAGTCTCGTGATCTCGAATCTCGCCGACCATGATGACGTCGGGGTCCTGACGGAGGAAGCTCCGCAAACCGGATGCGAAGGAAAGCCCGATCTTCGGTTGTACTTGCATCTGCCCGATGCCACGGAGCTCGTACTCGACCGGATCCTCGGCGGTCAGGATGTTCTTTTCCGGCGTGTTGATCTTGTTGAGGCAACCGTACAGCGTCGTCGTCTTGCCGGAACCGGTCGGGCCGGTGACGAGAATTATCCCGTTAGGCCGGGTGATCAGGTGTTCGAGTTGGTCGAGCTCGTGACGGGCGAAGCCGAGGTCGATCAGATTGAGAAGCACTTGCTCCTTGTCGAGAAGACGCATGACCACGCGTTCGCCCTTGGCGGTCGGGATCGTCGAGACACGAACGTCGACGACCTTGCCCGCGATCTTCTTCGTGATTCGCCCGTCTTGGGGCAGGCGCTTCTCGGCGATGTTCAGCCCCGCCTCGATCTTCACCCGGCTCACGATCGACGCCAAAAACCCTCGGTTCGCTTCCTTGCGCGGGACGAGGCGTCCGTCGATACGGTAGCGCACGACCACTTTCTCATCGGTCGGTTCGATGTGAATGTCGGATGCGCGCTCCTTGACCGCTGTGTAGAAGAGGTTGTTGACCCAGCGAATGACCGGCGCCTCGTCGGTCATGTCGATGAGGTCGCGAAGCTCTTCGACCTCTTCTCCGGATTTGGCGTCCGCCAGCGCGGTTTCGTCCTTGCGTTCATAGACGCGGTTGATCGCGTCATCGATGGTCTCTTCGGAAGCCGCGACTGGGACAATGGTCTTGCCTAGCAGGATGCGAAGGTCGTCGACCGGAAACGGGTCGAGCGGATTCGCGATGGCGACCCGCACGCTGTTGTCCAAGTGCGTCAACGGCAGGACGTGGTTCTGCCGCGCGAAGTTGATCGGAACTGCATCGATGAGATCCTCGGGGATCAACTCGGTCGCGATTTTTTCGACAAACTCCATGCCGACTTCGTCGGCAAGCGCTCGAACGACTTTGTCGTCTTCCACGGTGTGAGTCGCCACCAAGAAGTCACGGAGAGCGATCGCGCGATTGGCGGCGGTCTCGAGCGCGTGCTCGAGCTTCTCCGGCTCGAGCGCACCGCGCCGAACCAAGATCTCACCGATGTAACGCTGCTCGAAGCTCATTCCGCGATGTCCCCAGATCCTTGATTCGTTGGTGTCGGCTCCACCGCGGTTGCATCATCTGCCGTCTTCACGGGCTCGCTAGGCTCCTCAGGCTCGATGACCTCCGTGGGCGCGTCGGGCGTTGGCTCGTCCGCGGGCTCGGCGCCGTCTGGTGGTTCGACCGGAGCCGGCTCGACCGCCTCCTCGGGTGCTCCCGCCGGGGCCGCGTCCGGCTCCGGCGGCTCTTCGGACTCCGGCTCGATGACTTCAGGGGCCTCGATGCCGTTGGGGCCGATCACGTACGTGTCTTCGTCTGCCCTCGGTTCCACTTGGTACGAGCCCACCGGATCACGGGGCACGTGCTCCGGCGGAGGCTCGAGCTCTGCTGCGATCGCGAGCGCGATCTCGTCTTCGACGCGGTCGATCTCATTGGCGATCTCCGACACCAGTCCGCGCGTTCGCGAGTAGTCGATGTGCGGCTCGAATTTATCTTCGCCGAAGACGAAGTAGCGGTCGATCATCTGCTGGCGTTCCTGCATCTTGCGCTCGAAGATCTCGCGAAGATCGCCGGGGTCGCGGATGATGTAGGGGGTCAGGATCAGCAGCAGGTTCGTCTTGCGTTTGTTCTTGCTCGTCTTCCGAAACAGGGCGCCGAGAATCGGGATGTCGCCGAGCACTGGGACTTTGTCTTCCTTGTTCGAAATCGCGTCACGCATCAGGCCGCCAATCACGATCGTTTGCTGGTCTCGAACCATGACCTCGGTTCGGGCGGTGCGTCGGTTGATCGAAACGACACCCAACGTGCCCGAAGTTGCGCCCTGCTCGGAGATCTCTTCTTCGATTTCGAGGCGGACCTCGTTGTTTGCATTGATGTGCGGAACGACGCGAATCCGCGTGCCTACGTCCTGTCGAGCTACGCTTCCGAGACCGCCTGCAAGGCCAGCCAAGCTTCCGAGGTCCTGGCCGCCCTGTGCGGCGACACCGAGGGCGCCCAAGCTGCCAGCTCCCGCGAAGCTGCCTGGCGCGATGCCGTTGGTCTGCAGCGGGATGTTCTCGCCAACGCTGATTTCAGCTTCGGTGTTGTCGATCGCGATGATGT
>Ga0111160_1092_pt1 | contig 15121 bp, 16 predicted proteins | sample DeeMarSeWOR28_12_FD_80265 | JGI IMG/M metagenome (GOLD analysis project Ga0111160, IMG submission 80265) | Myxococcales bacterium SG8_38_1
CTGTTCCTCCGATGGCATTGGTTCATCGACGTCGCCATCGGCTTCCTCCTCGCGTTCGCGGCCCGCGGATTCGCGGTCGCGGTAGCTAGCCGGGAAGAGCAACGCGGCATCGGCTACGATAGGCGCCAGCCCGTATGGGAACGCCTTTAACGGCCCTTCGAGAACGGCCCAGCGTCCCCGAGGATCGAATCCGGCACGGCGATTTCGGGCGAATCCTCCATCGCGCGGACCCTCCGGCGAATCCACCAGATGAGGCCGCCGATGAGTGTGAGGGGTACTACGGTGAGAAAGATGGTGGTGTCCACGAACGCCTGCCGGTTCTCCTCGAGCGGCGATGCACATGACGGACACGCCGACGCCGAATCGGCGACCCACGCCGCAGCTAAGACGCCACAGGCGACGAGAAGCCGGCCCATGCGCCTCACAGGTACACCTGCCAGTAGAGAATCGGCCAGACGCCGACGACGAAGTACCAGAAGATCTGCGCCGGCCAGAACGTGAACCGGTCGAGCTCGTGGTGCGACAAGCGTCGGTACGTATAGAGCAGGATGATGAAGCCCGCGACGACGTGAAGCGCGTGTGCACCAACGAGAAGATAGAAGAAGCCGCCGAGCTGGCCCGAGGTCAGCGTCAGGCCTTCACCGATCAGCGCAACCCACTCCGCGCCTTGAAAAAGAACGAAGAAACCACCGAGCGCGATTGAAATCGCGAGCAGCCGCTTGGTGTTCGGCGCATCGTTCTTGAACGCCCGATTGGCTAGGAAGAGCACGACGCCGCTCGCAAGCAGCGCAGCCGTGTTCAGTGCCGTCTCTTCGACAGGCAAGCGGGGCTGCCCAGGAGGCGGCCAGCCGCCAATCGCGTTGCTCTTGCCGATGACGAACGCGCTGATCAGCCCTGAGAAGAACATGATCTCCGTCGCGACGAACATCAGCATGCCCAGCACACCATTTGGGACGACGGGCTCGCGCCTTACCGGCACGCCATAAGGGCGACCTAGTGCATCATCAGGCATGCGCTCGTCTTCCTCTCTCTAGTGCCCAGCTTCGTGCTCGCCGCCGTGCTCGCCGTGTGCTTCTGCTGCTTGCGCCTCGAGGGCTCGCTCGATCTCGGCCTCGGCCGCGACGTTTTCCCAGTTCTGCCCCTTGTGCTTCATCACATCGGGGGCCGTGCCGGCAAAGAACAAGAGCATGAACATCAGCATCGTCGCGAGCATGTACGAGATGTACTTCTTCTCGATGTTCAGGTGCATGAAGTTGGCGGCAACCAGGTACGCCTTCACGATCGCGATCCCGAAGGCGGTGATCAGAGTGATCATCCACGCCTTGAGGAACCCGAACTCCAGGTGGGGGGCGAGAATCGGGCCTAGGATGCTGGCGATCAGCAGCACGAGGAGGACCGCCCAAATCTTCACGTAGTGGGCCTGTCCGTGGTCGTCGTCTTCAGTGTGTTCAGCCATGTCGGTCAGTCCTTACTTGGCGATATAGAGCAGGGGAAAGAGGAAGATCCACACGATGTCGACGAAGTGCCAGTAGATCCCGATCAGCTCGACGCGGTGGAGCTCTTTCCCCTTCCGCGCGTCGTTCGCGATGATCAACATGATGATGCACCCCGCAATGACATGGAGGGCGTGGATGCCAGCCGCCGTGTAGTAGAAGCTCCAAAAGCCGTTGGCGGTGATCGTGTATCCGTGCGTGATCTCGATCGTCCACTCGACGGCCTTGATCCCCGCGAAAGTCGCGCCGCCCGCGCAGGTGGCAAGCAACCACTTGGCCGCCTTCTTGCCGTCGCCGTGCTCCGCCGCGTAGTGCGCGAGGACTGCGAACAGCGATGAGGTGAGCAGCACGAAGGTGTTGACGCCGCCAAACCAAGTGTTGGTGTGCGAGGCGTACTCGGCCCACTCGGGGTGGCCGAGTCGGTGCATGATATAGGAAGCAAGCAGGCCGCCGAAAATCACGATTTCCGAGCCGATTACCCACCATACGGCGAGCTTGCCGGTCGGGATCCCCGTGGCGCTTCTGGTCGTTGCTATGGGCTTTGTCATGCTCATCGGTGTCTCGTCATTCGGCGGGTGCTGTGTCCGGTGGGACGTCTTGCGGCCAGTAGTCTTCTTCGCGACCGGGCACGCTGTACTCGTACGGACCCCGGTAGCAGTTCGGTAGCCCTTCGGGCCAGTTGCCATGAGGTGGTGGCGACTCCGCAGTCCACTCGAGAGTATTGGACTTCCAGGGGTTCTTTCCGGCGGGCTTGCCCTTGAACATGCTCACCACGAAGTTGAAGAGAAAGACTGCCTGGAAGGCGAGCATCACGAGCAGCGCAGAAGTCGCGAGGACACGAAGATCTTGAAGCCCCGCGAGATCTGGGAAGTTCTGGAAGTTGTAGATGCGTCGATGCTGCCCGGCCGTACCCAGAACGAAAAGCGGAATGAAGATGAAGTTGAACGAGATAATCGTGCCCCAGAAGTGAATCTTCCCGAGCCGCTCATTCAACATGCGGCCGAACATCTTCGGGAACCAGTAGGTGATGCCGGCGAAGAACCCAATGATCGCGATGGGGAAGAAGGTGTAGTGGAAATGGGCGAGCACGAAGTACGTGTCGTGGAAGTAGATGTCAGAGCCACTCGCGCCGAGGAAGATGCCCGTGATACCACCAATGAGGAATTCCGCGATGAACGAGAGCGCCCAGAGCATTGGCGTCGTCAGCCGAATCCTGCCTCCATAGAGGGTCGCGATGTAGAGGAAGAGCATCTCCGCGATCGGAATCGAGATGATCAGCGTCGTGATCGTAAACACATTCGCCATGCGAGGGTCGATGCCTGCCACGAACTGGTGGTGGGCCCACACGAAGAAGCTGATGATGCCCGTCGCAAAGGCAGTATAGAGAATCAGCTTGTAGTTGAAGAGCTTCTTCCGGGCGAAGGTCGTGATGATATCGGCCACGATGCCCATTGCCGGAAGGAGGACGACGTAGACCTCCGGGTGCCCGAAGAACCAGAACAAATGCTGCCAGAGGATCGGGTCGCCGCCGCGGTTCGGATCGAAGTACCCGGTGCCGACGACCTGGTCCATGAAGAGCATCACAGCGCCCGCGATGAGCGGACCCACCGACGCCATGAAGAGGACGCTCGCGATGACGATCATCCAGAGAACCATCGGGATGTCGTGCATCTTCATGCCCGGCGCCCGCGAGTTCATCAGGGTGGTGATGAAGTTGATTCCGCCCAACAAGAAGGCGACGAACTCGAGCGCCACCGCCACCAGCCACAGCGTGGAGCCGAGCGGTGTGAGATTGTACTCGGCGTTAGCGGAAAGCGGCGGATAAGCCGTCCATGCGCCACCGAAGCCACCGCCCGGCACGAAGAACGAAGCGATGAGAACGAGCGCGCTGATCAGAAAGATCTGAAAGGAGAGCCGGTTGATGCGGGGGAAGACCATGTCGTCCGCGCCGATCATCAGCGGGATCAGGAAGTTGCCGAACGCGGCGATCAACACGGGCATGGCAACCCAGAAGATCATGATCGTTCCGTGGTTCGTCACCAGCGAGTTGTATTCACCCTGAGAGACGACACCGTAGCCAGGCACGCTCTCGCCCGGGAAGGCAAGTTGCATGCGGAACGCGTACGACATGTACCCGCCGATGAGCGCCATCACGATGCCGGTGAACATGTACTGCATCCCGATGATCTTGTGATCGGTCGAGAAGATGTACTTACTCAAGAAGCTCTGCTCGTGGTGAGCGTCGTGCCCGTGTCCATGCGCGTCGTGGGCGCCGTGTGTTTCTACTGCTGTGCCTGCTTCAGCCATGACCCATCCATTCAGCGGGAAGCGAGCTTGCCCGAGTTGCCCTGCGACATCCAAGCCGCGTGTTCTTCAGGGGTCTCCACGACGATGCGCGCGCCCATGATGCCATGCCCAATGCCGCACATCTCGGCGCACTGGATATCCCATTCGCCGGCCACGGTTGGCTCGAACCAGCCCTTCATCACGCGCCCGGGGATTGCGTCCTGCTTCAAACGGAACACGGGAACGGAGAAGTCGTGGAGAACGTCTTTCGAAAGCAGCTCGTAATGGTACGTCTTGCCCACTTGGACGTGCAGCTCGTTGAACGTGGTGATGTCGTCGTCCGTGTCGAGCTCGTTGTCAGGCCCCGGATGAACGAAGTTCCACGCCCATTGCTGCGAGATGATGCGAACGGTGCTGTCCGCCTCGGGCAGCCGTTGCTTGATGTTGTACCAGACCATGACGGCCATGAAGACGATCACGAGGTCGCAGACGATGATCGCGGCGTGGGGATACGTGATCCACCGCTTGAGATCCTTCTCCTCGCCCGTGACATACTGCGCCCGTTGGCCGTCGCCTCTGTCGCGGAAGCGGAAGATCAGAAAGAAGAACGCCGCATAGGCCAGGAGGGCCCAAAACCCGACGAAAACCGTGATCAACGCGATGAGAGAGTCGATGTCATCGGCAAACGACGAGGCGACCGGCACGTTCGAGGCGATGAGGTACTCGCCAAACGGCTCGAAGATTCCTTTGATGAAGTCGTAGATTCCCTGCAGCATTTGATCCTCTACCCGCTCAGTTCAAAATGAAGGCGAAGACAACCCCGACATAAATGACGGCGCCAATCATGGTCCACTTCCACCAGAAGAACGCCTCGTTGTCGGGATCACGTGTTTTACCAGCCATGTCTCAATCCTCGCAGCCTACTCGGAAAGGCTGCCAATGTACGCGATGACGTCTTTCATCGCCTGTTCGTTGGCCAAGGTCATCGAAAACGGCCGCATCTTCGCGCCGGTGACGTCGCCGGGATGCGTGCCGCGAATTCCTGCCTTGAAATTTTGGAGCTGCTTCATCAGGTACCAGTCGCTCGCGCCTGCCAGCGGGGGGCCCGACTCGTCGAGGTTGCCGCGCGCGTCCGCCCCGTGGCACTGGACACAGGTCGCAAAGTAGAGCTTGCCGGTGTCGGGGTTTCCGCCCTCGAGCGTCGGGGCCGGGTTCGTCGGCGGGAGGCTCGCAACGTACGCTGCGACTAGGTCCACCTTTTCATCCGTGTCGAGTGCGCGGGCCATCGGCTCCATCCGTTTGCCCGCGAGGTCCTCGACGTGCCAGCCACGGTACCCCGCCTTGAAACCTCGGAGCTGACGCTTGACGTACCAGCGCTGCAGACCGGCAATCGCGGGGGCTCCCACTGCTTGGTTGCCCTCGCCGTTGTCCCCGTGGCACTGCACGCAACCGTCGTAGAGGTCTTGACTGTACTTCAGGCTCGCCTTGTCCGGGCTCGGATCCTGGCAGCCGACGAGCAGCGTCGACAGCCCGAGCACCAGCCCAGCAGCGGCACCGATACGCAGCTTATTCATCATCCGCCCTCCCCGAGCGACTTGAGGTAGGCCACCAGCGCGTCGACTTCCTCTTGTGGGAAGTTGTAAGGCGGCATGGTCTTTCCGTAGCCCTGAACGAGCTGGTCCCAGGAGTTCGTGATCGAGTTCGCCAAGTAGGCTTCATCGGCGACCACTGTGTCACCGCTGACGAGCAGTCGCTCCTTGCCGAACAGACCCTTCCAGTTCGGGCAAGGCTGTTGCTTCTCGCCGTCGACAGAGTGGCACGCCATGCATCCCTTACTGTTGCTCAGCTTCTGGCCCCAACATGCCATCGGGTCCGCTGCGCCGGTGCACTCGGGCGGCATCGTCACCTCGCCAGGGGCGGCCGCGACGGCGCCGGCGAACGACCAGCCGTTGATCGCCGACTCGTCTTCGGACGGTTGCGGTTCGACCGCTGGGAACGCGGCGCGAGGACCGGCCGCATACTCGGCGATCGCCTGTTCTATCGGCTTGGCGCCGCTTTCGAGGGCTTGCTTCTGCTGCCGCGCGACGATCTCGTATTCGTCGTCCGGGGACGGCGCCCTAGCCGACTCTCCCTGACCGCAGCCCGCGCCAAACGCCAAGACGGCGGACAGGGCCGCGAGGAAGCGGAGCGTTGCGAATCGTGTGTTGTGCTTCGTACTCATCCGTGCACGCTCAGTGTGTTTGATGGTGGTGAAGGCTCTTCGGAAGCCGTGGATCGCCGACCGGCACCAGCGGGACCCTCCCGAGCTGCCAGAAGACGTACGCAAAGAAGACACCACCGACGAACAGCAGCGCCCCCACGTCCGCGGGCGAGACGCTGAAGCCTCCGGCCTGCGGTAGAACGAACCAGTAGATGTCGACGACGTGCATCAGGATGACCCAGAAGCACATCACCTGAAGCCAGCGAAGGTTCAGTTTCTGAACACGAGAAATCAACAGGACGAACGGCGCGACGAAGTGCCCGAATATCAGCAGGTAGGCGACGAACTGCCAGCCTTCCGCCCAGCGGCGATGATACCAAGTCGCTTCCTCGGGAATCCCCGCGTACCAAATCAGCATCCACTGCGAGAACGAGACGTAGGTCCAGAAGCAGACGAAACCGAACAGCAGCTTGCCGAGGTCGTGGAAGTGAACCGGGGCAATCGCGTCCCCCGTGAGCCCTCGCTTGTAGAAGCTGAGGCCGATCAGAATTGTGGCCGCCAGAATCGAGACGGCCGAGCCGGCGAAAATGATGACGCCGAAGATCGTCGAGAACCATGCAGCCTCGAGCGACATGAGCCAATCGAACCCGGCAAACGTCAGCGACCCGGCGAAGAGGATCAAAGACGCCGGGGCGAGGCTCTGCATCCGTAGCGTGTGCTTCGGGTCGCGGTCTTCGTCTTGGCGCCGAGACCAACCGAAATACGCCAGCCCGATCAAAGACCAAATGAGGAGGTAGACGAGTGCCCTGCCCGCCCAGCCCCAGGTGTTCAGGTACCCGGTCTTCTCCGCCACGATCTCATGGTGGAGGGCTGTCTCCTGCGCGGTGTGGGCGTGTCCCGCGTCGTCGCCATGGGTGGCGTGGTCGCCCTGACCGTGGCCGTCATCCTGCGCGCGCGCGACACTAGCTCCGAGCTCGAGCATGCCGTGCTCGTCATGCCCCGCCGAGTCGGACTCCGAGCCGTCATGCTCGGCCCCGTGGTCGCCGTGCGCGGCCGCGCTTTGCCACTCGTTGTAGATGTCGATCTTCCCGAGAGCCACGCCACCGATGAACGGCAGGGCGAGGAGCGCGACGACCGGCGCGCCCGACATGATCACCTCGGCGATGCGCCGGGACGACACGCCCCAGTGCGAAGCGGTCAAGAACTGGATTAGCACCAGGAAAAGGCCGCCCAACATGAACGTGACGACGGTGAAGAGAGCGAAGAGGTACGCGTAACCGAGCCGGTCCGGGCCCGCTGTCACCACCGCAAGCAGGCCGCCGACCACGGCAAGCACGAGGGGCGAAACCCAGGCGCGCGCCCAGAAGGCGTCGTTGCCGACTCGATAGTCTTTGTTGTTCGCTTCCGTCACTGGGGTTGCTCCGTGTTCTCCGGCATCTGACTCAACTGCAGCGCGCGGATGTATTGAACGATGGCCCAACGGTCATCGGCGGGGATGTTGTGCGCGTAAGCCGGCATGTTGCGGAGGCCATTCTTGATTGTGGCGTAGAGCTGGCCGTCCGGGATGTGCCGCAGCCGGTCGTCGTGAAAGCTCGGCGCGATGAGACCGCTCGCCCCGAGTGCTGCGGCGCGCCGCGAGACCATGCCTTTGCCGTCACCCGACACCGAGTGACAGGGAGCGCAGTAGATGTTGTACCGCTCCTGGCCGCGAGCGAGAAATGCAGCGGGGCCTCCGTTGCGCGTCGTGATGCCCTCCGGCGTCTCGAGGAGCCAGTTCTCGTCCTTCGCGTCTCGGCCGGTCGCCCAATGAATGAACTTCTCCGCCTCGCGAGGAATGGTCCCGTCGACCCCGGGGCGCATCGAGCGCTGGTCGGCGAAGAATGGCTGCCGCTCCTGCACGTCGTAGCGGGGCTGGTTGTACATGTTGCGGATGCCGACGACCGGAGGCTCGCTGCTCTCCGCTCCGATGCATCCGGCGACCAGGGTCGCAAGCGCCAGCGTGGTCCAAAGAACACGCATCACAGCACCTCCTCTTCGATGAGCTCGAGGTGGGTCGGGTTGGTGGACTCGAGCAGCGCCTTCGTCCGGTCGAGGTCGAACTTGCCGTCGTCTGCCTCGATCGAGATGAAGAACTTGTCGTCGGTTGCCGCCTCGAAACGGTTGGACTCGAAGATCGGATGGTTGTGACGCGGCAGCTTGATGATGCCGAGCAAACCAAAGAGCGTCGCGAAGCCGCACAACAGAACGCCGAGCTCGAACATGATGGGAACCATCGATGGGAACGCCCCTGGCGGCTTGCCGCCGACGACGAGCGGATAACCCGCACCGATGTTCAACAGGTCGAACGAAAACGCGTTCGTGTACTGCATCATGAACACGGCGGTGGCGACACCGATCATCCCGAAGGCGAACGAGATGAAGCCGATGCGGGTCGGCGGTAGGCCCATCGCCTCGTCCATGCCGTGCATGGGGTATGGCGTGTGACAATCCCAGCTCTTGTAGCCGGCGTCACGCACCTTCATCGCCGCGCGAGCCAGCGCGTTCGGGGTGTCGTATTCGGCCAGGTAGAGAGCAGGCTTTTTTGTTGCGTTAGCCATGATTCGCCTCACTCCGCCGGCACCGGGGCGGCGGCCGCGTCCGGTGTCTCGTCATGCGCCTCGAGGGCATGCAGATCGGGATGCGCCCCCGGCAGCGTTCCTTTGACCTCCGCAATGGCGATCATCGGAATCCAACGAACGAACAACAGGAAGAGCGTGAAGAACAACCCGAACGTGCCCAAATACGTCAGGATATCGATGCCCGTCGGGTGGAACATGCCCCACGAGGACGGGAGGAAGTCACGGTAGGTCGAGGTGGCGATGATGACGAAACGCTCGAACCACATACCGATGTTGATCAGAATGCTCGCGATGAACATGATCGGAACGCTGGTGCGCGCTCGCTTGAACCAGAAGATCTGCGGCACTACGACATTGCAGAAGACCATGGCGTAGTACGCCCACCATAGCGGACCCCAGTTGCCATTCTCGTCGAGAATACCGAACCCGAGGCGATTGTGGAGGAAGACCCACTGCTCGTACGGGTTGGCCGAGTACCAAGCGATGAAGAACTCCATCGCGTACGCGTAACCGACGAGAAGCCCGGTTCCGAGCATGAACTTGTTCATCAAGTCCAGATGCTTGATGGTGACGATGTTCTGCAGCTTGAAGACCGTGCGGCAAATCAACATCAGCGTCATGACCAGCGCGAAGCCGCTGAAGACGGCGCCGGCAACGAAGTACGGCGGAAAGATCGTCGTGTGCCAGCCCGGAACCACGGAGGTCGCGAAGTCGAACGAAACGACGGAGTGAACCGAGAGAACCAGCGGTGTCGAGATGCCGGCAAAGATCAGGTAAGCCCGTTCGTAGACTTGCCAGTGCCGATGAGCCCCGCGCCAACCGAGGGCGAAGAACCCGTAGGTCCGCTTTCGGACGAGGTTTTTCGAACGGTCGCGTAGAGTCGCGAAGTCCGGAATGAGACCGACGTACCAGAAGATGACGCTGATCGTCAGATAGGTGCTGACCGCGAACACGTCCCACATGAGCGGGCTCTTGAAGTTCGGCCACATGTCCATCTGGTTCGGAATCGGGAACAGGTAGTAGTCGAACCACGGACGACCAGTGTGAATCGCCGGGAACAAGCCTGCGCAAAGAACCGCGAAGACCGTCATCGCCTCGGCGAACCGGTTGATGCTCGTCCGCCACTTCTGCCGAAACAGGAAGAGAATGGCGGAGATCAGCGTTCCGGCGTGACCGATACCAATCCACCAGACGAAGTTGGTGATGTCCCAAGCCCAGTAGACCGGAGCGTTGTTACCCCAAGCGCCGACGCCTTGATAGAACAGGTACGCCAGCGCCGCGGTCATGACGCCGAGGACGGAAAGCGAGAGCAGGAACAGGAGCCACCAGCCGCGCGGAGCGGGGTTCTCGGTGACGCCGGCAATGGTTTCGGTGACGTCGTTGGCAGTCGTGCCCTCTGGGAGGAGGTACGTCTCGCCGAGCTCTTTGATGGGTGCGTCGTAACTACTCATTGGTTCTTACCCATTTCCCTTCAGCTTGGGGTTTGGGTTCCGTATGCGCGCGAGGAACGAAGTCCGCGGCCGCGTGCCAATCTCCGCGAGGAGCTTGTAGTTGCGATTGATCTCCGCCCACTTCGCAACTCTGCTGTTTGGGTCGTTGAGGTCGCCGAATGCGATCGCGCTGGTTGGACAAGCCTGCTGACACGCGCTCTTGATGTCGCCGTCCTTGATCTGCCGGCCCTCGCGCTTCGCGCTGATCTTGCCCGCCTGGATGCGCTGCACGCAGTACGTGCACTTCTCCATGACACCGCGCATACGCACGGTGACGTTCGGGTTGAACTGGAGCTTCCGCGACTCCGGGAACTCCTTGAACCACGCGAACTTGTCGTCGAGGTGCCCGTGCCAGTCGAGGTAGTTGAAACGGCGCACCTTGTAGGGGCAGTTGTTCGCGCAGTAGCGAGTGCCGACGCAGCGGTTGTACGCCATGTCGTTGAGCCCTTCGGGCGTGTGGACGGTGGCGTTGACCGGGCAGACGTTCTCGCAGGGCGCTTCCTCGCACTGCTGACACGTGACCGGCTGGACGGCGATCTCAGGATCATTCTCGTCGTCGCCGACGAAGTACCGGTCGATACGGAGCCAGTGCATCTCACGGCCGCGCTCTACTTCGATTTTGCCGACCGTCGGAATGTTGTTCTCGGCCTGGCAGGCGATGACACAAGCGTTGCAGCCCGTGCAGCCATTGAGGTCGATGACCATGCCCCACTTGTGGCCCTCGCTGTAATCCTGCTGCTTCCACAGAGGCGGCGTGGATACGGGGTCGACCGACCGGTACGAGGCAAAGTCCGGCTCGGCCTTGTACTCGTCGAGGGTGGCGTCGATCGCAATCGGGCGGCCCTCCATCCGATCATGCGTCTGGGTCTGCACGAGGTTGTACTTCTCGCGAAGCACCTCGACCGCGACGCCGTCGGTGAAGCTCATGCCGTCGCTGTTTCGGATCGCGCCGACGTCGAAGCCCTTGCCGTTGCCGTAGCGGCCCGCCGCCGTGCGCCCCCAACCGAGAGTGAGCGTGATCGAGTTGTCGGCATGACCGGGAACGATCCAAGCCGGAACTTCGACACTGGCCTTCCCCTTGATGAGGCGGAGCATCTGACCGTTCTTCGCGCCGAGCGCCCTGGCGGTGGCGGGCGAAAGCAATGCGGCGTTGTCCCAGACGAGCTTCGTCATCGGGTTCGGAAGCTCGAGCGCCCAGAGGTTGTTCGCGTGGGTGCCATCCCAGAGCGCGGGATCGGGCTCGAAGGTCACTTCGAAGTTGCCGTCGCCAAGCTTGCTTCCGGTGGCTCCCGCAGCTGTCGTGCTCGCCAACGCGTCCCCGATTGCACCTTCGCGAACGAGGCCTTCGCCAGCTTGCGGTTTGAACAGCACGCCATTGTGGAGCCCGGCACGCCATACCTGCGCCGGGCTGAGCCCTTGGGGGCTGAAACCATAGAGCAGCAACGCAGCGGTCGTCTTCTCCATCGTCTCTTTGTGTGTGGCTTGGACGATGTCGTGACCGTTGGTCGTCTTCTCACCTGCAATCGCGGCCAACAGCTCGATGGTACTGCGGCCACCGTAGAGGGGCGCGATGAGCGGCTGTTGCACCGCCACTCCGCCGTCGAGGGCTTGCTGGTCGCCCCAGCTCTCGAGCTCGTGCGCCATGGGCACGTGCCACGAGCTCCGTTCCGACGTCTCGTTGCGATGACTCGAGAGGTGCACCGAGTCCGCGAACTTCACGTCCGCGGGCGCATCGTAAACCGGGTTGCCTCCGAGAATGAAGAGAGTCGAGATGCTCTTTTGCTCGTCTGCCAGCGCCACGATGCCCTCTCGGCTCGCGCTGTCCTCACTGTCGATCACGGGGCTCAGGTATGCCGTCTTGTTGGAGTTGCCGAGCGCCTGGTTGATGGCGAACGTCAAGGCATGGACGATCGGCGGCTGGGCTGAGCCCGCAACGACAATCGACTGGCCGCCATTGGCGACCAGGTCGTCCGCGACAGCGCCGAGGAACGCGAGATCGATGCCCTCGACATCGATGCCGCCCTTGAGCTTGCCGATGAGATCGCCGAGCGGAAGAAGCCCCTGCAGGCCACGACCCGCGAGCTCAACGACGAGCAAGCGGGTGAACCGCTCGATGTCCCGGCTCGGAATGCGCAAGCGGTGATCCGCCATGCCACCCGTGACGCTGTAGTTCGACTCCGCTACGTAGAGGCGGGCCATCGGGCCGCTTGGATCGGTGATGCCGCGCGGGACCACGAACTGCCTGCCTGCCACCGTGGCGCCGGGCTCGTTGCCGAGGAAGTCGGCGCCGAGCGAGACAGTGACCATCGAGCGTCCGTAGTCGTAGACCGGGTAGACTTCGGTTCCGAAGGCGATCCGAGCGCCCTCCCGCACGTTGTCGTCGTCGACAGAGCTGTACGTGTGGAATTTCGCCTTCGGGAACTTGGCGAGAACCTGGCCCCGCATGCGGCGGAACGAAGGGCTGTTGGATATCGGCGCAAGGAAGCGCAGGCCAGCGCCTTTGTCGCCCTCGTGCTGCTTGATCAAGGCCTTGAGCGCCTTGTCGAACGCCTCGTCGGTCGAGGTGGCAAGCGCATTGCCGCGACGCTGCGCGGGCGACTGCGAGCGATCGGGATCGTAGAGGTCCCACACGTAGGCCTGGGCCCGCACATCGGTGCCGCCAAAGCTCCGCGTGTGCTGCTCGTTGCCCTCGACCTTCGTCGGGCGGCCTTCGTGGCTCGTCACCACCACGCCGAGCGTGTCGCGGCCGCGCGCCGTCACGGTCGCGAAGTGAGTCGCAATCCCGGGCACCAAGTACTCGGGCGCCTTGCTGTACGGAAGAATTTCGTTTTTTGGACGGCGAACGCAGCCCTGAAGACCAGCAGCGAGCGCGGCTATCGAAGACCCCTGCACGAACGAGCGTCGCGACACGAGCGTCTTCGGGCTCAGCAGATCAGTGACGAAGCCACCTGGCTTCTCTTCTTCCGCGAGCCGCTTGAGCTCCTCCGGATCGGTGTTCTTGTCCTCGAGCGTCCGCCACATCGACGGACCTTTGCCCGAGCTCAGCTCGTATGAGTTTCTGCGGGTCATCGGTGGCACCCCGAACAATGCATGGGTGGATTGAGGGCGGCTGCGACTTCGGCGCGCTGGGCGACCCAGCCCTCGTCGGCTTCCCACTTCATATTGGTGACCTCGCTCTTGGGCCGGATGTGTTGCTCGGGATTGCGGTGGCAATCCAAGCACCACTGCATGGCGATCGGCTCGACGACACCGACGACCTCCATCTGGTCGATCCGCCCGTGACAGGACGCACAGCCGACACCTGCGTTGAGGTGAGCGCTGTGATCGAAGAACGCGTGGTCGGGAATCTGATGCACCCGAACCCATGCGACCGACTCGTCGGTCTCCCAGCTCTCCCGGACCGATGCGAGCTTCTCCGACTCGGTACGCACGACCGAGTGGCAGCCCATGCAGGTCTGCGTCGGCGGCACCATCGCTTCGTGAGAGCGCTCCACCTGGGAGTGGCAATAGCGACAGTCCAGGCCGAGCTCCCCGGCATGTAGACGGTGGCTGTATTCAACGGGCTGCTTCGGCGTGTAGCCAACCTGCAGGTTGGGCGGCGTGAAGTAGACCCAGAACAGAAGGAACACGCTCGCGCCCAAGCCACCGGCAACGACCGCCAGAGCAAGGGGCAAGTGGTTCAACTCGCGGGGGAAAATCTGCATGCTGCGTTTTCTCTTGAGTCCTCTAAGCGACCGGCCGCCATTTAGGCGAAGCTCGGGGATCGGACAAGTCAGTTCGGCGATTTTCGACGAACGAGCTCCTGGCGGCACTCGCGCGGTAAAACCGCGCCTGACTCTTCCTCGCCCTGCGGGGCCGCTAGGGCCGCTCCAAGACCCGGTCAACCCTGGAGCGATGGCCTATATCCCCGCCTAGGCGAAATTGGTCAAGCCTCGGGATCGAGACGAACACCGACCGCCAGCCCGTCCGGCGTCGGGACACAGACTGAGCGATAATGGCGCGCCATCTCCTCGTGGAAGCGTCGCATCGCCTCTGCCTCGTCGCCGTCGTCGAGCAAGCGTCCAAACAGGTAGGCATTGTCTCCGATCAACAGTCCCCCGGGGCGCAGGTTTTCCGTCGCCCACCGGCCGTAGGAATCGTAGCGCCCCTTGTCTGCATCGAGGAAAACCGCACAAAATGGCCCAGAATCGCGGAGCGCTGGAAGAATGTCCACCGCGTCCCCTTTAAGGATGCTGACGCGTTCCCCGAGGCCGGCCTCCCCGATCACCTCCGCCGCAACGCGCGCATGGTGCGGATCGGCCTCGATGGTCCACAGGTGGCCGCCCGGCGGGAGCGCCCGCGCCATCCACAGCGCCGAGTAACCGGCGAGCGTCCCGATCTCCACGACTTTGCGGGCGTCGACGAGCCTCAACAGCAGCTCGAGAAGCCGGCCTTCGGCCGGGCCGAGTTGAATCTCGGGCATTCCGTGCCGACTCGGAGCCTCGAAGGCACGCCGGAGCGCAGGGTCCTCCGCGTGGTGCGTCCGAGCGACGTACTCGAGGATTTGTGCGCTCGCGTACCTCTCACCGGCTCTCGAATCCTGATCGGCCATGAATTCTCCCTAATTTTGCGAAATTTTTACCCTGGTATCGCTATTTTACGTTGGCACCGTTACAATCCAGGTTGTGCCAAGACCGTCGTCACCGCCGCCGGCGCCACCTCCGAACACTCCGCTCGGCAACTACACGTTGGTTGACCGTATTGCAGTTGGCGGGATGGCGGAAGTGTTTCGTGCGCTGGAGCCGCGGGCGGTGGGCGAGCCGCGAGTCGTCGTCCTCAAGCGCATGCTTCCGCACATCGCCGAGGAGTCGAACGCCCAGAAGATGTTTGCCGAAGAGGCGCGGCTCGCAAGTCAGGTCACACACCCGAACGTCGTCCATGTCCTCGGCCACGGTGAGATCGGAGGGCAGCCCTACCTCACCCTCGAGTATGTGCCGGGATGCGATCTGTGGCGGCTGAATCGGCGGCTGACGCTGAACAGCAAGCGACTAGAGC